>Ga0214473_10008661_pt1 | contig 12025 bp, 4 predicted proteins | sample RVTome_7_FD_203509 | JGI IMG/M metagenome (GOLD analysis project Ga0214473, IMG submission 203509) | Soil microbial communities from uranium-contaminated site in the Upper Colorado River Basin, Wyoming, United States - RVT98D197 | ecosystem: Environmental > Terrestrial > Soil > Contaminated >...
GGCGGGCCAGGGCCTCGGCCCACGAGGCGATGCGTTCCATGCGCGGCGGGAGGGCCCCCTGGTTCCAGGGCCGGTCCATGAGGAGCACCGCCACCCCCGCCTGCGCCACGGCGCGGGCCGCCGGGAATTCGTCCTCCACCAGCACGTCCAGTCGCCGGTCCCGCGCGGTGCGCCCCTTGTACTCGGCGATCCCCTCGCCGTCCCGGTGGACGATCTCGGCGAAGCACTGCCGGATCCCGATCCGTTCCAGCATGCGCTCGGTCTCGGGGAGGTGCGGCCGCGGGCGCCCGCTCACGATGACCAGGGTGTGCCCGGCGGCCCGCAGGGCCCGGACGGCCGGCGGCGCGTCGGGGTAGGCCGCGCGGCTAAACATGAACCCGGTGCGCCGCAGGTGCTCGAAGAAGGCCAGCCGGTCCGGGGGCGGGATATCCGGGTGCAGCTCGAAGGGGTCCCAACGGGCCTCCGCCAGCGGCACGGCCCGCCCGAACCGCTCCTCGAAGGCGCGCAGGTACGCCGGCATGGTCTCCACCAGCACGTCGTCGATGTCCACCCCAATGCGCATCATGACACCAAAAGCGTTCGAAAGTTCGAACGTTCACTGATGATCGCCGTCGCGGCCTCAGCAGGATATGCGAAAGCCCCACCGCCTTCAAGGAAAAGCATGCGGGCGCGTCCCCTGAACGCCCGAACATTCGAACGTTCGAACGTTCGAACGCTTTTTCACGAATCCCCGGCAGCCGGCGACCCGTCGGTCGCCCACGCAGTGGAAGGGCAGATCTGGCGGAAGGGGCAGGTGCGGCAGGCCAGGTAGGCGGGGCGCGCCGTGAAATCCCGGGCGCGGATGCCGGCGGCGGCCTCGCGGACCGCCTCCAGGGCGCCCGCGGCCCACTCGGGTGTCGGGGCGTGGGCGCCGGTGAGGCCGGCCTCCACGAAGCGCAGCTCCACCCGGTCCGGCAGGCGGTCGTGGACCTGCGCGTAGGCCAGCGCATAGAGCTGGAGCTGCACGCTTTCGCGGGCCCGCCGGTCGGCAGCCCGCTGCTCCCGCAGTTCGGACGACTTGTAGTCCACGATGGCCACGCGGCCGTCCCGCTCGTCGATCCGGTCCCAGCGGCCCTCCACCACTTCGCCCGCCAGGCGGACGCTGAAGGGCTGCTCCACCGCGGCCGGCGCCTCCCCCCGCGCCGTCTCGTCGCGCAGGAAGCGGCGCAGGGCGTCCTGCCCGGCCGCGAACCGCAGTTCCTCGTGCTCGCGGGAGAGGAACCCCTCGTTGGTCCACGCCTTCGCGAAGGCCTCCAGCAGCTCCGCCTCGGTCATCGCGGTGCCCGCCACCCGCGCCCGGAGGTAGGCCGAGATGGCCTCGTGCAGGGCGCGCCCGTAGGCGATGGCGTGGTGCTCGCGCACGGGCACGCGCAGGACGTGGACGTACTTGTACTTGAGGGGGCAGGTGCCGTAGTCGTCGATCTGGTAGAAGCTGAGGCGCAGCGGGCCGCCGCCGCCCAGGGGCGCCGGGGCCTCCTCCACCTGGGGGGGCGGGGCGTGGCGCAGCAGGGCCTCGGCGGCGGAGGCGCGGTAGGGCCGCGCCTCGTCCTTCCCCAGGTCCAGCGCCTCCAGGACGAACCGGCTGAGCCGGCGCGGCCGGCCGCCCCCGTGATCGCGCGCCGCGGTCAGGAACAGCTCGCGCCGCGCCCGCGTCATCCCCACGTAGAAGAGGCGGCGCTCCTCGGCCACGTGCGGGTCGCCCGCCGGCGCCCGGTCCTTCGCCAGGGCGTCCGGCAGGGGGAGGGGCTCGCGCCGGCTGCGGGACGGAAAGCGGTCCGCCACCAGGTTCACCAGGAAGACCACCGGGAACTCCAGCCCCTTGGCCCGGTGCACGGTGAGCACCTGCACGGCGTCGTCGTCCGCCTCGGCCTCGGCGGCGGCCGGGTCGTCGCCGGCCTCGCGCAGGGCGTCCAGGTGCGGCACGAACTCGGCGGCGCGGTCCAGGCGCAGCAGGGCGCTGGCCGCCTGCACCTGGGTGAAGAACCGGCCCAGGTTCCGCGCCTCGGCCTCGGCCGCCGGAGAGGCGGCGCCCAGCAGGCGCTTCAGCCAGCCCGACTCCGAGAGGAAGAGGTAGAGGACCTCGCCCGTGGGCCGCTCCAGCGCCACCCGCCGGTACCGCTCCAGGTCCTTCAGGAGCGCGGCGGCGGCGGCTCGTCCCTCGGCGCTCACGTCCACGGGGGGCGGCTCGTCCACATGCGCTTGCCCGCCGGCAGCGTGGAGGGCCAGCATCCAGGGGAGGGATCGGTGGCGGCGGCGGGCCTGCGCCCCCAGGGCGGCCAGGTCCTCCGCCGGCATGCGGTAGAGATCCGACGCGGCCAGGTGGAAGTGGCTGGCGCCGTCGTCGGGATCCGCCAGGGCGCGCAGGAAGGAGATGAGCAGGCGGACCTCCTCCCGCCCGTAGAGGCCCTGATGGCCACTGAAGCGCCAGGGGACGGCCTTCATGTTGAGGGCGCGCAGGAACGGGTCCGCATCCCGGTTGCCGCGCACCAGGATGGCCGCGTCCCGATAGCGCAGCTCCCCCGCCGCCACGCGCGCCTCGATCCACGCCGCCACGAAGTCCGCCTCGGCGGACAGGGTGTCGGACACCCGGTGGGCCGGCGGCGGGCCCCCGGGCGCCTTGGCCGTGAGGCGCTTGTCCACCCCCGCCTGCACCTCCAGCCGCTCCGGGTCGTTGTGCCGGATCAGGCGGTAGGCCGCGTCGAGGATCGGCTGCGACGACCGGTAGTTCTCGGTGAGGACCAGGCGGGCGGCCTCGGGGAAGGCCTCCAGAAACGCCTGCAGGTTGCTGGCCGCGGCCCCGCGGAACTTGTAGATGGACTGGTCGTCGTCCCCCACCACCGTGACGTTCCGGCGGGCCTCCGCCAGGAGGCGCACCAGGGCCCACTGGGCGTAGTTGGTATCCTGGAACTCGTCCACCAGGATGTAGCGGAAGCGTTCCTGGTAGCGCCGCAGGACGTCGGGGCGTTCGCGGAACAGGCGCAGAGTGAGGACGACCTGGTCCCCGAAGTCCAGCAGCCCCTTCTCGGCCATCAGGCGCGCGCAGGCGGCGTAGCATTCGGCCAGCTCCACCTGCGTCTCCGCCTCGGCCAGCCTCGCCGCGTCGCCCTGTCCCTCCGCCTCCGCCAGGGCCCGCCGCGCGTAGGCCAGGTACTCCTCGGGCGTCACGTCCTCGTCCTTGGCCCGGCTGCAGAGGGTCCGGAGGGCCTCCAGGTGCCGCGTGGGGTCCCCCAGCGGGCGGAGGCGGCGCAGGGGCAGCGCGAAGAGGTGGTCGCGCAGGAAGACGAGCTGCTCGGCCTGGGAGAGGACGCGGAAGTCGGGCCGCAGCCCCAGGTGCAGGCACTGCTCGCGCAGCACCCGGTCCCCGAAGGCGTGGAAGGTGCTGATCCACACGTCGGCGTAGCCGTAGGGGACCAGCAGGTCCACCCGCTCCTCCATCTCGGCGGCGGCCTTGTCGGTGAAGGTCAGGGCCAGGATCTCCTCGGGGCGGGCGCGCCGCGCGGCGATGAGGTGGGCGATGCGCCGGGTGAGGACGCGGGTCTTGCCGGTGCCGGCCCCCGCCAGGATCAGCAGGGGGCCATCGCCGCGGGTGACGGCGTCGCGCTGGGCGTCGGTGAGGTCGGCCAGGATGGGATCGTGCGGGGCGGGGAGCGGCGGCATGCGGGGAACGTCGCACACTCCCCGGGGGGTGTCAATCGGGCCCTGCGGGCCCGGTTCGCGGTTCGCGGTTCGCGGTTCGCGGTTTGCGGTACCGGCCGAGGGATGAAAGACGCGGAAGAATGAAGGCGGGTCAGGGGAGGAGGTCGGCGACGCGGACTTCGCGGTCGGGCGCCGCGAGCGGGCGCACGGACTCGTGGGGCGCGTACCGCCGGACGGATCGGTACTCGTACTCGGAAGACCCCTCACGGGCCGGAGCGGGATCCCGGCGCACCTCGAGGACGCGATCGATCAGGTTCACGATCCAGTACTCCGGGATGCCGGCCTTCGCGTACAGCGCGGCCTTCCGGCCGCGGTCGAAGGCGAGGGTCGCGTCCGACACTTCGACGACCAGGAGGGCGGTGGTGGGGTGGGCGGTGACGTAGGCCCGCCACGTTCCGCGCACGACCGCCGCATCCGGCTCCGGTTCCGAATCCATGCCGAGGCTCAGGGGCAGTTGTGGGCGAACGTCGAACCCCGGACCGAACGTCACCCGCAGGACCTCCTGAGCACCACGGACCCCGGCGGCGTGGGGACTGTCCTGTGGAGTCATCGCCACGATCTCCCCTTCGATGAGTTCCACCCGCTCGCCCGGCCCGAAGATCCCCGCCTCCGCCATCTTCATGTATTCCTCGCGGGTCCAGTGCCGCACCTGGGGGATCGTCACGCCCATCGCAACCTCCGTGCTCCGCCGTTCGTCCACAGCCTATCGGATGGGGAGAGCCGGCGTCAAGGGCCCCTTGCGCCGGGGCGGGCGGGCACGCTACGATGACCGGGCTGCGCGCCCGTTGCGCGCCGCCACCGGACGACGGACCCGCGAGCCCCCATGCCGAAGCCTGCGCCATCGAAGAGTCGAAGCGCCGCACGCCCCCGCCCGGCGCCGCCCCGGCCGGACGGCGCGGGGTACCTGGAGGCGTTCACCACCATCGCCGAGGCCATGGGGCGGGCCCCCTCGGCGGAGGCGGCCCTGGACGGGGCGCTGGCCACGACCCTCCGCACGCTGGCCCTGGACGCCGGCCTGATGTACGTCCTGGATCCGGGCGGGCAGACCCTCACCGCCGCCGCCATCCACGGCCTCCCCGACGCCTTCCTGGGCGCCATCGCGCGCCTACCCGTGGATGCCAGCCTGCCCGGCATCGTGGTGCGCACGCGGGAGCTCCTGCACGTCCCCAACGTGGCGGCCGACCGCCGCATCGCCCGCACGGTGGACCCGGACCTGCTGCGCGCCGCGGGGCTCCGCTCCTTCGCCTGCGCGCCGCTGTGGGCCCAGGACCGCGTCCTGGGGACGCTGGGGGTCTGCACGCGGCACCGGCGCCGCCTCCGCCCGCAGGAACTGAAGCTGCTGGAGGCCCTGGGGCACCAGATCGGCGTCGCCCTGGATGGGGCCCGCCTGCTGCGCGAAGCCCGGGCGCAGGCGGGCCGCCTGGCGGCCCTCCAGGGGATCGGCGAGACCATCGCGCAGGAACGGGACTCCCGGCGGGCCCTGAACGCCATCGCCGACCGGCTGCAGACCCTGATCCCTCACGGCTCGTGCGGCATCTTCCTGCGCCAGGGGGACCTCCTGCACCCCGCGGTCTGGCGCGGCGCCTTCCACGGGGCGGAGGCCCCGGCCATCCGCCTGGGCCAGGGGATCACCGGGTGGGTCGCCGAGACGGGCATCCCCCAGCTCGTCAACGAGGCCCACAGCCACCCGCGGGCCATGCCCCTGCCCGGCACCCCGGCGCGCGCGTCGGCCCTGCTCTCGGTCCCGTTCGTCGCCGAGAACCGCGTCCTGGGCGTTGTCACCCTGGCGCGATACGAGGGGCCCGGCCCCGATCGCCCGGCGGCCTTCGACCAGGCCGAGCTGGACCTCCTCACCGCCTTCGCCCACCAGGCGGCCCTGGCCATCGAGAAGACGCGCCTGGTGAACGAAGCCGTGGAGCGGGCGGAGAGCCTGGCCGTCGTCAACGCGCGGCTGCGGGAATCGGAGGCCCTCTACCGCCAGCTCACGGAGCAGGCCAACGATGTGATCTACACGCGGGACCTGGAGGGGCGGATCACCTTCGTCAACCCCCAGGTGGAGGCCCTGCTGGGCTACCGGCCAGACGAGGTCGTCGGCCGCTCCCTGGCCATGGTGGCCACCCCCGAGACCCAGGCCACGGCCGCCGACCGCCTGCGGCGCCTCCAGGCCGGTGACGCGGTGGAGAGCTACACCGTGGGCGAGCTGGTGGCCAGGGACGGCCGCCGGGTCCCCGTGGAGGTGAACACCGCCCTGCTGCGGCGCGACGGCGAGGTGCTGGGCGTGCTGGGCATCGTGCGGGACATCACCGCCCGCCGCCAGATGGAACAGGAGCTGACCCGCCGGCAGCGCGAGCTGGAGGCGCTCAACGAGGTGGGCCGGGCCATCACCGCCTCTCTGGATCTGGACCGCACCCTGGACCTCATCCTGGCCAAGGCCCGGGAGTTGCTGGACGTGACCTTCTGCGCCGCCATGCGCCTGGACGAGGCGACGGGCGAGCTGGTGCCGGCGCGCATGGTGGGGCTCGATCCCAGCGACACGGAGGAGGATATCCGGATCAAGCTGGGGCAGGGACTCGCCGGCCTGGCCGCCCTGGAGCGCACGCCCGTGATGAGCACGGATCTCCTGGGGGACCCGCGCGCCGTCCCCACGGCCCGCGCCAGGCGCTACGGCCTGCGGTCCGCCCTGGCCATCCCGCTGGCCGTGCCCGACCGGGTGTTCGGCGTCCTCATCATCTTCCGGGCCGCGCCCGGTGGGTTCACCGACGCCGAGGTGCGCCTGGCGTCCGCCTTCGCCGATCAGGCCGCCATCGCCCTAGTGAACGCCAGCCTCTACGAGCAGACACGGCGGGACCTGGCGCAGCTCACCGCCCTGCGCGAGGCGGTGGAGGCCGTGAGCTCGGAGCTGCAGCGGGGGCTGCTGCTCCAGAAACTCATCGTCAGCGCCGTGCGACTGCTGGGGGGCGACGCCGGCTCCGTGGGCCTCTACGACCCCGAGGAGAACCGCGTGCGGCTGGCGGCGCTGCACAACGTCCCGGCCGAGCTGCTGGGGCGGGCCTTCGGGCCGGGCGAAGGCGTGGTGGGCCGCGTGCTGGGGACCGGCGAGCCGGTGACGGTGGATCGCTACGCCCACACCCACGGGCGGGCGGACTTCCGCGGCGCCGAGCACCTGCAGGGCGTGGTGAGCATCCCCATCCGGTACCAGGGGCGCCTGGTGGGCACCTTCACCGTGGGCTCCTTCGACCCGGGCCGCCGCTTCGGGGAACGGGACGTGGAGACGCTGGCCGTCTTCGCCAAGCACGCCGGCATCGCCATCGAGAACGCCCGCATGTACCGCGAGTGCCAGGCCTACTCGCAGGAGCTGGAGCACCGGGTGATGGAGCGCACCCGCGACCTGGCGGAGCAGAAGGCCTTCACCGACGGCGTGGTGGACGCCCTCCCCCTGGGCCTCTACGTGGTGGATCGCCACCTGCGGGTGGTCACCTGCAACCGGGCCGGGGAGACCGAGCTGGGCCTGGGCCAGGGGGAGCTGCGCGGCATGCCCCTGGTGGAGGTGCTCCCCGAGGCCCGGCGACAGGCCGCGACGGACGCCCTGGAGGCCATCTTCGCCGGCGGCGGGCCGGTGCGGGCCGAGCACGAGACCGTGGAGGGCGGCGCGGCCCGCGCCCATCGCATCACCCTGGCGCCGCTGCGCGGCGAGGGCGACGGGGTGCCCTACGCCATCCTGCTGGTGGAGGACATCACGGACCGGCGGCGCCTGGAGCGCCAGATGGTCGCGTCGGAGAAACTGGCCGCCGTGGGCAGCCTGGCCGCCGGCGTGGCCCACGAGCTGAACAACCCGCTGGCCACCATCGCCGGCTGCGCCGAGGGGCTGCTGGACCGGCTGAAGGACGAGGGCCTGCGGGCGGTGGACGGTATCGCCGACTTCGCCGAGTACCTGCGGATCATCGAGGAGGAGTCCTACCGGTGCAAGGAGATCACCGGGGCCCTCCTCCAGTTCGTCCGCGAGCCCGGCAAGACGCGGGAGCCGGTGGACCTGAACGCGGCCGTGGAGAAGGCCCTCACCCTGGTGGGGCACCAGCCGCGGTTCCGCAACCTCACGCTGCGGCGCGCGCTGGGGCGGGGCCTGCCGCCGGCGCCGGTGAACGAGGGGCAGATCCGCCAGGTGTTCCTCTCGCTCCTGCTGAACGCCCTGGACGCCTCGCCGGGCGCCGGCACGGTCACCGTGCGCACCCTGGCCCTGGACGAGCCCGACGGCCCCAAGGTGGCCGTGGAGTTCCAGGACGAGGGGTCCGGCATCGCCCCGGAGCACCTCCCCCGGATCTTCGAGCCCTTCTTCACCACCAAGCCCGCCGGCAAGGGCACCGGCCTGGGCCTGGCCATCTGCCAGGGCATCGTCACCGAGCACGGCGGCCGCATCGACGTGGCCTCCCAACCCGGCGCCGGCAGCACCTTCCGCGTCGTCCTGCCCGCCGACGTGCAGCCATCAGCCATCAGCCGTCAGCCGTCAGCTTCGGCCGAACGGCAGCCATCAGCCGTCAGCCATCAGCCGTCAGCTTCGGCGGAGCCGCAGCCATCAGCCGTCAGCCGTCAGCCGTCAGCTTCGGCCGACGAAGGCTCCGGTCCCTGATACCCCCAAGCTGACAACTGACGGCTGACGGCTGATAGCTGATGGCTGACAACTGATGGCTGACGGCTGACGGCCGCAGTGTAACGGAGCGACCCTTCATGCCGGATACCCGACCCATCAAGGTGTTGATCGCGGACGACGAGAAGAACCTGGCCCGCGTGCTGGGGAACGAGCTGGGGCGGCGCGGGCACCAGGTGGCGGTGGTGGAGGGCGGGGCGGAGGCCGTGGACCACCTGCGGCAGGACCCGGCCGACGTCCTGCTGCTGGACATCAACATGCCCGGCATGGACGGGATCGAGGTGCTGCGCCGCATCCAGGACGCGGCGGATCGGCCCGAGGTCATCATGATGACGGCCTACGCCACCGTGCCCACGGCCATCGAGGCCATGAAGCTGGGCGCCTACGACTACCTGACCAAACCCTGCAAGCTCGAGAAGCTGGACCTGCTGATCCGCAAGGCGGCCGAGAAGCGGGGCCTGGCCCGGCAGAACGAGACCCTCAGGCGCCAGCTCGACCGGGAGCGGAACGTCTCGGCCATGATCACCCAGAGCCCCAGGCTCCTGGAGGCCCTGCGCATCATCGGTCGCGCCGCCCCCACCGACTCCACCGTGCTCATCCAGGGCGAGAGCGGCACCGGCAAGGAACTGGCCGCGCAGGCCGTGCACGCCCAGTCCCTCCGCAAGGACGGCCCCTTCGTGCCCCTGCACTGCGCCGCCCTGCCCCGCGAGACGCTGGAGAGCGAGCTGTTCGGACACGAGAAGGGGGCCTTCACGGGGGCCCACGCCGCCAAGAGGGGGCTGTTCGAGGAGGCCGACGGGGGGACCCTCTTCCTCGACGAGGTGGGCGAGATCCCCCTGGACATGCAGGTGAAGCTCCTGCGCGTCCTGGAGACCGGGGCCTTCTACCACCTGGGTTCCACCCGGCCCCGGCGGGCCGACGTGCGCATCGTGGCCGCCACCAACCGCGATCTGGGGCGCGAGGCGCGCGGGGGGCGGTTCCGCGAGGACCTCTATTACCGGCTGAACACCATCGTCGTCACCCTCCCTCCGCTGCGCGAACGCCCCGAGGACATCCTCCCCATTACCCGCCACTTCCTCGGGGCCTACGCCAACCTGGGCCGCAAGAGCCTCTCGCCGCGGGCCGAGGCCGTCCTCCAGACCTACGCCTGGCCCGGCAACGTGCGCGAGTTGCAGCACGCCATCCAGCGCTCCCTGATCCTGGCCCCGCGCGACGTGATCGAGCCCGAGGACCTGCCCATGGACGTGCAAACCGGCGCGGCCGCCGCGCCGCCGCCCGTGCCCGTTCCCGTGCCCGCCGGGATGCCCCCCGCGCCTGGAACGCCCCTCTCGCTGGAAGACCTGGAAAAGCACCACATCCTGGCCGTCCTGCAACAGGTGGACGGCCACCGGGGGAGGGCCGCGACGATCCTGGGGATCGACCCCAAGACCCTCTACCGCAAGCTGCAGGGCTACGGCCTGGCCGCCTCCGCGGGGGCCGGGGGTCAGGGCTCGCCCGCCGGCAGTGAGGCGGGGCCGGGCGGCACCGATGGACCAGCCACGGCAAAAGATGAGCGGCCTTGGGAGAAGCGGACACAGGATGTAGGGTGAGCCCCTTCCCCGTGGGCCTGGACCTGGGGGTCGGCGGCTGGCACGGCCCCCGCATCAAGCGGCCGCCCGGAGGGGTGCCCGAGGGGTCAAAAGAGCCCCCGGACCAGGGGGGAGAGGGGGGGCTAAGGCCTTGGAAATTTTTCGCTTGACAGGCCTTTCCCCCCGAAATATATTGCGCCCACTCAAGGGGTACCCTTAGGAGCGGGTGCCCCGTCTCCCCGGCAACGGGTTTGGAACTCCTTGCCGGGTACGTGTTCGGCGACAGAGATGGTTCTCCTTACGCCATTCCGCAGCCCCGGAAGGGAGGTGGGTACCAGGGCAGGGGGAGTGATGGCGGCGGGTGTGAAGGGGAACCGGGGCGGGGCTGGGCACCTCGCTCCGATGCGTCGCACTGAAGGTCCCGGGGCGCCGGGACTTCCTTAGGGAGGTTGACGGAGAAGGAGGCAAATGATGCGCAGTCGTTCCCGACTCCTGTTGTTGGCATTGCTCCTCGTCGCGGGCACCGTGGCCATGGCCTGGGACGCCTCGGCGCAGGAACCAGTGACCAGCCGATTCAAACTCTCCATCGGCGGATACATCAAGGCAGAAGCGCTGTACAAGACCAACAGCGGCGGCTTTGGGTTCGCCGGGTCCATCCCGGGGACGCAGAACTTCGGGTTCACCGCCGTCCCCCAGCACAACACCGCTGCCGGTGAGAACGGCCAGTTCAACATGCTGGCCAACGAGACCCGCTTCCAGTTCACCATCAACGCGCCGGACTGGCGCGGCCTGAAGTCTCTCGGCTACCTCGAGATGGACTTCGACGGCGATAACGTCAACACCGTCACGCGGTACGGCGGCGTGGCGCCCCCGGCCGGCATCGGCAACCCGCAGGGCGGCGGGATCCAGAACGGCGGGTTCCGCATTCGCCACGCGTTCCTGCGGCTGGCCGGCGAAGGCTTGGGCGGTTCCTGGAGCGTGCTCTTTGGTCAGGCCTGGGAGACCTTCGGGATGCTGCCCTTCTACGGCGGGTCGAGCCTGTCGTTCGGCGGCGCCACCATCTTCGGCGGCCGCTCGCCCCAGCTCACCCTCCGGCACGACCTGCGGCTCTTCCGGGATTTCACGTTGCAGACGACGATTGGCGCCCACAACGACTGGACCCAGTTCAGTGAGGTCCCGCGCGGGGAGATCTCCGGCCGCCTGATCTATAGCGGCTGGCAGGGCTTCCAGGGCGGCAGCCGCGCACCGCTGAACCTCGGCATCTCCGCCATGGTGGGCCGGCAGAAGGCCGACGTGCAGACGGCGTTCGGCGGCGTCGTCGGCAGCTACGACTTCCCGTCTCAGCGCGCGCTCAGCAATACGGCCTGGGGCTTCACGGGCGGCATCTTCCTGCCCATCCTGCCCGGCCGCAGCGCCACCGATCGCACCTTTGCGCTGAGCGCGGTCAGCGAAGCGGGATACGGCGAGGGCGTCAACACCCTGATCCCCGGCGCGAACCCGCTCGGCGGCATGACGGTCGGCGCCCCGAACCGGGGCGACCCGGGGTCCGCGTTCTTCAAGCCAGGAAGCTGTGCTTTCGTCATAGCTCCTACGCTCATCGCCGCGGCCGGGACCAACCCGTGTGCCGGCGCCGCGCCGGCCGGCTCGCTCATGCTGCCCACGGAACTCAGCCTGGTCAAGGCAGCGTGGACGAGCTGGAACGTGCAGTTCTACCTGCCGGCGGGCTTCTGGCTCTCCGGCGGGCAGAAGTGGGTCTGGTTCAGCAACGCGGATAACGCCCTGGCCCAGACCTGTATCAATGGCGCCACTCCCGCCGCCTGCGGGGCCGGTGCCGGGCTCGTCACCCCTGTCAACCAGGGACGCTGGAACACCCATACGGCCGCCGGCATCAACAACGTCCAGGGTGGCGCGGCCGCCGGCAACCTCCTGGCAGGGCGCGATGCCCAGCTTAAGCGCCTGCACTACAACTACGTGGCGGCGTTCTACGACATGACCCCCAACATCCGGCTGGGCTTCGAATGGGGCATGCACGGGACGAACCGCAAGGACAGCGATCAGGACAACCAGAGCCATCGCTTCC
>Ga0214473_10008662_pt1 | contig 12024 bp, 7 predicted proteins | sample RVTome_7_FD_203509 | JGI IMG/M metagenome (GOLD analysis project Ga0214473, IMG submission 203509) | Soil microbial communities from uranium-contaminated site in the Upper Colorado River Basin, Wyoming, United States - RVT98D197 | ecosystem: Environmental > Terrestrial > Soil > Contaminated >...
AGCCCTCGGGTGCGTTTGGCTGGTTCTTCGATTTACCTAGGGAGGACGTGCGATGGGCGTGATCCTATGCGCAACGCGCGGCGGCGAGGCCAGCCTGGAGACGCAGGACGCAGCCATCGCCTTGGCCAAGCAGGCCGGCGATGAGCTGATCTTCATCTACGTCTATGATGTCGAGTTTCTTACCCATGCCAACTACGCGTTGCGCGAAGATTTGGTCGCGGACGAACTGAATCGCATGGCCGAATTCCTGATGACCATGGCCGTCGACCGAGCCAAAGCCCAGGGCCTATCGTCCCGCTCTGTGGTCCGGGAAGGCGAGTTCCGCGCCGAGCTTTTGTCTGCGCTCCAGGAAGAACAGGCGCGCCTGCTGATCCTGGGCCGACCGGGAGAGGATGACGGTCGCTTCGCGCTGGAGCATCTGTCCGAGCTGGCCCGGAGGCTGCAGGAGGAATCCGGGATCCCCGTCCGTATCCTCCCGGACTAAGCCTTCCTCTGCGTCATTTACGTCGACCTGACCACCCCGCGAGAGAACGACCACGCCCTAATCCTGAGACGGCGATCGACTGCCGATTCGAACAGGCGCCAACAGCACTCGGTCAGTGGATCTTCCTTAGATCTGGTCGAGCGTTGCAACGCTGCATTCTGCGATCCTCGGATCACCCGCCCTCGGCCACGCGCTCGACGGTCGCTTCCAGGCCGGGATCGACGAAGGTCTCGCTGCCATCGGGGAAGACGAGGCGCGTACCTTCCAAGCGGCGTTCGACGAGCAGCCCACGCCAGCGAATCGTCACCGGCCTTGAGAAAAGATGGTGCCCGCTGATTTCCACCCGGTTGGGAGACAGCAGCCGCACCCCCGCCACCTCCAGGAAGAGGGAGAGCGGCGCCACGCCTGCGACGTGATCACGCTTTCCCCAGCCCTCGCCGGTCTCCGGATGGTAGCCTTCCCGGAACGCTCCGTCCGTACGCAGGACTCCCACCAGCGAGCGAAGAATCCGCTCGAGAACGATGTGTGCCGCGCCCCGATGCCCGGCCTGCACCAGCGCCTCGCCGATGGTGGTCTGAAGCGGCAGGTCGACCACCCACGGGCCTGCCGCGGCACCTGGGTCATAGTGCGGATCGTCGGCCGGGGCCGACGGCCACCCGAAGGGGCGCCCGTACCGCTCGGGGTTCATCAAGGCCTTTGTTACGGCTTCATCAATGACATCCTGCGGGATACCCCCTGACCTCAGGGGAAGAAGCAGGTTCAGGTCCTGACGATCCAGCCCAGCCAACCGAACAACGAACTGCACGTCGGGAGGGACTCCTTCGAGGCGAACAGCCTCGAGCCGGGTGAAGACGCCCTCGCTCGTCGCCACGCCCCGATCCCACAGCCAGCGAAAGCGGCGCGCCGTGATCGGCTCCACGCGAGGCCGGCCGCGAATTCCCTTTCCGTCCAGCGAGACGCGGATCTTCCGTGCTCGCATATCGGGCGCCTCGACCCACACCGAGATACGTCCGGGAGGTTCGAAAACCTGACGTAGGCGTAGTTCACTTGGCCCCGTCCCCTCACCGATCGTCCTTCCCGAAGACGTCTGGCGCGTTTCGCGATCCAGGTAATGGAAGGTTGCGCTCCCTGGCGACCAACACGAGGCGATAGCCTGCTGAAGCTCGTTCATTCGGCGTTGCAGATCGTGGTGGGCGGCTGCCTCCCCGAGTAAGTCCGCCATATGCATGAGTGCTTCGGCATCGCCGGCCAGCGCCGCCAGAAGATCGGGTGAGACCACACAGCCCAGATCGACGCCCTCGCCCCAGGTTGAGGCGGCGGCGAACACCGGCCGGGCGTCAGCGCCGGCTTGCAGGACGTGCTCCCACACCGGCAGGCCCAAGCCTCCGGGATCGTGGTCGGCGGCGGACCATCGGCTGAAAAACTTCATCAACTTCGGGAACGCCGAACGCAGGAACTCTTCATGGCCGGTGTACAAGAAGATCTTCCAGGCGAGCCCGGCCAGGCGCGGCGGGCAAAGCCAGCGCGCTCGCTGTCCCGCAGCCCCCGGCCTGCCATCAATGCTCCCGTCCGATAATTGCGTCGCAAGGTAGTTCTCTACGATCCCCTCGGCCAGCTCCGGCGCGGCGAAGAGGATTTGGGAGGCGGCGAATTCGGCCGTTTTGAAATCCGCCCCACTCCATTCCGAGTCGTAGTCGGTCCCATCTCCTGCCTGCGAATGTCCCCTGTCGGGAGTTCGAGACAGGACGAGGGAGGGATGCGGCATCTGGGCTGTTGCCCCGATGAAGGAACCCAGCGCGGATTTCTGCCCGAGGGCCAACACGGCGTCCCACTCAGGATCGCCCGTCTCGACCTCCACCCAACGGCTGTGAATTCGTTCCAGGCGGCTCACCTCTGCATCCCACGAACGGGCGGCGAGCGAGCGCGCCGCCTGAAAGGACTCCTCCACCGTTGGGCCCGCGCTGCACACCCCTACGACGTTCCGTGAGGCATGCGGCGCAACATCGACCGTGAGAGCGAGGCCCGGGATAGGCCCCGCCTCAGGGGAGGCTCCACCCGTCAGAAAGACCACTGGCGAGAGCCCTGTCGTCCGCCCGGAGAGGATCACCGCGCCTCCCCGCGTCTCGGGCGCCATGGGGCGCCCGTCCGCGGCCGGGTCGAGGACCGCGTAGAGGACAAGTCGCACACTGCGGAAGCCAAGGGAGGTGTTCGTGACACGGTATCGGCCCGCCACCGCGTGCGAGTCGGGAACCCAGAATTCGGCCTGCACCTCGAGCCCTTCCACGGGCGAGAACTGCACTCTCAGCCAGGAGGGAAGAAAGCCCGTCACCCTGGGCCCGACCAGGTATAGGAGAGGATCCAGGAGCACCTGCCCATCGGCGGCGAAGCCTGCGTACAGCCTCAGCGATCGGGCTCGTCGACCGTAGGTCGTCTCCAACGCCAGCGCCGGCGGCCGTCCGCCGCCGAGGTGCAGTTCCCAGATGTGGTCGTTGGCGTAGTCTGTCGGGCCGGCCAGGACATCGGCCGCCAACCGCAGCGCGCGCGGATCACTCCCTCCAAGGGCCCAGGTTCGCATGGGCGCATTGTACATGTCCCCGTAACCCTTGGCGCAGGATCCCGGCGCATTCTTCGCGGAGGACGGTACGGCCCCCGTCCCACATCAGGTGGCGGCCTTAGACCTCACCCCCTGCCCCTCTCCGCCTTGGGTGTCGCCATACGAGCTGATCGGAAGGCGGAGAGGGGATGGTTTTGAGGAGGGGCCGGGGCCCCTTGGCCCCCGGCCCCTCCTGATAGTCCTCCCCTCCCCCGGCCAGACAGGCTTTGGGACCAAGGGGTGTGCAGCCGGAGGAGGCCTTACAGGCTGCTGCGCGAGGGCGAGGTGTGGGGGCTGCATCTAGTGTCTTGTCGTCGAATGGGTACACGGGCCGGAAGCCCAGGATTTTCCGCGTGCTAGAATCGCGCCCGGATGAGGGAGAAACACATGTCGTCGAACCTGCCTTCGCCTCACGGCCTCTACTTCGAGGAATTCGCCGTCGGACAAACGATTCGCACACCCGGGCGGACGGTCACCGAGGGCGACATCGTGGCTTTCGCCGGGCTGTCAGGCGACTTCAACCTCATCCACACCGACGCCATTTACGCCGCCACCACGCCCTTCGGCCAACGCGTGGCCCACGGCCTGCTCGGATTGTCGATCGCCTCCGGTCTGGCCGTCCGAACGGGCATTCTGGAAGGGACCGTGCTCGCCTTCCGTGAGGTCAACGAGTGGAAATTCAGCCAGCCGGTCTACATCGGCGATACGATCACCGTCGACATCGAGGTAACCGAGGTCAAGCCCCTGCCGCGGCTCGGCGGCGGTTCAGTCACGTTACGCCTCGACGTGCACAACCAATCCGGCGCATCGGTGATGAAGGGATCATGGACCGTCCTCGTCGCCAGACGCCCGTCGGCATGAACCCAGTCCCGCAGAAGGGAACAAAAGAACCCTGCGGGGCGTCTGAAGATCGCGCCCTCCGAGGACGCGGCAGGAGCAGCGGCACGCCGGAAGAATTCGCCGGATGAGATGAACCCCACAAGACCTTCCGACGAGTCGGGAAGATCCCGCCGCCGTCCATCGGTGCCGGGCGAATCGCCCACGCTCCCCGATCCATCGGGCCGCCTTGGCCTGCCTCGCCAGGTCCCGGAACGCGACCTCGAGGGGACGCGCGTGACGGCCTCGGCCTATGTGCCCCCGCCCGCCAGAGGCCGTCGTCGGCGTTTCCCATCCGGTTTCGGCGGCTGCCTGCTGCGGATGGCCATCCTCACCCTGTTTGCGCTGGTGGCGGCGACCATCCTGCTCGTGTCTTTGGCGGTGTACCAGTACTACGCACTGGCGGCTACGCTGCCTCCGGTCGAGGACCTGAAGGCCCACGCCGCGCAGTTTGAGACCACCCGCATCCTCGACCGTGACGGCCACCTGCTGTACGAGATCCTCGACCCGCAGGCCGGCCGCCGCACCTTCTTTCCGATGGACCGAATCTCGCCTTTCCTGATCGCGGCGACGGTCGCCACGGAGGACTCGCAGTACTACACGCACCCCGGTTTCGACCTTCTGGCCATCTCCCGCGCCATTGTCCAAAACCTCTCGGCCGGGGATACCCGCTCGGGCGCCTCCACCATCACCCAACAGGTGGCTCGCAACCTCCTGTTTACCCCCGACGAAGCCTCTCAGCGGACCGCTCTGCGCAAGATCCGTGAAATCCTGCTGGCGGCCGAGATCAACCGGCGCTATACCAAGGATGAAATCCTCGAGCTCTACCTCAACCAGGTCTACTTCGGCAATCTGGCCTACGGCGTCGAAGCCGCCGCCGAAACCTACTTCGGGACGACCGCCGATCTCCTGACTCTGTCACAAGCTTCGTTTCTGGCCGGGCTGATCCAAGCCCCCTCGGTCTACGACGTCTTCACCAACCCCGAGGCCACGCTGGACCGCCAGCGCCAGGTGCTCGGTCTGATGGCCGTCACCTCCAACCAGCAAGGCTGCATCTACGTCAGCAATTCGCCGTCCCCGGTGTGCGTCTCGCCCGAAGAGGCCGGGGCGGCTGCCGCCGAAATGAGCGGCTACGTCTTCCGCTCGTCCGATGTCGAGATCACCTTTCCTCATTGGGTCCAGTTCGTACGCGGCGAGCTCGAGCGAATGTACGACCCGCAAACCATCTACCGCTCCGGATTCACCGTCTACACCACGATCGACCCCGAACTTCAACAGCTGGCGCAGGACATCGTCCGCACCCAGATCGATTCTCTCGCCGATCGCCATGCCAGCGACGGCGCGTTGGTCGCCCTTCGCCCGGCGACGGGCGAGATCCTGGCGATGGTCGGCTCAGCCGACTTCTACAACGAAGCCATCGCCGGCCAGATCAACATGGCGGTAGCCCCGCGACAGCCGGGCTCGTCCATCAAGCCGATCACCTACGCCGCCGCATTCGAAAAGGGCTGGACGCCGGGAACGCTCATTTGGGACGTCCCGTCCGAGTTCCCGCCCTCCGGCGACCCCGCCGACCCCCGCCCACCCTACAAACCGGAGAATTACGACGGCCGGTTCCATGGCCCCGTCACCGTGCGCGCCGCCCTGGCCAATTCCTACAACATCCCGGCGGTCAAGACGTTGGCCTTCGTCGGAATCTACGATGACCCGGCGACGCCTCAGGAGGAGGGCCTCGTCGCTTTCGCCCGGCGCCTGGGCATTACCACCCTCGATCGCGACGACTACGGATTGTCCCTGACCTTGGGCGGCGGCGACGTGTCGCTGCTCGAGCTGACCGGCGCCTATGCCATCTTCGCCAACGGCGGCGTTCGAATCCCCCCGATCGCCATCAGCCGTATCGTCGACTTCTCCGGAGAGACCGTCTACGAGTACTCCCCGCCCTCCGGTGAGCAGGTCATCGACCGCGACCAGGCCTATCTGATTACTTCGATATTGGCCGACAACGACGCACGCACACCCGCCTTCGGGCCGAACTCGGCCCTCCGCCTCCCGTTTCCGGTCGCCGCCAAGACTGGGACCACCAACGACTTCCGCGACAACTGGACGCTCGGCTTCACGCCGGACGTCGCCATCGGCGTGTGGGTGGGCAACGCCGACTACACCCCGATGCAGGACATCTCGGGCGTGGCCGGCGCCGCCCCCATCTGGAATCAGGTCATGCAGGCCGCGATCCCTATGCTCACCGGCGGCGATGCTTCCGGCTTCTCCCGTCCCGACTCGATTGTCGAGCGCGTCATCTGTGCGGCCTCCGGCGCGGAACCGTCCGAATGGTGCCCTTCGCAGCGCATCGAGTTCTTTGCCGCCGACCAGCCTCCGCTGGCGAAGGAAAAAGACCTCTGGCAGAAACCCTGGGTCGACAGCTACTCGCTCCTGCTGGCCTCCGCCGATTGCCCCGACTTCGCCACCCAGAAGCTCGGGCTAAGCGTCTCCGATCCTTGGGCGCGCAAGTGGCTCATCGAGGATGAGAAGGGAAAAGACTGGGCCAAGGAACACGAGTTCGAGGACCAACCGGTGTTTTTCATCCCCGACCAGACGTGTACCCGGGATAGCCCGCGCCCGATCGTTCGCCTCAACTCGCCGGGAGAGGGGGCTGTGATCACCGGCAGCCCGCTCACCATCACCGGCCGGACGGCGGCCTCGGCCGAGTTCCAGGATTGGGTCCTCGAGTACGCCTTGGAGAGCAACCCGAGCTACTGGCGCGACCTGGAAAAGGACGACACGTCGCACGAGGAGGTGTCCGATCTCTTCGTCTGGGACTTGTCCGGCATCCGCAACGGACCCATTGCCCTCCGCCTCACGGTCCGAAGCCGGCAGGGAGGGAAGGGCTCTACCATCGTGCACTTCCTGCTCAACCTCCCCCTGCCGACAGCCACGCCGCCGCCCACGCCTACCGATACCCCAACCGCCCTCCCGCCTACGGCGACGGGTACCCCCACCCCATCGCCTACGTTGACCCCTACGCCGAGTGAGACTCCTTCGTCCACTCCCACGGCAACCGACACGGCCACTCCGTCTCCCACGCCCTGAACACCCCGGGCCGGCTTAGGAATATCCACCGCGCTGCTGCCACAGAAGACGACTCCTTATGAGATGTGAACAACGTTCGGATGTTGTTGGTAGGGCCACGGCGTGGCGTGCCCCTGCGGCGGCATACGCTCGACGAGGCGCGTCGAGGACCCTTCCAATCCGCTCGGGTTTCGCCGTCGCTCCGCTCAGGGAAGTGCGCTGCGGTGGCCCACCGCGGATCGCTGATGGATGATCGCTGACAGCTGATGGCTCTTCTAAAGAAGCGGCAATTGTGGGTCGGCGTGTTCGGGTGGGTCGATCCCGAGGCGTGAATCGAAGTTGGCCGGCTGCAGGGTGCTCTCGGCGGCCAGCCGACGGATGTGCCTGAACTTCACCACGCGGCCTCCGGCAGCCAGCCAGGCTCGCCAGCGGGGGTCGCGCCTTTCCTTTTCGGCGATGAGAGCCGCCCGACCGCCGGGCAGCACGACGATGCGCGCCGGCGTCACCCCGGCCGCCAGGGCTTCCCCAATGGCAGCCGTGTCTTGGACCTGGAACACGAACTGCGCCTCACCATCAGGCTTCACCCATTGGATGAAACCCGTCGACCGGACCTCGTAGCCGAGCTGACCTCCCAGCCCCTCCACCTGCCGCCGCACGTCGGATAAGTCGGATTGCCGGGCCGGGAGGGCGTCCTCCGGCCGCAGCCGCCAGTGTCCCGGCTCTTCCTCCGACGCGTACGAACTGAGGCAGGCGGCCACGAGCCGTCTCTCCGGCGTGTGGGCACCAGGGAACATCCGACAGAGCCGGGCCTCGAGATCGAGCGCCTCGACCTCTTCGGCACGCTGGACCTCCGCCAGCACGGCCACCTCGACCCGATCCGAAAGTGGGCCGGCGGCACCGCGCGGATCGTAGAGCCAGTACAACCCACTCTCCGGATCCGCCTTGCCCTCGAGCCTGACGAATGTTTCGGGTTCAGCCAGCAGTCCTTCCAGGACGTCGTTGATCACCTGCAGTGGCGGTCCCGACTCGTGGTCCCACCACGCCGCTGGTTGGCGGGCGCCTGCCAGATCGGACCAGACGACGGCGTGAAGCGTAGCAAAGGTCGCAGGTTCTCCATAGGCTCGGAGGAACGAGACGGCTGAAGTGACGATCGCGCGGCGCATCGGATGACTCCCGGCGGCCGGAGGTGGCCGGCGCTCGACGACCCAAGCGAACTGAGCCTGGCCGTCCGTCATCCGAAGGGAGCGTCCGGTCAGGCGGCATCCGGCTGAATCGAGGCCGGCCAAGGCCGCGCTGACAAATCCCGGTTCCGCCTCCGGCATCAACCCCAGCAACACGGTGGAATCGGGGAGGGCCGGGGCCAATGCCTGGAGCGCATTCTTCAACGCCCCGGCATGCCAGACCCAGTCATAGCGCCTTCGCCTTAGGACGACCTTGATCGGAGCCGCGGCTTCCCGCCCCCACAGCCACGAGGCCCACAACGCCGAGAGAGTCCAGTAGGCCTGGTTGGGCCGAGGCAGCACCGTCGCCACAAGGGGCCGCCCGCCGAATGGGAGGGTTTCGGCCAGCTCGCGCACGGGTCCCGGAAAGACGGCCATCTGCCCTGGACCCGGCAAGGCCGGGGCCGGCCACTCTATCCAATCGAGCTGCGGATCGGGGAGCGCCCACTCGTCGAGGGCTCTTTCAAGCGACCGCCAAAGGTTATCTTCACGGAAGCGGGGCGAAGCGACTAATTGTCGAGGCCTCGTCCGCCCCTCCGGATAGCCCCACAAGGAATTGACCGATTCGAATGCGCTCAGGAAAAGAGCCTGGGCCGCCTCGCGCAAAGCCTGCTCCAAGCCCAACTGGCCCAGCTTGTTCACCAGGGTGATCAGCCCATACAGCGCCCGACCGGGATAGACGCTGAGCGCCGCTTCCACGTTCTGACGGTCGGGGTCGTCGGCCGGCGCCGCCTGCTCGAGGGCCCGTGCATACGGTAGCCCTCGCCGCGGATAGGCCAGGGCGCGCTCCCGATCGCCGGGCGTCGTCGGCTCTTCGCCGCTGTGACCACATTCGGTGCAGGCATAGACTTTGAGCACCGGGACGTCGAGCTCGCGTTCCCAGACGAACGTATCGACGGCCACCGGCCGCCCGCAGCGACTGCACTCCGAGCGATAGAGGTCGAGCATGAACGGCTCCAGACGCGTTCCGTCCATGGCCGCCGCTGAAAGGTGAGCCAGCGCCGACTGCATATCCGCCAAGCGAAAGGGGAGGACGGTGCGGCGCAGGACGAAGCGGGTCACCGGATTGTTCGCCGCCACAATGACCCCGCGGTGCCGCGCCGCTTCCAGCAGAAAGGTCGGCGACGAACCGAAGGGGTCGAGCAAATACTCCCCTTCGCCGTCCATCGCCTCCAGAGCGCGCGTGGTGCTCCCGATGTCCACAGGTGGCAGGAAGCGGGAGAGCGGACCCGCGCGCGCCGGCGGAGTGCCGGGAGAGAAGACAAGCTCCACGCGGCCGAGTATACAGCCGGGCTTGTCGGCTCGACCGGGACCCCTTAGACTTGAACTCGTGGACCGGAAGGGCTCGCGCCTTCGCCCGCAACCGCCAGCCCGCGCAACGCTGCTGCTGCTCGGATTTACGCTGGCCGCCTGCTCGGCTGCAAGCCCGGCGCCGCAAGAAACCCAGCCGTCGATCACCGACGCGCCGCCCACAACGACGGCCCGTGAGGCTGAGGCAGGCTGTCTCCCCATTCACGACCCGCGTCCGACTCCCTCGGCCGACCTTTTCCAACAACCCGATCGGATCACCACCTACCTGGACCAGGGCGGGAGCCTTGAAGGCCTCCTGCATTTGGCCCAGGAGTCGAGGCTGCTTCCGGATTTTCCGAACGCCCTGAGAGGCGTCTTTACGGATCTAGACGGCGACCAGCGTGCCGACGTGGCCTTTTCCCTTCGGACCCAGGACGCCGGAGATTCCCTTCAAAGGCCCGGCAGTCTATTCCTATGGCTTTGCCGGGATGACGGCTACTACCTCCAGGAACTCCTCCTGCCCGAATCGGCTCACGACGCTCCTGTTCTCTTCGGGGCTGACGACCTCACCGGGGACGGCCCGGGAGAGCTCGTCTTCGGCCGCCCCTCCTGCGGCGCGCATACGTGCTTTCTGGAGCTGGGCATCCTGCAGTGGAATGGGGAGGCTTTCATCGATCGATGGAGCGGGTCGAGCGAGGACCTGCCGACACCCTCGGTATCGGTCCATCCAGCCGGCCCCGGCTCGAGCGGATCGGTCGCGGTGACTTCGGGCGGGGTCCAATCCGTCGGAGCCGGCCCGCCTCGCCCTCGGACGCGCGTTTGGTCGTGGGATCCCTCGCCTCAGCAATTCCTCCCCGGACCGGACGTCCTCTCCGACCCCGTCTTCCGCATCCACGTCGTACACGACGCCGATGCTTCCTTCGAGGCCGCCGACTACGACCGCGCCGCGGATCTCTACCGGCGCGCCCTCGATGGCCGCGCCCTGCTCGACTGGGACGCCAGCCCTGCCTCGCCGCCACGTCTGATGGCGTACGTCCACTACCGGTTTGTGCTTCTTGCACTAACCCGCGACGGGGAAGCTGCCGCTCGCGCCTCGTACAATGCCATGGTCGAAGCCAGCATGGGAGTGCCCGAGGCAGACGACTATGTCACGATGGCCCGCCTACTGGTCGAGTCGCCTGCCGCGTTCGATCTCCCAGTCGTCTGCGCCGTTGTGCGGGAGTTTGCCGCCGATCACCAAGCGCAGATCCTCGACCCCCTGTACTACGGGCACGACAATCGGATCTACACCGCCGACGATCTCTGCCCTTTGAAGGAATGATCCCCGCACCCATGCCACCCTTCACGGTCGCCGAATTCCGAAAAGATCTTCCCGCCATTCTCGACCTGCTGCGACGTCTCGTCAGTTTTGAATCGCCGACGACCGACAAACCGCATGTGGACGCGCTCGGCCGATTCGTCGCCGAGCGCTGCGCGGCCGCCGGCGGACAGGTTCGCTCTTTCCCGCAGGCGTCCGTGGGAGACCACTGGCTGGCGGAATGGGGTGACGGCGAGGCAGGGCTTCTCGTCCTCACCCACCTGGATACCGTCCATCCCGTCGGGACGCTCGAGCGCATGCCGTGGTCCCTCGAAGAGGGTCGCGCCATAGGTCCCGGCACGATTGACATGAAGGGCGGTGTGACGATCGCCCTGGTCGCGCTGGAGGCCTTGGCCGGCGCCGGTCGGCTTCCGGCATGGCCGATCCGCATTCTGTTCACGACCGATGAGGAGACCGGAAGCCGCACCTCGCGCGCCTTGATTGAAGACTATGCCCGCATGCACCGCGTCGTGTTTTGCCTCGAGCCGGCGATGCCCGATGGCGCTTTGAAAACGTGGCGCAAGGGGACTGGCCTTTTCACGATCAAGACTACGGGGCGCACGTCACATGCCGGGAACAGCCCCGAGGCAGGCGTCAACGCCATCGTCGAGATGGCGCATCAGATACTGAAGCTGCGGGCGCTCGCCCGGCCGGAGCTCGGCACCACGATCAGCGTGGGTGTGATCGAGGGAGGAACGCGCACCAACGTCGTTCCCGGCGAGTGCCGGGCCAAGATCGACGTCCGCGTTCTCGATCCGGGCGAACCGGAACGCCTTGCCCGGGAGCTGCAGGAGCTGCGCCCGCTCCTGGCCGGGGCGCGGGTTGAGGTGAAAGGGGGTTGGAACCGCCCCCCAATGCTGCGCACCCCGACCATGGCCGCCACATTCGATCGGGCCCGCTCGTTGGGAAAGCCTCTCGGTTTCGACCTGCAGGAGAGTGGAACCGGCGGCGGATCGGATGCCAACTTCGTCGCCGCCCTTGGAATCCCGGTGCTCGACGGATTGGGCCCGCTGGGAAACGGGGCTCATTCCGACCACGAGTACGTCATGGTCGAGAGCCTGGCGGATCGAGCCGCCTTGCTGGCGGCCCTCCTTACGGAATGGTGAGCGAACGGCCTACGGCGCGCTCGAGGTCAAGCGGC
>Ga0214473_10008664_pt1 | contig 12022 bp, 16 predicted proteins | sample RVTome_7_FD_203509 | JGI IMG/M metagenome (GOLD analysis project Ga0214473, IMG submission 203509) | Soil microbial communities from uranium-contaminated site in the Upper Colorado River Basin, Wyoming, United States - RVT98D197 | ecosystem: Environmental > Terrestrial > Soil > Contaminated >...
TCGTTTGACACAAACTCAATATCAAGCAAGTCATGAATCGGGTCATATTCAATCTTCATCTTTATCCTCCTTCCAATAACGCATTACCTGTTGAGAAGGAAGATTTAATGTCTCTCTTATCCAATCTTCAGGAATTCTCCTTTTCTCCAACTCCCCTCTGGCGATGGGTATTATTTCAACCTCTCTCATTCCAGTTATCATCCTACCTGTGTTTTTATCAATCGTCAAGAGATTACTATCAGAAAAATTACCCCTTCTTCATCACCAGATCGATCATCAGTTCGTTGGTGTAGGCGATATCCAAAACTGACCTAATTACGATAAGCACAAGCCCCACTTTTATTCTTCCTTTAATTCCCACCCCACATAGGATGTATTTAATTCTTTTCATTCCCTGATAGGCCCATAAGCTAATAAGCGCATCGTCTGTCTAAGATAAGTATATGGAAGCGACAGAGAACGGACAGAAGAGGTGCGTCTACTGCGGCCGGTATTACAGGCCCGATCCGAGGGCAAGGAAGCTCCAGAAGAGTTGTCACGACTCAAAGTGCAGGGCAAAGCGCAAGAGGGAGAGCCAGAAGAAATGGTTGGAGGCGAATCCGGACTATTTCAAGGGCCGGTACAGCGAAGTCAAGGCGTGGCGTAAGAAGCATCCCGATTATCAGCGGCTCTGGAGGAAAAAGGCCCGTGAGATACAAGACGAGATACCCCCTTCGGAGCCAGTAAAGACAATGGTTTTAGTGATACCGGAGAGAATGCTCAAAAACGAGATACAAGACGAGATAAGGCTGGTAAGGCAGTGTGGATGCGGCTCCTACGTTGCCGGAGGACAAAAGGCACTGTGAGATACAAGATTCGATTGATCCATTGATCCGGCTATTCTACGCTGGACCCATGCGATGGGCACGGAGCTACTCCATCATCGACCACCAGATCCTGCATGGCCGGTATCTTCATCGGTTGAGCCATGAATCGATGATCCTGTATCTGTTTCTGGTGGTTGTGGGAGACCGACAAGGACGAAGTTTTTATTCGGATCGATCGATCACGGAGATCCTGCGTTTAAGTGTCTCAGCGCTCCATCATGCCAGAGAGGAACTGATCTCCGAAGCTCTTGTCAGCTACAAACGACCTTACTGGGAGGTCCAGAGCCTCACGCAAAGGAGAGACCATGGAAGAGACGATAAGGCAGACGATCGGTTATCTTCGGGACGTCCTAAACCTGAGCTTCTACCAGATCCAAGACCGGACCGGGATCTCGCGAAAGCGTGCCTCGCGCATATATCGAGGATCCTGTCAGGAGAGGAGACAAAGGAGGGACTTTATCCTGGACCCATACCGCTCTCTGATCGCGGAGTGGTTCAAAGAGCATCCGACCTTAAAGGCCCAGCAGGTCCACGGGTGGTTAAGGATGAGGGGAGTAAAGATTAGCTACCCTGCGGTGGTCAAGTATACGAGGGGGTTCCGTAAAAAGGTGCCGAAGGCCTATCATCCGCTCACTTTTCTCCCAGGGGAGGAGGCACAAGCAGACTGGTGTTTTATCAACCATCCTCAACTTGGAAAACTCTACGGCTTCATCTATATCCTGAGCTACTCGCGGTATCTGTTTGCCCATGTTTTCGCCCGCAGTTCGTTTGAGTTCTTTATCGAGGGGCATCTGATGGCTTTTTGTGCCCATGGGGGGATTCCCTACGGCATCCGGTATGACAACCTCGCTACCGTGGTATTAAAGCGCAGGCCGGAGGTCCAGTATAATCCACGCTTTTTGGAGTTCTCACGCCATTACACCCTGGAGATCCGGCTGTGCAATCCTGGGGCGGGCAACGAGAAAGGCCGCGTGGAACGGGCGATCCGGACGCTGCGGGAAACATTCTTCAATACCACGCAAATGCATTCTTCGTTAAAGGCCCTCAATCAGGCGCTTCATGAATGGGTGGACCATAAAAACCATACCGTCCACAGAACCACGGAGAAAAAACCGGCAGAGTTGCTTCAGGAAGAGAAACTCCGGCCCCTTCCCGAGAAACCCTGGAACAATGCCTTGATCCATCCGCCGGTCAAGACCACCAAGACCGCCCTGATGATCTTTGATACAAATAACTATTCCGTGCCCGACTACCTCGTGGGGAAATCGCTCTCCATTCAGTCAACCCCGGATACGGTCATGATCTACGACGGCGCCAAGCGGGTGGCCTCTCACCCGAGGTCTTTTGACAGACACAGTCAGATCATCAATCCCCTTCACAGGAGTTACGGTAAGCTCTCCGTCAAGGTCAAGATCGACCGGATCCATGAGGTGATCAAAAACCTGCATCCTGCGATGTCGGACCTCCTGGTCAAGAACGAGGCATGCGGAGAGGACCTCCGAAAGACAGCTTATGAGATCTTTAAGCTTATGAAAAGCCACAGCCGGGGAATGCTCATCAGTGTCGCTTCGGAGTGTCTCAACAAGAAGTCCCCCAGACTCAGGACGTTTCTGTCTTATCTGCACATGGAGTTTACCGAGGCCGAGACCGTCCAACCTCAGAAGGCCGAGCTTCTGAATATCTCTTATCAACCCAGAGGATTGGAGGCCTACGATGAATGATCTTGAATCCCTGCTTAAGGAATTGGGCTGCAAGACCCCTCCCGATGAGATCTCCTCCGACCGGCGTGAGACGATCCTTGACTTCCTCAAGGTAGAGATCGAATACAGAAGGCAGCATAAGATCAAAAGACTCCTGAGTCTGTCGGGCATAAAACATGTCAAGACTCTGGACCAGTTCGACTGGCACTTCAATCCCAAGATCAGCAAGGACGACATCCTGACCTTCGTCAACTCGCCGTGGATCGAAAATGCCTTCAACCTTGTCCTCATCGGAGACACAGGGCTTGGTAAATCCCATATCGCTTCAGCCTTTTGTTATGAGGCGATTCTCCGGGGCTATCCCACGGCTTGTATCACCGCCTTCGACCTCGTCTCAAGGATTCATAGGGCTTACAACCCGGCTTCCAAAATCGATTATTATGCAAAGGTCAGGGTCCTCTGTATCGATGAACTCGGTTATACGTATCACAAAAAGGAGGATACCGATACCCTCTTTCAGATCATATCCAAAAGAAATGAGATCCTCCCCACCATCGTCACCACCAACCTCGCACCCAAAGAGTGGGGCTCGATCTTCAGCGCTACAGCCGCATCCGCTATCCTTGATCGCCTGAGTTTCAATGGAAGGTTCATTACCTTTGAAGGGAGGTCCTATCGGTTACTTAAAAAGCATAAATCGAAGTAGTCTTGATTCTGGAATTTGTCTCACACCTGACCCTTTCCGTTCGCACTCAGGCCGGAAACTCAAGGCAGTGCTCTGTCCCTATCCCCACCCCGGCCTGTCCCAAAATATCACCTTTGGGGCCGCCTTCAATATCGCCTACAGTGAAAGTAGTACAACTCCGCAAGTGCTCGATGAGCACCACAAGAGGCTCAACAAAAAGCTCTTGCAAACGTTCAATTTATTACAGCTTTCAGGAGTCCTTGAATACGAGGGTGCGAATCTGCTGTGTGGATCTTTCTTTGGCGGCAAGTCGGAAATCCGCCAAATGAGTGAGCTCCCCTTTTTTAATCAGACGAGGGGTTATACTCGAGCCCCTGTAACAATAGACCGTCTACAGCAAGCTATCCAGCTTAGAAAAGGCCTGGAGGAAATGGACTCGACTCCTGATGAATTTAAACGCTTCAAATGGGGTTGGAAAGTGCTAATCGACGGTTTACAGAAAGAGCATGGTGAAGAACGAATCCATCAATTTGTCCGATCTTTAGAAGCACTGATTTTGCCAGAGATCGGACGGACGAAGCGGCAATTTACTCATCGGTGCCAAACATTTGCAAGAGCGGGTCCTAATACAAAACAAATCCTAGAGGAAGCATTTGAGTTACGGAGTATGGCCGAACATCTTAACGACTGGGAACAAGCATTGGGACCGTATTAAAAAGGCGATAGAGAAATTATTGCTTTGCATCGTACTCGCCAGATGGAGCAGCTCGCCTCTTTTGCCTATTCTCGGATTCTTGAAAGTCGGGCTATTCGAGGGCACTTTATAAACGAGATAAAACACGGAGAATTTTGGAAACTACCAGACGATGATAGAAAGAATCTCTGGGGAACACAATTAGATTTAACATCGATCAGAGAGGCTGTCGAATTTGATAGCTGGGGACGATCATTATGATATTTCTCGTGAGGTCGATTGCTCAGCGGTCATGGGCCCGAAAGTGTTGCACCCGACCCTGGAGGGTTAAAACATGATGGATTTTATAAAGTTTTTAGAAAGTGTAGAAATAGGTGGCAGTACAAATTTATTAGGGCTTTCTTTATTTGTAGGATTTTTTGCGTTTATATTTTTGTTGATTCGACTTTATCCAAGGTTAGAGGGTTCGGTAAAGAAGAATGAATCAAAAGGGACTTCTTATTCCCTGATAGGTGGAATCAAATTGATCATCTTGAGCATAATTGAAATTATCCTTTTCATTTTCATTCTGCATGCAGCATGTACTGTAACTGGTATGTATTTTGGAGAATAGTTGGGTAGAAAAGAGGCGGGGTGAGACTTGTATATTGATTTTATGAAAAACACCGAAAAAGAATCAGGGCCTAACAAATCACTGCACGGGATCGCTAATAAACCTGGCGACCCGTGACCTCAGTCGTTCCGCCTCAAACTGACTTGACAGAGGGTTTCATGTTGGCTATACTTCGGATATCCACCGGAGGTTACGCTATGGTTACAAAAATCCAAAAATGGGGAAACAGCCAGGGATTGCGTCTTGCAAGGCAGCTGCTTGAGGACGCGCGCATTTCGGTTGGTGACGAGGTCGATGTGACGACACGGGACGGCATGATTGTCATTGCTCCCGCAAGACGCATTCGCGGTAAGCAGAGCTTGCAAGCACTGGTCTCACGCATACCCAAGAACTACAAGCCAGGAGAAGTTGATTGGGGTGAACCAGTCGGCAGAGAGGTCTGGTAGGTGAAACAATACGTTCCTGAAAAGGGGGATTTCATTGCCGTCACCTTTGATCCCCAGTCTGGTCATGAGCAGAGAGGCCGCCGTCCCGCGCTTGTTGTAAGTAACACCCTGTTTAACCAGCGAACAGGGCTTGCAATCGTATGTCCCCTAACCAACACCGATCGCGGTTACCCTTTTCATGTGGCCATCACCGACAACCCGGATGTCAGGGGATTCGTTATGGTTGAACAGGTGAAGTCCATCGATTTCCATGCACGTAAAGCCAAGGTTATTGGAAAAGCGTCAGATGACGTGTTGGATGAGGTTCTGTCAATACTTGATGCCTGCATCTATTGAAGACCGCACCAGGCGATGCAGCCAATCGGCGGGAAAAGGCATCCGCCTCTGGCTGACCTTGCCGTTGAGGCTGTAGGAAAAGTCATTTTTCGTAATTTACGATCAATAAAATTGAAGGCCCGACACCAGTGACACCAATGCTGCGCTTCGATTAATGCCATGAATACAAACAAATGGTTCGCTCTGGTTTTCACCCTTTTACTCCTTGTTCAATCCTTCTGGCTTTTTGCCTGGAGTGCTCATGTGGCCCGGATTCTGAAATGGGCAGCGCCACTCTATTGCGTGTTTTCCATCACGTTCCTCTGGTGGGCCTGTCTTTTTATTGAGAAGCGTCGCCCCCAACACAAGACTCTGCGATTTTTGGTCATATCTCTTGGAATTTTCGGACTCGGATGTCTGCTTGGACTCGCAGCGATTCAATACGAGAAGGTGTCCTACGCGCAGCGCCAGGCAAAGCTCGCAAACGTCAAAGTATGGGATCTCCACGATGAGACCTTGTTTTCAAAAAAGGAAAATCCTTTTGGTGTCAAGCTCTCCTTCTCCATCCAGTTTCCCAAGCCGGGACGTTTCTACCTTTATGATGTGATGCCGGTCATGTCCCATCCTGATGACAAATCACCTGTCGGCAGTATGTATGTCGTCTGCGGAAGACTGGCCGACCCAACGCAAGGGGCGAAAGGTAAGCCCCGTATCGATTACACCTGGAACTTGCCGGAGAAATTCGAAGGGGGAGTGGTTTATAACGTCGTTTTCTACCTGTACCCCCACTTCATCCAGCCTGTCTCTTTTGAGAAGCTGGTCAAAGGGGAGGACGTTTTCTGTCTAAGATATCCCGACCCTGCTGTTAATCCGGGTGAATACGGAATGCTTCAAACGCTGATTGAGAGTGGAGGGGAAAAGAAATTTAAGGTCCGTATTGGAGGGGCCCCGGTCCAGGATCTTTTGACGGAGAATGTCTACAATTTGAAGACATTCCATGACGGTTTTCTAAGAGAGAACCCCGAGAGATGTCCTTAACCACAGGTCAGTTGGTTTGATCCCACTCGGGATACAGGGAGTTCAGAGGGGAGAGCTTAGGGGACAGAGCCACAGAAGTATACCTGAATCCCAGTTCTCAATCTACAATTTGAAATCTGAAATCTGCAATCTGAAATTCGTCAGCGAATTTCGGGGATGATATTTCCCCCCGAGGGGAAAACGGCCACATCGGCCTTAGGCATCTTCTCGGCGAGCTGGTTGATCGACTCCTGAAGATTGGCAGAGTAGGAAAACTTCATCATCTTCACCTGCTCCGGTGAAAGCCCGTCGGTGACATGAAAGACTGAAAATTTCTCCGACAGTTCTTTGAAATAAACAACCTGCATAATGTAGGAGATTCCAAAAGATTTAAGATGGTCAGGGATATTTCCTTCGATCAACCGGCGATGAAAATCCCCGGCACTTTCGTCACTCGCCATCTCCTTGACCAAGGGCAGGATGGAGCCAGCTTCTTTCTGGGGTGCCACCCAGACGATGGCTCCTCCTGACCGGGTGCAGAAGCCCGCCATCGTCAAAGCCTTCGTCGCCTGAACCCCCACTTCTAAAGGGAAGGCCGATGTAATCGTGACATCGGCAAGTTTTTGAAGAGGGACCAAATAAAGGGAGGCCGCATAATTGGATGCTTCCCGGTGCTCTGCGACCGGATCTCCCGCAAAGGCTTTGATGACCTCTTTCTTATCGTTGATGATGAAATCGAGTTTGAACGGCATCCGGGAGAGGCGTCCCGCGTCCACAATCTCTTCAAAGAAAGAATTCCCCTCGAGAACGTTCACCCGGCTGTTCCGATGGCGCATCCATGTGAAATGATGGCTGGCCACCGAGCGATAGGAGCAGACCCCGGGCATGACGATCTTAAAACCTCCTCCAAATCCTGCGACAGGATGGGGCATGCATTCGCCTACCCCGATAATCAAATCGGCAAAAGCAACATATCGGTTCACTTCGACAAGGGTCCCTCGATGGGTCCTGCCGATGATGACATTATCTGAAGCCTTGGGATCATGAGAGAAGATATGGCCCTGCAAACGAGAAAAGACCTGGTCTCCCACTTTCTTTTTTAATTGTTCCATAGTAGGGATGGGATGGGTTCCCAAAGCACAGATTCCAGTGATTCGTTCATCTGGAACCCCGGCCCGGTTGAGCCGGTCGAGGATCTCAGGCATGGCTAGATGGACCGGCGTGGGCCGCTGAAGGTCATCGAAAAGAAGAACCACTTCCATCCCTGGACGGGCGAGTTCTTCAATCTTGGGGGATCCAATGGGATGATCCAGGGCGCGCCTGATTTCGGCGATCGGGTCGGCAACGCCGGGAACTGGAGGTTTATCCACAGCCGAGATTAGGTTCCACCCTTTCGGGAGAGAAAAGGAAAGTTTCTCTCTTTCATAATTTACGTAACCGTTCATTTGGACCTCTCTTCTCTTCCTAATGTTTTTCATGGTAACATTTCCCGTCATGATTTGACAAGATTAAGGCCTTTGATTAGAATTCCATTCACTCCCTCCAAGTTTCTAAATGTTTAGGAATTCCGACTTGAATCGTCTTGAATCTATACGATTTTAATTTTATAGAGAAAGAGATGAAAGAGATCCGTTTTCATGGCCGGGGAGGGCAGGGGACAGTCCTCGCCTCGGTGATCCTGGTCAAAGCCTTTACCAAAGAGAAGAAATATTCGAGCGCAATTCCTTATTTCGGCTTTGAAAGACGAGGAGCCCCGGTAACCGCCTTCCTGCGATTTGATGATCATCCCCTTCGCGAGAAGACGCAGATCTATGTCCCGGACTGTGTGGTCGTGATGGACCCCGCTTTAAAACGGTCTCCTGAGATCTTTCAGGGATTGAAGCAAGGGGGCATCTTAATCATGAGCACTCGAAAGGCGATCGAGGAGTTAAATCTCCCCCCAACGATCGGAAAGTTTGGCTGTGTCGATGCCATCCGGATCTCTCTCGATATTTTAGGGTCGCCTATCACGAATAGCTGCATGCTGGGAGCTTTCGTCGCGACCACGGGTTGGGTTGGGCTGGATTCGGTCCTGCAGAGCATCAAGGAGACCTGGCCAGGGGAGATGGGGGAGAAGAACTTAAGGGCTGCAAGAGCAGGTTTCGAAGGGACGAAGGTAATTCAACTTAATTAAAATAATTCCCCTGACTTGCCTTTAGGGACGTCGCCTGAACGCATCTACGGAATGGACATACACAAGGATATGTTGTAGGGGCTCAATTCATTGAGCCCTAATGGCGGGCTTGATAAATCAAGCCCCTACGATTACGAAAAAGTCTCTTTAGAAAAGGGGAGGAAAAGAAGGACTTGAAGGAGAGGATGGAAAAGAGACGTTTTCTCTGTCCTGTTGGGACAGAACCTTACATCGTTAAGACGGGAGAATGGCGGGCGGAAAGGCCTTTCACCGATCCGAAGAAATGTGTTAAGTGCGCAACCTGCTGGCTCTATTGCCCCACACAATCGATCAGAGACTATAAAACCCATCTGGGCGCCGACCTTCAATTCTGTAAAGGCTGCGGCATCTGTGCTGCCGAATGTCCCCGGCACGCCGTCACCATGGTATTGGAAGAAGAGGAGTAATTCATGGGAGAGCTCATGGTTGTCGATGGAAATAAAGCAGCTGCCATAGGTGCCATGCTTTCAAGACCCATGATGGTGGCCGCCTATCCGATTACCCCTCAAACGCCCTTGGTCGAATATCTTTCTCAGTTCGTGGCCGACGGTCTATTAGATGCGGATCTTGTGGAGGTGGAAGGTGAACATTCGGCCTTAAGTGTCCTCCAGGGTGCCTCCCTTGCCGGAGGAAGGGTCTTCACAGGAACTTCGGGTCAAGGTCTGGCCTTCATGTTCGAACCTTATATCCGGACCGCTCCCCTCCGACTCCCTATTGTCATGGTGATCGCTACCCGGGATGGGATCAGTCCCCAATGCGTCTGGGGTGGACAGCAGGACGCGATCACGGTTCGCGATGGTGGATGGATCCAGATTTTTGTGGAGAATAATCAAGAGATCCTCGATACGATCATCATGGCCTACAAGATCGGAGAGGACCCGGAGATTTTACTACCTGTCAATGTCTGTTACGACGGCTTCTATCTCTCCCATATGTCAGAGGCCATTCAAGTTCCTGATCGGAATCTTGTCGATCAATTTCTTCCTCCCTATCAACCTACCCATGTCAAACTCGATCCAGAGATTCCCATGGCCGTCGATCCTCTCACCCCCGGCCTTCTCTTCACCCAGTATCGCGTGGGCCATCTGGAGGCCCAGGAGAAGGCAAAGAACGTGATCGATCGAGTCGACGAAGAGTTCGGCCAGGCCTTCGGGAGGTCTTATGGGGGACTGATTGAGAATTACCGGATGGAGGATGCGGAGTTCGCCCTGGTCGCCATGGGAAGCCCATGCGGAACGGGGAAGGTTGTGATCGATCGGGTGAGGGAGAGGGGGGTCAAGGCGGGGCTGGTGAAGGTTCGCTCCTTAAGACCCTTTCCTAAAGAGAGGCTTTCCGAATCTTTAAAAGGAGTGAAATCGATCGGGGTGATCGACAAGAATGTCTGTTTCGGATGGGGGACAGGTGTCTTATACGTCGAATTGAGCGCCGCTTTGAAAGACCTCCGCACTCCCATCGTGGACTTTATCGGCGGGCTTGGAGGATCGGATATCACCTTCAACCATTTTGAATTTGCGATGGACAAAACAATTCAGGCATCAAAGGAAGAGCCTTCGGGAAAAGTTCACTGGTTTGGGCTGGAATAGAAAGAGGGCTCCGAGAAACTTCTCTACGCTCTCTTGATTACACAGATTTAAGAAAATGATTACACAGATTTTCTTTATTTCCGATGCATTTCACATCCGTGTAATCAGAGATCTCAATCAAGGATCATGACCCAGAAACAATACCTCATTGTGGGGACCGGGCCTGCGGGAATGAACGCCGCAGAGGGGTTGAGAATGAAAGATTCTGAGTCGAGGATCTTTCTCATCGGCCAGGAGCCTACGTTGCCCTACTCTCCGACCATCCTTCCGTATTTCATTTCTGGGAAGATTAAAGAAAAGGACCTTTTTCTCTTTCAAGAAGCCTATTTGAAGAAACAGGGGATTGAGCTGATCCGGGGAAATGGCGTTATTTCCGTATCCCCTCAGGAAGGGAAGGTCTTTCTGAAAGATGGCTCCCCCTTTTCCTATGATTCCCTTATCCTGGCCCAGGGAGGAAGTCCCATTCTACCTGATATTCCCGGGCTGAGGGCATTGAACCTTCTGGTTCTAAGAACCTTGGCTGATGCGAAGAGATTGAGAGCGAAAGCGCAAGGCGTTTCAAAAGCCATCATCCTTGGAGCCGGATTGATCGGGATGCAGAGCGCTCAAGCCCTTGCGGAGATGGGAATCTCCGTCCGGGTCGTAGAGTTGATGAATCAGGTCCTTCCGGGCTATTTCGATCAGAAGGCGGCATCGATCATTCAGAAGGTCTACGAGTCGCACAAAGTCGATTTTCTCACATCGACCCTGGCAGAAGAGGTCGAGCTTAGAAAAGGGAACACCGTCATTTCTTTGAAAGGAGAAAAGACGATTCAGGCCCCTCTTTTCCTGGTTGCTGCCGGAGTGACGCCTAACATCGATTTTCTAAAAGGATCCGGCATTGAGGTAGAAAAGGGAATTCTGGTCGATCAAGCCATGGGAACGAATATCCCGAATATCTTCGCTGCCGGCGATGTGGTTCAGATGGAAAGCTTCTGGGGGCAGAAAAAAGTGAACCAGCCCATTCTCATCCATGCCGTAGATCAGGGAAGGATGGCGGCAGCCAGCGTCGTGGGGGAGAAGGTCTCTCATGCCGGAAATATCTCGATGAACCTCTTCCATTTCTTCGGACATCACGCCCTATCGATTGGTCTCGTTTCTCCAAACGGGAAAGATCGATTTCAGGTCCATCAGACTTATTCGCCTTCGAAGAAGCGTTATCGCAAGTTCGTGTTCGATGGGGATGTCCTGGCAGGGGTCATGGGAATCGATTCCGATCTCGATCCCGGGATCCTTCTTCAAATGATCCGGCGCAAGATCCCTCTCAACGGAAATAAGAAGGAGTTTTTAGAAAACCCGTTGGAGGTGGGAAGAAAATTGATGTGTCAAAAATGGAGGTAAGGTTGGAAGCGGTCTATAATCAATTAGCCATCTATCCGGAGAAATGCAATAACTGTCTCGATTGCGAGAAGGCCTGCGCCAAAATCAAAACAGGGAGAGAGGATAAGACTCGTTCCAGAATCCGGACGGTCAAGAATCTCAAAGAGGCCTATTACGGACCGGTCGTCTGCCTTCAATGCAATGATCCTGACTGTCTCCACATCTGTCCGGCTGGAGCCATTCATAAGGATCCGGAAACGGGGATCGTCTCCATCGATGATGAACGATGTGTCCGCTGCCTCCTTTGTACGCTGGCCTGCCCCTACTGCGGAATCTTCCACTCCGAGAAAGATCGAAAGATGATTAAGTGTGATCTCTGTGAAGGAGATCCGGAGTGCGTGAAGATATGCAAGCCAGGGGCTCTTCAATATTTGAAGCATGCAGAAATCTATAAGGAATGGGCCTCCAGAGAGGACCTCTTCTCCCCGGGGCTCTCGGCCTGCATGGGCTGCAACTCAGAACTGATTATTCG
>Ga0214473_10008665_pt1 | contig 12022 bp, 12 predicted proteins | sample RVTome_7_FD_203509 | JGI IMG/M metagenome (GOLD analysis project Ga0214473, IMG submission 203509) | Soil microbial communities from uranium-contaminated site in the Upper Colorado River Basin, Wyoming, United States - RVT98D197 | ecosystem: Environmental > Terrestrial > Soil > Contaminated >...
TGCATCTTGGCTTTTTCCATCGGCACATCGACGCTGAACCTGATCCGAAGGGGCGCGCGGAGCTTCGCTTCGCGCAGATCGGGTCTCGCTGCTTTCGGGGGGTGTTGGAGATTGTACGCGGATGCTCGCTGCCGGCCAGCCTTCCCGGGGGGCCTATTTTCTTCGGCCCTTGCGGCGGGACTTGCGCGCCTCCTTGCGCTTGCGCTTCTGCTGGCTCCTGTGCTTGGCCTGGCCGGCGCGGCGGAGCCTGCGGTTGCCTCCGCCGCCAGCGGCGAGGAGGGCGCTGGGATCCAGGTCGCCGAGCCCTGCGGCTCCTCCTCCCGCCAGCCGTCCGATTCCCGGGATCTTCGAGAGGAGGCCGCCTCCGCCGAGCGAGCCCATCATCTCCCGCATCTGCGAGAAGCGCGTGACCAGGTCCGTCACCTCCTTGCTCCTGCGTCCGCTCCCCCGGGCGATTCTCGCCGCGCGGCTCTTGTCGATCAGCTCGGGCCGGCTGCGCTCCGCCGGGGTCATCGAGTGGATGATCGCCTCGACCTTGCCGAGCTCCCGCTCGTCGACCTGCTCGGCGAGCGAGCCGAACATGGGAAGCTTGCCCAGCACCTCGCTCAGGGGACCCATCTTCTGGATGGTGCGGAGCTGCTTCAGGAGGTCGTCCATGCCGAACCGGCCCCGGAGGAGCCGCTCCGCGTCCTCCTCGGCCTGCTTCGCGTCGACCACGGCCTCGAAGTCCTGGACCAGGCCGACGATGTCCCCCATCCCCAGGATCCGGGAGGCGAGGCCCTCCGGCCGGAAGGCCTCCAGGCGATCCAGCATCTCGCCGGTGCCGAGGAACTTGATGGGAACGCCGGTCACGGCCTTCACCGCGAGGGCGGCGCCGCCCCGGGCATCGCCGTCGAGCTTGGTGAGCACCAGGCCGTCCAGCCTCAGCCTCTCGCTGAAGCCCCGCGCCACGTTCACCGCGTCGCGCCCCATCAGGGCGTCGCAGACCAGCAGCGTGTTCGCGGGAGAGCTGCTCTCGGTGATCTCCTCGAGCTCCCGCATCAGCTCGTCGTCGATGGCGAGGCGGCCGGCGGTGTCGTAGACGATGGCGTCGAAGCCCTCGCGGCGGGCCCGCTCCTCGGCCGCTGCGCAGATCGCCGCGGGCGACTCCCCCTCCGCCCCCGCGTGGACCGGCACCTCGATCTTCGCGCCCAGCTGCTGCAGCTGAAGCACCGCGGCGGGGCGGTAGACGTCGGCCGCCACCAGGAGCGGCCGGCGGCCCTCGCTCTTGAGGTGGCGCGCCAGCTTGGCGGCCACCGTGGTCTTGCCGACGCCCTGGAGGCCCAGCAGCATCACCGAGACCACGCCGCCGCGACCGCGCCGCAGCTCCGTGTCCACCGGACCCATCAGGGCGGTCAGCTCTTCCTCGCAGATCCTGACGAAGTGCTGGCCCGGCGTGACCCGATGGCTGCGCCCGCGGGCGTCCTTCACCCGGGTTTCGACCTTCTCCCCCAGGCCGCGCTCCTTCACGCGTCCCAGGAAATCCTTCACCACCTGGAAGTCGACGTCGGCCTCGAGCAGCGACATGCGAACGTCGCGCAGGGCCTCGTCGACGTTCTGCTCGGTGAGCTCCCGAACTCCCGAGAGCCTCTCGTGTGCGCTCTTGAAGCCCCTGCTGAGGATCTCGAGCATGCGTCCTCCGAGCGGCGGAGGATAAGGGAGGCCGCGCCTGCGGTCCAAGGTCTCCCGACGAGGGTGAATCCGCTGTCGGCGAGCGAGGCCCTGGCGTAGAATCCGCTGCCGGCCCGAGGGTCGAGAAGGAGACGGGGGCACTCGAGTGGATCTCAGACTGTTCGCGACCGTGTTCGCCACCATCTTCGTCGCCGAGCTCGGTGACAAGACCCAGCTCGCCACTCTCCTCTACGCCTCGAACTCCTCCCACCCCAAGCTGACGGTGTTCGCCGCCTCCGCATCGGCCCTGGTGCTCGCGTCCGCCATGGGCGTGCTCGTGGGGGGCATCGCCTCCGGCTGGGTCGGACCGAGGATCCTGCGCTGGGTCGCGGGCCTCGGCTTCATCGCGGTGGGCCTCTGGGTCCTGGTGGGCCGCGAGTAGCCGATCGGCGCGAGTCCCGGCGCCCCGCCGCAACCCGATCCTTGCGGAGGTTCCCTGCACGGTCGGGAGATGTGGTATATCGCGGCGCTAGCGGGGGGCGGTGGCGACGGCAGTGGCTGGGCTCGAAGTCCGACCTCTCAGGGTCCGTGATCGAGGTGCAGCGCTCCGCTACCTCGACGGCGCCGCGCGTCTCAACCTCTCGCTCATCGATCTGGTCCTGCGGCTCGGGACGCCCTCCCGGCGCGGGGAGGGCCGCGCCGAGCTGCTGGCGGCCTTCCGCGGCCGCGAGCTGCTGGGAGTGGCGGCGCTGCAGCCGACCATGACCCTCGACGCGGCGGTCGGGCGCGAGGTCCTGGAGGCGTTCTTTCCCTACCTCGCGGGCGTGGGCTCCGGCCTGGTCAAGAGCCGCGAGGACGTGGTGGACCCTCTCTGGGACTGGCTCCGCTCCCGCGGGCGCCGCGCCCTGCTGGATCGGATCGAGACGGGCTACGCGCTGGAGGCCAGCCACGCCCGACTGGTGGATGGGGCGCGGGGAGCCCGGGTCCGGGAGGCGAGGGAAGGGGACCTGGACCTTCTGGTGGAAGCGGCCCGGGCGAGCCTCCGGGAGGAGAGTCGCCCAGATCCCTTCGAGGGGGACCCGGTGGGGTTCCGGCGCTGGGTTCGCGGACGGATGCCCCGGGCCACGGTGGCCGAGGTCGAGAGGGAGGTGCGCTTCGTGGGCTACGCGGACATCCAGTGCGAACGGGGATGGCTCCTGCAGGGCATCTACAGCTGGCCCCGCTATCGCCGTCGCGGGCTCGCGGCAGCGGGGGTCTCGGAGCTCTGCCGGAGCGCCTTCGCCGCCGCTGCCGATCACGTCCAGCTCTCGGTGGTCGAGGGCAACGGCGCCGCCGAGGGCCTCTACCAGCGGCTCGGCTTCCGGCCCTTCGCCCGGCTCCGGACCATCCTGTTCCGCTAGCGGCCTCAGGCTTGATCGGCGAGTCGACCGTCGGCTACGCTCGCCAATCTCCAACGAACTCGAGAGGAGGACGGAATGGGACTGCTGGACGGGAAAGTCGTCGTGATCACGGGCGCTGGTGGAGGACTCGGACGCGAGCACGCCCTCGCCATGGCGAAGGAGGGCGGCAAGATCGTCGTCAACGATCTCGGGGGCGCCCGCGATGGGACCGGCGCGGGGACGGCGATGGCCGATGGCGTGGTCGAGGAGATCAAGGCAGCGGGCGGCGAGGCCGTCGCCAGCTACGACAGCGTTTCGACGGTCAAGGGTGCCAACGGGATCGTGCAGACCGCGATCGACGCGTTCGGCCAGCTCGACGTCTGCGTCAACAACGCGGGGATCCTCCGCGACAAGACCCTCTCCAAGATGGACGAGGAGATGTGGGACATCGTGATCGCGGTGCATCTCAGGGGGACCTACTGCGTCTCCCGAGCTGCCTTCAACCACATGAAGGAGAAGGGCTCCGGGGGCGTGATCATCAACACCTCCTCCACCTCGGGCCTGAACGGCAACTTCGGCCAGTGCAACTACGGCGCGGCCAAGGCGGGCATTGCGGGGCTGACCCGCTGCATGGCGCTGGAGGGGCAGAAGTACGGGATTCGCTGCTTCATCCTCGCGCCGGTCGCCCTCAGCCGCCTGACCGAGGATCTGCCCGGCTTCCAGGACGAGAGCTTCAAGGCGAAGATGGATCCGAAGCTGGTCTCGCCCCTGGTCACGTTCCTCGCCAGCGATCTGTCCAAGGACATGACCAACAAGACGTTCTTCGTCGGAGGGGGCCGCATCGCCGAGATGAAGATGGTCACCGCTCCCGGCGTCACCAAGGCCGAGCAGGGCGGTCTCTGGACGCCGCAGGAGGTCTCCCGGAAGATAGGCCAGATCCTCCTGCCGCAGTGATCTCGTGACTTCGCGGAGACGGCGGGAATTCCGCCGTCTCCGTTGGTCTCCGTTGCCCGGTGATCGCCCCCGTGGTACCTGTGGGGTCGAGATGCCGGACGACGCGACGGCCTCCGATCGCCCCGCCGTGGCGAGCGCCGGGGTTTCCGACCCGCGCTCGGCGATGACCCCGCGCTTCAACCTCTTCTTCCGCTGGTTTGCCAAGCGCTACTTCCGCCACTTCGATCTCGACGACGCGACGGTGCAGCGGCTTCGGGACCTGGAGTCCCGGAGTTCGGTCTTCTACGTGATGCGCTACGCCAGCCGGCTCGACTACTTCCTCTTCAATACGCTCTTCGCCCGCGAGGGTCTCCGGCTCTCGGCCTTCGCCAACGGCCTCAGCTTCTACTACTACCAGCCGCTCCTCGCCGCGATCCGCGTCTGGCTCCAGCGCAGGCGCATGTCCCGCGCTGCGCGCCGCGAGCTCGACCTGGAGCGCGGCGTCCGCAAGGTGCGGGAGGTCGCGCGGAGCGGAGAATCGGCGTTCCTGTTCCTGCGAACCGCGCGCAGGTCGCGCCTGCTCCGCGGTCGGAGGGCCGCGGTGGCCCAGGGGAGGCGCGAGCTCGATCTCCTCGGCGAGATCGTCGACTCGGTCTGGAGCGAGGGCAGGCCGGTCCACCTGGTGCCGCTCGCGCTGTTCTGGCGAAAGGGGCCGCGCTCCGAGCGGCGCTTCCTGAACCTGTCCTACGGCGCGCCCACCCGCCCCAGCGACTTCGCCAAGGTCTCCTCCTTCCTGATCACCTACCGGGACCTCTCGATCAAGGTGGGGGATCCGATCGATCTGCGCGCCTTCGTCGACGATCGCCGCCAGGAGGGAAGGTCCGCCATCGCGCGCAAGGTGCGGCGCTCGATCCTGGTCTTTCTCTACCGGGAGGAGCGGGTCGTCGAGGGGCCGACGCTGCGGTCCCTCCACAGAGTCCAGGAGACGGTGCTGGCGGACCCCCGGGTGGAGGCGGCCACCCTGGAGCGCTCCCGCGAGCGCCGGTCGAGCCCGGAGGCCGCGCGGGCAGCCGCCGAGAGGATCTTCCGCGAGATCTCCGCCAACATGAACTCGACCTTCCTGGCCCTGCTGAACGTCCTCGTCACCTTCCTCTTCAGGAGGATCTTCGTCGGGATCGAGGCCACCGGGCTCCCCAAGGTGGCCGACTACGCGAAGCAGCATCCGGTGGTGCTGGTGCCGAGCCACCGCTCCTACTTCGACTTCCTGATCCTCTCCTGGCTCTTCTACGCCAACCACATGATTCCGCCCCACATCGCCGCGCGGGAGAACATGGCCTTCGGCCCCTTCGGCTTCCTGTTCCGACGGGCGGGGGCCTTCTTCCTGCGCCCCTCCTTCGAGGACCCGCTCTACAAGGAGATCTTTCGCCGCTACGTGGGGTACCTGGTCCGGGAGGGCTTCACCCAGGAGTTCTTCATCGAGGGCGGGCGTTCCCGCACCGGAAAGAGCCTGACCCCCCGGCTGGGAATGCTCTCCTGGAACATCGAGGCGTTCATCGCCAGCGGCCGTCGGGATCTCTTCTTCGTCCCCGTCGCCATCACCTACGAGCGACTCGTCGAGGAGAGCTCGATGGTGGACGAGCTCGAGGGCGGTGCCAAGCAGAAGGAGAGCATGCTCGCGCTGGTGCGGGCTCGGAAGGTCCTAGAGCGCCGCTTCGGCAGCGTGTTCGTGAACTTCGGCGAGCCGATCTCGCTGGCGCAGGTCCTGGAGGGCCGTCGCGAGCTCTTTCAGGCCGAAGAGAATTCCAGCACCATCGCCGGCAGGCGCGCGTTCACCGAGTCCCTCGGCAACGAGATCGTGGAACGCATCAACTGGGCGGTGGTGGCCAATGCGACCTCCGTCGCGGCGGCGGCGCTGCTCGGCGAGCCGCGCCGCGGCATGTTCCGCAGCGAGCTCACCAAGCGCATGGGCGAGGTGGTGGACCTGCTCCGCCTCCAGGACGTGCGCATGACGCCGGCCCTGGTCCGCGACGAGGGCGAGTTCAACGAGTCGATCGCCTTCCTGCTGCGCGCCGGCCTGATCAAGTCCGAGCGGGATCCGAGGGGGGAGATCCTCTACTACGAGAAGTCGCGGCGGCGCGCCCTCGACGTGTACCGCAACGTGCTCTTCCACTTCCTGGTGGCGCCGAGCCTGCTCGCCCGCCAGCTCCAGCGGGGTGCCACGCTGCGCGCCCTCCGCGAGGACCTGGGCTTCTGGCTCGATCTCCTGTATCGCGAGTCCTTCGCGCCCAAGGCGACGGTGCTCGGCCTCCAGCTCGACGCCCTGGTCGACTACTTCGAGCGGATCGGTGCCGTGGAGCGCTGCGGCGATCGCTACCAGGTGACGGAGAAGGGACGGGGATACATCGCCTTCCTGGCCGAGCAGACCCGCAGCGTGATCGAGGCCTACTGCGCCAGCTTCTCCGCCATCCTCGTCCTGCAGGGGCCGAGCACCGCGAAGCAGCTGCAGAAGTCGGCCGAGGAGCAGTTCGCAAGGGGCCATCTGCTGGGCGAGGTCCGGCGGACCGAGGGCTGGAATCCCGCGACCTTCCGCAACGCGCTCGAGCTGCTGACCCGGAGAGGCATCCTGAAGGCGGTGGAGGGCGAGAGGGAACGCGAGCGCAGCTACGCCCGCGGAGAGGCCTTCGAGGACCTCGCCGGTCTGCGGGAGCGGCTGGCGGCCGCCTTGCTGGCTGGGTAGAGTCGGCGCTCCCATGGACGCCTCGGAGGCACCGGATTTCGCCAAGCGCGGCGGCCTCGTCGTCGCGATCGCCCAGGACCACGCCAGTGGCGAGATCCTGATGGTGGCCCACATGAGCCCGGAGTCCTTCCAGCGCACCCTCGAGCTCGGCGAGGCGGTCTACTACAGCACCTCCCGCAAGGAGCTCTGGCACAAGGGCCAGTCGAGCGGAAACATCCAGGTGGTGAAGGAGATGTTCCTCGACTGTGACGGAGACGTGGTGTTGCTCAAGGTGGAGCAGCGCGGCGGCGCCGCCTGTCACACCGGAAGGCGAAGCTGCTTCTTCCGCAAGCGCGAAGGCGGCGCGTGGAAGGACGTCGGGGTGCAGGTCTTCGATCCCAAGAAGGTGTATGGCGAATGAGCGGGCAGTCCGAAAAGCGCCTCCGGCTCGGGCTTCCCAAGGGAAGTCTCCAGGAGACGACCGCGCGGCTCTTCGAGAAGGCGGGCTACAACATCCGGTTCCCCTCGCGCTCCTACTATCCGGAGATCGATGATCCCGAGATCGACTGCGTGCTGATCCGCGCCCAGGAGATCGCCCGCTACGTCGAGCAGGGCGTGCTCGACGCGGGCATCACCGGCATCGACTGGGTGATGGAGACCCGGGCCAAGGTGAAGGAGCTCGCCGACCTCGAGGCGCCGTGGCCCAACTACCGGCCGGTGCGCTGGCTGCTGGCCGTCAAGGACGACTCGAAGCTGCGCAAGGTGAGCGATCTCCAGGGAAAGCGGATCGCCACCGAGGCGACCGGTCTCACCCGGCGATACCTGAAGAAGCACGGCGTCACCGCCGAGATCGAGTTCTCCTTCGGGGCCACCGAGGTGAAGCCCCCGCTGCTCGCAGACGCCATCGTCGACGTCTCCGAGACCGGCTCGAGCATCCGCGCCAACCAGCTCCGCGTCCTCGATACCGTGTTCGAGAGCACGCCCCGACTGATCGCCAGTCGCGAGGCCTGCGCGGACGCCTGGAAGCGGAGAAAGCTCGAGCGGATGGTCCTGATGCTGATGGGCGCGATCCGGGCGGCGGGCCGTGTCGGGCTGATGATGAACGTGCCCAAGGGCAGGCTGGATCGCCTGCTCCGGGTGCTCCCCGCCCTGGGCAAGCCGACCGTCTCGGCTCTCTCCGACGAGAGCTGGGTGGCGGTGAACACGGTCGTCTCGGAGTCGGTGGTGCGGGAGCTGGTCCCCGAGCTGGTCGAGCTCGGAGCCCAGGCGATCGTCGAGTACCCGCTCAACAAGATCGTGGGCTAGTGCCGGTGGCGGGGCTCGCGATGCGGCTCGCCAGGGCGCTCCCCGATCATCTGCACACCGGCGCCTGGGCGGTCTCGCGGCGCCTCGCCCGATCGGGCGCGCCCCTGGCGATCGTCCAGGGCGTGATCCTCTCCGAGGCGGGCGTCCTCCTGGCGGTGCGCGTGGAGCCGCGGGGCTGGGAGCTCCCCGGCGGCAATCTCGAGGTCGGTGAGGACGACGAGTCCGCGCTGGTGCGCGAGGTGCGGGAGGAGACCGGAATCGAGATCTCGGTGGGACCGCTGGTCGGCGAGTATCGGCGCAGCGGATTCCTCCCCCACACGGCGAGGGTCTACCGCTGTCGGCCGGTGAGCGGTGCGATCGCTTCTAGCTCCGAGACGGCCAGGGTCCGCTGGTGGGACCCGCAGACGATCCCCGAGACCCTCTTCCCCTGGTGTCGCCAGCCCCTGCGAGACGCGCTCGATCGCCTCGACGGACCGGTGCTGCGCCATCAGCACCAGGGAGTGTCGGACGTGATCACCAGCCTGAAGATCGACCTCCGCATGCGCCTGAGCGACGACCGAGCCGTCTAGGCGGGGACGGAGTTGCCTTTTGCCTTTTCTCGAAGGGGCGAGAGACAAAACCGTCCCCGCTGCTAGAAAAGGCAAAAGGCAACTCCGTCCCCGCTCCGACGGGGGCTCCGCTTCACACGCGTCGATCTTCGAGCCCTCCGCCGGGCGGGCTCAGGGGTCCGTGCGCCGCGCGCCCTAGCGCGCGGTGTCGCGAAGTCCGCTCTGCTCGAGCTCCCTGCCGAGCTGCTGGACCTTGCGCTGGAACTCCTCGAAGGGGTCGTCGAAGGAGAGGATGATCTCCGTGGTGCGGGGGATCTCGTCTCCGTTGAGCAGACCCCGATAGCGGTTCAGGTTGGCGAGGATCGCCTCCGCCACCTTGAGGGCTCGCTTCTCGGTCTTGATCAGGGGCGACTGGAGCGTGTAGACGTTGTTGCGACCCCAGAGGCTCTCGTCTCGCACGATCGCGATCTCTCGGTAGACGCCGTTGATGGGGTCGAAGTTGTACTCGACCCGCACCTCCTTGAAGATGTCGGAGTTGCCGGTGTAGAAGCCGCGCTCCTTCTCCACCTTGCCGAGCTGACGGCACCGGGGGCAGTAGAAGGTGTCACCGTGATTGAGCAAGAACACGCCCTTGGCGTAGTCCTCGCAGTCCGTGTTCTCACAGTAGCCGACACCGCGTTTCATGCTTGCCATCTGGTTCGATCCACCTCTGGGCCCAAGAGGACTTCGCGGTGCGGAAAGTCGATGTTGAGGCCTCCCGGGCCCTACGAGAGACCTGATAGGCAAGCCCCGTGCCATGCGGGCGGTGGGGGGGCACCGCGGTGCGAAGGCGAGAACTTGGTACTCCTGGTTGCCGCTCCCTTGCATCTTCTCGGAGCCGCTGGTCTTCGACCCCGATGGAATCGTTTCTCTCAGAATGAGAACTGGGTGACTCTTCGACCGCGCCCCAGCCTCTGGTTCTGCAACTTTCATCGTACCGCAGGCACAACCCGCCCTCGGGGGCGGGGCGGCTCCTACGACTACCCGAAAAAGACGAACGACTACCGGCGATTACGCGTCTGCTTATACTTCCATCGGCCATCCGTTGTCAACCGCGATTTGATTTTTCCCCCTGGGATATCGCTGCTCGAAGCGTCCGGCGCTCCCTGAGGATGCAGGCGGCGTAGGCGAGGACTCCGCCTGCTCCGATCAGGTAGGCAGCGATCAGGTAGGTCACGCGCAGTCGCCTCCCCCCCGCATCTCCCGCTCCGCATCGCGCTCGGCGAGCTGCGCTCTGAGCCGCGCGATGTCGATCCTCCCCAGGAGCAGGTGGGAAAACGCCACGATGGCGGTGAGGATTCCCGCTGCGAACGGCAACGCCATGCCCGCGCCGAGGCTGCCGCCCTCCAGGTTCTCGGGATGGATCGAACGTCCACCCGCAAGGTCGATGGCGAAGTAGTTGAGGGGGATCACCAGCAAGCCCGCGATCCCGTAGATGGCTGCGAAGCGCGCCTTGCGGTCGCCGCCCTCCGTGAAGCTGCGAAGCAGCAGGTACGAGAGGTAGACGAGGAAGAGCAGCAGTGTGACGGTGAGGCGCAGATCCCAGGACCACCAGCTCCCCCAGGTGCCCTTGCCCCAGATCGGGCCGGTGACCAGCACCAGCGCGCAGAAGAAGGCGCCCACCTCCGCTGCCGATGCGGCGAAGCGGTCGAAGCGCTCCTCGCGCTTCCACAGGTAGAGCCCTCCGCCGATCGCCGTCAGCAGGAAGCCGAGGTAGGCGGCCATCGCGCAGGGGACGTGCAGGTAGAGGATCTTCTGGACCACCCCCTGCTCGCTGTCCACCGGTGCGTTCACCACGAGATAGCCGTAGGCGATCGCGCAGGCGCTGAGCGCGATGGCGGTCGCGCGGTGCAGGGTGGGAATCACGCGATCAGGGGGAGAGAGCGGCATGGCTCAGTCATCCAGCACGTACTCGAAGCTGACGAACGACACTATCAGAAAGACCGCGTCGGTGACGAGGAGCAGCCGCGTTGCCGCCCAGGGGAGCGACCCGTCCAGCAGCAGCGCATTGGTCGCGCGAACCGATCCGAGAATCACCGGGACCGAGAGCGGCAGGAGAAGCAGGGGGAGCATCACCTCCCGGAAGGTCGTGCGCACCGCGATGGCGGCGAAGAGGGTTCCGACCGCGCAGAGACCCAGCGCTCCCAGGAAGGCGATCGCGGCGAAGGGAAGGGCGACGGGGGCGATCGCCACCTCGAAGGCCAGCGCGAAGACCAGGGCGGCGCCGGCCTGGACGATCAGCAGCAGCAGCAGGCTCGCCGCAGCCTTGCCGAGGAAGATCCAGCCCCTGTCCGCGGGTGCCAGGGCGAGGCCCGAGAGCGCCTCGTTCTCGAGCTCCAGCGCGAAGGCGCGGTTCAAGCCCAGGACCGATGCAAAGAGGTAGGCGACCCAGAGGAGGCCCGGCGCTCGCGCCTCGCTTCCGAGCCCCGGCGCGGCGGCGAAGTAGAGCACGATCACCACCAGCACGGCGAAGATCCCCATCGCCACCAGCCGATCGCGGCTGCGCCACTCGATGAGCAGATCCTTCCAGAGCACGGCCAGGAAGACGTTCACCCCACCGCCTCCCGGTAGTGTCGCTCGAGCGCGGCGGCATCGCGGCCTTCCCGGGCCGGGAGCGCGACCGACTCGCCCCGCACCAGGAGCAGGATCTGGTCGGCGAGCTCCGCGGCGCGCGCCAGGTCGTGGGTCGCCAGCACCAGCGTGCGCTGCACCGTCCGTCGCTCTCCCAGTCGCTCGGCCAGCCGCGAGGTCGCTCGCGGATCGAGGCCCGAGAAGGGCTCGTCGAGCAGGAGGATCTCGGGATCGTGCACCAGGCCGCGGGCGATCGACAGCCGCTGGGACATGCCGCGCGAGAAGCCCCCCGCCTTGCGCTCCGCCACTTGAGAGAGCTCCTGCTCCTCGAGCAGGGCGTCGGCCCGCTCGGCGGGATTCGCGACGCCGTGGAGGCGCGCGGCCAGGATCAGGTTCTCGCGGGCGGTGAGGGCCGGGTAGAGGAAGCTCGAGTGGGCGATCAGGCCGACCTCCCGCCGGCGCGAGCGGCGATCGCCTCCGCCTCGGCCCACCCGGAGCACGCCGGCGCTCGGCCGGGTGAGGCCGGAGAGCAGGCGCAGCAGAGTCGACTTGCCGGCGCCGTTGGGCCCGATCACGGCGAGCGTGGATCCGGCGCGCACCTCGAGATCGAGCCCCCGGATGGCCCGGACCGCGCCGAAGCGCTTCTCCAGGCCGCGAGCCAGGATCAGCGGCTCGCTCACCTCGGCGCCTCGCCTTCCGCGCTGGCGGCGAGCGCCTGGCCACAGCGGGAGCAGAAGCGGTCGGCGGCTCCGACATCGGCTGCGCAGGCGGGGCAGCGCGGAGCGCGCTTCCGCTCGGCGTCGGCGGCGCCTTCGCGCTCCCGGCGAAGCAGAGCGAGGGCGCGGCCGCGAAGCTCGTCGCGCATGCCGGCGTAATCCGCC
>Ga0214473_10008666_pt1 | contig 12019 bp, 15 predicted proteins | sample RVTome_7_FD_203509 | JGI IMG/M metagenome (GOLD analysis project Ga0214473, IMG submission 203509) | Soil microbial communities from uranium-contaminated site in the Upper Colorado River Basin, Wyoming, United States - RVT98D197 | ecosystem: Environmental > Terrestrial > Soil > Contaminated >...
CGGTATTTGATTTAATAACTCTCACATCACTTTCTATGGCGCGCCACCCAAATCCACCGGCAAGCTGAATATAATCATCCACATTAAAATTTTTATTGTAAACAATATTCCCGGGGTTAATAACTTGCCCCAGTAACGTGATGTAATTTTTTGCCTCCGGTACACTAATCAAGTCACCGCGTTTTAGAATAACATCTTCATTTAAATTATATTTAATAAATAGCTCTTCAAAATCCACAACAACTCTTCCTGTACGCTGACGCGACTTCGCTTTTAAATAATCGTATTCATCGTCAGTCATGTCTGCTCGGAGCATTAGTTTCAATCTTTCGTATTCGGGATCCAAATCTACTTCACCTGTGGTTCGTGCTAAAGTTGCATCTTTTAGTGAAGCATCTTTACGGAATCCTCCTGCCTCTTGAATTATTTCCGATAGTTTAGTTTTATCTTCTTCAATTTTATAAACTCCCGGATACTGTACCCAACCCTCGATACGAACAAAGTTATCTATATAATATTCAGGAATAATACGAACAATCACATTATCCTTAAAATTTAACGGTATATTTTTTTCAACAATCTCACGGTAAGAATAATAATAGCTTTTTTGATTCTTACCTTCCCTATCGTATCGCACTATTTCGATGGAATCAGTTTTAGAATTGTATTGAAACCTGCCTGCAAGTTTAATCAGATCATTTACACTTTCCCCTTCAAGAAATTCATAAGTAGCAGGAAATTTTACCGCTCCTGAAATAGTGACAACCTTATCCACCTTATCCACAAATACAACATCTCCATCATTTAAGAGCGGGTTCTGTTTTTTCTCTCCATATCTTAAGAATTTTAGAAAATCATAATACTTAATTTCATCGTTAACATTTTTAACTTGAATATTTCTAAAGCTCGAAGTCTTATTGAATCTAATGGAATCCAGTAATAAATCAAAAAGCTTAGTGTTACTTTCAACTATGATTGATGCCGGTTTTTGAACATCACCGACGAGAAATACTTTGATCTTTTTTAGATTAGCAATCGAAATAAATATCTCAACATTCCTGTAATACTTTTCTAGTGTTGATTTGATTTTTTCTTTTGCTTGTGTAAGTGTTAAGCCCCATAAATTTATTCCACCAACTTTAGGAATGAATAAATAATTTTCGATATTGACAAAAAGATTGAAGTTCGTTTCTTCAATTCCGCTAATCGAAATAAAAATGTTTTCACCCGGTCCAACTTTGTATTCATCCGGATCAACGGCAGCTTCCCCGATACCTGGTTCAATTATTCTTTTAATCGAATCTCTTGAACTCTGAAAGTCTCTTTCTTTATAATCGGGAATGGTTTGTGCAATTTGGTACTCGGGAAGAACGACTAAAAATAATAATTGAACAATAAGTTTTACCACTAAGTTCTCTATTGTTAGGATATTATTTTTCTTAAACATTACCGGTATTTAGGATTTGAAAAAATTTGACGGATAAAATTATCAAATAATCACTCATCTTCAAATTTTGAGTGTGATTTTCCTTAGCACAAATACAGAGACAATAAAGCTGATTGCCGGTCCAATAAAGAAGATTATACCATACATTTCACCCGGCGGCTCATAGAACTTAGCAAGTGTACCAAATTTTGAATAATAAAAAAAACAAATTCTGATGATGATGTATGAAAACAAACTTGCGAGAAGTCCGGTAAATATTTCATTTAATATTATGGGCATTTTAATCGTTGACAGTTTAGCTCCAACTAATTTCATAGTTTCAAGTTCATCACGTTTTAGACTAATTACAAATCTTATGGTACTATAAGTAATGTAGATTGAAATTAAAACGAGTACTGCAGTGATAATGAAAATGTATTTTTGAAGTTCCTTAAGTGTATTCACAAGCTTCTCTAAAATTTCATGCTCGAATACGATTTCATCAACACCGGCATAATTACTTAACTGTTTTTTGATAATCTCAATTGAATTCTTATCAACATAATCCGCTTTTAATTTAAGTAAAAAAGAAGCTGGTATTGGATTGTAGTCTAAAATTTTTCGAAAATCTTCGCCGGTATCCTTAATAAATGTCTCCGCAGCTTTTTCTTTATCAATAAAAATTATGGAAAAGGTAAAATCCTTATTTGTCAATTCAGTTTTAAGCTCTTTAAGACTTTTTATAGAAAGACTATCATTTAGAAAAATGTTAAGTATGAACTGTTCCTTAATTTTTCTTTCAATTTCTTGTGAAAGGAAAATTGAATAAAATGAAGCGGCGATTAACATTATCGAAATACTTAACGAAATTAGAGAAAGTATGAAAGAAGATTTTGCCCGGCTAAAAATTCTCAATGCTTCTTTAAACCAAAAGATTATCATCTTAAACCAAAATTTTAAAAATTCGATTCATCAATCCATCTCACAATTGCCCAAGTTTGCAATATCGGATCCTTTTTTAAGGATAAATTAACTCTGCCGTTTACGCGCACAATGTCCGTGGGATTGAATGTAATTGTTAAGTTAAAAGCACGGATGATTGTAGCGTTCGATGAATCTTGTGTATTTAGTACTTCACTATTCCAAATCAAATCTAATCGCTGCGAATTCTGAAATAAACCGTAAGTTGTTTTCATTTCCTCATCCCGCCCCCAGGAAACATCAATGTTTAGATCATAATCACGATATGTAAAGAGAAAATCTCCGGCAATTAACTTTCCATAAATTGAAGTGTCCTTAAAAACGTAAGCATACTGGAAATTCTTGAAAACACCATCAACATTTTTTAAATCTGAGATAGTGGAACCATCGTTACTTGTGCTTGTATCCAAAGCAGGAGCAAAAGGATTTTTACAGCCTGCTAATAACAAAAAGGATAAAAGACCGAGTTTAGAAAAAGAATTAATAAAATCGTCCTTTCAATTCACTCCAGCTTGGTGAATCGCTTCTTTTAATATCTCTCCAAAAATAAATACTCCAGACAAACCTTGAATCCCTTACGAGTTCGAATATCAGCTCACCTTGATAATTTGACGGTATTGTAGTTTCATTAAGAGGAACATTTAATGAATACGAAGCCACATAAGTAATGCTGTCTCCATGAACACTTTGGGATGGATTTGACAAGGTCAATGTTATAGGCAATTCATCAGGAATTTTAATTTTAAGATTATTCAAGTATTGAGATTCATTTTTCTTACTCCAATTGTCACCCAAAGCTGGAAATTGTGAAAGCGCTTCACTCGAAGGGGAAAAAGAAAATATTTTATCTGTAAAAGAGGAGTCAGATAAAGATGAAAGATAATTTTCGATATCCTTATCCTTAAGCGAATTAATAAAATTGGAAATTAATATTTCTGGAGTAAATGCAGTTTGGTAATCGGATCTTGGTTTTTGAGGAGATTCTGCATCGCGTGTTGTAAATAGATCGCAGCCGCTGATGAGAATAGAAGCAATTATGAAGACTATTTTTTTCATTTTTGTGCAATGATAATTATTCTTGGCGAAGATTCTTCTTCAAAATCATTTCCTAAATAATTCCCGTAAATACATTCAACCTTTAACCCGTTATTATTAAAAAAAGAGAGAAGTTCTTCCTTAGTGTAAGCTCTCACAGATTCGTAATAGCTTTTTTCAATTCCTTTCCTTGTGATTATAATCTTTTTAACAATCCTATCTTCTTTGATTACTCTTTCCTGTTTTATTATTCCCTCTTTAATTTTGTCATAAGAAATTTGAATTAGATTATTCTTTAAATAAGTGATATTGAAAAAATCCAATATAAAATAACCGTTATCAACTAAGTGTTGGGATGCAATTTTTATTACCTCACCGTTTTCATCATCATTTTCAAAATAACCGAAACTAGTGAACAAATTTATTATCAATTGAAATTTTTGGGTAAGGTGAAGTTTTCTTAAATCACTTTTAATAAAATTGATATTCAGCCCAAGTTCTTTGGCTCTTAAACTTGCAACGTTTAATAGGTTTTCACTGATATCAACAGCGGTGACATCAAAGCCATTTTTTGCAAATAAGATCGAATGCCTTCCGGCACCGCAAGCAAGATCGAGTACTTTGGAACTCATTTCTATTAAAATATTTTTGGTAATAAGGTCGAAAAGATTTTTTGCATCTTCTTCGTTTCGATGGCTATACACATATAAATATTCCTCAGTATTAAACCAATCTTCAAACCACTCAGCCATCAGATAATTATTCTTCCCAGCACAGCACGACCGATAGTAGCTTCATCTGCAAACTCTAAATCACCGCCAATTGGCAAACCTCTTGCAATTCGCGAGACTTTTACACCAAGCGGTTTAATCAACTTCGCAAGATAAAGTGAAGTTGCTTCCCCTTCAGTGTCCGGATTAAGAGCCAAAATGATTTCCTGAATTTCCTCCGTCTCAAATCTTTTCAATAATTCTTTGATGTGCAGCGATTCGGGTCCAACGCCTGACAAGGGAGATAAAACTCCACCTAAAACATGATAACAACCGTGATACTCATTACTTTTTTCGATGGCGATTACATCACTTGCTTCTTCAACAACACAAATTAATGAGTGATCACGTTTGTGATTGCTGCAAATATCGCACAAATCTTCAGTCGAGATATTAAAACAGCGATTACAAAAACGAAGCTTAGTTTTAAGATTGTGAATTGCTGAAAGAAGTTTTTCTACAGTATCTATGTCGCTTTTTAAAAGATGTATTGCTAACCGCTGTGCAGTTTTTCTGCCAATACTCGGCAGCTTACTTAATTCTTCAATAGCAATTTGTAATGGTTCAGCTATTTGCAATTTTACAACCCTGGAATGTTAAGTCCTGGCGGAATCATTCCCTTAGTAACTTTAGCTAATTCCTCCTCAGCCATTTTTGAGGCAGCGTGAATTGCTTTGTTTACCGCAGCGACGATCAAATCCTCCAGAATTTCTTTATCCTCACTTTTAATTACCTGAGGATCGATCACGAGCGAAATCAATTCCTTGTTTCCATTAGCTGTAACCTTAACCATACCGCCGCCGGAATCTTCGGTTACAGTCAAATTTCCAAGTTCACTTTGTACTTTTTGCATTTCAGCCTGCATTTTCTGCACTTGTTTTAGCATTCCTTGCATTCCACCTTTCAGCAAAATTCCTCCTATTAAAGTTAAATTTTAGTAAAGCTTATTATTTTTATATTTGTACAAATATAATATATTGAAGTAAATATCTTAAATCTAATTACACACAACTTAATATTTTGATTCTTAGCAAACCGTGATGAATAGAAAAAATCATATCTGTCCCAAATAAATCTCAGTTTTTGTACTATTATTTTATACATCATGATACAATTATAAGAAAAAAGGTGATAAGGTTTTGTTTCACTAGGTTACACGTGGTTACTAAGGTTTTAAAAAAAGAAATGTTCTCTTGTGGATTAAATATCTAAGGGCGCAAATCTTAGTAACAGACTAAAATAAATCTCTTTAACCTTATCACCTTATTAAAAAAAATTGAGAAACTAGATATAGTCGTTTGCTGAGATTAGCATTTAATGCACCGAAATATTATGGATTTAGCAATAGAGAAAAAAATTGTTTTACTGTAGGATGGAAATTTGAAAAAGATGAAAACTATTCGACACGATCTGATTTCCAAATTTTTTCTTAGTATTAATTTTATTTGGGACAGCAATGAGAAAAGTAAGAATAATATTAACTTAAAGATGATTAATTTTTTAAATAAAAATCATAATCATTGAAATATTCAACGGATTTTTTTACATAACTAACTTACTTATAGCTAAACTAATGATTACTAAATACGGATATTCCACTCTTGGAGTAGTTGCCATCATAGCTTTTATTTTAATTGTGATAAGCTTTTTTGTTCAGAATAATTTTCTAAAAGCTATTCTGATTATTCTGCCAATCATATTTCTGATTCTTGCAATTAATTTTTTCCGCGATCCTGAAAGAGTGACTCCAGACAAAGATAATATTGTTGTTTCCCCTGCCGATGGAAAAATAATTATTATTAAAGATTTTGAAGATAAGAAATTCATAAATGGACCAGCAAAACAAATCTCAATCTTTATGTCTCCGCTGAATGTTCATGTGAATAGAATTCCGATTGACGGTGTAGTAACCTATGTTAAATATCATCAAGGTGATTACATTATGGCTTTTGAGGAAAAAGCATCCGAAAGAAATGAGAGAGCGGAATTTGGAATTGAAAGCAAATTTGGTAAAGTTTTTTTCACACAGGTAGCTGGATTTGTTGCAAGACGTATTGTGTACGAAATCAAACAAGGCGATTCTGTACAAATTGGGAAAAGATTTGGAATGATTAAATTTGGAAGCCGTGTTGATGTAATTGTTTCAAGCGATTGGAAAATTAAGGTCGCTTTGAATCAAATTGTAAAAGCCGGCGAGACAATTTTATTCGAGCACCAAATCAAATAATGACTAAATATCGTTTCACACCTTCGGTTATTCCGAATCTATTCACAGCAATGAATATGTTCTGCGGCTTTTTATCTATCATAAACACAAGTCAGCAAAGATATTTTTATGCTGCATGGCTTATAATTATCGCTGCAATTTTTGATTTGCTCGATGGTTTAGTTGCACGCTTAACAAATTCATCAAGCGAAATCGGGGTTGAATTAGATTCACTTTCTGATATAGTAAGTTTTGGAAGTGCCCCAGCGTTTTTGATTTACAGCGCTTACCTAATTCAATTTGATGTTTGGGGAGTGTTAATCAGTTCCCTCTTATTAATTGCTGGAGGTTTTCGCCTTGCAAGATTTAATGTCCAATTAGTTGGTTTTGATAAAAAATTCTTCAAGGGATTACCAATTCCCATGTCAGCAATTATCTTAACATCATTCGTACTTACATTTTACAAGGAGGGCGAAGGATTTTCACAATTTAATACACAGTGGATCATACCGCTTGTAATTCTCTTATCAATTTTGATGGTGAGCAAAATCAAGTATGACACTCTTCCTGCTATAAGCATCCGCGGATTCAAGGAAAAACCAGCAACATCAATCTTCTTGGTTCTCGCAATCATTGTAATGCTTATTACAGAGGGTAAAGCATTGTTCTATATTTTTGTTTTCATACTCGTATTTGGTATTTTTCGACATGTTTACAGCTTATCAAAACAAAGAATAAAATAATTTTTAAAAATAAAACTTACCTCAAATGTTCAAAGCAAAAGTAATTATTAAAAGACGACCTTCAATTTTAGATCCTCAAGGTAGAGCCGTTGAAAAAGGAGCCGAACTATTAGGATTAACAAATATTAAAGATACCAGAATCGGAAAATTCATTGAGTTTAGCATTGATGCGAAAAATAAAATTGATGCTGAAAAAGAAGTAAACGACTATTGCAAAAAGCTTCTTGCAAATCCAATAATGGAAGATTTCGAATTCTCTCTCGAAGAAGTGGAATGAAACCTAAATTTGGAATAGTTGTATTTCCGGGTTCCAACTGCGATTATGATGCGTATTATGCAATCAAGAAAGTGCTGAACTACGATACGGTTTTCCTTTGGCACAAAGATAAGGACATTCAAAATTGTGATGTAATTATTCTTCCCGGCGGGTTTTCCTATGGCGATTATTTAAGAACTGGCGCAATTGCTAGGTTTTCTCATATCATGGATTCTGTTTTTGACTTTGCTGAGAAAGGCGGTTATGTTTTGGGAATTTGCAACGGCTTTCAAATTCTTTTAGAAGACGGCTTATTACCGGGCTGCATGTTGAAAAATAAGTCGCTACAATTTATCTGTAAAGATGTATATCTTTCCATCAGAAATAGAGATAGCGTTTTTACAAAAGGAATAGATAAAGTAAAAACAATTAAAGTTCCAATTGCACATGGCGATGGAAATTATTTTGCTGATAAAGACACATTAAAATCTCTTGAAGAAAATAACCAGATTGTTTTTCAATATTCTTCAAAAGATGGCGAAAGTTCAGAAACTTATAATTACAACGGATCTATTATGAATATAGCAGGAATCATAAATAAAAAAGGAAATGTGCTTGGTATGATGCCGCATCCCGAAAGATGCAGCAGCAATATTTTAGGAAAAACGGACGGCTCATTAATTTTTAATTCATTAGCTAAAAATATTTTTAACTGAGGTAAAACATGTTTGGAAATCTTGGCGCGGGTGAAATAATCCTTATTGTTTTGGTAGTTCTTCTTCTCTTTGGAGCAAAGAAAATACCTGAGCTTGCCCGCGGTATTGGTAAAGGAATGAGCGAATTTAAAAAAGGTTTGAAGGATGTTGAGGATGAAATAAAAACAACTGACAAACCTACGGACGAGAAGAAATAGATTTATCTATGGACTTGGAGTAAAAAGCCACTAGACTAAACCCTTGGAGATTATTTATCCACCAGAGGCGGATAAGTACACAGAGGATATTTTCAGATATTTTGAAATTGAACAAAGTTCGAAAATAATGGAAAATAGATCCCTGTCCCGCCTATTCGGGATCCAGCAGAGTGCATACTTGCCCGACAATTGGCGGGTATATTTTCCAAATTAAAAATCACATGCAGTATAAGTTAGGTGCTTAGTTATTTTAATATAGGTTTTCTAATATGAAAACAAAACAAATTTTAATTGTTATTGGCTCAGTTTTATTACTTCTCGGTTTATTAACATTCATCTCTTTTTCTTCAGGCAGATATAGTAATTGGTGGACTCGATTTTTTTATTATCGGTCTAACGCAATTATTATTTCTATAATTGGTCTCGGCACTTTATTAACCGGTTTATTTTGGAAAAAACAATAAATCATTTTTACAAACAAATATGATTAGTCTAAAAGCTGTAAAAAGAAAATATATAATCCAAATAATATTATCGTATATACCACTTTTAGTGACGCTGGTAGTTTCGTATTTAAATGTATTGCCTAAGGATTTAATTGATTATAAGCTGCTATTGTTATTGATACTGCTAATAACACCGCTATTATATTCATATATTTTACTCCTCAAAAATCAATGTGAAGAATTGGAGGAAGAAAGTAATTTTTATATACAAAAAGCTGAAGAAATAAAAAGCCCGGACAAATCTCCAAATTCTCATTTAGATGATTATCAATTCCATTCTCAAATTGGCTATTACAAGCATAAAAAGACTGGTGAATTATTTTGTAGCCACTGTTTATTAAAAAATATTCCCGCACAGTTAAGAGAATTTGATGAACATTGGCGTTGTACGAATTGCGGTAGATTTTATTACAAGCCTGGATATGAACCATTTAAATCAAAAAATAAGGGCGGTAGTTGGTTATCAAGTTAATAGCAATATGTATATCGATACGACTATAATTACTCCAAAAAATACATCTATTAAAGAATACTACTCCCCTCAATACAGTTAATTAATTATCTCTTAAATAAGCGTATAAATTATTGCTTCATTACAAAAATTATTCAGAAAAATTACAGCAAATTATTAATGGTGAGTTATCATTAAGAGAAAATGTTGCTTACTTCCTGCAAAGAATTTCTGACAATTCTCATCTAAATGCTTTCAATCAGGTATTTACTGAAGAAGCAATTCATCAAGCCGATATTATTCAGCAAAAAATAAAAGATTGTAAGCATGGGAAATTAGCCGGCCTCGTAGTTGCAGTTAAAGATGTTCTCTCCATTAAAGATAAATTAACAACTTGTTCATCAAACATTCTTAAAAATTTCACTTCAATTTACACGGCTACTGCCGTTCAAAAACTGATAGACGAAGATGCAATAATAATCGGCAAGACTAATTGCGATGAATTTGCTATGGGATCATCAAATGAAAATTCGGTATTTGGTCCGGTTCGAAATCCTGCAGATACGGAACGTGTGCCTGGTGGTTCAAGTGGTGGCTCAGCAGCAGCAGTCGCAGCCGGACTTTGCGATGCTGCACTTGGAACTGATACCGGCGGATCAATTCGTCAGCCTGCTGCTTTTTGTGGCGTGATTGGTTTGAAACCAACCTATGGTCGCGTTTCTCGCTTTGGATTGACGGCATTTGCTTCTTCTTTCGATTCAATTGGACCATTTGCAAATAGTATTTACGATGCTGCTCTTATACTTGAAACAATTTCAGGTAAAGATGAAAAAGATACGACAAGCTCCGATCTTCCTGTCCCCCACTATTTATCGAAATTAAAGCAAGACAACAAACTAAAAATTGGAATCCCAAAAGAATATTTTGGTGAAGGATTAGCAGGTGATATTCACACAGCAATCGAGAAAATAATTTCTAAATTAAAAGTAAATGGATTTGAGATAATTGATATTTCGCTGCCTCATACCGAGTATACAATTGCAACATATTATTTATTGACAACTGCTGAAGCATCATCAAACTTAGCACGATATGATGGCACACGCTTCGGATTCCGCTCTGATGAATTTGATTCTTTAATTTCAATGTACAAAAAAACAAGGTCAAAAGGATTTGGCAGTGAAGTGAAAAGGAGAATTATGCTTGGCACTTATGTTCTTTCTGCCGGATATTATGATGCTTATTATCGTAAGGCACAAAAAGTCCGCAGACTAATTAAAAATGATTTTGATCAAGCTTTCCAAAAAGTTGATGTTATTCTTACTCCAACAACTCCGACTACGGCTTTTAAAATTGGGGAAAAGTCAAACGATCCTTTACAAATGTATTTGAGCGATATTTACACTACCTCGGCTAATCTTACAGGCATCCCTGGAATAAATATTCCCATTGGAAAGGATTCATCAAATCTTCCAATTGGATTACAAATTCTTGCAAATCAATTTGAGGAAGCAAAGTTATTCCAGTTAGCAAATACTTTACTTGATGAAAAATTCAGCTGAAATAATCTTACGCAGCTGGACAAAGGAAGATTTCCAAACTGTCAGAAATATTTTACTTGTAACTTGGAAAGACGCTTACCATTTCATTCATGAGAAAGACATCATCACTCATCTGGAAAATTACTATAGCGAAACTAAGTTACTTGAATTATTCAATAATAATTTTGTAAAAGGAATATTTGCTGAAATAGAAAACAAATCAGTTGGCTGGATGAAATTATTTGATGACGATTTAGCCAAAAGATTTTATATCTCTTCACTTTATGTTTTACCTGGATTTCAGGGATACGGAATTGGAAAAAAACTATTATTGAATGCAGAAGAAGTTGCTACAAATCTCAAACATGATAAAGTTTGGCTTGGTGTTATGAAGGATAACTTAAAGACGCTGGAATGGTACCGAAAAATTGGGTTTCAGTTCGTTGAAGAGGAACCTTTCAAAATGGGTGAAACGGAAGTTTTACATCTCATAGGGTATAAAACATTAAATCAAATTCAGTGACCTCACGATTCTATTATTTATAAACCGTCTACCATAGGTAAATAAATTGAAACGGTTTTAAAGTAATTTTTTTTCCTAGTCTGTTCGGGATTAATCCCGAACAGAACCTATTTAATGATGAGCAATGTAACCGTTTTAACGGTTTTTATTTTTAGACGGTCAACTTAGGTTCATAACTTAGCTTCAGTTCATACTTCTAAAGAATTTCCTTATTTTTGTTTGTAAAATTTTATTCAGTTAAAGGAAAATCTCATGAGCATTTTAGTTGATAACAATACAAAATTAGTAGTCCAGGGAATTACAGGTGATGAAGGTTCTTTTCACACGCAGCAGATGATTGAATATGGAACGAAAGTAGTTGCAGGTGTTACTCCAGGAAAAGGTGGAACTCTTTTCAACAATAAAATTCCTATTTACAATACCGTCGAAGAAGCAGTAAAAGAAAAAAAGGCAAACACTTCAGTAATATTTGTGCCACCAGCATTTGCCGCAGATGCAATTCTTGAAGCGGCCGGAGCAGGAATAAAAGTAATCGTATGTATCACTGAAGGAATTCCTGCAAGAGATATGATTCGTGTTTACAATTCAATAAGACACAAAGACGTAAGATTAATTGGACCGAATTGTCCTGGAATTATTTCTCCGGGCAGAGCTAAAATTGGAATTAT
>Ga0214473_10008667_pt1 | contig 12019 bp, 13 predicted proteins | sample RVTome_7_FD_203509 | JGI IMG/M metagenome (GOLD analysis project Ga0214473, IMG submission 203509) | Soil microbial communities from uranium-contaminated site in the Upper Colorado River Basin, Wyoming, United States - RVT98D197 | ecosystem: Environmental > Terrestrial > Soil > Contaminated >...
GCGCTTACAGAATATCTGGACCCCGGTTTTCACCGGGGTGACGACTTCTTACGAAGCCGTCAACTTTTGACACCTTAGGCACTTGGCTTTCCAAGCCCCTTTGCGTCTTCACCTGGCATCCCGGGGTCGCCACGGTTTGGCAGGCTTTGGTGTTCGGCACCCCGTCGATCACCATCATGCACTCGTGGCAAAGACCGATGCCGCAATACATTCCACGGGGATGTTTCTTCTTCTCGGTCCACCGGAAGGTCCTACGTCCCGCTGCTACAATGACCGCAGCCACGGTCTCGCCTTCGTAGGCGACAAGTTTTTCGCCGTCCACCTCAATCTCGAAGCGTTTGCCCCGCTTCACCCCCTTTTCTATTCTTCGATTGACCATCCTCTCACTTCCCTGGTTGAAACGTTTTCCCCACGCTCGCGTCTCTTTTCGCATCGAGTGGAAAGATAACCTTCTTGGGTTCTGCTGCGGTTCCTGCCTTATGCCTATTTCGTGCAAATGCTAACAGAACCAGTCTGCCCAGGCAAGGTTTCTTGGTGTTTAGAAGACCGGATCTATTCTATTTGAAAAAGAAAAGCGAGCTTCCAGCCCGCTTTCAAAGAACACCCCAACTCCTCAAAAAAGTCTTTCTAAAGTTTTCCTCTTTGCGATGAAATAACCTTCTTTAGTTCATCTCTCCATTCGACGACCTGCTCCACCTTGGACATAATCTTTGTCACAATGGTCGTGGAGCTTGATGAAAGGGAGCGGCCATAGGCCTGGAAGACTTTAATTGGAGACCCCTTCTTCACGAACAGAGCCAAGGCATTCACTAGGAGGTCGATTAACTCCTCGTCTTTCAAGTCCAGCTCCATGGTGAGAGCTTTCCCATCTATGGTAAGGACCACGTTCTTTGGTTCCTTCATTAGGAGTCTCCTTGCCGTGCTAGGCCCGCATTTTATGTATCCGGCGCGAAATTAGCCATTAAGCATACCAAATTCTTAAGCTTTTTTCAATGCAAAGTTTGACGGTCTCATAAAAAGTCGGGGAATAGCTTTCCGATCATGGTTCGATACCTCACCATGATCGGAAAACCCGTTCGTCCTGAGGTATCCAAGGGGGTGAATAGGACTTTTTATGAAGCACTCAAGTTTTATGGATTGAGATTTACGCGCCGGACTCATGGCGGGTGCGCAGACTTGGGGCATAGGCGTGTGACGGTGAAGCTGGAATCTTCCGAGCAAAAAACGCAACCAGGTTTTGTTATCAGAAAAGCTGGAGCCACCGCGCGGAATCGAACCGCGGACATCCTCATTACGAGTGAGGTGCTCTACCGACTGAGCTACGGTGGCTCTCCGCAGGATTGCAGATTGAAGTATAGACATCCTCCATCGAAATGTCTACCCGTTTTTTGTCTACCTTTCAACTCGACAAGTTCTCCAGTCACGGTTATCCTTTGGCCGTCCAGTGCATAACATTGGCGACATTCTCCACGCGGGACCAGAGAAAGTCGGGATGAAGGGGAAAAATATGATTTCGTCTTCACTCGCCTTCGCCAGGATGCCCCTTGTGGAAGCACGGGGAGGAATGGCGACAGGCGACCGCGGCGTAGCCCGTAAGGGCGAAGACGGGTGGCTTCGGCGGAGTTCCGCTTGGCTTCGCCACAGATGCCCCGCGCGGGAGCGCGGGGAGCTTTACTTATCGCTCAGGCTAAGGTATAAATTTTGTCTGGATCTTACTTTCAAACAACAGCCGACTGGCCACTGACAACCTGCCAACGCGGAGCGTTCCTATGAAACAAGGCAAAGACTACATCATCTTCCCTCTGGACGTGTCTGCCCGGGACGAGGCCGTGAAGTACGTCACCCTTCTCAAAGACACGGTCGGTCTTTTCAAGGTGGGCCTCGAGCTTTTCGTGAGCCAGGGTCCTGAGATCCTCAAAGCCATTCGGCGCATAACGAGCGCTGGGATTTTCCTGGACCTGAAACTTCACGACATTCCTGAAACCATGCGAAGGGCCTTTCTCTCTGCTGCGGAATACAAGCCCGAGTTTGTCACCGTCCATTGCGAGCAGGGCGAAGGCATGCTCAAGGAGGTCGCACAAAACAACCCCGGGAATACAAAGATCCTTGCCGTCACTCTTCTGACAAGCCTGAACAGCAAGAACCTCGCAACACTCGGCTACACCGGCGATTACGTCAAAGATCTTTCGAAACTTGTGCTGTTGCGGGCGAGAATCGCCAGGGAAGCGGGGTGTCAGGGCATTGTCTGCTCAGGACAGGAAGTGGGAATGATCAAGAAAGAACTTCCCGACCTCATTGCCGTGACTCCCGGCATCAGGCCGGCCTGGTCTGTAGTGGGCAAAGACGATCAGAAGCGCGTGGTCACACCCGGAGAGGCTGTAAAGAACGGAGCTGATTACATTGTGGTGGGCCGGCCCATCCGGGATGCTAAAGACCCGGCGGAGGCCGCAGCAAACACCGCCAAAGAGATCGAATCGGCCCTGAAGAAGTGAAGAGTTTCTCGCAGAGACGCTCAAAATCCCCCCATCCCCCCTTTAGTAAAGGGGGGCGAGGGGGGATTTGTACTGCGTTTGTATCAATTGGACTTAGGAAGGGGAGAAGGCAGGAGCGCACTCTATGACTCGTTCAGACAGAGTCCTCGGCTCAGCCGTCGAGGCCATCGGGAACACCCCCCTCGTCGAACTGGCTCGCCTGACCAAGGGAATGGACGGCCGGATCCTCGCTAAAATGGAGTACCTCAACCCCGGTCTTTCGAAGAAGGACCGTATCGCACGCCAGATCATCGAAGAGGCCGAAGCCCAAGTCGCTCTCAAGCCCGGCCAGACCGTGGTGGAGCTGACCAGCGGCAATACAGGCACCGGTTTGGCGATTGTCTGTGCTGTCAAGGGCTACCCCTTCGTGGCGGTGATGTCGCGAGGCAATTCCATGGAGCGGGCCCGCATGATGTCCGCCTTGGGCGCCGAGGTCGTGCTCGTGGATCAGCTACCAGGTTCCAGGCCCGGTCAGGTGTCAGGCGGCGACCTGGAGCTGGTCGAAATGGCGACGCGGAAAATCGTCTTGGAGCGCGGCGCTTTCAGGGCGGATCAGTTTCAATTGCAAGGCAATCAGCGCGCCCACTACCTGCACACCGCAGCCGAAATCATTCAGCAATCGGGCGGCTTGTTTCACGCCTTCTGCGACTTTGTAGGTACAGGCGGCTCCTTTGCAGGTTGCGCAGCCGCCTTCAAGGAGTACAACCCCTTGATCCGCTGCTTCATCGTGGAGCCTGAAGGCGCGGCCGTGCTGGCGGGCGAACAGGCTACCAACCCCAATCATAGAATCCAGGGCGGCGGCTACTCCATGGCCTCCTTGCCCTTGCTAAGACCTGAGCACGTCGACGGCCACCTGCAGGTGAGCGAGACCGAGGCCATCCGGACCGCCCGCCGACTGGCAAAACAGGAAGGCATCTTCGCGGGGTTTTCCTCCGGCGCAAACGTGGCGGCAGCGCTTCAACTTCTCAAGGGGGAATGCCGGGGAAGCACGATCGTCGTTCTCCTTTGCGACTCCGGTCTCAAGTACCTGAGCACGGACTTGTGGGACTCAACGTCCTCCTTCTCAGAATAGGACATGGAAGAATCGCACGGCAGCAAGTTTGATGCCCTCGCAAAAAGTCCGAAAGCCCCCTTTTCCGTCATTCCGGCGAAAGCCGGAATCCAGTCTGCTCATAGACTTACAAAACACCTGGACTCCGGTTTTCACCGGAGTGACGACTTTTTGCGAAAGCGCCAAGGTTAATGCCCTCCGCCTCCAAGTCGCAAACTAAGGCGGGGAATGAAGGCCAAAGGGAGACTTATGATCACTGCGGAAATCGGGTCTGACAGCCAGCCCGTCCAAGGTCATGGGACCAAGCGGCTCTACTTGGAGGACGACCACTGTTTTGAAGCGGAGGCGAACGTTGTTGCGGTCCGGGAGAATTCCATCGTCTTTGATCAAACCTGTTTTTATCCAGGAGGCGGGGGGCAGCCTCCTGACGACGGCTCTGTCAGGTTACCGGGCGGAGAGGTGCTTGAAATCGTGTCTGCCCATGCGGATCCGGACGATATCCTCTGGCATCTGAGCAAGTCCACGCCACCGCCCGACATTGTCGGGCAACCGGTGAAACTGATCGTGAACAGAGAAAGGCGGCTCGCTCTCATGCGCTATCACACCGTCCTTCATGTTCTCAACACCGTTGCTTTGAAGGACTACGGTGGATGGATCACTGGAGTGCAAATAGGGGCGGATTATTCGAGGATCGACTTCAAGATCGAGGGGTTCTCCGCTGCCATGTGTTCAGAACTGGAACAGAAGGTCAATGCCGTGCTTAAGGAGAACCATCCCGTGAAATCCTACTTCATTCTCGAGGAGGAATTCCGAACGCACGATGACTTGCTAAGGACCCTGGAGGTCAAACCCCCTGTTTCACACGGCCGAGTCCGCGTTGTGGAGATACAGGGCTTTGATGAGCAGGCGTGCGGGGGAACGCATGTGAGCACTACATTGGAAGTGGGAAAATTCTCGGTCTTCCGCACGGAAAACAAGGGAAAGATCAACAAGCGGCTTTATGTCCGACTCGATCAGGGCGGCTGAGAAGAAGAATGGCATGAGAGGACTACCATGAATGACCTGGTGATTCGACCTTGTCAAACTCAGGATGAGGCAGCAATTCTTGATCTCTGGCTGCAATGCAACCTGGTAGTCCCTCAAAACAATCCCGAAAGAGACATCAAAAGAAAACTCCAGGTGAACCCCGAATGGTTTCTGGTGGGCCTCGCTGACGGCAAAGTCGTTGCCACCTGCATGGCCGGTTATGAAGGCCACAGAGGCTGGATCAATTATCTTGCGGTCTCTCCCCAACACCGGCGGCGGGGAATCGGCAGGAGGATCATGGAGGAAGCGGAGAAAAGACTGAGATCCGCGGGATGCCCTAAAATCAACTTACAGGTGCGGGAGACCAATCAAGACATCATCCACTTCTACGCGAGGATCGGATACACCAAGGACCCGGTGGTCAGCATGGGAAAGAGACTCGAGCACGACTAAGGGAGACGGGAAGTTGATTTTTCCGATCCTTTCTGTTAAGTAGATGTCGTTGTTCATGCTGGAAGCGAAAAGGCTAGTCTTAACGGAATATTAACTCTAAAAGAGGAGGTGCAGAAATGTCTAAAGGACTATCGCGAAGAGATTTCATGAAAGCCTCGTTGATCGGCGGTGCTGCACTCGGTGCCGGCCTTGGCCATGGTCATTTTCACCTTACCTATGGACAGTCGGCTAATGTTCGATTCAGCACCTGGCATGTTCCTGTAGGGTATGAGGTGAAAACCGTGTGGGAGCCCATGCTCGAGGAACTCAAGAAAAAGAGCGGAGGCAAAATCACTTCCGCCATGTATGCCGGTGGGGCCCTCGGCAAAGGCCCGGAACATTATGACATCGTATCCAAAGGTATGTCGGACATGGGTTACTTCACCGCGACCTGGACACCCGGAAGATTTCCCCTAACCGATGTTCTTTCACTTGCGGCCTGGGTGGACGGCAAAGACGTTGCTACGGAGATCGGCAACGCCATGTACGAGCGAGTCCTCAAGACCGAGTTCCCGGGCGTCAAAATGATCGAATTGAACGGGTGCATCCAGGCTTTCATGTGGACAAAGAAACCCGTCAAAACCCTCGAAGACGTAAAAGGTCTTAAAATCAGAAGCCCCGGCGGTCACCAGACCAATTACATCAAGGCCCTTGGTGCGGAACCGATCTTCATGCCCCTGGGGGACGTTTACATGGCCATGGAAACAGGGACGATCGACGGCATTGTCACATGCCCTCCGCTCATTATTTCCTTCAAGCTTTATGAAGTCGCCAAGCATGCGACGGTCAGCACCTTCGGATGCGTCTCCGAGGGGGTGATCATGAACGCGGAGAGCTGGAAAAAAATCCCCGACGACCTCAAACCTACGGTCGACGCGGTTTGCCACAACCCGTTCAAGACCACGGGAGGACTGACAAGGGATGTCTACAAGAAGATGGTAACGGAGATCACGGACAAGAAAGTCGAGCTCTACAACCTGCCGGAAAAAGAAGCGGACCGTTGGTATGAGCGGTTCCAAGACGTCACCCGAAAGTGGGTCGAGGAACTTGAAGCCAAAGGACTCAAGGCCAAAGAAGTGGTGAAAATGTACAACGAGGAGTGCGAAAAAAGAGGCGTAAAAGTCGCGGCATTCCCGAAGGAGTGGAGGTAGGAAGTCCTGGGTTGAGGAGCGTTCGCTATGGGATGGGGAGAAGTCAAAAAGGGAATCCGGCGCACCAACTATATCGTGTGCGCCATCGGCATGGCCATGATCATTCCGCTGATGCTTCTCACTTTTGCGGATGTCATGCTGCGGGGTTTTTTCAACAAACCGATTCCCGGCACCTTCGAGCTGTCCCAGTATATCCTGGCCATCTTCATCCTGCTGGGTGCCGCTTACACCCAGCAGGTGAGGGGCCACGTGGGGGTCGACTTCGTCACCTCCCGTCTTTCGCCGCGCCTTCGAGTAGCTTGCGAAATAATCACCACGCTCCTGAGCCTGTTCATCATCGCCATTGTCGTTTGGCAGGGATGGGTGGAAGGAATTACCGAAAAAACGGTTTCAGACCAACTGAGAATTCCTCAATACCCCTTCCGGGTATTGGTTGCTGTGGGGGGATTTCTTCTGTGGCTCGAACTTCTCATTGATCTCTTCAGCGCCTTTGGAAAACTCAGGAGGAATGAACAGTGACCCCTATCACTGCAGGAATAGTCGGAAGCTTTCTACTCCTTGTTCTTTTGTTCCTTGGCATGCCCATCGCCTTTGTCATGATGTTCGTGGGCTTTCTGGGCATCAGCTACCTGGCCTCCGTTCATGCCGCATTGCCGGTCGTGGCTAAGACGCTTTATGAAACAGCCGCTTATTATCCTTACACCATCATTCCTCTTTTTATCCTGATGGGCGCCTTTGCCGGTGGTGCGGGCATTACGGCCAAGCTTTACGGGTCTTTTGACAAATGGTTCAGAAAGATGCCCGGCGGGCTCGGTATCGCGACCATCGGAGCATGTGCCTGTTTCGCCGCCCTCAGCGGCTCTTCTGTCGCTGCCGCAGCGGCCATGGGCACCATTGCCATCCCTGAGATGAGGCGATTCAAATACGATCCTGCCCTGGCCGTAGGGGTAGTCGCAGCAGGAGGGACGCTGAGCTTTCTCATTCCCCCGTCTCTGGGGTTTGTCGTTTATGGGATGCTCACCGAGCAATCCATAGGGAAGCTGCTGGTCTCTGGTATTCTGCCAGGCATTGTTCTTTCTCTAGCCTTTATCGCCGTGATCGTCGTCAAGGTGAAACTGAACCCCAATCTTGCGCCGGCCACGCCTGGCGCCGTAAGCTGGAAAGAAAAATTCCGCGCCCTGGGAGGGGTGTGGGAAACCATGCTCGTCTTTGTCATCGTTATGGGCGGCATTTATCTGGGATTTGTAAACCCCACGGAAGCAGGGGCCATCGGTGCCACAGCGCTTTTTATCATTGTCATCAGCAAAATGAAACTGACGTTGAAAAGCCTTTCTGCTGCCTTGCTGGAGGCCACGAGAATTTCTGTTCTTGTTCTTTTTCTGGTCGCAGGCGCAAATGTCTTCAGTTACTTTCTCGCGCTCTCAACCATCCCCACAACCGTGTCAGCCTGGATGGCGAGTCTCGAGGTTTCCCGGTATGCCGTTTTCGCCATTATCATCGTCATCTACTTAATCCTCGGCTGCTTTCTCGATGCCATCTCCATGATGGTGCTGACCATGCCGGTCATCTTTCCGGTTGTAAAGGCTCTCGGATTCGACCCAATCTGGTTCGGCGTCGTTTGCGTAATCATGATGGAAGCAGGCCTGATCACGCCGCCCGTGGGGCTCAACGTCTACACCCTTGCCGGAGTGATCAAGGACGTGCCGATGTCAACGATTTTCCGCGGCTCCACGCCCTTTCTTTTTGCCATGCTCGCGGTGACGATTCTCATTGCCATCTTCCCCGGTATCGCCCTCTACCTCCCATCCATGATGGGGCGATAGCGCACTTCGGCATTCCTCTTGAATATTGAGCCCAAAATAATATATTCTCTACATAGAGATTGATTCCCGTCTCCATGGTTGAATCCCGGAGAAGGGAATCTTATTCCGTGCTCGACAGCGTGTGGGTTTACTGAACATGACATCCATACCGACAGAATTCAAAGTGATCAACCCTCCTGCGACGCCCTCTGCGGTCTGCTGACCCACAAAGGCACAGGCCCCGGCGACGGGTCTGCCCAGGTTGGATCAGCCTTTCGTGATCGGTTCCATTGCGACGCCAGAGGGCCGTGTGCCTCAGGTCTCCTCTTCCTGGACCCAGGCCGATTACCTTGGAACCTTCAAAGCTCGGTGGGGAATCGGCCGGATGCATTACACGGTAGATCCCGGGCTCTATGCCCTGGGTCGACCGGATGAAAAATCCCCTGCGCTGGCGACGGCCAATTACAAGATGAGCTTCGACCGGTTGCGAAAGGCCTTGCCCGGAAGAAACGCCTGGATTCTGGTGCTTGACACCAAGGGCATCAACGTGTGGTGCGCGGCGGGCAAAGGGACCTTCGGCACTGAGGAGCTGGTGGCCCGGATAGGATCAAGCGGGCTTGAGCGGATTGTGTCGCACAGGGAGGTGATTCTTCCGCAACTCTCCGCACCCGGTGTTGCAGCCCATCAGGTCAAGAAGCTTTCCGGTTTTAAGGGTGTTTTCGGCCCCATCCGAGCTGAAGATCTGCCGGCCTTTATGGACAACGGCATGAAAGCAACAGCGGAGATGCGTGCCAAGACCTTCAGGACATGGGAGCGCTTTGTTCTCATTCCGGTGGAATTTGTGGAAGCCTTGAAAGCAGCCCTGGTTATTATTCCTATCCTCCTGATCCTCAGTGGGCTCCTTGGGCCATCCGGGTTCTGGCCCAATGTGCTGAACCAGGGGCTTTTCGCAGTTCAAGCACTCCTCACAGCCATTTTTGCCGGAGCCGTGCTCACTCCCCTGCTGCTTCCCTGGCTTCCCGGCCGGGCCTTCTCATTGAAGAGCCTAGCTCCCGGGCTTTTTTGCGCTTTGCTCCTTTTGCTTTTGCGATGGGGGGATGGCGTGAAACCAGGCGGCCTTCTCGAAATGATCGGCTGGGTCCTGGTCATCCTTTCGGCTGCCGCGTACCTCGGCATGAACTTTACCGGCGCATCGACCTATACTTCCTTATCAGGAGTGAAGAAGGAAATGCGCTGGTCCTTGCCTTTCCAGATCGGAGGCGGGGTGATCGGCCTCGTTTTCTGGGTCTGCTCAATGCTTGTTGATCATGGAGTTTGAATATGGGACAACTGATTTATCTAAAGGACGTCGTGACCCTTTCTTTGAACGAAGAGAAGTGTGCGGGCTGCGGCACGTGCGCGGACGTGTGTCCTCACAACGTGTTTAGTTTGAACAACGGCAAAGTGGCGATCGTGGATCGCGACGCGTGCATGGAGTGCGGCGCATGCGCCACTAATTGCCCGACTGAGGCCATCACCGTACAAAGCGGTGTGGGCTGCGCCGCAGCAGTGATCAACGCGGCTCTGGGACGGAACAGTTCCTCATGCTGCTGTGTGATCGAACCCAAGAAACCCGGCGATGCACAGACAGTCATTCAGAATCCGAAATCAGGCTGTTGCTGACAGAATCTCGCCCGCACCCTTCTCCCTCCTCATAGAAAACCCAAGTGATTCCAGGAAACCCTGGATCCCGGCTCGCGCCCCGCTCCCCGGGGCTTGGCCGGGATGACGACCTATGACACAGCATCGAAGGGGCAGGAAATTTTGTTTTTGCTCGTTCTCGTTCTTCTTCAGCTTTGGTTTTTATTCCTCTCGGCCGGTGCATGATTGAGGATATCCACGAGAGGCAAAGGCTTACAAGTACCCGATGCACAATCGCAGGTGCCTCCATGGGGCTGACCCCTCAACCGGCCCACCAAGGAGTGAAGGACCCGATAGAGCGGCCTTGTGGACATCACCAGGAGAACCAGCGCCCCCGCAACTTGAGCCCAGAGAGGAATGATCTCTGCTGCTTGCCCGGCCACAGCCTGAGCTGAAATTCCGAAAAAAGCATAGACTTGATCGAGAGCCAGCCCACAGGCTAGAGATACCACCGCTATGGAAGCAAGGTAAATGGCTGTGGCGCGCTTTCCCAGAAGGCCGAATAGAACGGTGAGGGAGGTGACATTGGTGGCTGGTCCTGCGAGGAGAAAAACAAGAGCTGCACCAGGGCTGACCCCTTTGAGAATGAGGGCTGCAGCGATGGGGGTAGACGCTGTGGCACAGATGTACAGGGGAATTCCCACGGCAAGCATGATCAGCATGGCTGAGAGCCCTCCCCCAAGGTGTTTGGTCATGAGTTCAGATGGAATCAAGGTGGTGATCACGCCTGCAATAAGCAATCCCAAAAGGAACCAGGGCGCGATATCCTCCCATAATTCGAACAGGGCGTAGCCCAATCCCGCCTTGAGCTTTTCGAAAAAAGTGTGATGACCCCTGTGCACTTCGGGAAGGCAGTCCACGCCATCACAACAATTGTCCACAGGACAATGGAGGTCAGGCTGGATTGCTTTTCCCTCTTTCTCCGGACCGAGCATATTCTCTGCGATGCCGGCAACAGCCGCAGTGGTAAACGCTGCCACTGGTCTGGCTACCGTCATCACAGGGTCAAGAAGGGCGTAGGTGAGGGCAATAGAATCCACTCCTGATTCCGGCGTGGAAATAAGAAAAGCGGCTGTTGCCCCATTGTTGGCTCCCTGCCGTTTAAGAGAGACCGCAGCGGGTAGGACTCCGCATGAGCACAAAGGGATCGGCACGCCCAATGCAGCCGCTTTGAGCACAGAGCTTACCCTTCCCCTTCCGAGATGACGGCTCACCGCCTCCGGCCTGACAAAAACATGCATCAGGCCGGCGACAAAGATTCCGAACAGGACGTAGATGGAAGATTCCTGGAGAAGCTTCCATGACTCCGTGAGAATTTCCACCAGAATATTCATTGCCATCTCCGTGGTATGGTCACTAATCGATCGTCCATCTTCATAGGACGATACTTTAACGATATTATAAACATCTTATCCCTTTGGTGCCATAACCACCCGGTATCGACGGCTATAAAGGTGGGGGAATAAAAAAGGCTACACTTTTACTCCGAGATATTTCACAAACACTTCCTGCTTGCCTTCGAGGTTGTGCCTGGTGTCGGAATAGACGACTTTCCCTTTGGTCATGAAATACAGGCGGTCGGCGAGGGAGAGGGCGAAAGGGACTTTCTCCTCCACCAGCAGGATCGCCATGCCGCTGCTGTTCAGGCGCCTCAGGATGTCTTTCAGGTTGGACACGATAATCGGCATGAGCCCTGTGGTGGGCTCATCGAGAAGAAGAATATCCGGGTGGGTCAACAGGGCCCTCCCAATGGCGAGGGATTGCTGTTCTCCGCCGCTGAGGGTTCCCGCCTTCTGCTTCAACCTCTCTTTCAACACAGGGAACAGGCTGAAGACGTTTTCCAGGATGGCTTCGTTTTCCTTTTTCCTCATTCCGGTCTTGAGGTTTTCCAGGACCGTCATCTTGGGAAACAGGCCTCTTCCCTGCGGGACATAGCCCATGCCCAGTCTCGCCACTTTGAATGCGGGAAAAGAAGTGACGTCCACATTCTTGAAATGGATTTTTCCTGCCTTTGGTTTGATCAGTCCGGTCAACGCCTTCAGGGTCGTGGTTTTGCCGGCCCCGTTCCGTCCGAGGAGGGCGACGATTTCCCCTTCCTTCACTTCAAGAGACACGCCTTGAAGGATGTAACTCCGTCCATAGTAGGTGTGAATGTCGTCCGCTTTCAGAAGGCTCAAATTTCTTCTCCCAGGTAGACTCTCTGGACTTCCTTGTTGGCACTGATCTCTTCCGGCGTGCCTTCGGCAAAAACCTGACCCTCGGTGAGCACCGTCACGGTACGGCACA
>Ga0214473_10008668_pt1 | contig 12017 bp, 10 predicted proteins | sample RVTome_7_FD_203509 | JGI IMG/M metagenome (GOLD analysis project Ga0214473, IMG submission 203509) | Soil microbial communities from uranium-contaminated site in the Upper Colorado River Basin, Wyoming, United States - RVT98D197 | ecosystem: Environmental > Terrestrial > Soil > Contaminated >...
CCTCCAGAGCGACCTGAAGACCCTGCGCCGGGAAATGGAAACCGCCCGGGACGCCCTGATGGCCGTCGAGGCCGAGCGCGTGTGGGCCGAGACTCCGGAGGCTGAAGGTGCCCGGCGGATCGTGGCGTACCGAGCGGAGTGGGGGCCCGACCACCTCACCACGCTCGCCACCCACCTTGCTTCCAAACCGCGAACCATGGTCCTGCTCGCGGGTAGCGACGCCAAGGGGGTGCGGCTGGTGTGCCGGCGGAGCGACGATCTGGCCCAAGTCGATGCGGCGGCCGTGCTGCGGCGCGCGCTCGAGCGCCTGGGTGGCCGAGGCGGCGGCAATGCCCAGCAGGCGCAGGGCGGGGCGCCGGCCGCGGCGCCGGAGGCCATCGTGGGGGCGCTGCGCGCGGCGGTTGAGCGGTTGGGTTGAGCGGTTCCGCCGCGGCTGACCCTAGATCGGCCGGAACAACTCCCCGAGCTCGACCACGAGGGCGTGCTCGGCCCCAGCGGGGTGCCAGGCAACCCGCTCCCGTTCCACCGTCGGGAACGACGCGTCAGGCGCCCAGACCTCCACGAGCCGCGCGTCGGGATCCACCAGCCAGTATGCCGGGATGCCCTGCTGCTGGTACACGCGCCGCTTGGCAAAGCGGTCAGCCCGGGCCGTCGAGGGACTCAGCACCTCGACCGCGAGCAGCAGTGTCCGCATCTGTGCCCAGTCGAGGGTCCGGGCTTCCGGCAGGTCCACAACGAACAGGTCCGGCTGAACCAGCGTGTCGTCGCTCCACGAGATGTCGGCCGGCGACATCAGCGCGTGACCGATCGGCTGCGCCCTGAGATACTGACGAAGCGTTTCAGCCAGGCGCGCCACCACCTCCTGGTGCCAGGCCCGCGGGGCGGGGGTCACCAGCAACTCCCCGTGCACCACTTCGTAGCGGTTGCCGTCGTCGGGGAAGGCGCGGACCATTTCGGCCGTGTGGTACGTCGGCGCGACCATGCCCATAAGCTCGGCTCGGCGTGGAGGGGAGCGCAAGAGGACACGCGGAGAGCATGGGCTGAGACCGGCATACGGTCATCACCAATCGAGCGCCGACCGGCCCGAAAGACCGCGGCTCGCGTCCGGCCAACGCCCGCGCTATCCTGGTGGTCGTTTCAGCAACAAAGCCCGGCCCTGGGACCGGTCGCATGATGGCAACGGCCACCGTCGGACGGACCACCCAGGCCCGCGCCCGCGTGACGGCCGTGGACCTGCTGCGCGGCCTGGTGGCTCAGCTACCTCTAGCGAGGAACCGGCGGGCCGTGCCGCGGGTCGACGGGGTAGTTACTATCCGACATCACATGCGACCCGCCGACCGGCCAGCCGACCTCGCCCTGCGCGCCCGGCTCGACGCGCTGTGCGCCGAGGGCTGGGACCTGTGGCAACGATTCGACATCGAGGTGCGCCAGCACGCGTGGCACCCGTTCGTCGCGGCCGACTACGAGCGCGTGCTGCGACAGCTGCTGGCCCTGCGGACCCCGGGGCTGCGCTTCCTGGAATGGGGCTCGGCCACGGGCGTCATCACCATCATGGCCGACCTGCTCGGGTTCGACGCCTATGGCATCGAGCTGGACGAGGGGCTGGTCCGCGTCGCCCGCGACCTGGGCGCCCGGTTCGCGTCGGGCGCGCGGTTCGCCGCCGGCAGCTTCCTGCCGCTGGGCTATGAATGGAAACAGCAGAACGGCGACCGGCGCCTCGGCACCATCACCGAAGGCATCCCGGCGTATGCCGAGCTGGGGCACCCGCTGGAGGACTTCGATCTGGTGTTCGGCTTCCCCTGGACCGGCGAGGAGCCCATGATGCACGACCTCATGCGGCGCTACGGGGGCCGTAAGGCCCGGCTGCTGCTCTACGGCGTCACCCAGGGCGTTGAAGTCTTCCGCGGTGGCCGCCGCGAGCCCTGAACGGGAACATTTCGCACGAGAGGACCGGCTCATGACCAGAGCGCTACCGACGCGTCGCACCTTCGTGAAGGTGCTGGGCAGCACCGTGGTGGGGCTCGCGGGCTGCGGCGGGCCCACCGGGGTGGAAGCAGGCAACGCGCGGCTCACCGCGCGGCCGGGGACGCCCGCCACCCAGACCGCGCCGGGCACGCGCGCCCTCGGGCTCGCGACCGGGGTGCGGGATGGGCAGCTCCTGGTCCCGGCGTCCTACGTCCCCGCCACCCCCACCCCGCTCGTCCTTGCGCTGCACGGGGCGGGCCAGTCGGGGCAGGAATTCATCGACGCGTTCGGCCCCTACGCCGAATCCGAGGGGTTCATCCTCCTGGCGCCCGACTCGCGGCAGAACTCGTGGGACGCGATCCAGGGAACCTACGGCCCCGACGTGACGTTCGTGGACGACGCCCTGGCCCTCACCTTCCAGCTGTGCAACGTCGACCCCGCGCGGATCTTCGTGTCGGGCTTCTCGGACGGCGCGTCGTACGCGCTGGGCCTCGGCCTGGACAACGGCGACCTGTTCAGGGGCATCATGGCGTTCTCGCCCGGCTTCATCCCGGCGTTCGAAGGGGAGCCGGTGGGCAAGCCGGGAGTGTTCGTGGCCCACGGGACCAACGATCCCATCCTGCCGATCGACGACACCGGCCGGCCCATCGTGGAGCAGCTGCAGGAGGAGGGGTACGACGTGCTGTTCGTGGAGCACCAGGCCGGGCACGCCATCCCGGCCTCGGTGGCGACCCAGGGGATTGCGTGGGCCCTGGGGGCGTGAGCGCCCGGATCATGAAGACATCATCCATCATCCGAACCGCACTGACCGGTGTGGTGTGCGCCCAATGTGGAACCGGTCCGGGCCGGACTCCGGACTTCTCCTCGGTGAGTCGGGTGGACTCCGGCAGAGCCGTGGCGGTGATGCTCACGGCCTACAGCACGACGCTCCGGGCCAATGGGGAAGACTGGACGACGTTGCGGATTGCGGTCACGGACAGCGCGGGACGAGAGATCACCTCGGCCGGCGATTCGGTTCGAGCCTATGTGAGCGGTGAGGGAAGGATCGCCGCGCTCGATGGCGAAAGCCTGCCCGTGCTGACCGACACCGCCGGCGTGCCATATACGCCGGTGAGGCTGGTGAACGGAGTACGGACCCTCGCCTTCAAGGCGGGAACGTCGCCCGGCCGGGTGAACGTCGAAGCCCGTTCGGGTACCCTGTTCCCGGGAGCTCATGAGATCCACACCATTCCTGGCGACGTCGCACTGCTGACGCCCACGGCGGACCAGCTTTTACCCACGGCGAAACCCATCGGCCGGATGATCGGTGCGGATATCTCGTTCCTTCCGCAGATCGAGAACGGAGCCGGGCGTTTCGGCGCGGGCGGAGGGAAGTTCTTCGAAGCCGGACGGGAAGTGGATGCCATACAGCTCCTGAAGAACCACGGGTTCAACTACATAAGGCTGAGAATCTTCGTCAGTCCGGAAAGCGAGAAAGGCTACTCCCCGGGGCAGGGATTCTGCGGCCTGGACTCTACGCTGAGCATGGCCAGAAGAATCAAGGACGCGGGCCTGGGGTTGCTGCTGGATTTTCACTACAGTGACTATTGGGCGGACCCCCAGCAGCAGAACAAGCCCCTGGCATGGGCCGACCTCGACTATGCGGCCCTGAAGGACTCATTGCGGAGCTACACGACCGCGGTCCTGAGAGCCATGGAGCGCCAGGGAACCCTGCCGGACATGGTGCAGATCGGGAACGAGATCAATCACGGCCTCCTCTGGCCGGAAGGTCACATCGGCAATCCGGACCAGCTGGCCGGACTCCTTCAGGCAGGTGTGGAAGGAACCGAAGCCGTGGCCCCCGACATGCCGGTGCTGATGCACATTGCGCTGGGTGGCCAGAACGACGAGGCGAGGTTCTGGCTGGACAACATGATCGCCCGGGGAGTGAAGTTCGATATCATCGGCGTCTCCTACTATCCGCGCTGGCATGGGACGCTCGAAGACCTGTACCGCAACCTCCACGACCTGATCGGCCGCTACCACAAGCCGGTGAACGTCGTGGAGTACTCCGATTTCAAGCGCAAGGTGCACGATATCGTCTTCCACCTCCCCGACGACATGGGCCGGGGAGCGGCGATCTGGGAACCTCTCGGATGGAGGAGCGGGTTGTTTGACCGGGGGGGGAACGTCACCGACCTCATGGCGGTCTATGACACGCTGAATGCGGAGCACCTTCAGGCATCCGGCCGATAGCGGCGCCTCCCTTCGGCTCCCCTAGCGCCCCGTCCCGAATGTGTCGCCCGCGTCCAGCCGGCCCGCGTCCAGCCCGCGGCGGAACCAGAGCGCCCGGAAAACCGTTGCCCAATTGTCAGGGGAGTCCTAGCTTAGGAGCGCCGCGGGCCAGGCGGCCCGCGCCCCACGCGAGGTCTCCATGAACGACCCGGACGTGTGGCTCCAGCGGCGCAGCTCGCCCGACACCATCCGCCAGTTGGTGTTCCTCACCATCCACACCACCGAAACCGCCCTGACGCGCGACACGCCGTTCGTGCGGGCGTTCGCCAGCCAGCTCCGCCAGGCCGCCGAAGGCGTGGGCTGCGTGGGTCTGCCCCAGGCCAACGACTGCGAGATCGCGCTGCACGTGTACGGCCCCGATGCCGACGTGATGTTCCACGCACTCGCCCCGGTGGTGCAGTCTTCCCCCACCGTGGAGCGTGCCTGGGCATTGGTTCGCTATGGCGATGTCGGCGCGCGCGAGGTGCAGATCACCCTCGACGGCGCCCGGCGGGTCAGCGAGGCGGCGGCTCCCCGATAACGATCGTGTCCGGACCGGCAACCCGCTGGAGGTGGCAGCCGCACCCATCGGGGGCAAAGGAGAAGTCGGCGGTGAACGACCCGGCCGGCGCCTGACCCTCCACCCGCACCACGTCGCCCTCGCTCGAGAATTCGTCCAGCATGCCGTCGTCCGCGATCACGTAGGACCCGGGCACCAGCTGGCCCAGCCAGCCCGACGTCAGGACACGGCCCGTGCGCAGGTTGGTGACGGTGAGCTGCGCATCAGCGACCGGCTGCGAGGCGTCGTCCAGCACCGCGACCGAAAAGACCCGGAACTCCTCGGTGCACGCGCACTGCCCGGCCGGGTCGTCCCCGCAGGCCGCGAGGGCGAGCAAAACCATCCCGTTCAGCAGCGGACGGGCGTTGGCGGAATGGAACATGGTCCGGGATCCTGTCATGGTCGTCACTGAACCATACCCTGGTACGCGGCGGGGGCGTCACCGCGCGGCCGTCCGGCGACCTTGACGGCCGGCTCGGTCGGCGCTCTTCTTTCCGCCCACCGGAGGCCCTCCATGCCCACCATCCCGTTCACCGACAACTACCAGGACCTGTCGTCCAACCGCGGCTACCAGTTCAAGTTCATGTGCCAGAAGTGCGGCAACGGCTACATGTCCACCTTCAAGACCAACAAGGTGGGCGCGGTCGCCGCCGCGGCCAACGTGGCCGCGTCGTTGTTCGGGGGGCTCCTGGGCGGCGCGGCCCGGACCGCCGGCGCCCTCGAGTCGGCCGTGGCTGGTCCCCAGCACGACGCCGCGCTCAACGAGGCGGTGACCGAAATCCGGCCGCTGTTCAAGCAGTGCACCCGCTGCGGGACGTGGGTGTGCGAGCCGGTCTGCTGGAACAAGAAGTCGGGCCTGTGCGAGAGCTGCGCCCCCGACCTGGACGAGGAGGTCGCGGCGGCGCAGGCCCAGGCGGCCAAGGACCAGGTGATCGAGAAGGCGAAGCAGGTGGACTTCGTGGGTCAGCGCGACCTGACCCAGCTGGCCGCGGCGGTGTGCCCCAAGTGCGGCGCCAAGACCCAGGGCGGGAAGTTCTGCCCGGAGTGCGGCGCGGCGATCGCCGCCAGGAAGAAGTGCGCCGCCTGCGGCGCCGAAGCCGACGGCACCCCCAAGTTCTGCCCGGAGTGCGGCAAGCCCTACGGCGCCTGACATGACGCAGAGCCTGCCGGCGCCCGTTCCCCCACTCCCGCCTCCCGTCCCGCCCGCTCCCCCGTCACCGTGGGTGCGGCCGGACGACGCCACCCGGCAGGCGTCGCTCGACCGGATGAAGCGGCGGGCCACCGGCCTCCTCGGGCTCGCGGGGCTGGTGTTCGGCGTGGCCAGCGCCTTCGAATCCCGGTTCCCCTGGCTGGGGTGGGTGCGGGCCGCGGCCGAAGCGTCGCTGGTCGGGGGCCTGGCCGACTGGTTCGCCGTCACCGCGCTGTTCCGCCACCCCCTCGGCATTCCCATTCCGCACACGGCCATCGTGGCGACCCGCAAGGAGCGGATCGGCCGGGTGCTGGGGAACTTCGTCCAGAGCCACTTCCTCTCCCGCGAGGTGATCGCCGCCAACCTCCGGGCCGTGCGCCCGGCCGAGCGCGCCGCCCGCTGGCTCGGCGATCCCGACAACGCGGCCAAGATCGCCCGGCAGGTGGCCAGCGGGCTGGCCCGCACGGTCGAGGCCGTGCCGGACACCGCGGCGCGGGAGCTGATCCGGCGCATCCTGACCGCCCGCCTCCAGGCCATCCGCGCCGGCCCGGCCCTGGGCAAGACGCTCGGCGTCGTGCTGGCCGGCGACCACCAGCAGGGGCTGCTCAACATCGCCGTCCGGCTGGCCGCGGACGCGGTGCAGGAGAACCGGGACGTGATCCGGTCCAAGGTGCGGGCCCAGAGTCCCTGGTGGGTGCCCGGCGTGGTGGACGAGAAGATCTACGAGCGCATCATGGTGACGGTCGAGAGCCTGCTGCGCGACATCGGCGCCAACCCCGACCACCAGCTCCGCGCCGCCTTCGACGGCGCCCTCCGTGACCTGGCCGACCGGCTGCAGTATTCCCCCGACCTCATCGCCAAGGCCGAGGCGCTGAAGGAAACCTGGCTGGCGGACCCCGCCGTGGCCGACCTCGCGGCCCGCCTCTGGGAAGGGATGCGGGGCGCCGTCGTGGCCTACGCCACCGAGAACCACGGGGACGAGCCCCGGCCGCTGGCCCGGGGCATCAGCGCGTTCGGGTCCGCCCTGTCGGCCGACGAGCGGCTGCTGGGCGAGTTGGACGAGATGGTGATCGAGCTGGTGGCCACCGTGGTGGAGCGGTACCGGCACGAGATCGGCGACCTGATCGCCAGGACGGTGGCGGGCTGGGACGCGGACGCCACCTCCCGCCGCTTCGAGCTGGCGGTCGGCCGGGACCTGCAATTCGTCCGGATCAACGGCACGCTGGTGGGCGCGCTCGTGGGCCTCGCGATCTACGCCCTGGGCCGCCTCTGGCGCTGAGCCGCGCCGGTGGCACGATTCTGTGGTCGTGACCCCAGTCACACTGTCTCTTCGTGTCCGGCGCCGCTTCCCCACCCGGGTCGCGCCCCCTAGCTTCGAATCCATGTCCCCCATCGCCGCCGTCCACGAGCGCCTGTACCGCGCGTTCACCGACGTGGCCGACCGGCTCAAGCTCAAGGGCCCCGACCCGGCGCTCGAGCTGGCCGGCCGGTTCGGCGTGCGGCGCTTCGTCGAGCGCCACGTGTCGAACGACGACGGGTTGGCGCCGAGTCCGTGGCTGGAGCAGGGCGCGCGCCTCCGCAAGGAAGCCCGCGCCGTGTCGCGCGCCCTGACCGGCGCCGGGGTGCACCACTGCTTCTTCAAGGGTATCGCGCTGCTGGGGCGGTTCTACCGCATCGACGAGCGCCAGCTGGCCGACATCGACCTGATCATCGACGTCGCCGACTACAGCAAGGCCTTCGCCGTGCTGCACGGCGAGGGGTACGCCGAGCTGGGCAATCGGGACCGCTGGGCACCCGCGGCCCGGCGGCCGGGCGTCACGATGCACCGCGCGTTCTCCAGCACCGGCGACAACGACCCCAACCTGTTCCTCGACCTGCACTGGGGGCTGGAATCGGTGGGCACCCTGCTGCCGGACGAGGAGATCGTACTGCCGCCGTCCGTCTGGGCCCGGGTGGGGACCGAGAACGGCCTCCCGGTGCTGCCGGACGAGCATCACGCGGCCCTGGTGCTGCACCACCTGGTGCGGCACGATCTGCTCCACGTGCGGGGGCTGCTCGACTTCGCGCTCCTGTGGGAAGCGCTTCCCCAGGGCGCCGGTCAGGAGCTGACCGAGCTGGCCCGCACGCTGGGGGTGGAGCGCGGGCTCCGGGTGGTGGGGCGCATGATGGTGGACGAGCTCCACCTCTATCCGCTGAAAGGCGTGAAGCTCGGCCCCAGGGACTGGCGCGATCGCCTGGCGCTCCGCCACCTGCGGCTCACGCCGTGGCTCGCCTGGGCGGCGCGGAACGCCACGAAGGGGCCGCGCCACGTCACCCTCACCCGCTCGCTCGCGTGGCGGCGCCTCCAGCTGGCCGACGTGCCGCATCCGGGCCGGCTGTTTCGCGACCTGATGGCCCCGCCCCGCGAGTACCTGCACTGGCGCTGGCCCGGCCTCCCGTCCGACGGCGCGGCCTGGCGCCGCCACATGGTGACCGCCTTCCGCTCGTAACCCCGGGGCGCGCGGTGGGTGACCGCACTTACCGCACTCCCTCAAGCGCCATCAGCCAGAGGTCGCTTTCGTGCCGGCCGACGGTGAAGTACACCCGCCGTCCGTCGGTGGCGAAGACGTTGCGGAACGACTGGACGTTGGGGTCGTCGAACCGCACCACCACGCGGGGCGGCCCGCCGGCGACCGGGACGGCCCAGATGCTGGACCGGCGGGCGGCGTCGAACGCCTGGTAGAACACCGACCGGCTGTCAGGGGACCAGCGCGCCGCCCAGGCGCGCGTGCCCCCGGCGGCCGAATCGGCCCGCACCAGCGTGCGAGCGGCTCCGCCCTCGGCCGGCATGAGCATCACCGAGCCGGCCCGCAAATACGCGATCCAGCGCCCGTCGGGCGACCACCGGGGCTCGGCCCCGCCGTCGGTCTCGAGCCGGCGCGACTCGCGCCACACCCCGGCCGGGTCACGGGCCATCACGTACAGGTCCGACGTCCCCGGCCGGTCGGAGTTGAGCACCAGCCGGCCGTCCGGCGACCAATCGGGCCCGCGCTCGTGTGACGGCCAATCGGTCGCCCGTTCGGCCGGGCCGCCGTCCACGTCCAGCACGAACACGTCGCGGTTGCCGGTCCGGAACGAGTGGAACGCGATGCGCCGCCCGTCGGCTGACCAGGCCGGCGAGAAATCGTCGCTCGGGTCCGTGGTGAGCCGCTCGGGGGCGCCGTCCAGCAGCGCCATCCGATAGATGTCCTGGTTCCCCTGAAGGTCCGAGTCGAACGCCAGCCAGCGGCCGTCCCGCGTCACGTCCATCCCCTCGATGGCCTGGTTGCCCGTGGTGACGGGCCGGGCCGCGGCGCTGGACACGCTGCCCGCGGCCGGCAGGTCCACCGCCCAGACGTTGGCGCTCACCTGGAGCACCGCATAGGCCAGCTGGCCGTCGGCCGGAGAGAGGGCGATGGTGTGCGCGTTGAGGCCGGTGGTGAGGCGGATCGGGACGCCGCGCGGCCGGCCTTGCCCGTCGAGCGGGAGCTGGTACACGTCGCGGCTGCCGTCCCGGTTGGAGACGAACAGCAGATTCCGGCCGTCGGGCGTCCACACCGGGCTCCCGTTCAGCGACGTCGGCGGGGCCACGGTCACCGGCTCGCCGCCCTCGACCGGCAGCACCCGGATGGCGCTGGGCGCGATGTTGCCCAGCACGAACCCGCCAAAGACGAACGTGGGGTTCCCCGACACGTAGGCCAGCCGCGCGCCGTCGGGCGACCAGCTGGGCGAGTGGGTGTCCACCTCGCGCCGGAGCAGGGTGGAGGCTCCCCCCTCGACCGCCACGGTGAGCACGCCCTCCAGCCGCTGGGTGTAGGCCAGGCGGCGGCCGTCGGGCGACCAGGCGATCCCGTGGATCTCCGACAGCGGGGCCGACTGGGCCAGCCGTCGCGTGGCGCCGCCCAGCGCGGGCACGAGGTAGAGGCCCGCGCCCTGCTCGTCGAACGCCAGGAAGGCAAGGGTGGTGCCGTCGGGCGACCAGCGGGGCCAGCGGTGCTGGCCCGGGACGTCGGCGGCCAACGGGATGGCGTTCCCGCCAGTCAGGTCCTGGACGAACAGGCGGGTGCGGCCGGCGGGCCCCGCCACGTAGGCGAACAGCCGGCCGCCCGGGGCGGGCGCGGGATCCAGCTCGAGGCCGGCGGCGTAGGTGAGACGCCGCGTCTGCCCCGCGCCGATCGGCGGCGGCCCGCGCCTGACGAGCCGCGGCACGAGGAACGCCGCCGCCACCACGACTGCCAGGCCGCCTGTGACCGCCAGCAGGCCCGATCGCCACCGCCGCCGGCGCGCCCGCTGACCGGCCGTCCGCTTGACCCGTCCCCGTTCGAGCGCGCGAACGTACTCCTCCACCGTGGCGAATCGGTCCGCCGGCACGCGGCTCAGTGCCTTGAGCACCGCGGCCTCCACCGCCTCGGGCACCGTGTCCCGCAGGGGGCGAATGGCCGAGGGCTGCTCGGTGAGGATCCGGGCGATGACCGCGCGGCTCGAGCGGCCGGCGAACGGCGGATCGCCCACCAGCATCTCGTACGTCACGCAGGCCAGCGAGTAGAGATCGGTCCGCGCGTCGATGGTCCGCTCGCCCGACGCCTGCTCCGGGCTCATGTACTCGGGCGTGCCGAGGGACATGCCGGTCTCGGTGAGGCGGTCGCCGCCCGCCTCCATGACGCCCAGCGCGATGCCGAAGTCCACCACCAGGGCGCGCCCCCCGGACAGCAGGACGTTCTCCGGCTTGATGTCGCGGTGGATCACTCCCTCCCGGTGGGCGTACGCCAGGGCGTCGCCCAGATCCGCGGTGATGCGGATGGCCTCGGCCAGGGGGAGCTGCCGTTCCCGGATGAGCTTCTCGCGCAGGGTCTCGCCTTCGATGAACGGCATGACGTAGTACAGCAGGCCGTCCACCTGTCCCGAGTCGAAGAGCGGCAGGATGTTGGGGTGCTGGAGCTTCGCGATGACGTGGATTTCCTTCAGGAATCGCTCGCCCCCCAGGGCGGCGGCGATCTCCGGCCGCAGTACCTTGAGCGCGACGCGGCGGTCGTGCCGCAGGTCGTCGGCCAGGAACACGAGCGCCATGCCGCCGGCCCCGAGCTGCCGGGCGAGGCGGTAGCGGTCGCCGAGCGCCTCCCCCAGGCGGTCGAGAACGGGTGGCACGGGCCCCAAGATGCCGGTGGTGGGAGCATTGTGCCAGAGGCGGTCGGGGGATAGGATGGCGGTGCGGCCCGATCCGTCGAGGGATTCATGTTTTCGTCTGGTAACGTTCACCGCCTAGTGACGCTGGCGCTGCTGGTTTCCGGCGGCGTCCTCCCGGCGCAGGAACCGCCCGACAGCGCCGGTCCTCCCCGCCGGCCGGTCGTGCTCGACACCGCGCGCGTCCGGCAGCTCTACGTGAGCAACCGTCCGGAAGACCATCCCCCCGCGAATTTCGAGCGGCAGGCGACGGAGAAGCGCCGCATCGACAGCATCTACGCCGCGCGCAGCGCCGGCGTGATGGACTTCTCCCGGGTGACCTACCGGAGCGGGGCCGACAGCCTGGTAGTTCCGGCCTACCTGTTCCAGCCGCTCACTCGGCGCGGCCCCCGCGGGCATGCGGCCATGGTGTGGGTGCACGGCGGCGTGCATTCCAACTGGGCGGCCACCATGCTGCCGTTCGTGCGGGAGGCCGTGGAGCGGGGCTACGTGATCATCTGTCCCGAGTACCGGGGCAGCACCGGCTACGGCGAGGCGCACTACAACGCGATCGACTACGGCGGCAAGGAGATCGACGACGTGGCGTCGGCGGTGGACTACCTCAAGAGCCTGCCGTACGTGGATCCCGACCGGGTGGGCATCATGGGGTGGAGTCACGGCGGCTTCATTGCCGCCCACCTGTTGTTCCGCGACCAGCATCCGTTCAAGGGCGGCGCGGCGATCGTGCCGGTGACGAACCTGGTGTTCCGGCTGTCGTACAAGGGACCGGGCTACCAGCGGAGCTACGCCACCCAGGCCGGCATCGGCGGGCTGCCGTTCGAGAACCGCGCGGAGTACATCCGGCGCTCACCG
>Ga0214473_10008669_pt1 | contig 12017 bp, 12 predicted proteins | sample RVTome_7_FD_203509 | JGI IMG/M metagenome (GOLD analysis project Ga0214473, IMG submission 203509) | Soil microbial communities from uranium-contaminated site in the Upper Colorado River Basin, Wyoming, United States - RVT98D197 | ecosystem: Environmental > Terrestrial > Soil > Contaminated >...
GATTCCGGGAGAAACGCCGGTACCGCGGAGCCTCGCAATGTCCATGGCAGCCTATTCCTTCTCGCCGAAACGGTTATTGATCAGGTCGGCCAGGGTGTTCCAAGCCGCCTCTTCGTCCGTCCCCCGGATGACGAGGGTGATATCCGAGCCTTGGGTCGCGGCCAGAGTCAGGATCCCGAGAATGCTCTTGCCGTCGATTTCGCTCCCGTCTTTGTCGATCCGGACGTCGGAGCTGAACTGGTTGGCCATATTGACGAACTTCACCGCGGCCCGGGCGTGCAGCCCGAGCTTGTTCCGGATGGTAATCGTCCTCTCGATCATCGCCCCGCTTATCCCGATTTCGAGGCGAGGAGGGCGCTCGCGAGGTGGATGTTCTTTCTCCCCTGCTCGACGACCTTCTTGGCGACGTCCTTAAGATTATTCGATCGCTGGAGGGAAACGAACTTGATGAGCATCGGGAGGTTGACCCCGGTGATGATCTCGACCTGGCCGTCCTTTTGAAAGGTGAAGCTGAGATTGGACGGTGTCCCGCCGAACATGTCGGTGAAGATCACGACGCCGTTCTTCTGGTCGACGCGCTTCAGGCTCAGATTGATCTTTCTCTTCGAATCCTCGACGTCATCGTACCAGCCGATGGAGATGGCCTCGATATTCGGGGCCTCTCCGAGGATGATGCTCAAGGCATTGATGAGTTCCTCTCCGAGCTTTCCGTGGGAAACGACGATCCCGCCGATCATTTGAACACATCCCGGTGATAGACCTTTATATCATATTTCTGTTTTCGAAGATAATTCTCCAAGGCGTCGGCGATGACGACCGAGCGGTGCCGGCCGCCCGTGCAACCGACGGCGATCACGAGATGACTCTTGCCCTCCGCGACGAACCTGGGCATCAAGAAATGAAGGAACCGATAGAGCTCGGCGCAAAAGGCCCGCGTCTCCGCGGATTTGAGGACAAAATCCCGGACGGCGCGGTTCTGGCCGGATTTCTCCCGGAGATCCTCCATGTAAAACGGGTTCGGCAGGAAGCGCGTGTCAAAGATGAGGTCGGCGTCCATCGGGATACCATACTTGTAGCCGAAACTGACGATGGCCACCTGGAGCCGAGTCCGGGATTTTCTTAAAAAGCGCTGGGCGAAAAGCTCCCGCAGCTGGATAATGCTCGTAGCTGAGGTGTCGATGACCTCATCGGCCATCTTTTTGATCGGGGCGAGGCGTTTGCGCTCGAGCCGCACGCCCTGGAGGACGGATTTTTTGGTCAAGGGGTGAGGCCGGCGCGTCTCGCTGAAGCGCTTGACCAGAGTCTCGTCCGAGGCGTCAAGAAAGATCAGCCGGGGCGAGGCTTCTTTACGGATTTGCTCCCAGATTTCGGGGAAAGCCGTCAGGAATCCGTGTTCGCGCATGTCGACGACGAGCGCGACCTTGTCGATCGCCACCTCTTTTCGCCGCCGGAGGTCGACGAAGATGGGAATGAGCTTGGCCGGGAGGTTGTCCACGCGATAGAATCCCAGATCTTCGAGAAAATGGCTGACCACGGTCTTCCCCGAACCGGACATCCCGGTAATGATCAGAAAGCGGTCGTCTTGAATCATCGGGAACCCGCTCTTTTTTCCGAAGACAGCGCCCGCTCGAGCTTTTGGACAAGCTCGTGTGAGGCCTGGTAGCCTCGTTTTCTCAAGAGGTGGACCTTGCACGCGACCTCGATGAGCGTGGCGATGTTCCGGCCGGGAGCCACGGGGATATTGAGCTGAGGAATTCTCTCGCCGAGGATAGCGTGGTCTTCGGGGAAGCGAAGACCGAGCCGGTCGTATTCCTTCTTGCGATGCCATTTTTTCAAGCGGATCACGAGGTCGATCGGGGCCTGGCGGCAGATGGATTTCGGGCCGAAGATTTCCTTGATGTTGATGATGCCGAGTCCGCGGATTTCCATAAAATAGCGGCTCAAAACCGGAGCTTTGCCGATGAGCCGGCCTCCGGCCGTCTTCCCGACATGGACGACATCATCGGTCACGAAGCGATGCCCTCGGGCGATGAGCTCCAGGGCGCTCTCGCTTTTGCCGATCCCGCTGTCGCCGATGATGAGAACGCCCAGGCCGAACATCTGGAGAAGACCGCCGGAAACAATGCCCTGGAGACCGTTCCTCGTCACCATCGAACCTCGTCCTCTTTGCGCCCGGGGGCGAAAACGGCCCATTTTCTCGCGGGCGGGGAAGAATGAGCGGGCACGGGAATTCTCATTCCGGCTGGACGAGACCGTAGTTGCCGTCTTTGCGGCGAAACAGAACCGCCCATGTCTCCGAGGTTTGCATCCGGAAGAGCAGGACTTCCTTGCGCTTGAGGTCGAACTCGATCAGGGCTTCCTCGAGGCTCAGCGGCTTGGCCGAAAAAAAATCGGAACGGATGATTTTTTTCGCGGGCTCGCCCGCTTCGGCTTCCGCCGGAAGGGAAAATCCTTTCCGTTCCCGACTCCCTCTCCGTTTTTTTTCGCGATATTTCGCCCGTTCTTTCTTGATTTTCTTCTCCAAAGAATCGAAGACCATATTCAGGGAGTTCATCATATCGCGGCTTTCCTCGACGAGGACCAATCCAGCGCCTTTAGCCTTGATATGGATCTCGGCCTTGTGCCGGTTCTTTCCACTGGAAAGGATCAGATCGAAGTCGGTCACGAACCCCAGCAGCTTTTCCAGAGCGGCTAGCCGCTTCTCGCAAAAATCCTTGATGTCCGGCGTAAGCTGCGTCTGGCGGGACGTCAGGTGAACGTTCATGCGCTGTCCTCCATGACAAACTTTCTCTTGCGAATATGAGAGGGCTGAATCCTGAGCTGTTTCCGGTATTTGGCCACCGTCCGGCGGGCGATCTTGAAATTCTCCCTGGCGAGAATCTCTTCGATCTCCATGTCGCTCAGGGGGTTCCCTTTGTCCTCGGATTCGACGAGCTTCCGGAGGCGGTCCTTGATCCGGAGCGACGAGATCTCTTCCCCATAATCGCCATGGAGCGATTTGTGGAAGAAATATTTGAGGGAAAAAACGCCCTGGGGGGTGATAATGAATTTATTGGCCACGACCCGGCCTACGGTCGATTCATGGACGCCGATCTCCTGGGCGATTTCCATCAGGGTCAGCGGCTTGAGATAATCCATCCCTTTCTCGATGAAATCGCGCTGTTTGTCGACGATATATTTAGCCACTTTGAAGATAGTCTGGTCCCGCTGGTCGAGGCTGCGAAGGAACCAGAGCGCTTTCTTCATTTTGTCCTTGAGGAAGCGGTAAGCGTCGGGATTCTCTTTAAAGGCTTTGGCCAGGAGCGTCCGGTAATAGGCGTTGATCCGCAGCCTGGGCAACCCTTCGTCGTTCAAAGAAATTTTCAGGTCGTTGCCTTCCTTGGTGACCAGAATATCGGGAACGACGTAGACCGGCTTGTCTTCGCTGTATTTTCGGCCGGGCGTAGGGTCCAGCCTCTTGATGATTTCGATGTGGTATTTGACCGAGGCAAGCGGGACATTCAGGGTTTTCGCCAGCTGACCGTAATCGGATTTCTCGAGCAAGCCGAGGTGCTCGACGATGATCGTCCGAGCCGTTTCGTCCTTGACCTGGAGATAGTCCATCTGGGCGAGAAGGCAATCCTTGAGGTCGAGGCTTCCGACCCCGACGGGGTCGAACATCTTGATCTTCTCCCGGACGGCGTTGACCTTTTCCAGAGGAACATCCGCCCCCTGGGCCAGCTCTTCAGGGGCCAGGGTCAGATATCCGTCCTCATTGATGTTGCCGATGATCCGCTCCGCGATATTCCGCTCGACGGGATCAAAAAAAGTCAAGTTGGCCTGCCACGTCAAGTGGTCCCAAAGTGAAGGGCTTGAAGCTAAGGTGTTTTCCAGCGAAGGAACCTCTCTTCTTTCCTGGGGGAAAGAACGGAACCCGTCGTCGATATATTCTTGGAAGTAGGATTCGAATTCCAAGGCCTCATGGTTTTCGGCGTTTTCCGCGGCGGCCGCCCCGTCCGCTTCGCCGTCCGAAGGCTCGGCTTTTGCGACATCGGCGGCAGCCTCCGAAGCCGGAGCTTCCCCTTCGGGCTTCTTCTCCAGCGTCTCCTCCTCGAGCTCAAGAAGGGGATTCGTCGAAAGCTCCTCGTCGATGACCTCGATCAACTCCATGTTGGTCAAAGGGAGGAGCTTGATCGCCTGCTGCAGGGCCGGGGCGAGGATCAGCCTCTGAACCTGTCGCTGATCGAGCCTCTGTTTCATAATCATCGGTCCAGGCCTTTTTTCAAAGACGAAAATTTTCGCCGAGATAACTCCGGCGGACGTCCTCGGACATCACGATCTCCCTTGGGGCGCCTTCCTTGAGAATCCGTCCTTTGTCAATAATATAAGCCCGATCGACGATTTTCAACGTCTCCCGGACGCTGTGATCCGTGATCAGAATGCCGAGCCCCTTGTCTTTAAGGGAACGGATGATCTTCTGCAGTTCCTGGACGGCGAGAGGATCGATCCCGGTGAACGGCTCGTCCAGGAGCATATATTCCGGGCCCGAGATCAGCGCCCGGGCGATCTCGAGTCTCCGCCGTTCTCCGCCCGAAAGGGTGAAGGCCTTGGCCCGGAGGAGCCGGGTCAAACCGAACTCGGTCAGAGTTTTTTCCAGAATGGCGGCGCGCTGAATCCGCGCCCCCGGAAGGGTTTCCATGATCGCGAGAAGGTTATCCTCGACGCTCAAGCGGCGGAATGACGAAGGCTCCTGGGGAAGAAGACATATCCCTTTCTGGGCGCGGAGATACATCGGATATTCCGTGATATCCTCTCCCGACAGGTAAATCCGGCCTTCGTCCTGGGGAACAAGGCCCAGAATCAGGGAAAAGGTGGTTGTTTTGCCGGCTCCGTTCGGGCCGAGAAGCCCGACGATCTCCCCCTTCCGGATCTCGACGGAAACGTCGTCCACGACCCGTATCCGGCGGTAGCTTTTAACCAGGTTTCGAGCCTGCAAACACGATTTCATCGGTCACGACTTGATGACTGTCTCCGACCGGATGGGATCACGTGTTTCGACGTGGATTCTACCATCCGCCAGATAGAAAGTCAATTTATCTCCCCTGACCGTCCCCTTCTCTTTGTCCTTGAGAACGGGCTGGCCGGTGATGGTGATGGTCTCCTGTTCGACGTCATAGACGGCCTCCTCCCCGGTCGCCGCTTTCGTGTTCATAACGACGGTCAGGCTCTTCGACGCCCTGATCCAGCGGACGTCTCCAGTCGTTGGATCGGAGGTGACGGTGATCCAATCTGCGCCGACCTCGGCGTCTCGAGTTTTCATCGAGCCGTGATCTTCATAAACCACCTGGTTCGATTCGCGGTCATACCGCATCTTGTCGGCCGCGATTCTGACCTGATCTTCCTTGGCGCTGTTCTTCGGCTTATGGGGAAAAACGGACGCCACGTGCCCCGAGCAGGCGATATCGCCGGTGTCCTCGGCGATCTGAACATCCTCCGCGGTCAGCATTTTGTTCTCCTGCAAGGCCCGGACCTGGTTCCATAGTGAAAAACGCTTGACGTCGCTCGAATATCTCAAATTCCCGGCAAAGGCAAAGACCGGCCGCTCGGGGGAAAAGAAGCCCCGGGTTTCGGCCTCCTGTTGCGTCGGATAAAAAGTCATGCGGGCATCGCCCCTGACCTCAAAATCGTCAAGCTTGATCAGGATCGTGATGGCCTTCCCTGAAAACTCATTCCGGCCCGAAGCGATACGCCCCCTTTGGTTTTGGCCGCCGGTCACCCGCATGATGTTCGTCTCGGCTTCCAGGACCATGGATTCGCCCTCGATCATCCGCAGAATTTTTTGCCGATTGTCGCGGCTGACAATGCGGGCAGGGAACGAAGCCTTCATATCTTTAAGGCTTCCGTCTTTCTGAAAGGACATATCTACGGTCTCGCCGCTGATGGCCGTTGTTTCTCCCGATTCGAAAAAAAACATGGTCGAGGCCCGGCCGTGGGACTCGACGACGTGGACGAGCGGTAAATTCAGGTAGGCCTGGATTTTAATCGCGTCGGCTTCGAGCCGCTGCCGGACACTCCGGTTGAGGCTGAGCTCCTGGCCGAGGGTCGATTCCCGGGTCTCCGCTCCGGTTGGGACATCCCGGCGCGCAACGGCCGTCCTTGTCCGGTTTTCCTCGAGGTCGAGCCCGACGCCGCCTTCGAGCTGGAGAAGCCGTAAATCGTCCGTATCGGTGAACTGCTCCAGGTAGACGCGGCCGGCGGTTCCCCGGCTTCGGCCATGGGCCATGACCACGTTCCCTTCGATATTCCCCTGGCGAGCCCTAAAACCAAATGTAAACCTGTCCCCGGTCATGACAAGGGGTTCGGGCGTCTGGAGCCGGAGCCGGACCGATATCCGAAGTCCGTCCTCCATGACGAGTTTTTCATCATTGCCCGAGAAGACCGCTTTTTGCGAGACGCCGCTGAAATTCGGAGAGGTCAGGGAAAGGCCGCTCTTGGTGGTCATGATGTTGGACCTTCGGTCGAAACTGAAGTCCGAGCCTTCCATGATGATGTCGTTATATTGAACCTTGACCGCGCCTTTGAGGGCGAAAACGTTCATCTCGCCGTCATAGACGAGCGCGTCCCCGGTCATCCGGACTTCCCGCCCTCCTTTCCGGCCGCGGTCGATAATGACGACATGGCCTTCGAGCCGGTAGGTGGTATCATTCACGGCGAAATTCCGGTCGCCTTTGATCTCGATCCGCCCTTGGTCGCCCTTGAACTGGAAGAACCGGACATTCTCCCTGACGTCGATTTTCTGCTCGAAAATCTCCCTTTTTTCGGCTTTCGTCCGCGGCTGGCGGACGACTTGAATGATCATGTACACCGCGATAAGAACGACAAGGCCGACCAAGAGCGCGATAAGGATCGGACGGATCCTCTGCGCCGCCCGCAGCTTCAAATTTCCCTTGCGGGCTCTTTCCGTCATCATGACTTTTTTATCGCCTCCAGGGAAAGATACGGCTTTTCCACCCCGAGAAACACATTGGATTGGAGGCTGAAGACCACATCCAGGACGGCGTTCACGCCGACGCCCTCGGCCCATTCGGCCTTGTCCCAGCCGAGGCCTTCGAACGTCCGTCCGTCCTGATCGAGTTCGAATTTCAGATGCTTGTCCTTGAGAATTCTGGGGGGACGGCAAACGCGAACCCGTTCGGCCAAAAATACCGGCCGCGGATTGCCCACCCCATAGGGCTTCAGGAGAGAAAGTGATTCAAGGAAATGCTCATCGGCGAGATCGGTGAAGCCGAGCTTCGCGTCGATCTCGACCTTAGGAGTCATGTGTTCATCCGTAATCCGGGAGTCGGCCACGGCATTGGCCGCGGCTTTGAAAGGGGGCATGTCATCGCGATTGAGCGTGCAGCCGACGGCAAGCCTGTGTCCGCCGTAGGATAAAAAGTGGCTCCGGCATTCCTCGAGGCAATCGATCAACGAGAATTCGGTGATGCTTCGGCCCGAGCCGAAAGCTTTTCCGTCGTCATAAGAAAAGAGGATTACGGGGCGGCAGAACGCCTCTTTGAGCCGGGAAGCGACGATGCCGATGACGCCCCGGTGCCATTCCTCGCTGCCCAGGATAAGGATCTTGTAGCTCCGGTCCCAGGCGTTGGCTTTGATCTTATCGATCGCCTGACGCAAGATCCGTTCTTCGGTCACTTGGCGTTTTGAGTTCAAATCATCCAGGCGTCGGGCGATCTCGGCCGATTCTTGGGGCGAGGACGAAGTGAACAGCTTGACGGCGAGCTCGGTCAATCCCATCCGTCCCGCGGCATTGATCCGTGGCCCGATGCGGAAGCCCACGTCGCCTTCCGAAATATGCTTGCCTTTCAGCCCGCTGACCTCGATTAAACTCCGGAGGCCGAGGTTGGCAACGTCGTCGAGCTCCTTGAGGCCAAATTTGACGAACAGCCGGTTCTCCCCTTTGATCTCGGCGATATCGGAGATCGTGCCGATCGAGACCAGCTTGAGATAGTGCCGCAGAAGAGCGGCCTTGCCTTTTTTTTCCAAAAGCGCCTGGATCAGCTTATAGACGACGCCGACTCCGGCGAGATTCCGTTCGGGGTAGGTCGAACTTTGGAGCGCGGGATTGAGAATCGCAAACGCTTCGGGGAGCTCGGAACCCGGGTGATGATGGTCGGTGATAACGACATCGATGCCTCGGTCGCGGGCCAAGCGGACGAATCCGTTCGCCTTGATTCCGCAGTCCACGCTGATGACTAGGCTGGCGCCCCGGCTGGCGACGATTTCGACGTGATCGTCCTTGATGCCGTAGCCTTCCCTAAGCCGTTCCGGGATGAAATAATCGACTTTGGCCCCGAGCGACCCAAGGGCTTTAAGGAGCATCACGACCGAGAGGACGCCATCGACATCATAATCGCCGAAAATGGTGATTCGTTCGCCGCCCTCGACCGCCCGCAAGATGCGCTCGACCGCCTCCCCCATACCGGCCATAAGGAACGGGTCATGGAGGTCGTCGAGAGAGCCATAAAGAAAGCGCTGGGCGGCTTCCGGAGCGATGATCTCCCGGTTGACAAGAACTTGGGCGATCGGCCTGGGAATTCCCAATGCGGCGGCCAGTAATCCGGCTTCCTCCCGGGGCGGGGCGAGCTTCCAGACAGAGCTTTTCATCGTCAGGTCAATTTAGCACAATTGATAAGAATTGAAAAATCCGACGGACATAATCCGCCGCCGACGTCGCGGGGTTTAATCTGAATTATGTTATAATCTTCCAGCTGTGAGCGGACGACTGCGCGATAAGCTGGCCCGGACAAGGCAACGGCTCAAAGGAAAAATCGAAGAGCTCCTGAAGAGCGGTCGCTCGCGGGAGAATGTCCTAGAAGACCTGGCTGAAGTCCTTATTCTGGGCGATGTTGGCGTGGCAACCACGGAAAAAATCATCCAAGGCATCGGCCAGAGGACCAAAAAAACAGACCCGGCGGACGCCATCGAAACGGCGCTTAAGGCAGAGCTGGTCAGGATCCTGTCCCGTTTCCCCTCGAAATTGAAGCTCGATGCCACGCCCGGAGTCGTTCTCGCGGTCGGCGTCAACGGCGGGGGGAAGACGACCTTTCTGGCTAAGCTCGGCCTCAGCCTAGTGAAAGAGGGCAAAAAAGTCCTTCTCGTCGCCGCGGACACATTCCGGGCGGCCGCCCAGGAACAGTTGGCGATCTGGGGAAAAAAACTGAACATCCCCGTCATCCAGGGCGCTCCCGGCGCCGACCCGGCGTCCGTCGTCTTCGAGGGTATCCGCCACCTCAAATCGCGCGGCTACGACGTCATGCTTATCGACACGGCGGGCCGGATCCACACGAATACCAACCTGATGGCCGAGCTCGAGAAGGTGAAGCGCATCATCAGCCGCGAAATCACCGGCGCGCCCCAGGAAATCCTCCTGGTGCTTGACGCGACCTTCGGCCAAAGCGCCCTGGTCCAGGCCCGGGAATTTCTCAAATTCTCCGGAATTACCGGGATTGTCCTGACCAAGCTCGACGGGACGGCCAAGGGCGGATCGGTGATCAGCATAGCCGACGAGCTCGCCCTGCCGATCAAGTTCATCGGCATCGGCGAAGGAGAAGACGACCTTCTCGAATTTTCCGCCGAACCTTTCGTGGACGCATTATTCGCATGAACGCTCTCAAAGACGCGGCTTATATGGGGCTCGCCTACAGCCTCGCCGAGAAGGCGCGCGGCTACGCCAGCCCCAATCCTTATGTCGGAGCCCTCGTCGTCAAGGACGACGTCATTATCGGCCATGGATACCATGAGGGCCCCGGCAAGCCGCACGCCGAAATCGTCGCCCTCGACAGGGCCGGCCGCCGGGCCAAAGGCGCGACGTTGTACATCACCCTTGAGCCTTGCGTTCACTGGGGGCGAACCCCCCCGTGCGTCGATATGGTCACCTCGGTCGGTCTCAAGCGCGTCGTCGTGTCCGCTCTGGACCCCAATCCTCTTGTCTTTCAGAAGGGCGTGAGGAGAATCCGGGAAGCGGGATTGGCTGTCTCCATCGGAATCCTCTCCGAGCGGAACCGTCTCTTGAACGAATTCTATAGCGCATATATTACCCGGAAAACGCCGTTCGTCACGCTCAAAGCCGCTCTCAGCCTTGACGGGAAAATGGCCACCCGGACGTACGATTCCCAGTGGATCTCTTCGGCCGCCGTTCGAGAATATATTCATCTCCTCCGCGGCGAATATGACGCTCTGCTGGTCGGGATCAACACCGTTCTGCGCGACGATCCCCGGTTGACTGTCCGCCACCCCAACTGGCCGAACAAGCGCATCGCCCGGATCGTTCTCGATCCGGAGCTGCGTCTTCCTCTCGGCTCGCGGCTTCTGGCGACGCTCCCCCGCGGGCCTATCCTTGTTTTCACATCGCAAACATCGTCGCTCCATAAACGAAAAAAACTCGCAAAATCGGGCGTCGAGATTTTTCCGTTGTCCGGCCGCGCCGGAAAAATCGATTTGGGGAAAGTCTTCGCCGCGCTCGGCAGGCGGGAAATATCGAGCGTCCTGGTCGAGGGCGGCGGCAGGATCGCGACGTCTCTCCTCGAGAGCAAGCTCGCCGACAAGGTCCTTCTGGCGCTTTCACCCCGGCTTATCGGCGGCAGCACCGCCGTGTCTTTCTTCGCGGGTGATGGAGCCAGAGTCCTCGAGGACGCCCTCAGCCTGAATTCGATTTCGGTTATCCGCATCGGCGAGGAAACAATTTTGGAGGGGTATCTCTGATGTTTACCGGTATCATAGGCCATATCGGCCGGTTCCGAGGATTCCGTCAGGGGAAAAAAGAAATGGCCGTCGAAGCGCCGGGACTTGTGCCGCGCATCGCCGTCGGGGAGAGCGTCGCCGTGAACGGCGTCTGCCTGAGCGTCATCCGGAAAGACAGCGGCGTTCTCTTCTTCGACCTTACCCGGGAGACGCTCGACCGCTCCACTCTCGGGGTCCTCCGGCCCGGCGCCGAAATGAACCTCGAGACTCCCCTGACCTTGTCGACTCCGCTCGGAGGACATCTGGTTTCGGGACACGTGGATTTCACCTCCCGCCTCGTCCGCTTGGCTCCGAAAAAGCCGGGCCGAAGGTTGGTCTTCTCCCTCCCTCCGGCATTCAAACCGTATTTCGTCCCCAAGGGTTCGGTCGCGGTGAACGGCGTCAGCCTGACCGTGGCCGCCCTCGAACCGGCCTCTTTCGAAGTCGAGATTATCCCCCTCACCCTGGAGAAAACCAACCTCGGCCGGTTGAAAGCCGGGGACGAAGTCAACGTCGAGTGTGACATGATCGGGAAATATGTCTATAATTGGATAACTCGAACGCAAAAATCGAATTCAAGGACAGAACCCTATGGATAAACAGCCGCTCGCGACCACCGTCGAAGACGCGATCGACGCGGTCAAGAAAGGAAAGCTGATCATCATCATCGACGACGAGGACCGGGAGAATGAAGGCGACCTCATGGTTGCCGCCGAAAAAGTCACTCCGGACATCATCAATTTCATGTCGAAGTTCGGACGTGGACTCATCTGCCTTCCCCTGACGAAAAAGCGGCTCGAAGAGCTTCAGCTGCCGCTCATGGTCCACGACAACACCGCCCGGTTCCAGACCGCCTTCACCATCTCCATCGACGCCAAAGAGGGAATCACGACAGGCATTTCCGCCTTCGACAGGGCACGGACGGTCCAAGTCGCCGTCAACCCGGGGACCAAGCCTTCGGACCTCGCCCGGCCCGGCCATATCTTCCCCCTCCAGGCGAAAGAGGGAGGGGTCTTAACCAGGACGGGCCAGACCGAAGCCGCGGTCGACCTCGCCCGCCTCGCCGGACTGACTCCCGCCGGCGTGATTTGCGAGATCATGAACGAAGACGGGACTATGGCCCGGATGCCCCAGCTCGTTAAGATCAGCCGGGATCACGGAATCCCCATCCTGACTATCGCCGACCTGATCACATACCGGATGCGGAACGAATGCCTCGTTCGAAAGATCGAAGAAGCCGAGCTTCCGACCCGTTACGG
>Ga0214473_10008670_pt1 | contig 12013 bp, 8 predicted proteins | sample RVTome_7_FD_203509 | JGI IMG/M metagenome (GOLD analysis project Ga0214473, IMG submission 203509) | Soil microbial communities from uranium-contaminated site in the Upper Colorado River Basin, Wyoming, United States - RVT98D197 | ecosystem: Environmental > Terrestrial > Soil > Contaminated >...
GAGACGCGGGCCGTCTCGAGGCCCGCCTTGCGGGCGAGTCCGCGCAGGCGCTCGAAGAAGTTCTGGCGGCTCATGGGCGCGCCCCGCCGCGAGAGGAAGACGGCGTCCCGCGCGCCCGCCCCCTGGCGGGCCAGGGCCGGGCGGCCCTCCTCCAGGTACGCGGCCAGGGCCGCCAGGGCCGGCTCGCCCAGGGGCACCAGGCGCTCGCGGCCCCCCTTGCCCAGCACGCGCACCAGGCCAGCGCGCCGGTTCAGGGCCGAGAGCGGCAGGGCCACCAGCTCGCTCACGCGCAGGCCCGCCCCGTACAGCACCTCCAGCATGGCGCGGTCCCGCAGACCCAGGAGGGTCGCGGGGTCGCTGGCTGCGATCAACGCCTCGGTCTCATCGGGGCGCAGCACCCGCGGCAGGGGGCGGTCCAGGCGCGGCGCCGCCACGCCGTCCAGGAGGTCCCCGCACGCGCCGTGCCGGGCGGCCAGGTGGCGCAGCAGGCGCCGCACCGCCACCAGCGCGCGGGCGCGGCTGCGGGGCGCCAGCCCGCGGCGCTCCAGGGAGCGCGCGAAGGCCGCCAGGTGCTCCCGACCCAGCTCGGCCAGGCGGGTCACGCCGGCCTCGTCCAGGTGGCCGGCGAAGCGCGCCAGGTCGCGCGCGTAGGCCTCGACGGTGCGCGGCGCCAGGCTGCGCTCCACCGCCGCGTGGGCCAGGAAGCCGTCCACGGCCGCGTGCAGCTCGGAGACCCTCTCAGCCACCGCCGCGCTCCGCGGGATCGCGGGCCGCCTCGAGCAGGGAGCTCCGCAGGGCCTCCAGGCGCTCCGGGTCCTGGATCTTCTTGCCCTCGGCGTCCTTCAGGTAGAACGTGTCGGCCACCTGGTCGAGGATCGTCGACGCCTTCGAGATGTAGATCTCCAGACCCTGGTCCGCGATGGCACGGGTCAGGTCGTAGAGGAGGCCGAGCCGGTCGTTCGCCGACACGTCGGCGATGCTGTAGAAGTCCGACTCGGCGTTGGAGATCGCCACGCGGGGCGGCTCGCGCGAGGGCGTGCGCGGGGCGCCCACGGGACGGCCGCGCCGCGCCAGCAGCGTCTCCACCTGCACCACGCCCGAGAGCACGGCGTGCAGGGTCGACTGCACCCCCCGCCAGATCTCGCGGCGCTCCTCCGGGCCGCCGGGGGGCGTCGCCAGCCGGTAGACCTCCAGGGCCAGGCCCGAGCGGGTGGTGTAGACGTGGGCGCCCAGGATGTTGATCCACTTGGCCGTGAGGACGCCCGCCACCTTCGCGTAGAGCCCGTGGACGTCCCGGGTCACCAGGATCAGCTCCGAGAAGTCGCCGCGCATGGTGCGCACCCGGGTGGTCACCACCCGCTCGGGATCGAAGGAGAGCATCACCATGGCGTGGCGCGCGATCTGGGGCGCGCTGTGCGCCACGAAGTAGCGGCGCGGCATGGTCTCGAAGTAGGCGTCGATCTTCGCCTCGGCCACGCCGAGGCCGCGCAGCTCGCGCCGCGCCCCCTCCATGCGCGTCTCCACCCGCGCCTCCACCTGCTCGGCGGCGCGCCGCGGGTCGTCGCTCCCCGTCTCCAGGAACTCGGAGGTGCGCTCGAAGAGCTCGCCCAGGAGCTGGCCCTTCCAGGCGCTCCACGCCGCCTGGGAGGAGGCCCGGATGTCGGCGAAGGTGAGCAGGTAGAGGTTGCGCAGGTTCTCCCGGTCGCCCACGGTGCGCGCGAACTGGACCACGAGCGCCGGATCGGAGAGGTCGCGCCGCTGGGCCAGGTGCGACATGAGGAGGTGGTGCTCCACCAGGAAGAGCACGCGCTCGCGGCGCACCGGGTCGAAGCCCACGCGGTCCAGGAAGGCGCGGGCCAGCGCCGTCCCGATCTGGGAGTGGTCGCCGCCCCGCCCCTTGCCGATGTCGTGGAAGAGGCAGCCCAGGAAGAGCACGGGCCGGTCCTCCACCGCCCGGGCCAGGTCGGTCAGCTCCGGCAGGGCCCGCGCGTACTTCCCGCCCCACAGCCGGCGCAGCTCCTCCACCAGGAAGATCGAATGCACGTCGACGGTGTAGGTGTGGTAGATGACGTGCTGCCAACGGCAGACGATCGGCTCCCACTCGGGGACGTACGCCGCCAGGAGCCCCACCTCGTTCATGGCCACCAGCGTCCGCATGACCCGCCGCTCGGCGGCCAGGATGCGCTCGAAGCTGGCGGCCACCTCCCGATCGCGCCGGAAGGCCTCGTCCACCAGGTCCAGGTTCTCGCGCACCAGGCGGCGTGCCATGCGCGAGAGCGGAACGTCGTGACGCTGCGCCACCTCGAAGGCGCCGAGCAGGCGCACGGGCCGCGCGCACAGGTGGGCGGCATCGGGGATCTCGAGCTGGCCCTCGGCCAGCCGGAATCCATCGTCCACGGTCTCCACCACCCGCGGCGTCGGCGCACGGCACACGTGCCGCGCGCACAGCTCGAGCACCAGGCGCGAGAGGTTCTGGATCACGCGCCCGTGGCGGTAGTAGTCGCCCATGAAGCGCTCGACGGGCAGCTCGGGCCCGTCCGCCTCCGCGTAGCCCAGGTGCTCGGCCACCCGCTCCTGGAGCCCGAAGCTCATCTGGTCGGTCATGCGCCCGCTGCACAGGTGCAGCTCGTTGCGCACGCGCCACAGGAAGTCGAGGGCGGCGCGGTACTCGACCATCTCGGCGGGCGTGAGCAGCTTGGCGCCCTCGAGGTCGCCCAGGCCCCGGACCTCGGCGTGGGTCACCTGGGCCACCCAGTAGGCGGTGTGGTAGTCGCGCAGGCCACCCACCCCCTCCTTCACGTTGGGCTGGAGCAGGTAGAGGGACTCGCCGTACTTGGCGTGGCGCTCCGCCAGGGCCGCCGCCTGCCCCGCCACCAGCTCCTCGGCCCGCGCGTGGAGGTCCTCGCGCAGGGTCTCGGAGAGCTCGCGCACCAGGGATTCGTCCCCGCTGAGGTGCCGCGCATCCAGGACCGCCGTGCGGACGGTGGCGTCCTGCTCGGCCAGCTCCACCGTCTCGTGCACCGTGCGCGTGGCGCAGCCCACCGTGAGCCCGGCGTCCCACAGCCAGCGTTGGAGCCGCTCCGCCACCGAGCTCACGAAGGGATCCGCCCGCCGCCTGCCGTGCAGGAGCAGGAGGTCCACGTCGGAGTGGATGGCCAGCTCGCGGCGGGCGTAGCCGCCCACCGCCACCACCGCCAGGCGCGATCGCTCCGTCGGGAAGGCGCTCTCGGCGCGGTGGCGGATCTCGGCCAGCCGCACGAGGCTCACCACCAGGCGGTCGATCAGGGCGCAATTGGTCTCGTTCACCGCGCGCCCGGAACGCTCGGTCCGGTGGATCCAGGCCAGGTGCTCGCGGACGTCGGCCAGGTAGGCCCGCACCACGGCCACCACCGCCGCGTCCTCGCCCGGAGCCGCCGCCGCCACGGCCCCGAGCCGCTCCTCGATGGCCGGCACGGCGCTCATGAGCCGCCCTGCGCCACCACGGTGCCCACGCGCGTGCGGTAGTCGGAGAGAGCCTGTGCCACGGCTTCGGCCATGTCGTCGAGATAGGGGGTGCTGCGCAAGCGCCGCGCCTCGTCGCGATGGCTGATGAAGCCCGTCTCCACGAGGATGGAGGGCATGCTGGAGAGGAAGAGGACGTAGAAGGGCCCCTTCTTCACCCCCAGGTCCTCCACGCCCGAGTGGCGCTGGCGCACGCCCGCCACCACGGAACGCTGCACCAGCCGCGCCAGGAGCGAGGAGTACTCCGAGGTCTCCGCCAGGCGCAGTCGCACCAGGGTCCGGTCGCTGCGGTCGAACTCCGCGGGCGAGACACCGTTCTCGCGAGCCGCGACCCGCAGGCTCTGGCGCTCGTTGCTCGCGTCCAGGTAGTAGGTCTCGATCCCCCTCACCACGCGCCGCGGCGAGGCGTTGGCGTGGAGCGAGACGAACAGGTCCCCACCCGAGCCCGCGGCGAGGGCGGTGCGCTCCTCGAGCGAGAGCGTGCGATCCGCCTCCCGCGTGAGCACCACCCGGAAGCCGCGGCTCTCGAGCTTCGGACGCAGCCGGCGCGCCAGGTTGAGCGTCACGTTCTTCTCCTGGAGGCCACCGTACCCGATGGCGCCGGGATCGCTGCCGCCGTGGCCCGGATCGAGGACGACGGTCTGCACCCCGCGCACGTCCAGCGGAAGCTGCGCCCCCCGCTCGTCCTCCCGCCTCGGGGTCGGACCGGCGGGCGGGGCGCCGGGCGGCCCGGGCGCCGGGGCGAACACGTCGATCACCACCCGGTCGGGTGAGGCCAGCCGCATCACCCGGTGACGCTGGTAGCGCTCCAGGTCGATCACCAGCCGGGCCGTGTCCAGGGTGTTCTGCCCGAGGCGCACGCCGCGCAGCAGTCCGTCGCCCACGCGGATGGGCTGGACGTAGCGCCGCCCCACCCAGATGCCGGGCAGGTCCACGTAGAGGCGCTCCGGCCGGAGCGCGGCGGGGTCCGAGGCCAGGCGGCGCACCTCGGAGCTGGCGGGCCGCGTGAGCTCCACCACCACCCGCGTGTAGCGGTCGTAGGACCAGTGGCGGACCTCCACCACGTCGCCCAGGCCCGGCGGCCGCTCCGCGCCGGTGGCGAACGCCAGGCAAAGGGCGGCGAGCAGGAGGCGCGCGCCTCTCACGCCGCCCCTCCCCTCTCGCGCAGGCGCTCCGCCAGGCGGGCCAGCAGCGCCAGGGCCTCGAGCGGCGTGGTGCGCTCGGGATCGAGGCCGCGCAGGGCCTCGAGCGCGTCGCGCTCCGCGGGGCTCGGCGCGGGTCCCCCGCCGAAGAGCGCGAGCTGCGCCGCCCCGCCCTGGGGCGGCGTGCCCCCGGGATCGGAGTGCCGTGCGATGCGCGGCCGGCCCACCTCGTCCAGCTCGCCTCCCTCCAGGTTGCGCAGGATCTCCCGCGCACGCCCGATCACCGACTCCGGAAGCCCCGCCAGGCGCGCCACCTGGATGCCGTAGGAGCGGCTCGCCCCGCCCGCCACCAGCCGCCGCAGGAAGACCACGTCGTCGCCGTACTCGCGGGCCTCGAAGTGGGCGTTGCGCACCCGCTCCTTGGTGCGCGCCAGGTCCGTCAGCTCGTGGTAGTGGGTGGCAAAGAGGGTGCGCGCCGCCAGCCCCGGCGTGTCGTGGAGGTACTCCGCCACCGCCCACGCGATCGAGAGGCCGTCGAAGGTGGCGGTCCCCCGTCCGATCTCGTCCAGGATCACCAGGCTGCGGCGGGACGCCTGCTGCAGGATCTCCGCCGTCTCGCGCATCTCCACCATGAAGGTGGACTCGCCGCGCGCCAGCCGATCGGAGGCCCCCACCCGCGTGAAGACGCGGTCCACCACGCCGATGCGCGCGCTCTCCGCCGGAACGAAGCTCCCGAGCTGGGCCAGGAGCACGCAGAGCGCCACCTGCCGCAGGTAGGTGCTCTTGCCTGACATGTTCGGCCCCGTGAGGATGAGGATCTGGGCGTCGTCGGGGTGCAGCTCGGTGTCGTTGGGCACGAACTCCTCACCCCGCGCGGCCAGCATGGGCTCCACCACCGGGTGTCGCCCCCCGCGGATCTCCAGCCCCGGCGAGTCGTCCACCCGCGGCCGGGTCCAGCCGTCGCGCCGGGCCACCTCCGCCAGGGCGGCCAGCGCGTCGAGCTCGGCCGTGGCGTCGGCGGCGGCCCGGATCGCGGCCCCGTGACCGAGGAGCTGCTGGCGCAGGGCCTCGAAGGTCTCGCGCTCCAGCTCGGCGGCCCGCTCGTGGGCACCGAGCACCGCGCGCTCCGCCTCGCGCAGCTCCGCGGTCGTGAAGCGCTCGGCGTTGGCCAGGGTCTGCTTGCGCTCGTAGTCGCCGGGCACCCGGTCGAGGTTGGAGCGGGTCACCTCCAGCGCGTAGCCATGCACCGGATGGAAGCGCACCTTCAGGCTGGCGATGCCCGTGCGCTGGCGCTCCCGGGCCTCGAGGCCGGCGATCGACGCGCGCCCCTTGCGGGCCGCGCTGCGCAGCTCGTCCAGCTCCGGGCGGAAGCCCTCGCGGATGTAGCCGGTCTCGCTGGCGCCGCGGGAGCCCCGCGGCACGGCCGGCGGGTCGTCCACCAGACCCTCGGCCACCAGCTGGGCCGCCTCGGTCACCGGCTCGGGAAGGCGCAGGGCGGGCGGGCGTGGCGGCGCGGACCCGCCCAGCAGGCCGCCGTCCGGTCCGCGCGCCGGCGCCTCCGCCCCCAGCGCCGCCGCCACGGCCGGCAGGGCTTCGAGGGAGCGGCGCAGCGCCACCAGGTCGCGGGGGCCGGACGTGGGCCGGGCCGCCTTGGCGAAGAGCCGCTCCAGGTCCCGCACCTCCCGCAGGGCGTCGCGCAGGCGGGCGCGCGCGCGGTCGCGCCCGGCCAGGTGCTCCACCGCGTCCTGGCGCGCCGCGATGGCCGACGGCTCGAGGAGCGGATAGGCCAGCCAGCGCGCCAGGCGGCGCGCGCCCAGGGGGGTCATGGAGGCGTCGAGCCGCTCGATCAAGGTGCCGCGGCGCGAGCGGTCCTCGGCGCACTCGAAGAGCTCCAGGTGACGCCGGGTGGCTGCGTCCACGCCCATCGCGTCCGCCAGGCGGTAGGGACGCAGGCGGCGCAGGTGCTCGGCGGCGAAGGGCTGGTTGGCGGCTGCGTAGGCGAGCACCGCCGCCGCGGCCCGCTGCGCGGGATCCCCGCTGGCGGCGCCGAAGCCGTCGGGCCGCACGGGCGCACGCTCGGGCTCGAAGCTCTCGGGCGGGACGCCGGTCAGCGTCGCGTCGGGCAGGACCTCCGCCAGGGCCGCCCGCAGCGCCGCCACCCGCTCGGCTGCGGCCAGCACCTCGCGCGGCGCCACCCGGCGCAGCTCCTCCCGCAGCGCGCCCGAGAGGAGAGCGGCGCCGGAGCCCGTCTCGATGCGCGTGGCGCGGAAATCGCCGGTGGAGGCCTCCAGGACGGCCAGGCCGACGACACCTTCCCCCAGGTCCAGGGCGGCCAGGGCGATCTCGCGCTCCGCCGCGATCCCCTCCGGATCCCCCACCAGCCCGGGGGTGACCACTTCGATCACCTCGCGCCGCACCAGGCGGCGCCCGGCCGCGCGCCGGGCGTCCTCCACCTGCTCGCAGACCGCCACCTTGTGGCCCAGCTCGGCCAGGCGCTTGATGTAGGCGTCGGCGCTGTGCACGGGAACGCCGCACATGGGGACCGCGTCGGGCTTGCCCTTGTCGCGGGTGGTGAGGGCGATGTCCAGGAGCGGCGCCGCCAGCTCCGCGTCCTCGAGGAACATCTCGTAGAAGTCCCCCATGCGGTAGAAGAGCACCGCGTCGGGGTGCCGGGCCTTGATGGCCCGGTACTGGCGCATCATCGGGGTGTCGAGCGCCGAGGCCGTCATCGGCTCGACTCCCGGGGCCGCAGGAGATCGGCCCGCTCGAGCACCTCCAGGAACTCGGCGTACTCCTTCACCGCTTCGGGATCGCGGTGCTCGGAGAGGAGGATCCGCCCCAGGGTGCCGTGCGCCTCGAGGCTCTCGGGCTGCCGCTCCAGGAGCCCGCGCACCTCGGCCACGGCCTCGTCGGCGGCGCCCCGGGCCGCCAGGGCGCGCGCCAGGGCCAGGCGCGCGGCCGGATCCTCGGGCTCCTGCTCGATCAGCCCGCGCAGCAGCGTCTCGTAGTCGCGCCCGCGATCGGCGGCTGCGAAGGCCGACTCCAGGCGGGGGTACACTTCGGCGGCCCGGCGCCGGTCGAGGGTCGGCACGCGCCGCCACGCGGCCAGGGCGGCCCGGGCGCGACCGCGCTCCACCTCGAGGTCGCCCAGGGCGATCCAGGCGCGCACGCAGCCGCCGTCCCGGCGCAGCGCGCGCTTGAGGGCGCGGCGCGCGTCGGGGGTGCGGCCCTCGGCGCGGGCCGCCTCGGCCACGTCGACCCAGAGCTCGGCTTCGACGGCGCCCCCCTCGCGCCTCTCCAGGCGCGCGATCCGCCGCTCGGCGTCGATGGCCGCCGGGAAGTCGCGCACCTCCCGGTAGAGGCGCGCCAGGAACGCCAGGGCCGTGCGGTCCCGCGCATCCCGGGCGAGCGCCTCCTCGTAGGAGGCGATGGCGCGGCGCAGGAAGCCGCCCGCGCGGAAGTCGGCGGCCAGCTCGAGGAGGGCCTCGTGGCGCCGCCGTCCGGCCAGGTCCTGGCGCAGCAGCAGGTTCTGGTGGATGTGGATCGCGCGTCCCACCTCGCCCTGCTGGCGGTACACGCGGGCCAGCGCCAGGTAGGCGTCCACGTCCTCGGAGTCGAGGCGCACGGCGCGGGAGAGCAGCTCCTCGGCGGAGCCCAGGTCATGGTCCAGCACGGCCAGGAGCGCCTTGCGCAGCGCCGCGTCGGCGCTGCGCGGAGCCGCAGAGCGCTGCGAGGGCGACCGCCGGAACCAGCGCACCGGCCCTACCCGCCGCCCGGCGCCGGCCCCCCGCGTGGCGCCGCGAGGTCCGCGCCGCCTGCGCCCCGCGGCTCCTCGTCGGCGAGCGGGAGATTGCGAAGCTGGTGGATCTCCGCCTCGAGCCGGCCCACGGTCTTGCGGTAGCGGCGGGCGACGAGGCTGTAGCGCGCCACCTCGAAGAGACCGACCGCGGCCGCCAGCACGGCGCCCGCCCCGAAGGCCGCGACGAGCGCCAGCCAGAGCGACACCTCCGGCGTGCTGCCCGCCCAGAAGTCGACCTGGACCCGCGGCTCCTCGTTGCGGGAGGCGAACTGCCAGCCCGCCACCAGCACCCCCGCGAGCAGGGCGAGCCCCAGCAGACGGCGAACGATGTGCATGGCCCCCCGCCCCCGGCGCCGTCAGCGCTCAGGCCCGGGCGTCCGCGCCGCCCATCCCGGCCGCGGGGGGAGCCTCCTCGCCGCCGTCGACCATCTCCTTCAGCTCCTTGCCCACCTTGAAGAACGGCGTCTTCTTCGCGGGGATGTGCACCTCGGCGCCGGTCTTCGGATTGCGGCCCTCGCGGGCCTCGCGGACCTTGACCTGGAAGCTCCCGAAGCCCCGGATCTCGATCCGCTCGCCCTTCTTGAGGGCGTCGGTCATCGCGTCGAAGATCGTGTTCACCACGACCTCCGTGTCCTTCTTCGAGATGTGGGGGGTTCTCTCCGCGACCTTTTCGATCAGTCCGCTCTTCGTCATGTCACTCCTCCGAGGACTCCTCGGACCCCTTCCTGGCCAGCTTCCCGGCCAGGAGATCCCCGAGCGTCGCCTTCTGGCTGGCCGACTGCTGGGCGGCGAGCTGCTTCAGCGCCGCGCGCTGCTCCCTGTCGTGGACCGCCTTCATGGAGAGGGAGATCTTCTGCTCCGAGGGATCCACGCGCATCACGATGGCCTTGACGGTCTGGCCTTCCTGCACGTGGTCCGCGGGCTTCTCCACGCGCTCGGCCGCGATCTCCGCGCTGTAGACCAGGCCCTCCACCCCCTCCTCCAGGCGCACGAAGGCGCCGAAGTCGGTCACGCCGGTCACCACGCCCTCGATCTCGCTCCCGGCCGGGTACTTCTTCTGGATGTCGTCCCAGGGGTTCGGCTGGAGCTGCTTGACGCCCAGGGAGAACTTCTCGTTCTCCTTGTCGATCTTCAGCACCACGGCCTCGACCTCGTCACCCTTGTTGAACTTCTCGCTGGGGTGCTTGATCTGCTCCGTCCAGGAGATGTCCGAGACGTGGACCAGGCCGTCGATCCCCTCCTCGAGCCCGACGAAGACGCCGAAGTTGGTGATGTTGCGGACGGTCCCCCGGACCCGGGTCCCCACCGGGTACTTCTCCTCGATCATCTGCCACGGGTTGGGCTCGATCTGCTTCATGCCCAGCGAGATCTTGCGGTTGCCCTCGTCCACGTCGAGCACCACCGCCTCCACCTCGTCGTTCACGGAGACCACCTTCGAGGGGTGCTTGATCCGCTTGATCCAGGACATCTCGGACACGTGCACCAGCCCTTCGATGCCCGGCTCGAGCTCGACGAACGCGCCGTAGTCGGTGAGGGAGACGCAGCGGCCCCGCACCCGGATGCCGATCGGGTAGCGCATGGCCGCGTCGACCCAGGGATCGGGCTGGATCTGCTTGAGGCCCAGGGAGACGCGCTCCGTCTCCGGGTCGAACTTGAGCACCTTGACCTTGATCTCGTCGCCCACCTGGAAGAGCTCGCTCGGGTGGTTGACGCGGCCCCAGGACATGTCGGTGACGTGCAGGAGGCCGTCGATGCCCCCCAGGTCGATGAAGGCGCCGTAGTCCGTGAGGTTCTTGATCACGCCGTCGACGATCTGGCCCGCCTCGAGGGTCTCGAGGGTGGACTCCCGCATGCGGCGGCGCTCGGTCTCCAGCAGGGCGCGCCGGGACAGCACGATGTTGCCGCGCCGCTTGTTGAACTTGATGATCTTGAACTCCGCGCGCTGGCCCACGAGCTGGTCCAGGTTGCGCACCGGCCGCAGGTCCACCTGGGACCCCGGCAGGAACGCCTTGACCCCGATGTCCACCGACAGCCCGCCCTTGACCCGGGACACGATCGTCCCCTCGACGGCCTGGTCGCCCTCGTAGGCCTGGCTGATCTGGTCCCAGATCTTGAGCCGGTCGGCCTTCTCCTTGGAGAGGACGATCCGGCCGTCCCGGTCCTCGGCCTCCTCGATCAGCACGTCCACCGGGTCGCCCACCTTGACGAGGATGGTCCCGTCCTCGTCCATGAACTCCCAGGTCTGGATCAGTCCCTCGGATTTGAAGCCGATGTCCACCTGCACGTGGTCTTCGTCGATGGAGAGCACGCGGCCGCGGATCACCTCGCCCTCCTTCACCTGGGGGGCGCTCTTCTCGAAGATCTCGGCGAAGCTCTCGCCGGTTGTCGGATCGGATGCTTGCTGGCTCATGAGTCGGTCGATTCGCTCCTTTGGGTCCCCGCACGGGGCGGGGTGATTTCCGGGTTCTCGCCCCCGGATCGGGCGTCGAAATCGCCGCAGGGCGCGATCCGCGCCAGGGCCTCCCGGGCGGCGGCCAGCAGGCGCTCCAGCGCCTCGCCGTCGCCGGACTCGAGGGCCCGGGCCATCTCCGCCAGGCGCTCGGCGACCCGCTGGAGCGGGCCGGCAATCGCCTTGTGGTTGGCGCCGAGGATCTCGCTCCACAGCTCCGCGTCGCTGCGTGCGATGCGGGTGAAGTCGCGGAAGCCGCTGCCCGCCACCTCCCGGGCTCCCGGCGGTGCGTCGGCCAGGGCGCGGGCGAAGGCGAACGCGAGAACGTGGGGCAGGTGGCTGGTCCACGCCACCTCCCGGTCGTGGGCGGCGGGATCGCGCCGCACCACCCGCGCCCCGAGCGCCGTCCAGAAGGCCTCGATGCGGCGCACGGCCGCCTCGCTCGCGCCGGGCGTGGGCGTCACGATGCAGGCCGCGCCCTCGAAGAGATCCGCACGCGCGTGCTCGACGCCCCGGCGGTGGCTCCCGGCCATGGGATGGGAGCCCACGTACTCGACCCCGGGCGGCAGCACGCCCGGCAGGGTGTCGGCCAGCACGCCCTTCACGCTGGCCACGTCGGTGACCAGCGCCCCGGCCTCCAGGTGCCCGGCCGCCGCGCGCAGCAGGGGCTCCATCGCGCCCACCGGCGTCGCCAGCACCACCAGGTCCGCGCCGCGCACGGCCTGCTCCACGGGCGCCGTCTCGTCGACGATCCCGCGCCGGCGCGCCTCGGCCAGGGCGGCCGTCCGCCGCCCCGTCCCCACCACGCGCCCGGCCAGACCGCGCTCGCGCGCGGCCTGGGCCAGCGAGCCGCCCAGGAGCCCGAGACCCACCACGGCGATGCGCTGGAAGCGTTCGCTCATCCGGACTCCCCGCGCGCCTCGGCGATCCGCCGCAGGGCCTTCACGCAGCGCTCGTTCTCCTCGGGCAGTCCCGCGGTGATGCGCACGCAGTCGGGCAGGCCGAAGCCGGCCATGGGCCGCACGATCACGCCTTCCCGCAGCAGGGGCTCGTAGACGCCCGCGCCCACCCGCGCCAGCACGAAGTTGGCGTCGCTGGGCCACACCTCGATGCCCAGGGCCC
>Ga0214473_10008671_pt1 | contig 12013 bp, 11 predicted proteins | sample RVTome_7_FD_203509 | JGI IMG/M metagenome (GOLD analysis project Ga0214473, IMG submission 203509) | Soil microbial communities from uranium-contaminated site in the Upper Colorado River Basin, Wyoming, United States - RVT98D197 | ecosystem: Environmental > Terrestrial > Soil > Contaminated >...
CGTCGCGTTGATATATTCTTTCCACATATTTATTATGCTATGTCATTGCGAGGAGTGGCGCTAAGGGCGCCACGACGAAGCAATCTCCTGCTTAGTTGGAGATTGCCACGCGCCTTCGGCGCTCGCAATGACGTGAGGCAAAATTTATTTTCCATCACCGGTCACAGCTTCGGACCGTCTGTTGTACGTTTCCACTGCCAGCCGCGCAAGCGATGTCACGTTGCGGATGGCTGCGGGCAGTGCGGCCTGGTCACCGAGGCTTGCCTCAACATTATCGAGGGCGCGCCCTACTTGTTCAGCAAGATCAAAGAACGCGGCATCGAATTGATAGATTGCCTCGAGTTCCTTCTCGTTGATCTTTACTGCATCGAACATCCCTGAGTAGCCGCGCGGCGCAGTCGTGATCTTGTCCATGAACGTGCGCAGTTGCAGCGCGGCCTTTTCCATATCGTCCACATACGCGATCATGCCGCTGCTCACCATATCACTCTGCAATTGCGATGTGCGCTTCCACTGTTCTTCAAAGCGGCGCGCGACCGTATCACGCAACAACTTGTCCGCGTCGCGGCGGTTCTGCCGTTCGATGTATCCGCTAAAGCCTGGGATGTAAGACATCAGCTTCTTGAACGGGTCCTGCTGGCTGGTCACTTTCTGAAAGAATTCGTCCATTTGTGCCTCCTGCGATGATATACGAGTTCCTGAGTATTAAGTCGCACAGGCACATTATAGCCTGAGTTGAGGGTTATAATCAAGAAAGACCATTTCCCCATCTTTGTGCGCAAGCCGCCTTCCTGGCGGAGCATGTTGGTGGCTAAAGTTCCTGTTCGGATAAATCCTATGTCAGATCCACTAAATAAACTTCCCTCGCTCATCGAGGAAGAATTCAAACCGCCCGGCAGACGCAACGCGCCCAACGCCGGGCAAGGAGAAATAGTATGACAATCGATGCAATGACAACCAGTATTCAATCTCTACTGGGCGCTAAAGCAGAATCCCTGCTTGGTTTCAATTCGCCCAAGATTCCCAGGGAACGCCTGCACCTGCCTGGTCCCGACTTTGTGGACCGCATTTTCATGCAATCCGACCGCAACAATCGCGCCCTCGGCAACCTGGCATGGATGTATCAGCACGGGCGGCTGGGCGGTACGGGCTATCTTTCCATTCTGCCGGTGGATCAGGGTATCGAACACTCGGGCGGCGCGAGTTTCGCCAAAAACCCCGATTACTTTGATCCTGAAAACATCGTCAAGCTTGCCATGGAGGGCGGCTGCAACGCGGTCGCTTCGACGTTCGGCGTGCTGGGGATCCTGGCGCGCAAGTACGCGCATAAGATTCCGTTCATCGTAAAAATCAATCACAACGAACTGATGACGTATCCAAACAGCTTTGAGCAGATTTTGTTTGGCACGGTCGAGCAGGCGTACGATATGGGCGCGGCCGCCATCGGTGCGACCATTTATTTCGGCTCTGATGATTCGCATCGCGAACTCGTCGAAATCGCGGAAGCCTTTGCCCTCGCACACGAACTCGGGATGGCGACCATATTGTGGTGTTATACGCGCAACAAGGCGTTCAAGAAAGACAAGGACTACCATGTGTCTGCCGACCTCACCGGGCAGGCAAATCATCTCGGCGTAACGATTGAAGCGGATATCATCAAACAAAAACTTGCCGAGAACAACGGTGGCTATCTTGCGTTGAACAGCGACGGCGTAACATTCGGCAAATATGACAAACGCATGTATTCGGATCTGGTCAGCGACCATCCGATCGATCTGTGCCGCTATCAGGTCGCCAATTGTTACATGGGACGCATCGGTCTCATCAACAGCGGCGGCGCCTCGGGTGAGAATGACTTTGCCGAAGCGGCCGCGACCGCCGTGATCAACAAACGCGCCGGCGGCACGGGTCTCATCTCGGGACGCAAAGCATTCCAGCGCCCAATGGCGGAAGGTGTGAGGCTCTTAAACACCATTCAGGATGTATATTTGGACGAAAGCATTACGGTGGCATAATCTGTAGGAAAGTTTTCCGTCATTGCGAGGCGGTGTATTTCCGCCGGGGCAATCTCCTGCAAAGTTAGGGATCGCTTCGCCTGCGTTGGTGCTCTGCTCAGCGCGAAGGGGCCCGCAATGACGGCATTTTGTTCCATGCCCCAATCTGATCAAGGCGTTACGCGCGATAGATACATTGTTATTCCCCGCACCGCGATATTTTTGCGGCGCGGGGATTTGGTTCTGCTCCTCAAAGGCGCGCCGACCAAGCGTTTATGGGCAAACAAATACAACGGCCTTGGTGGTCACGTCGAACGCGGCGAGGATATTCTCACTGCCGCAAAGCGCGAATTGCTCGAAGAAACTGGTTTAACGGCTGATCTGTGGCTGTGTGGTACGTTGATCGTGGATGCGGGTGAAACGGGAATCTGTTTGTATATCTTTAGTGGGGAATGCCCGCAGGGGGAAGGCGAACCAAAACCGTCAAAAGAGGGGATTTCTGAGTGGATTCCATTTGATCGAATCAGTGAACTGCCTGCTGCGGAAGATTTGCCTGTGCTTCTATCAAAAATCCACAGCATGAATCGCGGTGACTCGCCTTTTTCTGCGCGCTCGTATTATGATGAACGGCAAAAACTGATCGTAGAATTTGCAGACTAGAAACCCCTCTCCCCGCTTCGACTACGCTGGCGCTCCGCTCAGCGCGAAAGGAAGAGGGGATAGGCGCAGGGGCGAGGAAATCTACGGGATGTTATACCATTGCAGTTCTGTTGTCTCGCTGAACGCTGTGCCTGTCACATTGCCTGTGCCACTGGCTTTGACCCAGCCCGCTCCCTGTACGAACCAATACGTGTATGAGCCAGAGAACGTAACCGGCACGGAAAACCCCTGATAGGTTACGTTGATATTAAGCGTTGTATCTACCTGGATCTTCAATGCGTCGAAAGCCCCTGCTGGGACGGTCACGCTTTCATTTCCGACTGCAGTAAAACTTGTTTGTGCATTGCCGGTCGCTGCGCCTTCTTGATCGGCAACGGTCATGTTCCCTTCAAAGTCAAGATTATGCTGCCACTGATCCCCGGCACTGATCTCATTCGGGAAGGTGACGCCGCTCACATTTTTTACCTCAAGGTTAAGCTGCATGTTCTGTGAATTGAGTGTTGCAGCGGGTGCTCCTCCGAGTTGCAGGGCAACGAGACCTTCCGGTTTGCAGGCCCATTCCTGCGTGCGCGTTACATCGTCAAATTGTGTTGAAAGTGTGAAGCCATCGTCGCGAATGGATGTGATCGTATCTGTAAAACTATATTCGCCTGCAGGGCCGCCAGTGCTCTTGTAGTTCCAGGTGGAGCCTTCGCGAACGGGATAATATGCGTTGGCGCAAAGACCTTCTCCGGCAACCGGCATGCCGTCGCCTTCTGAGGTATCCGGCGGCTGAGTTGCACTTGGTGGTGTTCCTTCAGTTTCGGTTGTTTGCGGTTCTTCAGTTGCAGGGATAACAGTCGGTATGGAGGTCCCGGTCGCTGTGGATGAACAGGCTGTAGCAAAAATGATTATCAGCAGCAGGCTGGGAATCGTCTTGTTTTTTCTCTTATCCATTCAATATTACCTTTCTCTATTTGTAAATTGTTAGCTTGCCCTACCTCCGTTGCTTGAGTGCCAATGTAAACGTACTGCCTTTTCCGGGTGAGCTGGTCACATCCAGGCTGCCTTGATGCTGCTCGATGACCTGACGTGTGATGGCAAGTCCCAGGCCGAGGCCGCTGTAGAGGTCGTCTCCGCTTTTTTCGAGATGATAGAAACGGTCGAAGATGCGCGGCAGGTTTTCCTTTGTGATCCCGATACCGTGATCTTCAACGGCGATCAAGACCTTTTCGACATCTTCAGTCAGGTTGATCTTGACCTCGCCGCCGTGTGGACTGAACTTGATGGCGTTATCTACCAGCGCCATGAGGGCGCGCTCCAGGGATTTTGAGTCGCCCGAAACCGGAGGCAGCTTTGGGCTTGCGCGAAGCGTGAGGCGCAGGTTCACTCCATGTTCCTTCGCTTTGGATGCCAACTTCTCCGTCACCGTGCGCGCGACTTCATTCATGTCCACTGCCTGGAATTCAGGGAGGACCAGATCCATTTCCTGAAGGAACAGGATGTCGTTGACAAGCGAAACGATCTGCTGGACGTTGCGCGCGACCGTCTCGATCCCAGCCGTGAGCTGGTTGCCGCTCATCAAGCCCTTCTGCAGCATCTGGAGGTATCCACTCGCGACCATGAGAGGCGAACGGAGTTCATGCGCAATGTTTGTGAGAAATTCGCGGCGTGCCAGTTCCTGCTCTGCAAGTTTTTGATACGCCTCTGCCAGTTCGCTGGCGCGCATACGCAGGTCTTCCACGGCCATCTGGTCGTTCTGGCGCAGGCGGCTGCTGATCTCCCTGACCATTGCCATCGCGATGCTGCTGCTGTTATGCAGGACGCGGTCAAAATCGGCCTTGTCGAGTTCGAGTGTGGTCAGGGATGTCTTTGCCTTCACGGTGGCGGCCCGCGGCGCGTTATGAATGAGGGCCATCTCTCCGAAGAAATCCCCGGGTCCAAGGGTCTTGAGCAGGCGCGCTTCACTGTTATTGATGCTCTTTGTTACCTCCACATCACCTTCAAGGATCATGTAAAAGCGATTCTCGACCTCGTTCTCGCGGCACAACACCGCACCCGGCAAATAGGAGCGGACCTGGCTGTTGACGATCAATTCTTCGATCTCGTCCGGTTTGATGCCGGGAAAGGCTCTGGGGATGATCCTGGATGGGGCTCGGCGTGTAGTCATCTTGACCACTCCATGTTGGTTCCTTATTCTAGCACGCGAATAATCGCAGTTGTTGACCCATTTGAACTAACAGGGAAATGGCAGGTTCTTGTCAAGTAGGTAGCGCTGGTCGAGTACCCTGAGCGGAGCGAAGGGGTATCGAGACCACACTTCACTTGATCTTATATCCGATCATACGAAGGAAGTCCTTGCGCCAGGTGATGCCTTCCTCGTCTTCGATTCCTTTAGGTGAAAACCCGTCAATGACCCCAAGGATACCGCGTCCCAGTTCGGTTTGCGCGACGAGCACCTCGGTCGGGTTTGCGGTTGCACAAAAGACGCGCGCCACTTCCGGGATATTCTTTACCGCATTCAATACGTTGATCGGGAAGAATCCCTCACCCAGAAACAAAATGAACGAGTGCCCCGCGCCGATGGCCTGAGCGTTCTTGGTTGCCAGCTCGATCATGGCTTCATCTGTTCCCGTCCAGCGGATGAGGCAACTGCCGGAGGCCTCGCAAAATGCGAGCCCGAATTTGATCCCTGGCACTGCGCCCACCAGCGCTTCGTGAATATCCTCAACGGTTTTGATGAAATGTGACTGACCCAGGATGAAGTTGATGGCTTCAGGCTTTTCGATTTTGACGGTTTGAATTTCCATAAGAGTGCCTCCTTGTTTATTTGGTCTTGGCGCCATTTTGTTTTCCGATTGTTTTTCCTGCTTATCCTTGAAAAGGTTTTCCGGTATGGTGCATTCAATGGGATGTCAAGCAATGATCATCGGTATTATACAGAAGAATTCACATAGAGACCGAAGAACATCCCGAACCTTTGCCTGCCTGGTACGTCCAAATGGGAACATGAAGTTCGCGAATGAGTTGTAGCACTGGCCCATTAATGAAAATGAATCTACGACATATGACACTCAGTTGATATATAGAAAACAACCCCGCCCACTAAGGGCGGGGTTTCTACTCGTTGCAACTCTCCGAATCAGGGCCTTGATTTCTTAGTATCGTTTATCGGAGAGCAATTGCAAAGACCTTTCATTGTACAGTTGGCGTAGGCTCTACCATCGTTGGGGCCTCGGTCGGCGTGTCGGCTGGGGGCAGTGGAGTATTCGTCGGCGGCGGCTGTGGTGTGTTGGTGGCCGGCGGCAGGTCGGTGGGCATGTCGGTGGGTATGTCCGTTGGCGTTCTGGTCGGCAGTGGTGTGTTCGTGATAGTCGGCATGAGTGTGTTCGTCGGATTGATTGCTGCAGTTCTCAGACCACTCAATGAAGGATTTGTACCGCAATTGACTTGCGCGTTGAGGCAGTTCGTGACAAGTGCTTGTAAAACTGCCGGGTCCCACGCGTTGAAGAAGTCCTGATGTGCCGTGTAATAAGGTCCTGAAGATAGGGTGATTTTGCCGATTGGATTTGTTCCGACATTGTACCGGAAAAATGACTCAATTCTCGGAAGTACAACCGGATGTGATTTCGGACAGCGGCTTCCAACTGGATATGCCATATGTGACCGGTGGTCAGGACTGTCAAGATTTACTCCATCCCAACAGTTGGGGAAACGCAAAGACATCACCAGAATCCCCGAAGAACATTGTGTCGGTGGAGCAGGAAGATCCGTGGTCGATCCCGGTCCACACTTGAAGATGATATCGGTGCCGAGTTGAGGGTTTTCCTGCGGGGACTTTGCATGCGCGTTGCCAATGATTATCTTTAAGCCACGAGGAAATGGCTGTACCATGGTTCCCGAAGGAGCGCCCTTCCTTCGATAATAGAACAGCGCATTTTTTGATGTTGCTGCTGGGAGAACACGCACCCCGTCTTCATAGAGTGCAGGTACCCAATAAGCCGATGTGTCAGCGGACACTGCGCAGGTTGTCCCTCCCGCCTGAAGGGATGCGGCTGTCGAGGATCGATCAGTAGTCGAAGCCCCAACGAAATCATGAAGGTGGGCTGCCCCTGGCTGACCGGGAAATACAATCGGGTCATCGTTCAGGGAATGTGAGTAATTGCAACTGACGATCCATCCCGCGCTGCCTGCCAGCGCCAGTTCTGGTTGAACTGCTGGTCGCGGCTGCAATGCAGGTGCCGCAAAGACAGTACTGACCTGAGTCACCAGAATAGTGATTACCAATGCGACTTTGATGTGGAATTTCGTTTTTAACATTGTCGGTGCCTCCTACCGGTTGGTTTACTAAAATTCTACGGATAGCAGGCGGAGCGTTCCAGCAGTATTGCAATTAATCCATATCAATAATGCAAGTTCAGCTAGTACCACGGTACAGTCGCCTCGTGAAAATTATTGCATTTCGAGTAATTCCTCCCATAACGGATGGGTCACCAGATCTGGATACACTTTTCTAATTTGAAAGGCAGGGACAACCAGCGGGCTTCATGTTCGCGTGAACGCCCCACATGTTGCAACTTTCACATCCAAACTGCTCCAGACTTCATCTTGTCGTCCCGCATTTCCAGCCGCTTTGTGTACCCAGCGGATTCGTTCGGGGAGGCGCTGGCCCGTACAGCGGCCCAGCATGAACCTGGATTCTGTCCCAACGTCAGTCGCCGCGAGAGTTGATTCGGTTTTGCTGCGCACGTCTACACCGCGGAGGGTGGCAACAGGCCGTTTGTCCCCGACGAGAACGAGGCGCGTTCGCGATTCCGTCTTGATGAGTGCAGCCTCCCGAGGCGATAAATCCCCGGGTACAAGTTTATCGATATTAAGTCTATAATGTCCCAATAGCGTTGGATAGCATGGAGATTTTCATGAACCGTTCTGGCTTTTGTTTTCTTCTTCTGGTTTTGTTGGTCGCCTGCGTACCTTTTTCTGTTTCACCGACCGACACTCCTGCGCCTGCCCCTTCGGCCACGCTTGCCCCCGCGCCTGTTCTTGCTACCGCTACATCTACATCTGTTCCCTCTCCCACACCAACTGCCACGTCAAAACCTCTTGTTCCAGACTTCGATCACATCGTCATCATCATGTTCGAGAACAAGGAGTTTGGGACTGTCATCGACAATCCGCTTATGCCAAATTACAACAAACTCGCACGTGAATACACCTTGCTCACGCAGTATTACGCGGTCAGGCATCCCAGCCTGCCGAACTACATTGCATTAATGGGCGGCGACACCTTCGGGATCGATCGCAATTGCAGCGACTGTTTTGTCGATGCGCCCAGCCTGCCCGACCTGATCGAAGCCAGCCGCCGTACCTGGAAAACCTATCAGGAGGATATGCCCGAGCCTTGTTATCTGGGCGATACGGATGTTTATGTTCAGAAGCATAACCCTTTCATCTACTTTAACTCGATCCGACTGGATGCCGCGCGCTGCGAACGAAGCATCCTGCCTCTCACCGCGCTGCAAACGGACATTGAAACTGCCTCGCTTCCGAATTTCATTTTCATTACACCGAACCTGTGCAACGACGCGCACGACTGCGCGCTGGATGTGGCTGATGCATGGCTCACTGAGTTGCTCAGTCGACTGGTTCCGGCGTTGGACGCGACAGGTGAGTCTTATTTGCTTGTCATGATGTTCGAAGAGGGGCAGGGAGATCATTCCTGCTGTGGTCTGCCATTGGAAGCCGGTGGACGCGTCCCTGTTATCTTCTATTCCCCGCTTGTCAAAACCGGATTTGAAGACCCCACTCCTTACACTCATTACTCTTTACTAAAGACGATCTCCACAGCCTGGGGCTTGCCTTTGCTTGGATACGCTGCAGACGATAGCAACGTGCTCATCACCGCACCCTGGAAATGACGTTATTGTCGTTGCGAGGAGGGCGCTCTCCCTGGCACCGCCCGCCAGGGCAGGTGTCCCGACGAACCAATCTCCTGCAAGTCTGAGAAAGTCCTCGTAAGTTGGAGATTGCTTTCCGAAGGCTCGGCATGATATGTTATTGATTCTTTCTCTCATAGAATACAAGTAAGGTACTCCCATATTTGCGTTGATCGAACTCCTCCAGGTTTTCGAGCGCTAATGCCTTGTATTCCTTTGGTGCGATCTGCACGATGACCCAACCGTCATCGCTCAACCAATCCATATTTTCATCCACCAGTTCCACCGCCTTGCTCCACATTTCCTTGTATTGCGGCGGCGCAACATAGATATATTCAAACTTCCTGTCAGGTCTTGAAGAGAGGGCTGCAAGTGCATCTGCCCTGCGAACTTCGGCCTGTGATTTGAATCCGCAATGCTCGACGTTGAATTTGATCGTTTCGATCGGGGCGCGGTTCATATCGGTAAAACGGACAGAATTCGCGCCGCGGCTCAAGGCTTCGATCCCGACCGCGCCCGTGCCGCCGAACAGATCCCACCAGTTTGAATCAACGACATCTCCCGCGAGTATGTCGAACAACGACTCTTTCACGCGGTCTGTGATCGGACGCGTGGTATCACCCGGGACGGACTTCAACTTGCGGCCCTTGGCTTTGCCAGCGATGACACGTAAACTCATCTTACCCCCCCGCTCTTCTCAGGAGAGGGCAGGGGTGTGAGGTCCTTGCAGCCATGATATTTCCATGTGACGCGATGATGGGGACAACGCAGCCTGTCCCCAGGATAAATCGCTTTCCATTTGTTTGCCGGATAGCATCCGCCGCTTCTTCTCGGACCTCAGCCTGGTCTTTGTAAACCAGGGTGTCCTGTCTCATGCCGCCGCACATTGCCCCCGCGAAAAGAGTCTGCGCCTCCACGAGGGATGGATATGTCTCGCGGTCATGCCAGTTAACAATTGGGAACTTGAGAGAATCAAGGATTGAAAAGTAGACATCATGTCCATGGAGATGCAGGAGATTGCACCACAATTCCTGAGCAGGTTCGAGAATTGTTTGATCAAACGGCAGACCGAATGTCTTATATTCTTCCAGACTTAATAAACTTGCCTGGGCATGTTGGATGGCATAAAAGACTCCGTCAATACCCGTTTCAAGACAGGCTGCTACAAACCGACGCGTCGTTTCCGCAATGGCAGCCAGTCCCTTCATTACTGCGTCAGGATACAGACGCAGGTGCGCGATCAGCGTCTCATTGCCCGCGAGATTCTTGGCTTGCGCTAATGGACCGAAGACTGTCTGGAGCAGGGGAGTCTCGGGGTCAAGTTCCGCCCGGATGAAACGGAGGCAGGCCAGTTGTCCCGCGAGATGCGGAGCGGTTGGGTCCAGTGACGGCAGTTTTTCCCAATCGCGCGGGTCATGAATGATGCGTTTTGTGTATCGTCGAGTTCCTTCGGTGTCGCCCATCCATTGATCTTCCACGCCCCAGTCTTTCAGGCAAAAAGAGGAGGCCGGCGTGACTTTGACCAGGTCAAAATCATAGGTTAGTTGAAAGTTCAATGTCGCCGCGGCAAGCGTTTCAGGTGATTGATCGTCAACGGGAAAGTGACGCCACAGTGCCACAGGTGGGCGATCAGGGACTTCATGATTTATACAGGCCTGCATTCGTTCTTTATGTGTGGTCATGGGAGCCTCTTGATAACACAAAAGACGGCATTGCCGCGCGTGACTTGAAGAAGGGGAGGTACATTTCTGAATACACCACGATCTTCGTTTGTACGTGTGTTTACCAGAACGTAATCACCAGGCATTACATGGTCGAGCGCGCCGCGCAAGTCATGGACATTGATGTTTTGATCGGCATAATACCCGGCGATATAAGCTTCGCGGTGGACGTAAAGGCTGATAGGTTCATCGACCGTTTGATTGAGCTTTTGGACGGCCTCCTTGTAACAGGTAAGCCAATAGTCAGTTTCATATTGCCGGAAGGCTTGATCGGTGCCGCCGATAAATGAATTGTAATAGGTGTATTCGTAAGGGTGGAGGCTGATAATTCCGCGGAGACCCGGAAAAAGGAGAATAGTAAGCAGTCCTGCGTATAGCCACGTGGGGTAAGTTAGATGAATACGCTGAAAGCGTTCCATCAGGAATTCGATTGCAAACCCGGTGAAGATAAAAATCGGCGGAAGGATAAAGATGAAATGTCGCAAGCCATCATACATGGAGGGTCTGCGGAGAAGCACATAGGCAAGGAGGATAACGAACCAAAGCAGAATAAGCGTAAGTGAAACAATATGATTACCAGTTGTAGTCAGAACCAGTGAGGATCGAAGCGACGTCCAACCATCCGGAGAGGCCCCTTCACGAGCGCTCGTGATGGCGTTTCTGTATTGTTTGAATAATTTCAAGTATCCAACCACGATGCCAAATAGGAATAAAGGCCAGACCGGCTCCGTGAGGGTGGTCGCAAGCATAAAAGGGAGGTATCTGCGCGGCAGCTCGCCGGCGCGGTAGACTTCACCCCCAAACAAGACCGAGAGCTGGGTCGGGTTATCGGACATAAAACCAACGACTTCCATGAATCGCGCCAGTGGATTCTCCCAGAGAAATGGCCACGTGATCAGCATGGCAAGTACGGCAATAATCCCGTAAAAGATGAACGGAACAATGAAACCTGTAAACTTTCTCCCAAATTTCCAGATCCCGTATGCGATGACAAGTAACGCAGCCAGGGGACCAAGGACACGTATGGATGTGGTCATTCCCAGAGCGATAGCGGGGAAGATCGTGCTGGAAAATCTTTGTTTGTTGTTTATTGCTTCATCAGATAGTTTGTCCACCATTTCAAAACCTAAACAGACTGACGCAAGGAAAAATACCAGAAAGGGTGAATCCTTCGGATTAATAAACGCATGTCCCCACAACAGCGGTTGCCAGGCAAAGAGCGTGGCGGCCCCCAGCGCCGCGGGAGAACTCATCCAGCGCGAGGCAAGTCTATAAAGGAAGTAAACGCCGAGCTGGAAGCAAAGAAAATTGATCAGGTGCCAGGCCGAGGCTTTGTCCAGGCCGAGAGCTTCCAAGAGATAAACCGGCTCACGCGCGATTAACAGGTAAGCCGGCCCGCGCGTCTTGTGGTCATCTCCGCTTGCGCCGTAGGACAAATTGATGTCGAAGTTCCCGCTGAGCCACTCGTGCGGCGAGTAGGCGTATCCCAGTGCCTCGCCATAATCGTAGAAGAGGGGCTCATCCCACGAAAGCCCATAATCGCGGAATACGTAAAAGCCGATCAAGATGTTGACGGCCAGCAGGATAAGAACGGGTTTTTCGGCGAACCTTTTGAAAAAGGAATTCATAACAGTTGGCGCCCGAATGCATCAAAGACTTTGATCTCTGCTTTTGACGCGGGGCTGTCAGGGTATTCACCTTCGAGCAAACCCCAGATCATCGA
>Ga0214473_10008672_pt1 | contig 12011 bp, 11 predicted proteins | sample RVTome_7_FD_203509 | JGI IMG/M metagenome (GOLD analysis project Ga0214473, IMG submission 203509) | Soil microbial communities from uranium-contaminated site in the Upper Colorado River Basin, Wyoming, United States - RVT98D197 | ecosystem: Environmental > Terrestrial > Soil > Contaminated >...
CCTGCTCGAGCTGGCGGGCGACGCGGATCAGCAGATCCTCCCGTCCCATCGCCGCGATCAGCTGCACCCCGATCGGCAGCCCGGCCGCGTTCCAGTGCAGCGGCAGCGAGACCGCGGGCTGGCCCGTGACGTTGAAGGGCAGCGTGAAGGGCAGCAGGCCGCCCGAGCGCATGAAGGCGTCCATGGGCTTTGCGGGGTCGGGCACCATCTCGCCGATCCTCGGAGGCGGCGCCGCGATGGTCGGGGTGATCAGCAGATCGAAGCCGTCCTCCCACCAGGAGGCCACGCGGCGCTGGTAGTCGTGATGAGCCTGCAGCGCGCCCAGATACTGCATGGCGCTCACCCGGCGTCCCATCTCGGTCACCGCCCAGTTGTCGCAGTCCATGTCGTCCGGTCCGAGCTCGCGTCCGAGAAGACGACCGAAATCCTCCACGACCCGAGCCTGGCCGCTCGAGATGATGGCGAGGGTGTGCAGGAGCAGCGAAGAGCCGCCCACCTCCTTCGGATACGACGCCTCGACGCGATGACCCAGCGCCTCGAGCAGGCGCCCCGCAGACTCGGCGGCCTCCACGCAGTCGGGGTGGATCTCGACGTCGTCGCGCTTCGACAGCACGCCGACGCGGAGCGACCCCGGATCCGCCCCCACCTCGTCCGCGTAGGGGCGCTCGGGCGGAGCGATTCCGTAGGGATCGCCCGGCATCGGGCCCTGGACGGCGTCCAGCATCGCGGCGGTATCGCGCACGGTGCGCGAGACGATGAACTCGAACGTCATGCCGCCCCACATCTCACCGATGTCGGGCCCGAGCGAGATGCGCGCCCGCGAAGGCTTGAGACCGACGATCCCGCACTGGCTGGCTGGATTGCGGATCGAGCCGCCGCCGTCGCTTCCATGGGCGATGGGGACGATGCCGGCCGCCACCGCAGCCGCCGCCCCGCCGCTCGAGCCGCCGCTCGCATGGTCGGGATTCCAGGGGCTGCGGCAGGGCCCGTAGGCTCGGGACTCGGTGGTCGCCCAGGCGCCGAGCTCGGGCACGTTGGTGCGGCCCACCACGACGAGGCCCGCGGCCTGGAACTTCTCGACCAGGTAGGAGGTCGTCGTCGCGCGATGGTCCGCATCGCGAAGGAAGCGCGTCCCCCAGTGGAGAGGGTCGCCGGCGCGGTTGCCGCCGGCGAGATCCTTCAGCAGGAAGGGCACGCCGCGGAAGGGCCCCTTGGGCAGCGGGCCGGCGGCCTCTCGCCGCGCGCGCTCGTAGTGCTTGTGGATGACGGCGTTGAGCTTCGGATCGAGGTCTTCGATCAATCCGATCGCAGTCTCGACGAGCTCTTCGGGCGTGACCTCGCCCCTATGGACCAGCGATGCGAGACCGAGCGCGTCATGGGATGCATACTCAGAGGGCTTCATGCCGGGAGCCTCCTCCGCCTCGAGTGTCGAGCAGAGAGCCTAGCGCGTCGCGGGGTCGGGAAGTCAGTCGGTGGAGTCCTCCCGTGGCCTCGTGCCGAGGTTCCTCTCGGCGAAGGCGCCTGAAGGCAGGGCAGCTTCGGGCTCGGCCTCCGAGGCGAGCGAGCCTGGCGGCTTCATCCGACTGCCCAAGCTGCCCGCTGGCAGACGAATCAGGCGCTTACAGGGCGGCTCTGATGCAGCGCCGGACCACCTCGAGGGGCTGCTCTCTTGCCGGCTTGCTGTCAGGTTGCGGTCAATCGACGAGATCGCGCGAGTTCCGCAAGGATCTTGATCCCAGGGCCCTGGACCGGGTTGTACCATGGCACGGATCACAGGGTTCTCGTCAATGGTTTCTCCTTCTGCGGCGTGGCCGCGGTTTGAGGGGTGGCGTGGCCGAGGCGATCGCGGGTCGGATCGGGGTCGTCTCCCGAATGCTCGAGAAGCGGGTGGTACACTCGATTCAAGAGCACGCGGAGGAGCCAGATGAGCACGATGCGTGAAGTCGAGTGGGAGTCGTGCCTTCTCGAACCCATCCCGGCTCCGAAGCTCGAGCAGCGCTTTCATCGCGAGACGGGTCGCCCCGGTAGCCTGATGCGCTTCCTGGAGGGCTCCGACTGGCTGAGCGACTCCGTCGTCCGGCTCTCGGTTCAGATCAACACCCACGTTCGCGTCGACGCCGACCTCGCGGACCAGGTCGGACTGGTGGTGAGCCAGGACAACTCTTGCCGCTTCTGCTTCGGTGCCCAGAGGGCATTTCTGCGCGTGCTCGGGATGAGCGAGGCGCGCATCTCTCGCCTGGAGCAGAACCTCCTCGTCAGGGATCTCAGCGAGCGGGAGCGAGCGGCTCTCGACTTCGCCCGCCGCCTCTCCCGATCACAGCCGCCTCTCTCGGAGGCGGAGGTCGATGCACTGCGTGGCCATGGCTTCGACGAGCTGGAGGTCGCCGAGCTGTCGGGCTTGATTGGATTGCATCTCTTCTTCAACCGGCTCTCCACGTTCGTCGCGCTTCCGCCGCGAGCGATGGAGAACTTTCCGGACCAATGGTGGGTCCGTGCCGCGCGTCCCCTGGTGGCCATCTGGTTCCGCAGGATGCGCCGATTCCAGGCCCCGGATTCGCTCTCGGAGGGCGAGCGGGCTGGCCCCTTCAGCGAGATCGTGAACGCGCTCGATGGGCACCCGCTTGCCCGGCAGCTGCGCATCGTCATCGACGGCGCGTGGAGCTCCGAGCGGCTGTCGAAACGCGCAGCGCCGCTGGCGTTTGCCGTGGTCGCTCGCGCGCTCGGATGCCGGGGCTCCGAGCGGGAGGCGCGGCGACTGCTTGCGCTCACGGAGCTCGAGGACGAGGAGATCGACGAGGTCCTCGACCATTTGAGCTCACCAGCGCTCGACGAACTCGAGCGCCTGGTCGTGGTGTTCGCGCGGGAGACGGTATGGTACCAGCCCGTCCGCATTCAGCGGCGATGTCGCGAGATCCGGAGCCACCTCAGCCGCGGGCAGTTCCTCGAGTTGCTCGGCGTGGTCGCGCTGGCCAATACGATCTGTCGACTCGGAGTTCTGAGCGGCGGCTGTCGATGACGGGTCTGCTGGCCGGATTCGCAATCGCACTGCTGATCGCCCTCGGGTTGGTGGCAGCGCGAGGCGCGCGAAAGACTCGGGCGCTGAGCGAGCGCCTGGAGCGAGCGGCTCTCGAACTACAGCGACTTCAGATGGCCTTCAGCCGCTTTGCCCCCGACCACGTCATCGAGCGGATCATCGCCGATGGCAGCGAGGGCATCGGTGAGAAGAAGGAAGTCACGGTCCTGTTTGCCGATCTGGTGGGCTTTACCGCGCTCAGCGAGAGCGTCGAGCCGGTCCTGCTGGTTCGCATCCTGAACGGGTACTTCGAGCGAATGAGCGCCGCGATCACCGAACACCACGGCTACATCTCGACGTTCATCGGCGATGGCATCCTCGCTCTGTTCGGCGCCATGGCGCCCAACCCTTGGCAGGGCAACGACGCGGCCGAAGCCGCGCTGGCGATGCGAGAAGCGCTGGCCGCGTACAACGAGGAGCTGGCCGCTGAGGGTCTGCCCTCCCTCTCGATCGGGATCGGGTTGCATCGTGGGACCGGTGTCGCCGGCGTGGTAGGCAGTGCCGAGCTCAAGCAGTTCGCCTTCATCGGGCGCACCGTGAACGTCGCGGCGCGAGCTCAGGACCTCACGCGGAGCTTCGCGGCCGACATCATCTTGACCGACAGCGTCCGCCAGGGACTGGATCGGCGATTCGTGCTGTCGGCTCTACCGGAGACCGCGGTGAAGGGCGTCGAAAGACCACTCTCGATCTTCGCACTCGAGGGCTGCGGCGGATGAGCACCGCAGCGCTTCCAGGTGGTGTCTTCCCGCGAGATTGCTGTCAGCCAACGAAATCGCACGATCCCCACGGGCAGAAGAAACGCCGCAAGTGCTTGCGACGCCTCGCGAAAACACTGGCGCGCCGGGAGGGACTCGAAGCCCCGACCCCCAGGTTCGAAGGCGGCGCCTCCCGCTGGCACGCCAGTGCGTCGGGGCGTCCCCGGCTGCTCCTCGACGTGATGAACGAGCGCGCCCGCGTGCTCGGGCACTCCAACGCCGCCGTGGAGGCATAGGTCCACGAGAACTTCCTCGCGCTGGCGGACGGAGACGACCGCCTGCTCGAGCCGTTCAGGCGCGCGGTCGGGTCGTAGCCCAGGTCCGAGCCACGAGAGCTGATTCCGGGCTCCTCGGTGCGGGTGTCGCCGCGTTATGATGGGCGCAGGGAGGGGTCAGCATGCACGAGCTCATGGAATGCACCCTGATCGCGCCCACGGAGGCCCTGCGCACGCGGCGCGCGTCCCCGGTCGAGCTGATGGAGGCCGGTGAGAGGCAGCTCCAGGGAGATACTCTGTGCGAGGCCGGCCCGGACGGGGTGAGCGCGCTTCGCAAGGAGAACGCGCGGCTGAAGGAGCTGGTGCCAGAGCCCTTGCCCATTCCGAGCGCTTCGGATCTCCTGGAGGTGTGGACGATCGATGCCCAACGATGAGACTCGCTGGAACACCTACGACCCTCTCGGCATGAACCGAATCGTTCGTTTCCCAGAGCAATACGAGATCCGCATCTCGGTCTATGCGCCAGACTCGGAAAGCTACGCCTCCAAGTTCTACCACCTCGAACACCTCGCGGAGGTCGGCAACGTCCTGCGCGCGGGCTCTCACTCCGTCGATTGTTCCTACGCGTGCGTCGAGCTTTGCGCTTGCGGATTCGTCTTCAGGGTGGAATACGCAGGGCGCCCGGATGGCAGCCTCGCCTGTTACGTGAACCCGATCGCGGTTGCAGATCCATTTACCCTGGTCCTGGTGGAAGTGCTCAGGGCATGGAATCTGCAGGGGCCCGTCGAGCTGGATGGAGGCAACGTCATTTCCTTCTCCTCTCGGCAGGGTGAGAGAGTGAGAGTTCGGGCGTTTCAAGGCGATTGTTCCGTTCACAATCCGGGAACTCCCGTTACGCGCGGCGTCTATCCTACCGAGGAGGATCTGGTCCGTTCGCTGCTCGAGTCGAAGGAGTTGAACGGCCTGGAGGGGGCAGGGGCGGTCGCAGCCCTGGGCTTCTACGCGAGAAGGCCGCTCGCGATCACGGCGTCCGCGGAGCCCATCGGCTCCGGTGCATCCGGAGAGGAGCGGAAGCTCACGGGAGTCACGGCGAGAATCCAGGAAGCCAGGAGGAGCCACGAGGAGCGAGCACCCGCCATCCGGGGGGGACCGTTCGAAGGATGCTATGGCGCCGTCACCTCCGTCATGAACTGGATGACGGTATGGGACCAGGTTCATGGCCTTCCGTACGCACCCGTGAGCCGATCGTGGGTCGACAACTACATGGTCACGCTGGGGCTGGACAAGGCGGTTCGGGGTCCGCTCACGGGTCTCTGGGACAGCTTCTTCCACGCGATCCTTCACCGGGTCAACGATCGATCCCTCGCCGAGGCCTGTCTGCGGGCCGTGCTGGACGACTACGCCCTGATGGATCCCGGGTATCCGACCAACTACATGGTCTCCGACCTCATCTGCGGTGATCGGAGTCAACCCCCGCTGGGAGCGCTCGCCGCCTGGAAGCTCCACCGGACCTTCCAGAACGAGGAGTTTCTCGAGTGGGTCTACCCTCGGCTGCGGCGCTGGCGGGACTGGTGGAAGGCCCGGAGGGACGGCAATCGCGACGGGCTGCTGGAGTGGGGCTCGAACCGCGATGCCCCGAAGCTCGGAAACAACCCCGGGACCCTCTTCGCAGCGAAGTGTGAGTCCGGAATGGACAACAGCCCTCTCTACGACGCGGCCGGATACGACCCGGCCATCGGTACCATGAACCTGTCCGATGTCGGGTTGAATGCCCTCTACGCTGCGGACGCCATGTTTCTGGCGCGGATCGCGGGCGCGATCGGCAGGGCGGGAGAGAAGGAGGAGCTGGAGAGGGATCACAGGGAGCTCGCGGAGCGGATCAATCGAGAGCTGTGGGATGAAGGGGCGCACGCTTACGTGGACCGCTTCTGGAGTGGCGAGTTCTCCGCCAAGCTCGGGCCGACCATGTTCTACCCGCTGCTGGGGTCGATCCCCGATCGGGATCGAGCGGGCGAGCTGGTGCGATTGCACCTGCTCGACGAGAGCGAATTCTGGGGAGAGTTCGTGATCCCCACCATCAGCCGCGACGACGCGGCCTTCAAGGATCAGATCTACTGGAGAGGGCGCATCTGGCCGCCTGTGAACTATCTCGTCTATCTGGGGCTCAAGGGCTACGGCTTCGATGAGGTGGCCCATGAGCTGGCGCGTCGAAGCGTTCGCCTGTTCATGGCCGAGTGGCGGTGGAAAGGGCATTGTCACGAGAGCTACAACGCCATCACGGGTGAGGGCGATGACGTGCCGATCCCCTCCTTGCGAGGGTCGAACGGCTCCGACCGGTTCTACCCCTGGGGCGCACTATTGGCCCTGATGGGAATCGAGGAGCTGTTCGACGTCGAGCTCGACGAAGGGATTCGATTCGGGTGTCGATTCCTGGATGAGCCGAGTCGAATCTCCGGTGTTCACGTTGGAGGCAGCGTCTATTCCGTCGAGACCTCGGCCGCGGGAACCCGCGCTCTGCGGGATGGCCGCGAGTTCTTCGCGTCCACTCCGGGGGCCAACGTGCGGAATTACGTCTCGGGTGGAGAGCGGGTGGCGTTCCGGGCCGCCGGAGGCGGGGAGACCTCGTTCCGGGTTTGCGGCTTCGTCCCTTCCGCTCCTGTCTCGATTCGGATCGGGGAGGGTGATGCTCGTTGGGCAAGGTCGAACGAATCAGGAGAGCTCTCCTTCCGGGCGGAGATGTCCTCCGTCTACACGCGGGTGGTCTTGAAAGGTGAGGTGGCCCGTTCGTAGACACGCCGGATTGAAGTTCTCTCGGAGCGCGAGCTCCTGGCACCAGCACGAGGAGATATCTCATGAGGTTCGGATTTCACCTCTTCATGGTCGATCCTGCCGAGTTCCTGGATATCGCGCGCGCTGCCGACGAGTGGGGCTGGGACAGCATTCAAGTCGCCGACGCCCCCTTCTTCCCCGAGGTGACCGTCGCCCCCTATCCCTACACCCCCGATGGCAAGCGCTTCTGGCCGCTCGATCTTCCCGTCCTGGACCCGTGGGTGGCCATCGCCGCCATGGCTACGGTGACCAGGCGCATTCGCTTCGTCACGTCGGTGCTCCGCCTGGCGATCCGCCAGCCGCTGCTGGAGGCCAAGGCTCTGTGCTCGGTGGCAGCGATCTCCAATGACCGCGTCGCTCTGGGAGTCGGACTCGCCTGGATGCCCGAGGAGTTCAAGTGGCTGAACCAGGACATGAAGACCCGGGGCGCCCGCCAGGACGAGGCCATTCAGATCATCCGCCTGCTTCTGGGAGGTGGCATGGTGGAGTTCCACGGCCGGTACTATGACTTCGACCGCCTGACGATGGCGCCGGTGCCGAAGAAGCGCATCCCCATCTACGTGGGCGGCACGAGCAAGCCCGCCCTGCGGCGCGCGGTCCGCTACGGCGACGGCTGGCTCGGCATCATTCACTCCATGGAGGAGATCAAGCGACTGGTGGCGGAGCTGAACCACCTCCGCCACGAGTTTGGGCGCGAGAAGGAGCCCTTCGACATCATGCTGCACTGCCCCGACGCCCAGAGCGTCGAGGACATCCGTCGCCTGGAGGAGCTGGGGGTGACGGATCTCCAGGTAGCGCCCTGGACCCAGCCCGCCGTCCAGGCTGAGCTCGGTGTGTCCGCCATGCGCGAGCAGCCTCCGCTGGGCGTGAAGCTGGAGGCCATCAAGCGCTACGGCGAGGAGACGATCGCCAGGTTCCGTTGAGCGGGTCCCGCCCACAGTCGATTCGCTCCGGTACGAACGCTGGGTCGATCAGCTGGCTCGATCGCGTGATCCTTCCAGAAGAGACGCCGCGAGTCCTTGCGACGCCTCGCGAATCCACTGGCGCGCCGGGAGGGACTGCCTTCGCCGCTCCGCGGCTCGGCGTGCCTGGTCGCTTCGCGCCCAGGGAGCGAACCCCCGACTCGGCAGGCGTGGGAGCGCCAAGGGTTCACCATTCGCGCCGGCACCCGGCCCAAGAGGAAGGGAGAATCGAACGGCGAGACGTTTGGGAGTATGCTTGCGCGACGCCGAGGGCGCGGATCGCGACCGCGAGCGAACCACCGGTGAGAGGGTGCGAAGACGATGGCAGCTGAAGGACTCCTGGATCGCCTGCGGCAGCTGGTTCTAGAGCTGGACCAGGCGGGCGTGGAGGCGACCACGCGTGAGGCTCTCGCCGCGGGGCTCTCGCCGCAGGACATCATCTCGAAGGGGCTGGCCGCGGGCATGGAGCTCGTGGGGCAGGGCTACGAGGAGGGCGAGCTGTTCGTCCCCGAGCTCATGTTGAGCGCCCGGGCCACGCTGGCCGCTCTCGACATTCTGCGTCCCCACCTGGCCGGGGAAGGCCTGGGCCCGTCGGGCAAGGTCGTGTTGGGCACCGTCCAGGGCGACATCCACGACATCGGCAAGAACATCGTGGGCATCGTTCTCGAGAGCGACGGCTTCGAGGTACACGACCTCGGCGGGGACGTGGCGCCCCAGGAGTTCGTGGACAAAGCGCGAGAGGTCGGCGCCGACGTGGTCGGCCTTTCGGCTCTGATCTCCCTCGCCGTCTCGAAGATGGCCGAGACCGTTGCCGTTCTCAGGCAGAGCGGGATCCCGGCGAAGGTCATCGTGGGAGGGGCGGCGTTGACTCCGAAGACGGCAGAGACCATCGGGGCTGATGCCTACGGGCGTGACGCCTGGGAAGCGCTGCGGCGCGTGCGCCGGCTGGTACGGGGAGAGCTGCGGACATGAAGCACGACTGGAAGGCATCGGCGGAGCGGGTGGCGGCCACCTTCCTGGGCCAGACGCCGGATCGGGTTCCCGTCACCTTCATCGCCTCCGAGGACATCGCCGCGCGCATCTCTGGGCTCAGCATACGCGAGATGCTCACGAGCTCGAAGAAGCTGGCCGAGGTCAGCATCGGCGTGTGCGAGGTCCTGGGCGGGGACAGCGTCTCGGTGGTCGTCACGCCGTACTGCGGTCCCTACGAGGGGCTGGCCTTCGCGAAGGCGAACGGGCGCGAGGATCTGTTCGTCTGGAAGGACTACACCACGCCGTTCATCCGCGAAGGCGCGCTGTGCTCCACGGAAGCGGACGTCGAGCGGCTCGAGATCCCGGACCACTCGAAGCTCGAGCCCTGGCCCACGATCCTCGAGGCGATGGCGATCGTGCAAGAGACCACGGGCCTGGGCGGCGGCTTCGCGCCCAGCCTCACCTGGTCGAGCATCCAGATGCTGCGCGGAAGCCGGGCCTACATGGACGTGATCGAGAACCCGGAGCTGCTGCTCGCGCTGTGCGAGAAGATCTACGCCTCACAGTGGGACTACTATCAGGCGTATTGCAGAGCCGTCGGCAGACCGGCCTTCGCGTTCAACTGCCAGTACGCCTTCAACCGCACCATGCTGCGCTTCGAGGACGCCTGGAAGTTCGAGGGGCAGTTCATCAACAGGTTCTGCCGCGAGACGGGCCTCCCTCTCGGCATCCACAACTGCGGCTTCGATCCTTACTGGGTCGAGCTGATCGAGAAGCACCGGAGCGAAGGCGTCCAGGTCATCGCCGTGAACGGGAGCCACCCACTCGACCTCGACGAGTGGGTTCGCTTCCGCGAAAAGTTTCCCGAGATCGTGATCTTGGGCGCCTCCCTCTTCGTCAACGGCGAGCTCGAGAACGGCACGCCCGCGGACGTCGAGGCCCGGGTTCGTGAGAACATCGCCAAGCTCGCTCCCTACGGCCGGTTCATCGTGACCCCCGTCTGCTGCATGCCCTGGCGGGTGTCTCTCTCCAACATCTTCGCCGTTCGTGACGCCGTCGAACGCCACGGTCGGGGACCGTTTCCGCGAAGCTGACGGAAGTCTTCGCCGAGCAGAGATGGTTTGTGATGCTTGCGCCGACAGCCCAAGCGGCCCAAATCACTCTGACGGGTCACCCTCCGCCGCAACTGCGTAGCCGATAGGGCCAGAGCGCCGGAGCGCGCGTGGAAGATCGCGTGCGAGACCGCATGGGTTCGATGAGGAGTGGCGCGGCGGGAGGGACTCGAACCCCCGACCCCCAGGTTCGAAGCCAGCCCGAGGAGCCCGAAACGCCTGCGGAATCGCCCGACGATCCCTCTCCGAGCCGTACGGAGCCGCAGTAGGGTGCCCGAGGGCACCCCGTTGGCACCCACCTCCAGGGCCGCGGCGTTCCCTCGCGCCCCTTGGCCCCCCCGAGGATGGTGCTGGTATACTGCCGCGCATGGAATTGGCATCGCTCCCCGAGGAAGTCAAGGAGCTCGTACGAGCCCAGATCGAGGCGGGACACTTCCGATCGGTCGACGAGGTCGTCTGCGAGGCATTGCGACTCTTGCACGAGCGCGAAGAGCTTTTTGCTTCCCAGCGCGAGGAGCTGCGTGTCCAGATCGCGGAGGGCGTGGCCGCCGAGGAGCGAGGCGAGCTTCGCGACGGCGAGAAGGCGGTTGGCGACGTCCGTCGCCGGATCGATGAGCGGCTTCGCAGGGGAGAGTGACTCCTCGATATCAGCTCACGGCTCCGGCCGAACGAAGGTCTGTTTGTCGAGGACATCTGGGAGCGCGCCGGCACCCAGCCCGACGGCAGCTACATGGAGCCCGCCGAGGCCGCCTGGGAGGTGGTCGGCGAGGCGGTCGCCGCCTTTCTCGCGGACCTCACCCGGCGCACCCTGCTGGGCCGAAGAGAGGAGGCCACCGCGCTCTGTCAAGGGATGCTCCTCGGTCTTTACGGAAGCTCGCAGGAGGAAGGTGAGTTCCTGGACGGGCGCGCGCCCGACACTCTCGAGGAAGCCGCGGTAAGCGCCGTTGCGGCCTGGAAGAAGCGCGGCAAGGGCAGGGCCAGCTCGGGCCCCGGTGCCCGCGAGCTCGCGGCGATGCGCCGGTTCCTCGCGGACGCGGTGCCCGAGTGGGAACCCTTCCTCAGGCTGTTGTCGATCACGTAGAAGCGGAGTCTTTTCGACATTCAGCCGGTAGGCGATCGCGGTGGACGAGACCTGGTGGCGGTTGATGAAGAAGGGGGCGTCGAAGCGATGGTGGGTGTGGTCGATCGCCCGGGAGGACGCGGTGAGCTACCGGCTACTGGCCTCGCGCTCGGCTGATGCGGCCCGCACGGTGCTCGGCGATTACACTGGTGTTGCCATCTGCGACGGCTACAAGGAGTACGACGTGCTGGCGCGGGAGCGGGAAGGCTCGGATCTGATTCTCGCGCACTGTTGGGCGCACGTGCGGCGGAAATTCGTCGAAGCGGAGCCCCACTACCCGGAGGCCAGCGAAATCCTGGACCGGATCGGACAGCTCTACGCGATCGAGGCGGAGGCCAAGCGAGCGAGCCCCGAGGAGCGCTTGGCCAGGCTCGCCGCCCTGCGAGCGAAGCAGTCGAAGCCGGTTCTTGACGAGATCCGAACGTGGCTGATCACGCAGCGTGCACTCCCGCGCTCGGCGCTGGGAAAGGCCATCGCGTACACGAGGGGCCTGTGGCCAGGACTCGTGCGGTTCCTCAACGACCCGAAGCGCCCGCTCGACACGAACGGCGTCGAGCGGGCGCTGCGCGGCGTCGCCGTCGGCCGCAAGAATCACTACGGGAGCCGGTCGGAGCGGGGCACCCGGGTTGCGGCGCTCTTCTATTCGCTGATCGAGTCGGCGAAGCTGTGCGGCGTCGAACCTCGCGCCTATCTGCGGGAGGCCACACTGCGAACCGTTCGGAACCCAGGCACGGTGACCCTCGCGCGCGATCTCAAGTCTTTGGAATCGTGAAGAAAATCAACCGATTGACATCATCCGGTAGATCCAGTCAGAATGAGCGAGGACATACCCATCATGGGCTGGGGTGTCCCGTTCCCCCGGGCGGTTGACACGCTCTGAGCTGGAAATCCCCTCCTGGTTGTGGCCTCAAGCGGCCTGGTTGAACTCGACGCCGAGGTTCTCGGCGCGCTTCTCTGCCGGCGTCATCCAGTC
>Ga0214473_10008674_pt1 | contig 12010 bp, 12 predicted proteins | sample RVTome_7_FD_203509 | JGI IMG/M metagenome (GOLD analysis project Ga0214473, IMG submission 203509) | Soil microbial communities from uranium-contaminated site in the Upper Colorado River Basin, Wyoming, United States - RVT98D197 | ecosystem: Environmental > Terrestrial > Soil > Contaminated >...
GTCCCGTCGACGGCCATTTGAATGCCGGATATCAAAAACGGGTCGCTGATCTTGGAGGTGACGTTTTCGAGCGCCAAGATCCCATCGCGCCGCGCGATTTCCGCGTACTTCACCAGCTCCCCGATCAGATCCCGCGGATCCCGCGGCCGACTGAAGAAGCAGTTCTTCACCACCTTGGACACGCCCATCAGATTCCGCAACGGAAAGCTGATGAGGGCCGCACTGCTGGCGCCTCCGATGGTGATGGCTACGGAAGGCGCGTCGATGAAAGCGCTGAGTTCCGAGTTACTGAGGATCGCCCAGAGGAGGAGGGAGATACACGAAATCAGACCGATAATTGTTGCAATGTCCATCGGGCTTCGTCTTGCGTTACGCGTCTGGGGGGACCAACGTCCTAATCCATCCTTCGATATCGTCGGCCCTGTCGGGTGACGTTAGCGGAACCGCCCGTCCGGCTGGGACCGATAACGACCTGACGCCGCTCCTCAAACCACGGAGAATCCGCGAACCTGTCGCTGATAGTCGATGGCGCGTTGCACCACTTCATCCACCGACTCGCGCACCACCAGCGTATCGCCGTTCAGCAACGTGATGATGGTGTCCGGCGTCGCCTCCAGCATTTTGATGATGTCGGCGTTGAGCACGACTACGCGCTTGTCCAATCGCGTTACGGTTATCATCGCAAGTCCATCCCACCCGGACGCGCGCCGATCGCGTCCCTGGTTCCTCCACACGGGATCCGGCGCGGTCCCTTGCTATCGCGCCAGCAATAGCAGCTCCTGCATCAAGTCATCGGCCACTCGCACCACGCGGCTCGCCGCGGAAATCCCCGTCGAGGCGGTGATGAGATTGATGAACTCCCGGGCGATCTCCACGTTGCTTTGTTCGAGGGCCCCCGCGCGGATGGCGCCGGCCACGCCCGTCTGCGGCGCGAGGATGCCCACGTCACCCGAATTAGGGCCTACCGTAAACGTGTTTTCACTCAGCGCGATCAAACCCTCGTTGTTCGGAAAGGTCGCCAGCGCCACCTGTCCGAGCACTTCTTCGAGTTGATTGGAGTATACCCCCGTGACCACGCCCTCGTCGTCAATGCCGAAGCCCGTCAGCACGCCCGCCGGCGCGCCATCCTGACTCGCCATCACCAACTCCGACGTACCAATCGTGCTGGCCAACCCCGTCAGTCGGCTGAAATCCAGGGTGAACGCCAGCGGCGTCACCGCGCCCACCCCGGCCCGATCAATGGCCACGTCCGTGCCCGTGGCGGCCACGAATTGGCCGTTGGCGTCAAACGTAATCGTCCCGGTGCCCAGCAGCGGTGACAAGTCGCTGTCATCGACGGACTCGGTGTAGAGACGCCACGTGGTTCCTGTGTCGCTCTTGCTCTCCAGGGACGCCCGTAAGCGCACGTTGGCCGGGTTACCGAGCGAGTCGAACACCTGAAAGGTCGTGGTAACGCCGCCCCCGATCGCCGATTGGGCGGTCGTGAACGTGAATGGCGATGTAATCGGCCCCGTCGTATTGGTGATGGAGCCGGCATCCAGCGTCACGGCGTTCACCTCGCCGGGATTCGATCGAATCACCAGCGTGCCCGCGGGGAAATCAGTCCCATCCGCCACGCTTACTCCGGCGCCGCTGGATGTGGCCGGATCGGCGACAATCCCCATAATGTTCTCGATAAACGACCCCAGCTCGCCCAGTGAACCGCCCGTCGTACCGACGATGAATGAACTTTCTTCCATCGTAATGCCGCCCTTTACGCCCTGTACGGTGACCACATCTCCGGTCGCGAACAAGGGAATGCCGTTTACATCGACGAGGTCCGTGAGTCGCGTGCCGGCCGTCGCGGCTGCGCCCCCCGACGTCGTGAGAACCTGCGACGTCGAAATCGCGCCCGCCGACGCCAAATTGGTTGCGTTGTCCAATCGCCCATCCATGATCACTTCAGTCGTTGCTACGGCCTGGCTCGCCACGCCCAGCGGAATGACCAGATTCGTGAGCGTCCCCGTGTCGATATTGCCCGCGTCATCGGCGGCGAATACCTGTAACGGATCGCCCGTGGCCGAAACCAGGGTCTGCGTCGCATCCAGCCGGAACGAGCCGTCGCGGGTGTACACCTGTCCCCGGTCGCCGGCGTCGAGAATAAAAAGCCCCTGGCCGTCAATGGCCAAATCGCTCGGGAAACCCGTGCTGTCGAAACCGCCCTGGCCGAAATCCCGTTGAATGGACGAAACGGTCGAACCCAAACCAACCTGTTGCGGCAGCGTCCCGCCGCTGGTGTCGCTGGGCGCCTCGCCTTCGCTGATGGTTCGATAGAGCAACGTTTCGAACAATGTCCGTTGACCTTTGAAGGCCGTCGTATTCAAATTGGCCAGATTGTTGCCGACTGTGTCGACGGCCGTGCTGTTGCTGTTGATTCCCGTGAAACCGGTCAACATGGCCGATGTCAATGCCATGACAGAATTCCCTTCTCCGTCCTTAGCGGCTTACGAGTCGGTCACTTCACACGAACGGCGCCCCGTCCCCTACTTGATGGTCGCGGTCCCGGCCGTACAGGATTTGCGGATTCAAACCGCCTCTTGCCCATTGCCTCTGTTCCAGGTGGCTGGTTAGCTTTTTCTCATTTCAGTGTTTCCGCGTTTCCGCGTTTCGTCTAGGCCGCGTCCGCGGAGCGTATCACCAGCATGTCCCGAAGCCGAAGGCTGTCGCCCGTATCCAATTCCAAGAGCACATCGCCGCGATCATCCAATCGCGCCGTGGACACGACGCCCTCGGCCACGCGGGCCGTCTTGGGATCGCGCCGATCCACGCCGGTCACCATTTGCCCGATGAGCGATTCCGCGACCGCCATCGGCGGCTCGATCGTGCTCACCTGTTCGATCGGGATTTCGCTGCCGTTGGAAAGCTGTAACACGGGCGATCCCTCGGCATTGAAGCGAATGGCCTGCACGATACCGCTGACGCTTTGCCCGGTCTCATCCGGCCGGGCGGTCACGAACTGCCCGATCAACGACGACGCAGATGCGAATCGCTGCTGTCCGGTCAACGCTCGAAGCGACTCGGTCAGCGTGCTGGACAACTCGATCTCGCGCACGGAGGCCATTTGCTTGAGCATCTCCGCGTTGTCCATCGGTTCGAGAGGGTCCTGTTGCTGAAGCTGGGCGATCAGGAGCTTAAAGAAGTCGTCGCCTGTAAGACCGGCCGCAGACCGCGATGGAGATGCGTCGCCTGCCGGGGATAGGGTGGTGGGACTGATTCCGTTCACGAGCATGTTCTCCGTCCGTGGTTGTCGGGGCAAACAACTCCGCCGCCCGCCCCGTGAACCTCTTTCAGGCGCCGGTGCTCCCATCCGGCGACGCGGGCCTCCCGCCCGCGATTAGGCCATGATATCCAGGCGCGACTCCGTCGCGACGCTCCAGCCGGAAAAGACGTTTTCGTCCCCTCGCGCGAGCACAGCGTATGTTTCGGAGATGGGAAACGTGGCTGATGCTTGCGTGAGGTCCGTCGACTCGACAGGCGGCCATTCCCGGCGCTCACTACCCTCGTAACCGTCCGGGCCCTGATCGGATCGACTGGCCGATTCGTCAAACACGAGCGGATGATCCGAACCCTCCGGCGGGCTTTCGTGGGACAAAATATCGAGCCGAATGACGCGAAGTCCGTGTTCTTCCAGCGCCGCGGCCAGTTGCTCCGCGCGATGGCCCACGATGTTGCGGGCCTCGTCGTTTTCCGTACGCACACGGATTTCAATCTGGTTTCCCTCGACGCGAACATCAACCCGCATACGGCCTAATTCGGGCGGCATCAAATGGAGCCGGGCCGACGAGACCCGCTCACCGGTTTGCAGGCGGATGGATTGGACAAGCCGCTCGAATCGTGACGCATCATCGGCGCTCCGTGCCTCCAGTGGCGATCGCGCCGCCGATCCGTGTTCATTCGGCTGCTTTGAGTGTTGGGCGACCTCTTCCGGAGTGAACCTGGGCGCACCGCCGGCGTTGGACGACAACGCCGTCCCGCTCGCGGCGCGAGCCGACTCAACGCCGCTCACCCGAGGCACCCCCAGGATTTCCCCTACCTGTTGGGCTGGCGTTGTTGACGGGGAATTCCCCGCGGGAGCGGATGTCAAGGGGGCCGCGGCGCCAACCAGCGGCACGATCTCCGCAGATTTCGGGTTCGCCGAATTCACCGTCGGCGTGACTCCCTCGATCGTGTGGTGGTCATTTGCTCTTGCAGCCGCGTAAACGTCGGGCGAGCCGAACCGCGTTGCATCACGCGCCCCGGCCGTGGTGGAAGACTTTGCTTCGACACCAGCCTTGAAGCTCATTGACGATCCTAACGACGGACGCAAGATCGTTGAGTCGGACGACCGCGATCCTCCGGAGTTCGACGGACCGGGCGGTTCGTCGGAGGTTCGGAGGTCCGTTCGTTCGCGGTATGGCGAGGCACTTTTCTCAACGCCTTCCTGGTAATCCCGTTCCAACGCCGCTTGTCGTCGCACGTGCGCGTCATCCGCCGCCGGTTCAAACATCAGCTCCGGCGAATTCGATCGAAATCCGGTCAACACGTTGGATCTACTCGCGTTGCGCAAACCGCTCACCAGGGCGTCAAAGCCTGCGGCCACGACGACCGCGGCGTCGGCATGGCCCAAGCGCTTCGATCCACGCGATGGTTCGTGCTTCGCCATCGGTGCGTCGAACTCCGGCATGACCACGGCCGCCGTCATGGTTTAGTCTTCCGCCTCCAACACGGCCGATTCCTCAGGCGCAACCTCCCGCAATCGTCGGAGAATCGACTGCATCCTCGTCAACTCCGGACCTTGTTTTGCCGCCTCGATGAGCTTCTTGGCCTTTCGCGTATCCATTTCGACCAGCAATCGCGCCCCGTCATCGGTGCTTTCGAGAGCCATCAAATGTTGCACGGCGATCTTCGGCGAGAGGGCTTCAAAAATCTGCACCTGCCTGCGAAACCCTTCCGCCTCGCGTTGATTCCGCCGCACGCGTTCGGCCTGTTGCACTTCGTCACGCTCCCGGGCGAACTTCTCCCGCTCTGCCGTGACACGAAGAAGGATGCTATTGTTCAACGCCATGCGTTGTTCCAGCTCGGTCTTGATGCGCTCCGCCTCTCGGCGAAGAATCTCTTTGTCCACGTCTGATTCGACGACTCGATCGCGCGCCGCCGCAATCGCCTCGGGCGGCGCCGTCGGCTCCACAGACGGCGCGGCTGACTCCATTGGCGACTCGCTCTCGCCGCGCATGATCGCTACCATGCGCTGGAGCTTTTCACCGTCAATCGCTCCGCTGCTTATGGCCAGCGCCACCAGTGCGCCCAGCGCCGTCAGGTTCAGAAAGGAAAACAACCCGATGGCGTCGAACAAGTCACGCAGCTTGGACAATCCGGGCCTCACGTCGTCTCCGTCTCCCCCTCTGATCGTCGATCTCTCACGAATCGTTGCAGGCCGACTTCGTCCGCTTCCCATCGCTCCTCACGGCTGGCCGCCAAAGCGTGTTGCCGACGACGACGCTCACGCAGGGTCTCTATCACTTTGAATTGCTTTCGGGCCTCGGCAAGCTGCGCACGCTCGGTCTGCAATTCCTCGCGCCGACGGGCGAGCTCGTCTTGCGCATCCATGATCTTACGGTGCAGCCAACCCCGGAAAAACTGATTCCCGCGTAACGCGGCGACGTCCAGCGTGGACCGCCCCCGATGTTCGACGCTTTCCAGAAAACTTTGTCGCATTTGATGGGATAACGATGCGACGCGCGAATCCACGGCCGACAGGGCGCGCTGCCCTTCCGTCACGGATCGCTGCCGCGCTTCTAGAGCCCGCTGGCGAACCCGCAGGACGGCTTCCAGCCGAAATCGAAATCGCATCGCCATCTCACACCCGTCCGTATGGGCCTCGAATCAAGCCGGCTGGGCCTTTCGCTTCGCCTGGCCATTTCCGGGTTGACTCAAGCGCTCCTTCGTTGCGTCAATCTCCTCGGCCAAGGCGAGCAATCGCCCACACGTCGTCGAAAACTCCGCCGGATCGTAGATTCCCTGGCGCAGAAACTCGTCAATCTCCGGCTTCATCGCCACGGCCGTGTCGTACTCCACGTTGGTCCCCGCCGCGTACGCCCCGATGTTGACCAAATCTTCAATATCGCGCCACACGGCCAGTATGCGACGGACCTTGACCATGGCCTCCATTTGCTCCTCAGACGTGACATCGGGCATCAATCGACTGATGCTCTCCAAGACGGACACCGCCGGGTACTGCCCGCGATGGGCCAGATCCCGCGACAACCAGACGTGTCCGTCCAGGATGCCGCGAATCGCGTCCGAAATCGGTTCGTTGATGTCGTCGCCTTCGACCATGACGGCGTACAACCCGGTGATGCTTCCGCGCTCCGTCCGGCCGCTACGCTCCAACAACTGGGGGAGCAGCGCGAACGCGCTCGGCGGATACCCTTTCGTGGTCGGCGGTTCGCCCGCGGAGAGCCCGATCTGCCGCTGCGCCATGGCCATCCGCGTCGTCGAATCCATGATGAGCAACACGTCGTTGCCCTGATCGCGAAGGTACTCCGCGACGGCGGCGGCCACGAACGCCGCCCGCACTCGAAGCACGGGCGATTCGTCGGACGTGCTCACCACCATCACGGTTCGTTTCCGACCCTCCTCGCTGAGGTCTTTGCGAATGAAATCACCGACCTCGCGCCCGCGCTCCCCGATGAGTGCCACGACAATGACATCCGCGGCCGTGTTCCGCGCAATCATGCCCAGCAGCACGCTCTTGCCCACGCCCGTTCCCGCAAACACCCCCATGCGCTGCCCGCCCCCCAGCGTGTTGAACGCATCGATGGCACGAATCCCCGTCGGCAAAGGACTGGTAATCGCTCGACGCGAGAGCGCCGCCGGCGGATCGGCAAACACCGGGTATTGCGCTTCCACGGTAAACGACCTCACCGCGCCGATCGGTCGGCCCAGGCCATTGAGCACGCAGCCCAACATCTGCCGTCCGACGCCAACGCATTGCATCCCCGGCACGCTCGTAACCTCGTCGCCGGCGCATAATCCCACCGGCTCGTGCAACGCCATCAGCACCGCCCGATCGCCGCGCAGCCCCACCACCTGAGCCGCCAAGGGTTCGCCGATTGACCGATGGATCTCGCACATCGTTCCCAGGGGCGCTCGGAACCCGTCCGCGGCAATGGAAAGACCCGTCACCTCGCCTACGCATCCGGTCACCCGACGAAGGGGCGAGGACGCGAGCATCCGCCGTTGTTGGACGAAAAGCTCAGGCATGGTCGCGTTTGACTCCGGTGAGCAGCGACACCATCGCGTCAATCTGCGTCTCCAGCGTGGCGTCCACCTTCGTTCGATCGCTTTCGACGCGACAGCCGCCGGGCGAGATGGACTCTTGCGCATCGATCTTTACGGTCTGGGCCTGATCGATAAACGTCGACAGCGAAGTGGCAAACGTCCGCAGCGTCTCCACGTCCTTCGGATGGGCGTGTACGGTAATGTGCGTCTTGGCGCCGACCATGCGAAGCGATTCCTTCAGGTTTTCCACCGCGGCCTCGCGATGAAACTCACCGATCGTCAGGGTGAGTTTTCGCGCCACGGCAATAGCGAATTCAAGCACGTCGCGCTCGGCCGCGATCATCAGATCACGCTTCATCGCGTCCAATTCGGCCACGGTGCGGCGCAGCGCTGAAACCGCATCTTCCTGGCTGCGAGAAAAACGCTCCATGGCTTCTTCGAACGCCGCTTCCCTGCCTTCCGCCACGCCCACGGCGTAGCCTTCCTGGTAACCGGCGCTACGCCCCTCCTCCCATCCCGATTGTCTGAGTTGCTTGGCCTGCGCTTCGGCATCGGACGTCATTCGCGCGGCGCGGATACGGGCCTCGGCCATGACCGCCTTCGCCTCGGCCAGATGATCGGCGAGGTCAACGGTCGACAGCCGTTTGACCAATCGACCTTCTCCGTCGGATTTGAGAACGGTGGACAACCTCAAAACCCTCTAAAGCATTGGGCCATTCTGCAACGAAGCCGAAGTCCCACCGGACGGCAATGGAAGAATCCGTTTGCCAAAACCCATCGCGGCCGACTTAGTCTCCGGGGGCGCGCAATCCGCGCGCATCCCATAAGGCCCGAACGTATCGTCCCCGGCATTTCCGACCCGCTCCGTCGCGCCGCCGACCGCCAGGTTACACGATCATTTCCTTCTCGCCTCCGCGACCGGAAATAATCAGTTCTCCCGCGTCCTCCAGACGCCGGACCACGTCGACTATCTTTTGCTGGGCCGCTTCCACGTCGCTCACCCGCACCGGCCCCATGTATTCCATGTCCTCCTTGATGAGCTGTGAGGCCCGCTCCGACATGTTCCGGAAAATCTTATCCTGTAGTTCGGGACTGGCGGTCTTGAGCGACAAGGCGAGCTCTTCGTTCTCGATCTCCTTGAGAACGAGCTGAATCCCCTTGTCGTTGACCAGCAGAATATCCTCGAACACGAACATGAGACGGCGAATCTGTTCGACCAGATCCGGATCCTGCGTTTCCAAAGCTTCCAGAATCCCCTTCTCCGTTGCGCGGTCGGCCACGTTCAACATGCTCGCCACCGCCTCTACGCCGCCGACTCGCTGGAAAGTCTGCGACATCACCCCTGACAAGCGCATTTCCAGACCGCGTTCCACCTCCTTGATGACCTCCGGGTTGGTGTTGTCCATATTGGCGATACGCGACACGACTTCCAATTGCTTATTCAGCGGAAGCGAACCCAGTATCTCACCCCCCTTGTCCGACGGCAGGTGCGAGAGGATTAACGCGATCGTCTGCGGATGCTCATCCTGAATAAAGGTGAGAAGGTTATCGGCGTCCGTCTTCGCCAGAAACGAGAACGGCTTTTTATAGACCTCGTGCTCGATCATCTTGAGCACGTACTTGGCCTGATCCGAAGGGAGGGCCTTCTCCAGCAAAGCCCGGGCGTGGGCGATGCCGCCTTGTTTGAGATACTGCCGCGCCAGGGCGAGATTGTAGAACTCCTCGATGATCGCCCCCCGTTGAACGGGATCAATCAGGTCGAGACGGGCGATCTCCCGCGTCAGTTCTTCCACCATATCCTGGTCGAATTCGCGGAGCACCCGGACCGCGCATTCCCCATCCAGAGATACGAGCAGGATCGCCGTCTTGGTGATGCCTTTCAGCGACGCACCTTCCGATCGCGGGAGTGTTTTTTCCTTGACCATTGGTGCCATAGAAGCTCAACGTCTCTTCCCACCACTCTTGTTCGGCGCGCGCCCTCCGCCGCCCCCATTCACTCACCCGACCTCGGCGTTCTGCCGCGGTTCAACAAACTCCTGGTCCATCATGTCTCCTGAATCCAACGGCGCATGAGATCGGCCGCTCCCGCCGGATCATTCTCCACCAATTTCGACACTTCGTGCCCCAGCTCCCGGTGTCGAAGCGTTTCCGGATCCAATTCTTTCCCCACGAGCAACCCCTCCGAAGCCAACGCCTGCCCCACCGTCTCGGTTTCACCCACCAGCGGGGCATCGCCCGTCGCTACCTCCTCCGACGCCTTCCAGCGCCGTCGAACGGACTCCCCGCCGCCTGACTTCTTCACCACACGCATCACCATGAACAGGCTGAGGAGCGCTAGGGCGCCCAGTCCGATCGAAGAACCATAGTCCCGAAGCATGGCGAGCGCATCGGTGCCGGCTCCCTCTCCCCCTACCATTGTCGCCGCCGCCCCCGGTACGCTCGAGATCACGCCTCCGTCGGCGGTCCACTCCATGTCCGGATAGACGTCGACTTCTACGTCCTTGGGACTGTCCGCCATCACGATCCGTTCGACCGCGGACTTCACCCGCCCCACCTGCTCGTCCCGAATCACCACAAAGGAAGGATCGTCGTCCCGTGGATCGCTTGGCTCCCCGGGATGCCGAATCTTGTACACGCTGACGATAAAGCTCCGCGGGATGCCCACCGCCGCCGTCACCGCCTTGATCGCATACGGCATCCGCTCGATGGTCTCGCTTGAACTGAGCTTCGGCTCAAAGTTCTCCACGCTCGATTCTTCGGAGGTGTTCCCCCCTCCAGCGCCGGCCGCCGTGATCGCCGTGCCCAGATTGGCCTGCACCCCCGGCTCCGCCGCCGACGACGAGGACCGTTGTTCGCTGGAATTTGTCTTTTCCGACTTCGGTTGCGGATTGTCGTGCTTGACGTTCTGGGTCACGCGCTTGCTCATATCCAACTCGACGGTGACCGCCGCCTGAACGCCGGGAATATCCGCAAGCTTGGACAGGATCTTGGCCCGGAAATGCTCTTCACGCTGTTTGATCATGCTGAGCACGTCGAAGCCGGTCGCGTTATCCGCATCGGGCACCGTAAACGCCCGCAGCGTCCGCACATCGGTAACGTAGACATTCTGCGGCTTCAGCCCGGCTACCGCGCCGGCCACAAGCTTCGCGAAAGCCTGAACCATCTCCGGCGTGATGTCCTTCCCCGGCGCCAGCGTGACCGTGACGGACGCCGTGGGCACATCGCTCAGGCCGCCAAGCCGACGCTGGGTGACCGGATTGATCATCACTGACGCTTTCTTCACGTACGGCGACGTGGCTATGATCCGCGCCAACTCGTTGCCCTTGGCGTAATTTTGGGCGAACGATCTCGCCTCCGGCGACATGAACGGATTGGAGTCCGTCACCATGTCCCGCATGTCAAACAGGCTGCCTTCCGGCAACGCATCGGCGGCATGGGCGACGCGCACCGCGTTGTGACGGTCGGCGGCGCGAACGTACAGGCGATTGCCGCGGATTTCGTAATGGATGTCGCTCTCCTTCAGCGCCGATTCCGCCGCGTCCAGGGACTCGAAGTCAAAATCCTGGGCCACCAGCGGAACGAGCTCCGGCGCGGCCGACCATTGCACCAACCACAAGAGCGACGCCCCCGCCAGCGCCGCACAGGCCGCAATCGCGATGCGCTGGGACGCCGTCAATTGCCTGAGCTGTGTCGCGACGTGTTGAAGAACTTGGCGAAGTCGTTCCATCCGGACATCCCCACCGGCAGGATGCCGGTGTTACACCTTGTTTTCCACATCCTCTTACATCTGCATCTGCTGAATTTCCCGATAAGCCTCGGTCAACTTGTTGCGCACCTCCATTAACAGATCAAACGCGATCCCCGCCTTGTTTGCTGCCGCCAAAACCTCGGAAACATGATCCGTCTCGCCGGCGAGCAACCGCTGTACGCCCTGATCCGCCTCGGTCTGAAGGCGATTCACTTCCTCCAGTCCTTGAAGCAGAATCGAACGAAAATCCTGTCCCATCGCAGGCGAAACAGGCTTAGCCGCCGCGCCGGGAGCCGATGACGCGAGGGGCGCCGTGACCGGCGGTATCTGCATCGGCTGAGTCATCGTCAGGAACCTCGTCTCTACGCCAGCAGCCGCAGCGTGCTCTGCGCCATGGAGCGTGTCATCTCCATCACCGTGACGTTGGCCTCATAGGCCCGCGCCGCCATCATCGCGTTGACCATTTCCGTGTGGTAATCCACATTCGACGTCCGCACGTACCCTTGGCGATCACCCTCCTGGATCGCGTGCGGATGATCCGGATCCCAGCGCAATCCAAACGGCGTTGCATCTTCCACGATCCGAGCCACGTGCACGCCGGCCGCGTTCGCCCCGCGTCTCGGATCGCCCTCCGCCAGTAGCGGCACGCGCCGGCGAAACGGAACCATCTCTCCGTTTTCACGCCGCACGGCGTCTTTCATCGCAATGTTCCCTGCGATCACGTCAAGCTGCGTGCGGTATGCCGTCAAGGCCGAGGTGCTGACGTCCAGTGATCCGTACATCGCCTGGTTCCTACGCGAGTGTGCCGCGAATCGCCTTCCTCAGTTCATCGAATCTGGTCGCGAGCATGGCCACGAGCAGATCGTGTGTCATACCCGTTTCGGCCACGTCGGCCATCTGTTCTTCCAGCGACGCGTTCGTGCCATCATGGAATAGGACGTTCTCGACAGGTTTCAAACTCGG
>Ga0214473_10008675_pt1 | contig 12010 bp, 11 predicted proteins | sample RVTome_7_FD_203509 | JGI IMG/M metagenome (GOLD analysis project Ga0214473, IMG submission 203509) | Soil microbial communities from uranium-contaminated site in the Upper Colorado River Basin, Wyoming, United States - RVT98D197 | ecosystem: Environmental > Terrestrial > Soil > Contaminated >...
ATAGATCACCGACCCCACGACCAGGCCAGGAAAGGTGAAGGGCAGCGACGTGCCGAACACACTTTTGAGCGCGCCCCCCACCGGCCCGGTGGGGCTGAGCATCAACAGAAGATAGAACCCCAGAACCGTGGGCGGCAGCACCAGGGGCAAGGACACCACCGCGCCGATGATCTCCTTGCCCCAGAACCTGGATCGGGCCAGCCACCAGGCCAGGGGCGTAGCCCCGATCAGTAGGATGACGGTAGTCAATCCAGCCAGCTTGAGCGTCAGCTCGACCGCTTGCCACATGGCTCACTCCGCGGTTCCGTAACCGTAGGATCGGATGATCTCGACGGCTCGAGGCCCCTTGAGGAACTTAAGGAAGGCCAAGGCTGCCGCGTTGTCGGCGCCCTGAACCAGCAAGACTGCCTGTTGGGCGATGGTGTCGTAGAGACCTTCATCCACAAGCCATGTGGACCCCGACGGGTCCAGCACCACCTGGGCCAGGGCAACGAACCCCAAATCTGCCGCGCCGGAGCCAACGAATTGCTGGGTTTGCGCGACGCTGTCCCCCTGCACCAGTTTGTCCGAAGCGTCTTGCGTAAGCCCCATAGCCTCAAGCGCCTGCGCGGCTGCCGCGCCGTAGGGCGCTGTCTTGGGGTTGGCGATGGCCAGTCTCTCGTAGCTGCCGGCCAGCAATCGGGCTTTGAGATCTTGCCCCGGCCTCGGCGACCACAGGACCAGAGTGCCCAAGGCATAGGTGAAACGGGTGCCGGCTATCGCGTGGCCCTCGCCTTCGAGCCTTTCTGGTAGCACCGCATCGGCGGCAAGGAAGGCGTCGAAGGGCGCGCCGTTGACAATCAGGGAATAGAGTTTGCCGGTCGACCCGAAGCTGAAGACCACATCATGACTGGTGGCCGCCTCGAACGCCTCTTCGATGTCGTTGGCAGCTGCGGTGAAATTGGCAGCCGCGGCCACATTGACGGTTTCGGCCTGCGCGGGCCCCGCCAGGCAGCACAGGGCGAACGCCCAAGCGAGGGGCTGCGCCTTCAACATAGCTACTCCACGGCCAGAATAATGTGAGAGGACTTGATCGAGCAGACCACCGGCGTGCCGATGTCCAGACCCAACTCCCTCGTTCTTTGATGCTTGACGATCGATGTCAGGCTCTTGCCCCGGCCGATGGCCACGGACACCTCCGTATTGACCGCGCCGTTGTCCAGGTGGGCGACAACGCCCTTGATTTGGTTGCGGGCTGGCACCTCCTGGCTCGAGTTCGCCGCCGCCAACGCGACGAAATTGGACTTGATCAGCGCCATTACGTTTCTACCCACACTCAGTCCGAGGTTCTCCACGCTGCGATTGGTGACCATGGCGTCCAGGGTCAACTGGTCTGGCAAGCTGAGCGTCACCAGTGTGTTTACCGCGCCGGGGGTTATGGTGCACACCACCGCGCGCAGCATGTTTCGCGCGCTTGTGCGCATGAATATCCCTTCCGGCAGGGACGTCGCGCTCCCCTCCGCCGCCTCGCCTCCTTCACGCAAAAGGGCCGTGAACCGGGCCAATTCGGACTGCAGTTGATGAAAGGCGGTGATGACGCGGTGGCCAAGCGGTGTGACGATGGTATCTCCCCCATGTTTGCCGCCGGCATGAGGAATGGCCACCGGTTGGGCGAGCATGCTGTTCATGGTCCTCATTGCGTCCCAGGCTGCCCTGTAGCTGAGGCCCGCATGTCTTGCGGCGGCGGACAATGACCCGAGACGGTCAATGGCTTCCAAAAGGGCGATACGCTCGGCTCCCACGGTAGAATTGCCCGGAACCAGGAATGTCAGAGCGGCCTGCAGTTTTCCGTTGCCCATGTTTCGTCCCTCACCTCGTCATGAAGTTGAACTGCATAACGTAGGTGAGCAACTATCGTGCCAGAACCATGACGACTTGATTCCGCTGCGCCTGAGTTCACGAATGTCGTGAATGCGACAAAGTTATTGTCGAATTTGTCGGAATTCATTCCTCAGATAGACAATCAATTATGGCGGCCGCGGAGCACAGCTGAATGAAACGGCGACACCGAATGGTGGATCATCAATGCATCTCGCCAACGAACGCCGCTTTTATAAGCACAAAGTTCGCGGCCTCGCGGCATATTGCCGCTTCTCGCGCAGGGCGTGTGTCGTGAAGATGGCCTAATTTCACAATTGATTCAATGGCATGATCGCACAGCGGTGGTATTGATCGCGGATGGCTGGAACGAATGTGCTGCCTGCTCTGCCATTGCAGAATCGCTGGGTCACCATTGCAGAATTGCTGGGTCAACTTTGTCGGATCGCGTGATATTCTGACTAGTTATCGGATTGGCGGTCATCGAGCTTGGTGGGATGATGGACACAGTCGTACTAGACGCGAGCGGATATGCTCCCCGGGTGAGCGGAAGTGCCCATCAGGCGCGGCGAACCCGAGCTGAAATGGCGCTCGGTGGCGTCTACGAGATTTCCAAGTTGCTCGCGTCGCCCAGCCGGCTGGAATCTACGCTGTCGGGCGTCCTGGCGCTGCTCTCTAGCTTTCTGGAAATGCGTCACGGCCTGATCGCCTTGCTCGATTCGTCCGGGGAAGCCGAGGTTGTCGTCGGCTCCGGCTGGAGCGAGGCGAATGCTAAGCGCTACTTCGAGCGGCTGCCAGAGCGGGCCATCGGTCAGATCGTTACAACCAAGATGCCGCTTGTTGTTCCCGATACTGCCAGCGATCCATTGTTTGCCAATGCCGATCTCAGCGATTTCGGCGAAAGGGAGACGCCGACCTCGTTCATCGGTGTGCCGATCAAGGTGGGAGAGCAGGTGTTGGGTACGCTGACCATCGACCGTCCGCATGCCGAGGAACGGCCGGTTCCCTACGACGACGATGTGCGCTTTCTCACGATGATCGCCAATCTGGTGGGCCAGACCTTGCGGCTTCACAAGGTCGTGGCGCACGACCGCGAGCGACTGCTGGCCGAACAAGCAAGGCTGGCCAAGCAGCGCCAGCCCGATGTCGCAGAGCCACCCAAGGCGACGATCGAGGGCATCATCGGAAGCAGTCCCGCCGTGCTCTCAGTGATCGAAAAGGTCAGAGTGGTTGCCAGGAGCAGTTCCACGGTGATGCTGCGCGGGGAGTCCGGCACCGGCAAGGAGATGTTTGCCAGCGCCATTCACAACCTCTCGCCACGCAAGAAGGGGCCTTTCATCAAGCTCAATTGCGCAGCGCTGCCGGAAAGCGTTTTGGAGTCCGAGATATTCGGCCACGAAAAGGGCGCCTTCACCGGCGCCGTCAGCCAGCGAAAGGGTCGTTTCGAACTTGCCCATGGCGGAACGCTGTTTCTGGATGAGATCGGCGAGATCTCGGCCTCATTCCAGGCAAAACTGCTGCGCGTCCTACAGGAAGGCGAATTCGAGCGCGTCGGTGGCACCACCAGCCAGAAGGTCGATGTGCGCCTTGTCTGCGCCACGAACCGCGATCTTGAAGCCGATGTCGCAAATGGGTCGTTTCGTGCCGATCTCTACTACCGCCTGGCTGTCGTGCCGATCTTCCTGCCCTCCTTGCGTGATCGTAAGGAGGATATTCCGTCGCTGGCTGACGAGTTCATCAGGCGGTTCAACAAGGAACACGGTACCGGGCGAACGCTGAGTGCTACAGCGCTGGCAATCCTGAACGACTGCCGCTTCCCCGGAAACGTGCGCGAGCTCGAAAACTGCATTCGGCGTACCGCGACGCTGGCCCATGACGATTGTATCGCCGACCTCGACTTTGCGTGCCGGAACGATGGGTGCCTTTCCGCAGTGCTGTGGAGAGGCTCCGCCGTGGAAACGGGGCGGGCGGGCACCGTGTCGCTTCCGATCATCTCCAGGGGCGCTGGCGTCTTGCGCCCTGCGGTGCGCGTGCCGGCAAATGAAGCGCCAGGCGCCGCCGCTGCCGGTTCTCCGCACGATTGCCCCGTCCCTGGCGCCTGTCCGGTCGGCGCCGTCGACGCGCTGTCGGAACGCGAGAGACTGACTGACGCGATGGAAACCGCGGGTTGGGTGCAGGCGAAGGCGGCCCGAATTCTGGGGCTGACCCCGCGCCAGGTGGGCTACGCGCTGCGTAAGCACGGCATCGATATCAAGAAGTTTTGAGGGCGAGCGCGCCAAATGCGAGGGGACGGACACCGGCGTTCGCAAAGTACAAGCGGACAATGAAGTGAAAACGCGCTCCAGCTATGGTCCGGAAGGCGTTCCGCTCCCGGGGTGCAGGGAATCCAGCAAGAATGATTGCCACCACCATCCTGGTTGACGAGAAACCGATCTGCGTCGTGCGGCCGACGGACAGGAAAGACCTCGATCGCTTCATCCGCAACGGCAAGAAGTTCTTGCTGGCGGACAACAACGCCGGCATCATTACGCACCGCGGCGCCGATGAGAGCGAGGCCGCCAAGTGGCACCAGGCCTTTGCGCTGCATCGCGCCTGGAGCGGGGAAGACGATGGCTTTTTCGGAATTCCCCTATGAACTCCAAGTTCGCGGCATGGCTGCGCGGGGAAGGGTCAGGTCCCGGTCAATTGGCTCAAAGCTGGATGGCTTTGATCAAGGACGCGCGCCACCGTGATCGTGCGGATTGCCAGACCGATTTCGCATCCAATCGGCGAGCTTGCTGAGCAGGGCGTAGATTTCGGCGCGGGCCGCCTCTTCGGTGACGGCAACTTGCAGCGCCGACCGCATGCACATGAGCCAGGCGTCTCGTTCCGCCTCACCGATGGGGAATCCCATGTGGCGTTGGCGAAGCCGCGGATGGCCCTTCTCGGCCGAGTAGAGTTTCGGGCCACCCATCCACTCGGTCAGGTAGCGTTTCAGCACCTGTTTGGTCGGTCCCAGGTCCGATGGGTGCATCGCCCGTATGCCTGCTGCGTTGGGCTCCTCATCCATCTTGCGGTAGAACGATTCCACCAGGCGATCGATAGTAACCGCCCCCCCGATGCGTTCGAACGCGGAAATGTCGGCCGTTTCAGACATCTGATCCTCCGGGAGTTAGTGCACCCGGCCCCTGCAGCACAGCCCCACGGCTGTGGACTCAAGCGCCCATCCGTTGCGCGACGGGCCAACGTCAGTCGGGATGGATCATGATTTCCATCGTCTCATCATATTGCCCGAAGTCTCGGTCTTCGAGCAGTTCGATGCCATCGATGCAGACATCGCCGCTCACCGCCATCACGGCCACGGGCTCGAGGCTGGCGCCTTCGCACGGGCCATCGACACAAAGCCCCGTTTCGACCTCGAACGTGGCCCCGTGCTTGCCGCATCGCAGATACTTTCCAGTCGCATCGAAAAAGCCGCCCGATCCGATATTGAGCCAGACGCCCTCGTGCGGACAGGTGTTCACGTAGCCGCGATAGGTGGTTGGCTTCACCCTCACGATAAGGACGCGGAAGGGGCGCGGCTGGCCGTCGTCGAGCCTGGCCAGGTCGAATGCCTTGGCCTGGCCGATAGCGATGCTGTCCATCGGGCAGACGGCGTAGATCTCGTGAGGCTTGGTTTGCATAGGGCTGACCACTGAAAGCTGGTTGGTGGGTATGCGGCGTGGTCCGGAAGTGGCCTCTCAGCCTAGTTCCGGTACTTGCCGCTCTATCCCATGATCTGGATAAGGTTCTCCCCACCTTCACGCCCGAGGACGGTATCGACCTTCTTGCGGACGACCTGGATTGTTATCGGTTTGACGATCGCGCCATGGGCGCCGGCCTTGATGGCGTCCAACGCAAGGGCCTCGTCAGCCTTGTCGCAGACGATGAGAATGCGCACCGGCGCAAAGCGCCGCTTGATGGCGGCGATCTGCCCGGGAGCATCGGGCCTCAGCAACGAGGCGCCGAGCAGGATCAGATCGGGCTTCAGCCAGTCGGTGGTTCTTTCGTAGGCCGCTTCCATCGAACTCAGCTCGTGGGTTTCGATTTCGTCCTGCAGCATGAACTGCAGGGCGGCGCGGGTGACTTCGTCGTCGTCGACGACGAAGACTCGCCGCTGATCCACTGCTTTTGCGCTTTCGACGCCGATCTGCATTTGGGCCTCCGACTGTGGTTGGGAGGCTACAAGCAAGTTCCGTTCCGAATTGGGGAAGGCGTGCGTTGGATCGGGGCGGCGTTGGCCCGGTTGGGGTTTTGGCGCCTGGGGCTGGGTCGGGGGATGGGGGACGGTTGTTTTGTTTCCGACAGGGTGTCGGAGTGGTGTCACGATCAAAACATCTGTGGCGGCGCCGGGGGTGATCTAGATTATCGTTTATTGTCAATGCATTGATGGAAATCTTGGGCGCGCTCCGAGTTGGCATGGCTGTTGCAGTTAAACCGGCAAGCCCTGGTGAGGTGCCCGCTGTTTGGGGGGACCAAGGTGCGGCGAGACAAGGAGAGACAGATGAGCGGTTTGAGGCAGATTGCCTTTTACGGGAAGGGCGGCATCGGCAAGTCGACGACGTCGCAGAACACGCTGGCAGCGCTGGCGGAGATGGGCCACAAGATCCTGATCGTGGGGTGCGATCCGAAGGCTGACTCGACGCGGCTGATCCTGCACTCCAAGGCCCAGGACACCATCCTGAGCCTGGCGGCCGAAGCCGGCAGCGTTGAAGACCTCGAGATCGAAGAGGTCATGAAGATCGGCTACCGCGACATCAAGTGCGTGGAATCGGGTGGTCCCGAGCCCGGGGTGGGCTGCGCCGGGCGCGGGGTGATCACCTCGATCAACTTCCTCGAGGAGAACGGGGCTTACGACAATCTGGACTATGTGTCCTACGACGTGCTGGGCGACGTGGTGTGCGGCGGCTTTGCCATGCCGATCCGCGAGAACAAGGCGCAGGAAATCTACATCGTGATGTCGGGCGAGATGATGGCCATGTATGCGGCCAACAACATCTCCAAGGGCATCCTCAAATATGCCAACTCCGGCGGCGTGCGGCTGGGCGGGCTGGTGTGCAACGAGCGCCAGACCGACAAGGAGCTGGAGTTGGCCGAGGCGATGGCCAAGAAGCTGGGCACGCACCTGATCTACTTCGTGCCGCGCGACAACATCGTCCAGCACGCCGAGCTGCGGCGCATGACGGTGCTCGAATACGCGCCCGACAGCGTCCAGGCCGATCACTATCGGAGCCTGGCCAAAAAGATCCACAACAATGGCGGCAAGGGCATCATCCCCACCCCCATCACCATGGACGAACTGGAGGACATGCTGATGGAACACGGCATCCTCAAGACGGTCGACGAGACCCAGATCGGCAAAACCGCCGCCGAACTGGCCACCGCCTGACCCCAAAAACCCAGCCCCTGTCTGGCCTCCCACCAGGGACAAACCGGACAGGGATGGGCCATGGGCCAAAGGCAGGAATAGTCCGGTCGACGGACTGACAGAGAGGGTAATGAAATGAGCTTGGCGAAGTCGCAAAGCATCGAAGAGATCAAGGCGCGCAATCAGGAACTGATCAACGAAGTTCTTGAGGTCTATCCCGAGAAAACGGCGAAGCGACGTGCCAAGCACCTAAACGTTCACGAGGCCGGCAAGGCCGATTGTGGGGTGAAGTCAAACCTCAAGTCGATCCCGGGCGTGATGACCATCCGCGGCTGCGCCTATGCAGGCTCCAAGGCCGTGGTGTGGGGTCCGATCAAGGACATGATCCACATCAGCCATGGTCCGGTGGGCTGCGGCCAATATTCCTGGGCGGCGCGGCGCAATTACTACATCGGTACCACGGGGGTGGACACCTTCGTGACCATGCAGTTCACCTCGGATTTCCAGGAAAAGGACATCGTCTTCGGCGGCGACAAGAAGCTAGCCAAGATCATGGACGAAATCCAAGAATTGTTCCCACTCAATCACGGCATTTCGGTGCAGTCCGAATGCCCGATCGGCCTGATCGGCGACGACATCGAGGCGGTCTCGAAAGTCAAGTCGAAGGAATATGGCGGCAAGACCATCGTGCCGGTGCGCTGCGAAGGCTTCCGCGGCGTGTCGCAGTCACTCGGCCACCACATCGCCAATGACTCCATCCGCGACTGGGTCTTCGACAAACTCGACCCGAACAGCGCTCCGCGCTTCGAACAAACCCCCTACGACGTCGCCATCATCGGCGACTACAACATCGGCGGCGATGCATGGTCGTCGCGCATCCTCCTCGAAGAGATGGGCCTGCGCGTGATTGCACAATGGTCTGGCGACGGATCGCTGGCGGAACTGGAAGCAACGCCGAAGGCGAAGCTGAACGTGCTGCACTGCTACCGCTCAATGAACTACATCTCGCGGCACATGGAAGAGAAGTACGGTATCCCATGGTGCGAGTACAACTTCTTCGGGCCCTCCAAGATTGCCGAGAGCCTGCGCAAGATCGCCAGCTACTTCGACGACAAGATCAAGGAAGGCGCCGAGCGCGTCATCGCGAAGTACCAGCCTTTGATGGATGCCGTCATCGCCAAGTACCGGCCGCGCCTCGAAGGCAAGACGGTAATGCTGTTCGTCGGCGGCCTGCGTCCCCGGCATGTGATCGGAGCCTACGAGGACCTCGGCATGGAAGTCGTGGGTACCGGCTACGAGTTCGGCCACAACGACGACTACCAGCGTACGGCTCAGCACTACGTCAAGGATGGAACGCTCATCTATGACGACGTGACGGGCTACGAGTTCGAAAAGTTCGTCGAGAAGATCCAGCCCGATCTGGTCGGCTCGGGCATCAAGGAGAAGTACGTATTCCAGAAGATGGGCGTGCCGTTCCGTCAGATGCATAGCTGGGACTACTCGGGCCCCTATCACGGCTACGATGGCTTCGCCATTTTCGCTCGCGACATGGACATGGCGATCAATGCTCCGATCTGGAAGATGGCCAAGACGCCATGGAAGGAAGAGGCTGCGCCGGTAATGGTGGCCGCAGAATAACGCAATGGTTGGCGTCGGCCAGCCCGCCAGGGCAGGCCGGCTCGCCGGCGACGACAATTCCAATTTGTGAGGGCTTGGCCATGACACAGAACGCTGAAAACGTGCTCGATCACTTCGAGCTATTCCGCGGTCCTGAATACCAGCAGATGCTGGCCAACAAGAAGAAGATGTTCGAAAATCCGGTCGACCCCGCAGAGGTCGAGCGGGTCCGCGATTGGACCAAGACACCCGAATATCGGGAGAAGAACTTCGCTCGCGAAGCGCTGACCGTCAATCCGGCCAAAGCCTGTCAGCCCTTGGGGGCAGTGTTTGCGGCGGTTGGCTTCGAAAGCACGATCCCGTTCGTCCATGGTTCGCAGGGTTGCGTCGCCTACTACCGCAGCCATTTCTCGCGTCATTTCAAGGAGCCGAGCTCCTGCGTGTCGTCCTCCATGACGGAGGACGCAGCCGTGTTCGGCGGCCTAAACAACATGATCGACGGGCTCGCCAATACCTATGCGATGTACAAGCCCAAGATGATCGCCGTTTCCACGACCTGCATGGCCGAAGTGATCGGCGACGATCTCAACGCCTTCATCAAGACGGCGAAAGAAAAGGAGTCGGTGCCGGCAGACTTCGACGTGCCCTTTGCCCACACCCCGGCTTTCGTCGGAAGCCACGTCACTGGCTATGACAATGCCATGAAGGGCATCATCGAGCACTTCTGGGACGGCAAGGCGGGCTCCGCGCCAAAGCTCGAGCGTGTCCCCAATGACAAGATCAATTTCATCGGCGGCTTCGATGGCTACACAGTCGGCAATCTGCGCGAGATCAAGCGCCTCTTCTCGCTGATGGGCGTCGACTACACGATCCTCGGCGACAATTCGGACGTTTGGGACACGCCGACCGACGGCGAGTTCCGCATGTATGATGGCGGCACCACCCTCGAAGAGGCCGCGAATGCCATCCACGCCAAGGCGACGATCTCGATGCAGGCGTTCTGCACCGAAAAGACGCTGCCATTCATCGCCGGTCATGGTCACGAGACTGTTGCCTTCAACCATCCGGTTGGCGTAGCAGCCACCGACAGGCTGCTGATGGAAATCGCACGGCTCACCGGCAAGGAAATTCCCGAACAACTCGCTAGGGAGCGTGGTCGTCTGGTTGATGCGATTGCAGACTCCAGCGCACATATTCACGGCAGGAAGTTCGCGATCTATGGCGATCCCGATCTCTGCCTCGGGCTTGCCGCGTTCCTGCTCGAACTCGGTGCCGAGCCCACCCATGTGCTGGCGACGAACGGCACCAAGGCCTGGGCCAAGAAAGTCGAAGGACTCTTTGCCTCTTCGCCGTTTGGTGCCAATTGCCATGTCTATGCCGGCAAGGACCTCTGGCACATGCGCTCGCTGCTCTTCACCGAACCCGTGGACTTCCTGATCGGCAACACCTACGGCAAATATCTCGAGCGCGACACCGGAACGCCCCTCATCCGCATCGGCTTCCCGATCTTCGACCGCCACCACCATCACCGCTATCCGGTATGGGGCTACCAGGGTGCGCTCAACGTCCTGGTCTGGATACTCGACAAGATCTTCGACGAGATCGACAAGAGCACCATGGTAGCAGCCAAGACCGACTATTCGTTCGATATCATTCGTTAGGCGCGGCGCGGCGCGGGGGCGCCTCCTCCGCGCTGCGACCACCTGGATTCGCGCCAGCTCCTTCCCGCGGCAGAAAGACGGTGCCGAGGCGATCCTGGACCAAGTTACCGAGTCGGTTCGCCGTTGGCGCGAGTTGCTGACGGGGCTGCTGTCGACCCTGACTGGATCGACCACATCCGAGATACACTCGGCACAGGCTTGGTATGAGGGCATGGGACTCCCGATCCTGAGGCGTCAAGGCATCGATCGGAGGGTGCGCCCTCGCAGACCATTGTTGAGTGATCACCCCGATTTCGATAAAATCTTCATCACGAGGACTCCCATGTTGGGAGCATCGCGATGCTCGGTGGTGACAAGCCCCAAGCATGCCTACGCTGGCATTCTTCGAAATGGGGCTGCTGGAAAAACCAACAATGCACGGCGCACTTGAAGCAGCGTTCCGAACATGCTTACAAGAGCGAGCGCTGTCCATGCCAACCAGGTTGGAAGGTACAGTCAGCGAGGCATGCGTATGAAACTGTGCCAAAAAAGTGCCAAGCACTGATCAGACGGTCGACTAAGCCTTTGATTTTGCGGGTGTAGCTCAATGGTAGAGCAGAAGCTTCCCAAGCTTACGACGAGGGTTCGATTCCCTTCACCCGCTCCAATTCCCGCTCTCGCCACTTCCCCGATCCTGTTGCGGCCAAAGCGCCGGTGTCCGCCAGGCTCCGCCGCCCTAATGGAATGGGATTGGTTTCGGTTACGCGGTTTGGCTTCGCGGATGGCATCTTTGGGTACGGCGCCCAGACCCGCGCTCGGTGCTGATTGCACGGATATCTCAGCTATCGCGTGATCCAGCGCCGATGCTTGCGCCGCAATTCTCGGGCAGAGACTCTGATGACAGGTAGCGGTTGCGCCCAAGGCGCTTGGCCTCATAGAGGCAGCGATCAGAGCGGTCGAACAGCGAAGAGACGGTGTCTCCACTGCGGAAGCAGGTGAGGCCAATCGAGGCGGTTACTCCGCCGATTATGTCGCGGCCGACGTGCATGGTGAGGTCGATGTCGGCGACGGATTGACGGAGACGTTCCGCCATGACCTCGGCCCTGGAGTTGTCAACGTCGCGCAGAATGGCAACGAACTCGTCGCCTCCGTACCGGCCAACCACTTCGTCAGTGCGCAACGTCACAACGAGGGCGCGACCTACGAGACGCAGGATGTTGTCGCCTGCCTGATGTCCGAAGTTGTCGTTCAGGCTTTTGAAGTGGTCGATGTCGACAATGGCCACCGCAAAGCGACGGCCTTCCGTCTCCGCGTCGATGAACGCTGCCGACAGCGCGCGTTCGAGACCATCGCGATTTGCGAGCGCGGTCACCGGATCGATCAGCGAATCCCGTTGGAGTTGGACAAGTTCCGATTTGGTTGCCTCAGCTTCATCCCTTGTCACCTCGAGTTTCGCAACGAGAGCGCGGTTCGCAAGCAGCCACGTCTGGTTGGCTGCTTCGAGCCTGAC
>Ga0214473_10008676_pt1 | contig 12010 bp, 8 predicted proteins | sample RVTome_7_FD_203509 | JGI IMG/M metagenome (GOLD analysis project Ga0214473, IMG submission 203509) | Soil microbial communities from uranium-contaminated site in the Upper Colorado River Basin, Wyoming, United States - RVT98D197 | ecosystem: Environmental > Terrestrial > Soil > Contaminated >...
CGCGTTTGCCTTGATCGTAGTCTTCCTCGTACTGCCGTTCATCCTTGGCTTCGCCTTCTCGCTGAGCAATCAGCGGCTGGCTTCTCCCAACCCGACCGAGTTCGTCGGGACGCGGAACTTCGAACAGATGCTCGGCGCCAACATCCTGGTGCTCGAACCGGAGCGCGACGCGGCAGGCGTGATCGTTCGCGGTGAGAATGGCGCGCCAAACTACCCGGCGGTGCGCGAGTTCACGCGGAACAATGACGAGTTTCCGCACCTCAGGGGAATGAGAGAACTCTTCTCCTGGGGCTGGGGCGACAACCGGATCGTGGCGCTGGCAAATGACGTGGTCTTCCTCAAGGCGCTGTTCAACACGGTCGCATTCGTGCTGGTGGTGGCCCCGGTGCAGGGAGGGCTGGCGCTGCTCCTGGCATTGATGATCAACCAGAAACTGCGCGGCATGAACCTCTTCCGGACGATCTATTTCATGCCCGTCGTCATCTCCATCGTGGTCGTGGCGCTGCTGTGGCGCTTTATCTATGACGGCCGCGACGGGCTGCTCAACACCCTGCTCGGCGCGATCACCTTCGGCGCCTTCGGGCCGGTGGATTGGCTCGGCCAGACATCGACAGCGCTCGGATCGATCATGGCCATGTCGGTGTGGCAGGGCGTCGGCTTCCACATGGTCATCTGGCTCTCGGGGCTGCAGACCATCCCGGCGTCGCTCTACGAGGCCGCCGACATCGAGGGCGCCACCACCTGGCAGAAGTTCCGTTACGTCACCTGGCCGGGCCTGCGGAATACGGCGGTGCTCGTCCTCCTCGTCATCACCATGCAGGCATTCGCGCTGTTTCCGCAGGTCGACGTCATGACCCGGGGCGGGCCGCTCGATTCCACGCAATCGTTGGTGTTCCAGGCGGTGCAGCGCGGCTACGTCAAGCAGGACATCGGCGCCGGGTCCGCGATTTCCGTGCTGCTGTTCGTGATCGTGCTGTCGATCTCGATGGTCCAGCGCTATCTGACCCGGGAGCGCCGCGCATGAGCAACTCTGTCCGTACCATTCTCAAATATGCGCTGCTCGCAGCGGTGGCTCTGATCTTCCTGTTCCCGGTGGTCTTCATGCTGGTGTCCTCGCTGAAGCCGGACCTGCAGCTGCTGCGCGACACGTCGTCGATCAACGCCTTCCTGCCGGTCGGCGACATCTCGTTCGACAACTACTTCGCGGCTTTCCGGCGCGCGCCGGTGGGGCTCTTCGTCATCAACTCGATCGTGGTGACCGGCGTCACCGTTCTTTCGTCGCTGCTGCTCTGCTCGATGGCAGCCTTCTCCATCGCCTTCCTCAATTGGCGCGGCCGCGAGATCGTGCTCACCATCATCCTCGCGACCTTCATCGTGCCGTTCGAAACCATCGCCATTCCGCTCCTGCTCATCGTCAACGAGCTGCCCTGGATCGGACCGCGGGGTTTGACCCGCGGCTGGCTCAATTCCTACCACGTGCAGATCGTGCCCTGGATTGCGGACGGGTTGTCGATCTTCCTCTTCGTGCAGTATTTCCGGGACCTGCCGAAGGAGCTGATCGAGGCCGCGCGGCTCGACGGCGCCACCTGGTTCCAGGTCTATCGGCGGGTCATCGTCCCGATCTCCGGGCCGGTTTTTGCCACCGCCGCGATCCTCAAATTCCTCGCCATGTACAACCAGTACCTCTGGCCGCTGCTGGTGACCCAGTCCGAGCAGGTCCGGCCGGTGATGGTCGGGCTGCAGTACTTCTTCCAGCTCAACGTCCCCTGGGGCGAGGTCATGGCCTATCTGTCGCTGATCACCGTCCCCGTCCTCGTCTTCTATCTCGTCCTGCAGCGGGCGTTCATCGCCTCGATCGCCTCGACCGGTATCAAGGGCTGATCCCAACGAACGAAAGACTTCAAGAATTGGCACTCTCGATCAAAGACAAGTGGATCTGGGACTTCTGGCTCGCCCGGAACGGCGATGACTGGCACATCTATTTTCTGCAGGCCGACAAGAGCCTGGGCGATCCCGAACTCCGGCACCGCAACGTCACGCAGGGACACGCCGTCAGCACGGATCTCAGCAACTGGACCCACCTCGGGACCTGCCTCACGCCCTCGAGCGGACCGGCCTGGGACGACTGGACCACGTGGACCGGGTCGGTTCTCCAGAGCCCCGACGGGCTCTGGCACCTGTTCTACACCGGCACCACGCACGAAGCCGCCGGCATGCACCAGCGCATCGGCCACGCCACGTCCACCGACATGCACAGCTGGCAGCGCGTCGGGTCCGGTCTCTGCCTCGATATCTCCGGTCCAGACTATGAGGAGTACACGCCCGGCCATTGGCACGACCGCGCCATGCGCGATCCTTGGGTGATGAAGAACCCCGACGGCGAGGGCTGGCTGATGTATTTCACCGCCCGCGTGCCCGACATCGCCGAACCCAATGCCGGGGGCTCGATCGGCCTTGCGACCTCCCCCGACCTTTCCACCTGGACCCTGCAGCCACCAGTCTACCGCGGCGGCATGTTCGGGCAGATGGAAGTGCCGCAGGTGTTCGAGCACCAGGGCCGCTGGTACATGCTCTTCTGCGCCTCGGGCAGGCACTGGTCCGAGGCCTATCGGCGCTTCAATCCGCAGAATCCGGTGACCGGCACGCACTATCTGGTCGCCGATCACCCGTTGGGTCCATGGCAGGTGGCACCAGGTCCGTTCTTCGAGGGCAGCGAGCCCTGCCGCCGCTACTCGGGCAAGATCGTCAAGACCGAGGCGGGGCTCGTCACCATGGGCTTCATCCACACGACGGCGGATGCCGATTTCGTCGGCGAAGTCAGCGATCCTATCCCGGTCTCGGTCGATGCGGATGGCCTGCTGCACGCGCGCCCCGACCTGGTAGTGCGCGGCGCAAAGATCTAGTGGCTCAGGAGGAACCGATGGCCGGTCTCGAACTCAACGGATTGCACAAGAGCTTCGGCGCGGTCGACGTCATCAAGGGCGTCGACCTCAAGGTCGAACACGGGGAATTCGTCGTCTTCGTCGGCCCCTCGGGCTGCGGGAAATCGACCCTCCTCCGCATGATCGCAGGCCTCGAAGACATCTCCGCCGGCGAGCTCATCATCGGGGGCAAGGTGTGCAACGACGTGCAGCCGCGCGATCGCGGCATTGCCATGGTGTTCCAGTCCTACGCCCTCTACCCGCACATGACGGCGTACCAGAACATGGGGTTCGGGCTGACACTGGCGCGCACCCCCAAGGCGGAGCTGGACGCCCGGGTCCGCGAGGCGGCGCGCATCCTGCAGATGGAGCACCTGCTCGCCCGCAAGCCCGCCCAGCTCTCCGGCGGGCAGCGTCAGCGCGTCGCCATCGGCCGCGCCATCGTGCGCAAGCCGGAGGTCTTCCTGTTCGACGAGCCGCTCAGCAATCTCGATGCCGCGCTGCGCATGGACATGCGGATGGAGCTGGCAAAACTCCACAGCGATCTTGGCGCCACCATGATCTACGTCACCCACGACCAGGTCGAAGCGATGACGCTCGCCGACAAGATCGTGGTGCTCAATGCCGGCGTCGTGCAGCAGGTGGGCTCGCCGCTCGACCTCTATCACCACCCTGCCAACCTGTTCGTGGCCGGGTTCATCGGCGCGCCGAAGATGAACTTCCTCGAGGTACGCATCGAGGCCATCGCATCGACCGGCGTCACCGTCGCCTCGGACGATCTTGCCGCGATGCACATCCCGGTGAGCGGCGATGGCCTGTCGGTGGGGGACGTGGTCACCCTCGGGATTCGCCCGCACTATCTGGGGCTCAGCGATCTCACCCCGCTGCGCGGCAAGGTGACCCTGGTCGAGCACCTCGGAAACGAGACGATCGTCAGTTTTTCCCTGCCATCGGGGAAGCACCTCATCGCCGTGCTGGACGGGGACACGTCGGTCGCGGCCGGCGGGGACCTCGCATTGGGCTTTGCGCCAGGCAAGGCGACGCTGTTCGCTCCCTCCGGCGAAGCAGCCCCTCCCATTGCCGGCTGAATGGCCGGGATCACCGTCGCCCAGTCTCAGGCGCCGCTAGCCCGTCGCCTCTGGTGACGAGCCGGAGGAATTCCTATATAGCGGGCACACCAACAGACCAGTGTTGCTTTTCTTCGCGCCGGGCCGAGCTCGGGGCGCCAAGGCAGCGACAACATACCCGGAAGAGACAAGCCGAATTCCTCGGCCCCTTTTCGGGGCGATTCAGGAGACGGCATGGCCAAAGAAGATGTGCTCGAATTTCCGGGCGTAGTTACCGAATTACTTCCCAACGCGACCTTCCGGGTCAAGCTGGAAAATGAACACGAGATCATCGCCCACACGGCCGGCCGCCTGCGCAAGAACCGCATCCGGGTGCTGGCCGGCGACAAGGTGCTGTGTCAGATGACGCCGTACGACCTCAGCAAGGGTCGCCTCACCTATCGTTTCCGGTAGGAGACAGGGTGTCGGTCTCCCGGTCGAGGGAGCTTGATGTCTCTGTCCACGCTGCCAGGTTCGAAGTCACCGAGCCGCTACCCCCCTGCGAGAGGGTCTGGCGCTGCTTTAGCGGCATGTCATGAAAAATGTGCCGCCGCCCCGGAGGAGAGGACGACGGCACGTTTCGCGGCGACCGAGGGAGGAGCGATCTCCGCGCGTTAGGTCCGGTCAGGCGGGCCTACTCGCAAAGGTCTTCGAGCGCGGCGATATTGAGGATCTCGATCTGCTTGACCGACGGCACATTGATGATGTGCGCGTCTTTGAGCTTGCGCAGAATCCGTGACACCGTCTCGAAGGTCAGGCCGAGATAGTCGGCAATGTCGGCGCGCTGCATCGGCAGCTCGATAAGTTCCTCGGCATCCTGCCGGTCGGCGAGATCGAGCAGGAAGGCGGCAAGCTTCTCGCTCGCGTTCTGGCGGCCCAGCACCAGGAGGTGCTCTTGTGCGCGGGTCAGGCTGCGCAGAGCCAGCGGCAGCACACTGTCGGCCATCTGGTCACCGGACGTCGGCCGCAGGATCCTGATGCCCGCGCCATCGATGCTTTCGGCGTAGAAATGGTGCTCGGTATCGGCCTCGAAGCCGAAAACCTCGCCAGCGAAGTGGAAGGCGCTGATCTGGCGGCGCCCGTCCGTGGTCAACCGGTAGATGCGCACCGCGCCGTACTCGACCAGGTAGAGGTGGCCGGCGGCTTCGCCCTGGGCATAGATGATCGCATCTTCGGGATAGTGGGTGACGGCGGCTGGCCGGGTGTGTGCCAGAAGCACGGAGAGTTCGGGATGCTTGGCCCCGGCGCCCTTGAGCGCTGCCGGGGTGGCGAGACGCAGATTGGTGTGGATCAGCATGGCGGTCCTCCTTCGCTTGGCCCACACCATCGCCAGACGCCGGCTATTTGGAAATTCCGGTCGGCATCTTAGGGACACTACGTAGGAGGCTCGCCTTGATTGTCGCGTTGCCCCCCGGCATGATCGCGCTCCTTGAACCGAGCACGATCGCTTCGAGGTCCTCGGCCCAGCCCGTGCACAGGAGGACGCTCAGATGAGCCTGGATTTCCTCATTCCGATCGCGACCTATCCGGATCCGACACCAAAAGCCGGCCTGCGCCGGGTCCTCGATCTTGCCGCCACCGTGACCGGTCGGTTGACCGCGATCGTGCACGAGGTCGACATCCCGCCGCTCCACAACATGCTTGCCGAGCTGGTCCTCGACGTCTCGGCAATGGCGGCGGGGGCGGAGGCGCGCAGCCGGGACCGGGGGCAGGAGATCGTAAGGGAACTCAGGCATCTCGCGGAGTTCTTCCACCTCCCGTTCGAGGCCAGAACATTGCGATGCCGCCCGGAAGAGGCGGCTGACCGGATCGCCTTCGCGGCGCGAACTCACGACATCACGCTGATGGTGCCCGGACGCCAGAGTGCCGAGCAGCGCGACGTGGCCGAGGCGGTCATATTCGGCGGGGGCGGACCGGTCGTCCTGTTCCCGGAAGAAGAGGCGCCCGCCCACCTCAGGACCGTCGTCATAGCCTGGGATGGAGGCCGCGCGGCGGCACGAGCCGCGCACGACGCGCTGCCGCTCCTCGCCCATGCCAAGGAGGTGTGCGTGGCCACGTTCGTGGACGACAAGCCCCATGCGGCAGCGGGCCTGGACGAATTGCGCCAGCTCTTGGGCAATCACGACGTGCAGACTCGTCACGTGGAAGGCGTCAGGGGAGCTGCAACGATTGGCGATGCCCTGCAGGACCTCGCCCTGACCCAGGACGCCGGATTGCTCGTCATGGGGGCCTATGGACACAACCGGGTCCAGGAGTTCGTGCTGGGCGGTGCGACGAGGACCGTCCTGCGGCACGTGCGGCTGCCGGTATTGATGTCTCACTGAGCCTTCGCCCGGATTTGCCCTAGATCAAAGCGGGGCCCAGGGCGCGCCAATAGCGTCTTCCCATCGACGAGATCGGTGAGGCGGCCGCATGAGAAACGATCATAGGCTTCAGATGGCAGTCCTCGAGCACCTCGACTGCGATCCCTCGATCAATTCGAGCCACATCGGCGTTTCGGCGCGCGATGGGGTGGTCACGCTCAGCGGACACGTTCCCAGCTTCGGCGAGAAACGCGCCGCGGAAAAGACGGCGGGCCAGGTCAAGGGCGTCAAGGCGATCGTCGACCAGATCACCATCGAACTCCCGGGCGCCTGTCAGACGAGCGACGAGCAAGTGGCTGAACGAGCCTATGCGCGCCTTGCCTCCAACCTTTCCGTCCCGATGGAGCGGATCCACGTCAACGTCGAGAATGGCGTGGTGACGCTGCGCGGCGACGTGGACTGGCAGTATCAGCGGCAGGCGGCCGAGGAAGATCTTCACAAGCTCGACTGTGTTCGCGAAGTCATCAGCGAGATTGCCCTCAGGCCACCCGTTGAGCCCAGCAGGGTGCAGGACAAAGTGCACGAAGCCCTGGCACGGATCGCACCAATCGACGCTGCCAAAGTCCGCGTCAAGGCCGAGGGAAGCAGAGTCACCCTGCTTGGAACGGTCAATTCCTGGCACGAGAAGGGGTTGGCCGAGAGCGCCGCCTGGTCCGTCCCGGGCGTCACCGAAGTCGTCGACCACATTGCGGTCGCCTGAACCAGCTCCCAACCGGGATACGACATGAACGACGATGCCGCCAAACGCCTGCGTGCGAGGACGTGGCCCCTGCGGGGTCAACTCATGACTGCGGCGTGGTCAGCGGCGCCAACCCCGATCGCGCTTCGCCTGCGGCCGCGCCGACGATCCGACGGACGGCGGGAATGAGCTTCAGGAGGTCAGCAAGTACAGCTGCACCCAGTCCCACGACGATGGCGGTCCCCAGCTGCAGCGGGGTTGGCAGATCGAACAGGAACAGCTCCCGCAGGTAGGGCACCATCAGGGCAGCCACCATCACCGAGGAAACGAGCCCTGCGATGATCCAGAAGGAGCGCTGGGCGGTCTGCGGCTGCAGAATTGCGAGCCGGTGCGAGGAGTTGACGCGCACAAGGCCGAGATTGCCGGCGATCAGGGCAATCAGGGTCATGACGCGGGCGACGTTCTCCGCAATGCCCCAACCGAACGCCAGCCAGTAGAGTCCGACGCAGGCGACCATGAGGAAGGTGCCCTGCAGCACGCCCAGCACGACTTGCGGGATACCGGCGACAGGCTCGCTGCGAGGCCGCGGCGGGCGGCGCATCAGATTGGGTTCCTCGGGGGTTTCTTCGAACGTGACCGAGCACATGGAGTCGATGACCATTTCGAGGATGACCACGTGCAACGGCGAGACGACCGGGGGTAGCCCGAACACAATCGGCAGGAAGGCCAGGCCGGCGATGGGAACGTGGATGGCGGTGATGTAGAGGATCACTTTGCGCAGATTGTCGAAGATGCGGCGACCCATCCGCACGGCGCTGAGGATCCGCCCAAAATCCTCATCGAGCAGCACGATGCCGGCGGCCTCGCGGGCAACGTCGGTGCCGCGCTTGCCCATGGCGATGCCGATGTCGGCGGCCTTGAGCGCCGGTGCATCATTGACGCCATCGCCCGTCATGGCGACGATCTGGCCCCGCGATTGCAGCGCGCGGACCAGGAGCAGCTTCTGTTCCGGCATGACCCGCGCGAAAATTCCCGTCCGCGACGCGACATCGGCGAGTTGGGCTTCGTCGAGGCTCGCCAACTCGCTTCCGGTGACCACCGCGCCCTCATGGTCGATGCCGGCGGCCAGCCCGATGGTCCTGGCCGTCTCCGGATAGTCGCCGGTCATCATCTTGACGGCGATGCCGGCGGCATTTGCTTCCGACACTGCAGCGGGCACCGTGGGCCGGATCGGGTCCTCGAAAGCGACGAGGCCCAGGAACCTGAATGCGAAGGCGTGCGGATCTTCCGGCAGCTCCGCCTGGTCCCACGCTCCGGAGGCGACTCCAAGCACCCTGAGGCCTCGACCCGCCAGCATGTGGACACGCTCGATGAGACTCGCCGTTGCCGCCTGGTCGAGATGGCAAAGCGCGGCCACCGCTTCGGGCGCACCCTTGGTGGCGACGAAATAGGTGCCGTCGTCGTTCCGCCAGAGCTGCGACATGGCGAGCAACTCGGGCGTAAGGCCATATTCGCGCGCCAGGCCCCAATCCTCGCCGAGTTCGGCGGCAAGCTCGTCCCCGGCCAATTCCGCCACCGCAATGTCCATCGGGTCGAAGGCTCCGCGCCGCGTGGCGAAAAATGCCGCCCTGATCAGGTCCTCGTAATCGGGCGGATAGGCGCCACCCACCCCCACATCGAGCGTTCGGCCGTCCCGGTCGAGGGCCCGAATTCGCATGCGGTTCTCGGTGATGGTGCCGGTCTTGTCGACGCAGAGGACGGTCGCAGCGCCGAGCGCCTCCACCACCGCCGGGCGGCGCACCAGTACTTTGACCTGCGCCAGGCGCCAGGCGCCGATGGCGAGGATCACCGCGAGCGCCACCGGGAACTCTTCGGGCAGCATGGCCATGCCGAGGGCGATGCCGGACAACATGCCCTGGAACCAGTCATGCCTGGCGAGGCCGTAGTAGACCGCGAGCGCTGCGCAGACGAGCAAGGAAAATGTCCCGAGGACGCGGACCAGACGGTTGGTGACCTGCTGGAGGTGCGTCGGGCCGGTAGCGATACTTGCAAGCGCGGCGCCGATTCGGCCCGCTTCTGTCAGCCGCCCGGTGGCGGTGACCTCCGCGAGCCCGTGTCCACGCACGGCGAGGGTGCCGCTATAGATCCAGGGCTGGTTGTCGCCGCCAAGTTCGGCTGGTGTCGAAACGACGGCCCCGTGCGAGGCCACCTTGCTGACGGGAACGCTTTCGCCGGTCAGCAGGGACTCGTCGACCACGAGCTGGCTCGTCTTGCGCAGGGTGGCGTCCGCGGGAATCCTTTCCCCCTCGCCAATGAGCATGATATCGCCCAAAACGACCTCGGCGGCCGGTATGCGGCACTCGATGCCGTCGCGGAGCACTCTTGCCGTCGGCGCACCCAGCTGATGCAGCGCCCGCAACGCGTGTTCGCTCCGCTGCTCCTGGTAGAGCATCAGGGCTACGCTGAAGAAGGCAGAGGCGATCAGCATAAGCCCTTCGGCAAGACTGCCGACCGCCAGATAGATCGCAGCGGCAACCACAAGCAGAATCAGCACCGGCTCGCTGGCGATATGAATGGCGGTGGCCCAGAGCGATCTCGATCCGTCCGTGGGGAGGGTGTTGGGCCCATCTGCGACGAGGCGCGCCTGCGCCTCTTCGCTCGATAGTCCCGCCGGAACTGGAGGCACCGAAGTTCGCATGATCGTCAAACCTCGCAAATCTGCGCCGCCATGTCTCTTCAACAATCCAGGCGCGTGCCCCCGGCCCTCCTAGGCCGCGGTCGGCAGCCGGACGCGCACGAGAGTGGGGTCGGACGGGTCCGTGCTGGCGGTGAATCCGAGTTCGCGGCATAGCACCAGCATTCGCTCGTTCTCGCGCAGCACGTCCCCCTCCAGGCTCGCGAGCCCGTCGGCCCGGGCATAGTCGATCAGCCGGCGCATCAGGATGGTTCCAAGCCCCTGACCCTTCAGGTCGCTGCGGACCAGTACGCCGAAATCGGCGGTTTCGTGGTCGGGATCGGACGAATAGCGAACGATGCCGGCCAGGGCACCGGACTCCTGTTCGAGGGCGACGAAGGCGATGTCGCGGTCGTAGTCGAGTTGGGTGAGCCGGATCAGCATATCATGGGGAATTGTCTGCATGGGGACGAGGAACCGCAGCCGCATATCCTCGCGGTCGATGCGTTCGAGGAACGCGGGGTAGAGTGCGGCGTCGGTAGGGCGGATCGGACGGATTGTGAAGCTCTGGGTCCCGGCGCGCTCGGTCCCCTCCCAACCGGATGGATAGGGGCGAATGGCCAGGCGGCGGTTCGGGGCTGCATCGCCTGCGCGCCGCGGATCGATCTCGATGCGCGCATCGAGGGCGATCACCCCATTCTCGTCGGCGAGCAACGGGTTGACGTCGACCGAAATGATGGCGGGAAAGTCGACCGCGAGCTGCGAAAGGCCTTGCAGCGCGTGGAGAATGGCAGGCCGATCAGCAGGGAGCCGATCGCGATAGCCGGCGAGAAGCCTGCTCACGCGGGTCCGGTCGACGAGGTCGCCGGCGAGCACCTCGTCCAGGGGCACCAGCCCCGTCGACGTATCGTCGACCACCTCCACCGACGTGCCACCGGCGCCAAACAGGATCGTCGGACCAAAGCTCGGGTCCAGGCCAAGTCCGATGATGAGCTCCTGGGCATGGGGGCGACGGACCATGGGTTGCACCGTGAAGCCGTCCAGGGTGCCGCCGGGCTGCCGTTCGACGCGGCTACGAATGCCGGCGGCCGAGCGTCGCGCCGCCTCCGCATCTCTTATGTCGAGCACCACGCCCCCCAAGTCGGACTTGTGCGAGATGGTCTTGGACAGCATCTTGATGACGACGGCCGGGTGCGACTTCAACAAATGGTTCGCAGCAGCGGCGACCGCGTCTTCGTCCAGGGCGACGATCGTCTCCGGCGAAGCGATGCCATAGGCTGCGATCACCGCCTTGGCCTCGGATTCGGTGAGAATCGACCGCCCATCGGCGACCGCCGCCGCGATTGCCTCCTTCACGGCCGCGCGGTCGACGGCGAACTCGGCATGACTGGCGGGGACACGCTCGAGCGCCTTGCGCAGGCCCGACCATCGAGTCAGTAGCGCGACGGCCTTCGCGGCCTGGACGGGGGTATCGAAACTCGCGACGCCGGCCTTGCGGAGCACGGCTCGCGCCTCCTCGGCGGCAAACTTGCCAAGCCAGCAGGCCAGAACCGGCTTGCCGTTGAGGAGCCCCTTCTCGACGACGCTGGCAACGCTTTCGGCTGCCGCCTTCGGTGAGGCCAGCGCGGTGGGGCAGTTCATCACCAAGAGGGCATCCACACCGGGATCGGCGACGACCGCTTCGATGGTGGCCCTGTAGCGTTCAGGGGGCGCGTCGCCGATGATATCGACCGGATTGGACCGCGACCAGGTTGGCGGAAGAATGGCGTCCAACTGCTGGATGGTCTGGTCCTGCAACGCGGCGAGCGAACAGCCCTCATCGATGAGCCGATCCACTGCGAGGACGCCCGCGCCGCCGCCATTGGTCACGATCGCGACACGGCCGGTGGAGAGCGGCCGGAACCGCGCGGTGATTTCGGCGGCGTTGAACAGATCCTCGAGATCGTCCACGCGGATGACACCGGCGCGGCGCAGGGCGGCATCGACCACGCGGTCGGCGCCTGCAAGGGCACCGGTGTGGGTCGCGGCGGCCTTGGCGGCCGCCGCATGCCGGCCGGGCTTGACTGCAATCACCGGCTTGACCCGCGCGGCCGCGCGCGCCGCAGACATGAACTTGCGGGCCGCGGGTATCGACTCGAGGTACATCAGGATCGCCGACGTTTTGTCGTCGGCGGCGAGCATGTTGAGACAGTCGCCGACATCCACATCGGCCATGTCGCCCAGCGAGAGCACCTGGGAGAATCCGATCCCCTCGGTCACCGCCCAGT
>Ga0214473_10008677_pt1 | contig 12009 bp, 11 predicted proteins | sample RVTome_7_FD_203509 | JGI IMG/M metagenome (GOLD analysis project Ga0214473, IMG submission 203509) | Soil microbial communities from uranium-contaminated site in the Upper Colorado River Basin, Wyoming, United States - RVT98D197 | ecosystem: Environmental > Terrestrial > Soil > Contaminated >...
TTGCTGGATTTCCTCGATCTCATTTCTGCCCGCCGTGAAACCTATGCTCACCCGGGCGCTTTGCCCGTTGTGGAATTCTCTGATCTTCGTCAGGATCAATACCGCCGCGATTTCACCATTAATACATTGGCCGCCCGCCTGGACGGCCCGCACTTTGGCGCTCTGCTCGATCCCTGGGGCGGATTGTCTGACTTGCGCCGTGGCCAGCTGCGCGTCCTTCATGATCGCTCTTTCATCGACGACCCCACGCGCATCCTGCGCATCCTGCGTTTATCCGCCCGCTTGCACTTTCAAATTGAAAAGCACACTCTTCAACTTCTCAAGAAAGCTATTAAGTCTCTTGGACAAATATCTGGTGAACGCATTCGTAATGAATTGTCGATTGTTCTAGCTGAGGCCCGGCGAAACCAAATCCTTTCGCACATGCAGAAATTGAGAGTTTTGCGCGCTATCCATCCGGACTTGCGCTTTGGGCCCAAGATGGCGCACTCCCTCTCCCGACAACCCGATTCAAATCCCAGCGTTTGGGAATTGAACGAATTCTCGCCTTCCGACTTCGGATTCATCCTTTGGTTCATGCATCTTTCTCCCCAGGGTGTGAGTCGCGTGGCCCAGCATTTGCGCTTCAGCCAACCTTTGCAACGCGCTTCCGTCGCGGCGGCCCGCTTGCGTCCGCAACTGAGCAGTTTTGCGAACTTGCCCCCTAGTCAAATTGTTGCCCGCCTGGAAAAGGAACCGCTGCCTGCCCTTTATGCTTTGTACTTGGAAAACGAGAAAAATAAAACCGGCAGCTTGTTGTTGCGCTATGCAAAAAAGTGGCGCCACGTTCATCCTCGCTTGGATGGCCACGCTCTCCGCAAAAAAGGTCTCCACCCTGGCCCCGCATATCGCCACATCCTTTGGCGCCTGCGCGCCGCCTGGCTGGATGGAAGAGTGCACACCGAAAAGCAGGAACGTGCCTTGTTGGAGCATTTGCTCGATGAGCATCGCTGAACTTAGTACTTCCCGAAGTTGGTTAGATGAAGTGTTGATTCGTCCCTTGATTCCCAGCGACCTGCCCGCCTTGGAATGGGAAGGTGCCTACACTCACTTTCGCCGCGTTTATGCCAGGGCGCTCGACCGCGCCGAATGCGGCCAGGCTGCTCTCTGGGTGGCGCAAGGGGAGTTGGGCGCTCTCTTGGGCCAGATTTTTGTACTGTTAAACAGTGAATTCGATCGTCGCTTAGCCGATGGCCGCCGGCGTGCCTTTATCCATTCCTTTCGCGTCCGCCCTGAGTTCCGTCGTCGCGGCCTGGGTACCCGCTTATTGGCTGCAGCCGAATCCGACCTTATGCGGCGCGGCTTCAACTGGGCCGTTCTGAATGTTGCCCGCGACAATTTAGAAGCAATCCGTCTCTACGAACGTCGTGGCTACCGCTGTCTGGTTCCTGTTTTCGGAGTTTGGACCTATGAAGATCACCTGGGCTTGCCGCGCGAGGTCCGCGAGCCGGGCTGGTGCATGGGCAAATCTTTGGACTAACGATGTTTAACTGCCAAGCGGAGTGAAAACTTAATGGGATCTGAACCCTGATCTTCTCGCACTTGCCATTCTCAAATCTTCGTGCTAAAATATCCTCGCTTAGCAACACCCCATAGCAGTGCAACGGAAAGTGGGTAACCCCCACTTTTCTGCTTATATGACCCTTAATTTTAGAACAGGGTGGAGTTGCGTTACTCGGCGGAGCCGAGGTGCGCACTCCAAAAGCAAGCGCCACATTTGCGCTTGCGTACTTATGTAGGAGTGAACGGTATGAAGAAAGAATTTGCGCTGGCCTTTAATGAAGTTCTGGATGACAAGCAGCTTCCCCGCGAAGTGATTCTCGGAGCCTTGGAAGCCGCCCTCGTTTCCGCTTACCGTAAAACGGTGAATGCCTCCACGGCCCAGGAAGTGATTGCCAAGATTAACGAACTGACTGGCGACATGGAGATTTATGCGGAAAAGGAAGTGGTCGAAGATGTGCAGGATGACCGCACCGAAGTCACCTTGGATGAAGCCCGCAAGGCAGATCCCAATGCCAAGTTGGGCGATATTGTCATTGTCGAAAGCACCCCCGAGAATTTCGGCCGCGTGGCCGCACAGGCCGCGCGCCAGATGATCCAGCAGCGCATCCGCGAAGCGGAGCGTGAAGCTCAGAAGGAATATTTCTCCAAGATCGTCGGCGAAATTGTCAATGGCGTCGTGCAGGCTTCCAACCCGCACATGATCACCGTCGGCTTGGATCGCAAGGCCGAAGGGAAGATGCCGCGCAGTCAGCAAATTCCCGGCGAGCGCTTCCGCGTCCACGACCGCTTGCGCGCCCTTCTGCTCGAAGTTAAAGATACCACCCGCGGCCCGGAGATCATTCTCTCGCGTGGCCACCGCGATTTTCTGCGCCGCTTGCTGGAGGATGAAGTGCCCGAGATTTATCAGGGCCTGGTGGAGATTCGCTCCATCGCCCGCGAGCCGGGCTACCGCTCCAAGGTGGCCGTGTCCGCCTTGCAAGCCGGCATCGACCCGGTAGGCGCCTGCGTAGGCATCCGCGGCGTGCGCATCCAGGCCATCGTGCGTGAGTTGCACGATGAAAAGATTGACGTGATCGAATGGAATCCTGATCCCTCACAGTTCATTGCCAAGGCGCTCAGCCCGGCGCGCGTCACCGGTGTGTACTTGGATGAGCCCGCCTCCGGCAACAAGACCGCCACCGTAGTGGTGCCTGAAGATCAACTGAGCTTGGCCATCGGCCGCGACGGGCAGAATGCCCGCTTGGCCGCCAAACTAACTTCTTGGCGTATTGATATTAAGAGCCTGCCTGAGGCCGCCTCCGACGCGCTGCATAGGGCGCAGAGTGACCCGGCCTTTGCGGCTGAAAGCCCGGACTGGGCGGCGCAGTTCCCGCAGCTCGAAGCAACCTTGGCCAAGAAAGCTGAAGGTCGCCCTGTTACGCCCGAAGAATACACATTGCTTAGCCGTTTTGTGGACCGCCTCGAGCGTGGGGAGCAATCCCGCCGCGAGGCTGTGTTGGACGCCGAACGCGATCAGCGTGCTCAGATAGAAGCCGCTTTGCCCGAGGCCGCTTTCGATATCCCGCTCGACGATTTAGGTCTGCCGCCCAGCCTCAGCATCAAGATCAGCGGCGAGGGCTATTCCACCATCGGCGATCTTATGCTTCAGCTGAAACTGGACCCCGACAAGATTTTGGCGATTAATGGTGTGGGCCCAAAGGCCTTAGAAACCATCCAGCAGGCCCTGGATGATTTTGCCTTCCCAGAAGTGGTTAAGCCCGAGCCCCCAGCTGAAATTGCGCCCGTGCCAGAACCTGTTGTTGAAGTTGAGCCAGAAGTTGTAGCTGAAACTGAGAAGGTTGAAACCCCGCCGACACTTCCCGCGGAAGAGCCGGTTCAACTTTCCGAAGAGGACGAAAAGCTCTTGGCAGAAATGGGGGGCGGGCCGGTGCCTCAAGCACCCGTTCCCGCCCAATCGGTGGAAGAGATCTTCGCTCGCACCGCCGACAAGTTGCTCAAAAAGAAAGGTAAAAGACCGGGCAAAGCCGCAGTTTTACCGCAACCGGAAGTTCTGGCGGAAGCCGAAGTAAAGAAGAAGCCTAAGAAGAAAAAATTCCGCGAATATGATCCCGAAAGTGATACGACCATTGTGCGCCGTCCCAAAGAAGAGTGGGAGGAGGAGTGAGAGCCATCAGCAAATCGTTAAAGATCTCTCGCTCACCAAGGCGCAATGGTAAAACAAAGGTCTCCAAAACGCGTTAAGCACATCCCGCAGCGTACCTGCGTGGTCTGCCGCGCAGTAGAGGCCAAAGGCACGCTGGTGAGAGTGGTGCGCACTCCCGAAGGAGTCTTCCCCGATCCAAGTGGAAAACTCCCCGGCCGGGGAGCTTACCTGCATGCTCGCCGTTCCTGCTGGGAGCGTGGCATCGTTGAAAATTTGGCCTCCGCCTTGAACACGGCGCTCACCGATGCAGACCGCCAGCGCTTGATCGAATATTTCGCCGCCCTGCCGGATGAGAAAGGTGAAAGCTAGGCGCGAAGATTGGTAAAATAGTGGGCTTATGGGGAATAAAAGGGGGGAGGGGCCAAGGAGTGCTAGTGATGACTGAAAATGTAACCGAAAATGTGACCGAAAACGAAATTAAGCCCATTGAGCTGCCCGGCAGCCTCACCGTGCGCGAACTGGCCGAGAGCTTGAAGGCCAGCCCGATTCAAATTATCAAAACTCTCATGGCCAATGGCGTCATGGCCAACATCAACCAGCAAATCGATTTTGATACCGCCGCCGTGGTAGCCACTGAATTGGGATTTGAAGCCAGCTTGCAAAAAATGGATCAGCTGGAGGCCAAGAATGTCGGCGAAATTCCGCTCTGGCGACAGCTGATTGCCAAAGAGGATAAAAAGGATCTCGTTCCGCGTGCCCCGGTGGTCACCATCCTCGGCCACGTGGACCATGGCAAAACCACCTTGCTGGACGCTATTCGCCAAACCAGCGTGGTTAGCGAAGAGGCGGGTGGTATCACCCAGCATATTGGCGCCTACCAGGCCGCCCACAAAGATCGCCTGATCACCTTCCTCGACACTCCTGGTCACTCGGCGTTTACCGCCATGCGCTCCCGTGGCGCTCAGGGTGCAGATGTTGTCATACTGGTCGTCGCCGTCGATGATGGCGTCAAGCCTCAAACCATCGAGGCGCTCTCCCATGCCCGCGCCGCCCGCGTGCCCATTGTGGTTGCACTGACCAAGATGGATAAGACCAATGCCAACCCCGATCGTGTCAAAAAGCAGCTGGCTGAAATCGGACTGGTCCCCGATGATTGGGATGGCGACACCATCGTGGTGCCGGTGTCCGCCAAACAAAAGACCGGGCTGGAAGATCTGCTGGAGGCGATCCTGTTGGTCGCCGATAACACGGAGATCCTGGCTAATCCTAAAGGCCAGGTCATCGGCACCGTGATTGAATCCGAACGCGACCCATCCCGCGGTGTGATTGCCACCTTGCTTGTCCAGAATGGTACCTTGCGTCTCGGCGATACCGTTGTCGTGGGCACTGCTCACGGTCGCCTGCGCGCCATGTTTGATTTTGCCGGTCAGAAATTAGAGCAGGCTGGTCCCTCGTCTCCCGTTTCTGTGCTCGGTCTCAGCGACGTCCCTGCCGCTGGTGAGCAGTTCCGCGTGGTGGAAACGGAGCGCGAAGCGCGCGCCATGGTGGCGGAACGCGCCGAAAAAGAGAAACAAGAAAAAACAGCCGGCGGCCAGCCGCTTACTCTGGAGAGCATGTTCGAGGCCTTCAAGGCCGGTCAAGTTCGCGAATTACGTCTGATCATCAAAGCCGATGTGCAAGGATCGCTGGAACCCATCGTTTCCTCTTTGCAGGAACTGAGCGCCGGTGACAAGGTCGGCGAGATCGGCGTGAACATCCTGCATACGGGAACCGGCAACATCAGCGAAAGCGACATCACCCTGGCGTCCGCTTCCAAAGCCATCGTGATGGGCTTCAACGTGCTGGCTGATGGCCCGGCTCTGCGCATGGCGGAAAAAGAAGGCGTCTCTGTCCGCCTATACGACATTATTTATCGCATGTCCGAAGATGTGAAAAAAGCGCTCAAAGGCATGCTCGAACCTGAAGTTAAAGAGCGCGTGATTGGCAAGGCCGAGGTGCGCACCATTTTCAAGATCAGCCGCTATGGCAAGATCGCCGGCTGCCGCGTCGTTGAAGGTGAGATGCGCCGCAACGCTTTTGTGCGCATCCTGCGCAACGGCAAAGAAGTCTTCAGCGGGGAACTCACTTCGCTGAAGCACGAAAAGGATGATGTCAAAGAGGTCAAGGAAGGCTTTGAGTGCGGCATCAACCTCAAGGAGTTCGACGACTTCAAAGAAGGCGACCTCATTCAATGCTACGTGCGCGAATTGGTGGCCATCCAATAACGCCCTGACTTGAGCCCCGTTTACCGGGTATCGGGGTAACCGCCATGGTCTCCCAAAGCCGTGCCGCACGCATCGCCAATCGTATTCGCGAACTCTTGTCGGAATTGTTGATCTTTGAAGTGACTGACCCACGGCTCCGGGGTGTTTTCATCACGGATGTGAACGTCGACCGCGAGTTGGCCTATGCCAGCATTTATGTTTCCGCCCTCGAGGGCGCTGAACGGGAGAAAGAGATCCTCGCCGGCTTTAAACACGCCTCGGGTTATTTGCGCAGCCTGTTGGCTCAACGCATCGAACTGCGCACCTTTCCCAAACTACGCTTCCTTTGGGATCCCACTCCTGAGCACGCCGAACACATCGAGCAGCTGATTGCTTCTTTGCATGAACAAGATAAAGTGAAAGAAAAGAGTAAGAAGCGTGGATAAAGCCCTTTTGGAACAGGTGCGCCAACGCTTGGAGGCTGCCCAACGGGTGCTCGTCACTTCTCATGTGCGCCCGGATGGCGACGCGCTGTGCTCGGTCTTGGCGCTGGGTTTAGCCCTGCAGGAACAAGGCAAGGCCGTTCACATGGTCTTGAGTGATGGTGTGCCTTCCGACTATCACCATCTCCACGGTGTGGAGAAAGTAGCCCGCACCGCGAAAGGTGTCGTAGACCTGGTAGTAACCTTGGATGCCGCCGACCAGGATCGTAGCGGAGAAGTCACCCGCGATTTTCCTGCGGTGGATATCAACATCGACCACCACGTCACAAATACGAAATTCGCTGCCATCAACCTGGTCGATCCGTCTGCGGTGGCTACCACGGCCATGCTTGCCGAATATTTCCCCGCCTTTGGCTTGCCATTCACTCCTGCCATCGTAGCTGCCCTGCTCACTGGCATCATCACCGACACGCTCGGTTTCCGCACTTCGAACATGACGCCTAAAGCCTTGCGCATCGCCGCCGACTTGGTTGAAAAGGGCGCCGATCTGCCCATGCTCTATGAACGCGCCTTGTTGCGCCGTTCCTACACCGCTCTGCGCTATTGGGGCGCCGGGCTTTCTAAATTGCAGCGTGAAGGCGATCTGGTGTGGACGACGCTCACGCTGGCTGACCGCAAGGCTGCCGCTTACCCCGGCAACGACGACGCCGAATTGATCAACAACATTTCCATCGTGGAGGGCGCCGCCATCACCGTGCTCTTCATCGAGCAGGCGGATAAGCAAGTAAAGATCAGCTGGCGCAGCCAGGGCGACCGCGACGTTTCACAGTTGGCTGTCCAGTTCGGCGGCGGTGGCCACCCGGCCGCCGCCGGCGCTCTGCTGTCGGGTTCGATGGAGGAAGTGCAAGCGCGTGTCTTGCAAGCCACGCTTTCATATTTGCAAGCGGTGCCTGCCTAGCTTGATTGCACCAGGGAGTGTGGTACAAAGACAGCAGGTATTGTTCGGGTCACTATAGAAAGGGAAAATATAGTCGATGCATAATAACTTTAATTCCTCAAGTTCAGGGGGAAGCCGAGGTGCCATGGATCAGGAAGCCGTCAATAACTTAGTTTCCGGCGTGCTCGTAGTGGATAAGCCTGTCGGGCTTACCTCGCACGACGTGGTGCAGATCATCCGTCGCGGCACCGGCATTCGCCGCGCTGGCCATACCGGCACCTTAGACCCGCGCGCCTCCGGCGTCCTGGTCGTGCTCATTGGCCCGGCCGTGCGCCTCAGTGAGTTCGTTTCCGCCGAGGATAAGCGCTATCAAGCCACCATCCATCTCGGTTCCTCCACGGATACCTACGATGCAGAGGGCGTTACCAGCCAACCGGATCTTCCTGTGGATGTCAGCCGCGAGGCATTCACAGAATTGCTGCAGCAATTTATCGGCGAAATTGAACAAGTTCCACCGCCCTATTCCGCGGTCAAAGTGCAAGGTGAGCGCGCCTACAAGTTGGCTCGCCGCGGCGAAGAGGTGGATCTTGCCCCGCGCATCATTCACGTGCATAGTCTGGATTTGCTTGAATGGGCGCCGCCCGATGTGGTCATCGATGTGCATTGCTCCTCGGGCACTTACGTGCGCTCCCTAGCGCACGACATCGGCGAACAGCTGGGCATTGGCGCGCATCTGGTTGGCTTGCGCCGCACCCGCAGTGGGCGTTTCACCCTGCGCGACGCGGTTTCCCTGCGCCGGCTGCGCGAGGCCTTTGAGCAAGGCACCTGGGCGCAGCATCTCATCCCTGCCGCCGAAGCGCTGGCCGATTGGCCGGCCGTTGAATTGGACGAAGTGGGTCTGGAGAAGGTGCGTAACGGCAATCCCATCCCTGCTGAAGAAGGCGCTAAGGGCCTGGCCCGCGCCGTCAGTGAACAAGGGGATTTGGTCGCCATCGTCGAATTGATTGGCAACGAATGGAAGCCGCGTAAAGTTTTCTTTTCTTCCTAAATAGCTAATTGTGTTTTTCTTTTTGCGAGCAGGGCGAAGCCCAGAGCTAGCCGAGGGATGGCAATCCCCGTCCTAAATAGCTAGCTATGTTTCTTCCCAAATAGCTAATCATGCAGCACTTTGCCTCGCTGCAACAGGCTCAGCTCAAAAACGCCTGGCTCACCATCGGCGCCTTCGATGGGGTTCATCTCGGCCACCAAAAAATTCTCAAAGACCTGGCTGCCTCGGCTCATGCAAACAGGGCTCTGGCAGTTGTGCTTACTTTCTTTCCACATCCTGTGGAAGTGTTGCGCGGCCCGCGCAATGCTTTTTACCTCACCAGTCCTCAAGAGAAAGCCGAACGCATCGCCGCCCTTGGCATCGACGCGTTAATTACGCACCCTTTTACTCAAGAAACGGTCTCTATCTCAGCGCGGGACTTTGTCGCTCAGCTTAAAAAGCAATTGGATTTGCAGCAGCTCTGGGTGGGCCACGACTTTGCCTTGGGCCATAACCGCGAAGGGGATGTGCCGGCCCTGCGCGCCTTCGGCGCAGATCTGGGCTTTAGCGTTCACTTGGTGGAAGCCGTCGAGGTGGAAGGTGAAGTCGTCTCTTCTTCTCGCATCCGTGCCTTGCTCGCCGAAGGCGATATCCAAACCGCCGCGCGTCTGCTGGGGCGGCCTTATGGGTTTTCCGGTGAAGTGGTCAGTGGCGCCAATCGCGGCCGCTCTCTCGGCATCCCTACCGCCAACCTCAAAGTTTGGGAGAAGCGCGCCGTGCCCGCTTCCGGAGTTTATGTCACCTGGGCCACGTTGAAAAATAAACGCTGGGGCTCTGTCACTAACATTGGCACTCGCCCCACCTTTGACGATAAGCTTGCTGCGCCGGTTGTGGAAACCCACATCTTGGACTACGATGGGGGCGACTTTTACGGGCAGACTTTGCGCCTGGACTTCCTTGCCTGCTTGCGCGCCGAACAGCGCTTCGATGGTATCGAGGCTTTGCTGGCGCAGATTCATAAAGATATTAAGGCCGCCCGCACCGTGCTAACCGGGCAAGCCGTAGGTTGGTGGAATGAAAGCTTACCTTGATTCCCTGTTTGTCATTCTGAGCCAGCCTTCCGCTTTGCGGAAGGCGCCCGCGAAGAATCCTCCCGAACGATAATGAGGCTTTGACGCGTCGAATGCAAACGGGCCACCTGACCTTATCTGCTTTTCCCATTCTTGTCATTCCGAGCGAGGGCGGTTTGCGTCGCCTTTAGCGACGCTGCCCGACGAGGAATTCCTGAATCTATTAGTATTATTGGTGCGTCTGAAGGAAAGAAAAAATAAAATGAATTGCAACTTTCGTTTCCCTCTGATTTAACAATGAAACCTTACCTTGATCTGATGCAGCACGTCCTCGATCACGGTGTGGAAAAGGGCGACCGGCACCGGCACGCGCTCCATCGCCCCTTTTGTCATTCTGAGCAGCCAAGGTTGTTTGAGCCGAGCCGAGCGAACGCGAAGGGGAGGCGAATGACACCCTTGGCGTCGCGTCAATCCCTATACTGCTTGTTTAACTATTACGACTGATGGAGGAATGAAACCCTACCTCGACTTAATGCAGCAAGTCCTCGACCACGGTGTCGAAAAGGGTGACCGCACCGGCACCGGCACGCGCTCCATCTTCGGCCACCAAATGCGCTTCAACTTAGCTGCCGGCTTCCCGCTGCTCACCACCAAAAAACTGCATACCAAGTCCATTATTTATGAACTGCTTTGGTTCCTGCGCGGCGAAACCAACATTGCCTACCTCAAAGAACACGGTGTGCGCATCTGGGACGAGTGGGCTGACGAGCGCGGTGAGCTGGGTCCTGTGTACGGCGCCCAATGGCGCTCCTGGCCCACTGCCGATGGGAACACCATCGATCAGATTTCTTGGGTTCTCTCAGAAATCAAACGCAATCCCGATTCGCGCCGCCTGGTCGTCAGCGCCTGGAATCCCGCCGACCTGCCGCGCATGGCGCTGCCGCCCTGCCATTTGCTCTTCCAGTTCTATGTGGCGGATGGCCGCCTCTCTTGCCATCTGTTTCAACGTTCGGCCGATATCTTCCTCGGTTTGCCTTTCAACATCGCCTCTTACTCCCTGCTTACCTTGATGATGGCGCAAGTGTGTAACCTTCAGCCCGGCGAATTTATTATCAGCCTCGGCGATGCCCATCTCTATCGTAATCATTTCGAGCAAGCGCGCCTGCAATTGGAACGAGAACCGTATCCATTGCCACGCATGCAGCTCAACCCCGCCATTAAATCCATTTTTGATTTCGATTTTCCCGATTTCACCTTGCTCGATTACCAGGCCCATCCCCACATCAAAGCCGCAGTGGCCGTTTAATTCTTAGGTAGTAAATTAATATTGTTAACTTCTCAGAAGAATGAACGCAAGGATTCGTCTCTGATCGCAAATTGTCATCTTCTATTGCGGGGGGTTTGGAATTGTGGAGTTTGCAGTCTTATCGCAAACTCCAACGCGAACAGTTTCACCGTTCGCAAGTACCTCAACGGGGTGTGGGGTCGGAGACCCCACGAAAGAAAGCAACTTACCAATTACGCCTTCCAGAATCTATCGCGGGGATTACTCACTACCCTATGATCATCACCTTGGTCGCCGCCATTTTCCTTTCTTGTCATTCCGAGGCGACAAAATAAACCTTCACCCAATTGAGAACCCCGAAAGCCGAGGAAACCCTATGACGAACCCTTCGGAAAGACCTTTTTCAGCAAACACCCCTTCTGATCCTCGCAATAAAGTCTCGGTGGCCGCATGATCATCACCTTGGTCGCCGCCATGGACGAACGCGGCGGCATTGGCCGCGATAACCGTCTGCCCTGGCATCTCTCCGACGACCTCAAGCATTTTCGCCGCCTCACGCTGGGCCATCACGTCCTTATGGGCCGCAAAACATATCAGAGCTCCAAGGGAAAAATGCCTGGACGAAAGTTAATCGTTTTGTCGCGCGATAAAAATTTTCAACCAAGCGACGCGGTTGTCGCCGCCTCTATGGATGAGGGCATAGAGATCGCTCGCGCCGCCGGCGAAGGCGAATTGTTCGTCATTGGCGGCGCGCAGGTCTTCGCGCAGGCTCTGCCTTTGGCGCAGCGGTTTTATCTGACCCGCGTCCATGCCAATTCGAAGGCCGACACTTTTTTCCCGCCCTTCAAGATGGAAGACTGGCAGCTTTTCGAACAGCGAAATTTTAGAGCAGGCCCGAAGAACGACCATCCGTTTGCAATCCAGCATTTGGAGAGACTAGATTTATGACCATTCGGCTTAAAGCTGAATGCTGACAGCTGAAAGCTTCTCCTTTATCCTTCATCCCTAATCCTTGCCTGTGGTATCCTAGCGCCTGTTTTCTTTTTCCGGCCAATTTAAATGGGCACCACCACTCTTCCCGCGGCACACGCCGCGGAATTCACACTGCCCGAACGCTACCGCGCCGATCGCCGCAGCCCCGCGCGCTGGCTCTTTTCCCATTTCTCGCGCTACTGGATCCTGGGAGTGATGTTGGTTCTCGGCGCCGCCAGCAACGGTGCCCTGGCCGCCGTTGTGCCCATTCAAATCGGCAAGGCCTTCGAAGCTATCCTGCAAACTCCGCCGCGCACCGAGCTGCTCTGGGGCTTTGTCCTCATCAT
>Ga0214473_10008678_pt1 | contig 12009 bp, 3 predicted proteins | sample RVTome_7_FD_203509 | JGI IMG/M metagenome (GOLD analysis project Ga0214473, IMG submission 203509) | Soil microbial communities from uranium-contaminated site in the Upper Colorado River Basin, Wyoming, United States - RVT98D197 | ecosystem: Environmental > Terrestrial > Soil > Contaminated >...
TCTCGAGGTAGATCTCGCGAACCTGGTGGCCGACGCGTTGGATGTCGAGGTGGAGTTCGTCACCAAGCCTTTCCCGGAGCTTCTCCCCGCGTTGAACGCCGGCGACGTGGACATCGTCATGTCGGGCATGGCGATCACCGCAAAGCGCAGCCTCGACGCCGTTTTCGTGGGACCCTACATGCTTTCGGGAAAATCGATTCTTACGAAATCACCCGAGCTCGCCGAGGCCTCGAGCGCGAGCGACGTCAACCAGGCCGACATCACCGTGGCGGCGCTCAGGAACTCGACGAGCCAGGGGTTTGTCGAGAGGAAGCTCCCCAAAGCCAAACTCGTCACTGTCGAGAACTATGAAGCCGCGGTCGGGATGGTGATTCGAAACGAAGTCGACGCGCTGGCGACGCTCTCGGTGCCCTTCACCCACGAGCCCATCGGTATCGCCGTTCCGGCGAACGAGCTTCCACTTCAGATGCTCGACAGCTACATGAGCGCATTCGAGGACTCGGGTCTCCTCGAGATGCTTCGCGTCCAATGGCTCGAGAAAGACGATAGGAAAAATCAGGCTCGTCGGGCAAGCGGAAAGGGTGCGATGCGCGCCGCAATGACCGGGTCACCGTAGTGGGCTCGACTCCATAGATCGCGGCGACGTTCGGGTGATTGAGCGAGGCGAGGACCTGAGCCTCACGCTCGAAACGCTTCATCCGCTCTTCGTCTCGCGCGAAGGTCTCGGGCAGGACTTTGATTGCCACCTCGCGCCTCAGTTTTGTGTCCGTGGCGCGATAGACCTCGCCCATTCCTCCGGCGCCGAGAGCGCCCAGGATCTCGTACGAGCCGAGGCGCGTTCCGATGGCGAGGGTCATTTCGTGCCGCTCTTCGTGAAGCGGAAGGGATTCTATCCGCCGCGAAATGGGGTGGCAAAGAGAATAAAATGACCCGCGATGGCGCTTTCCGCGGGCAATCGGCTCGGACCTTACCAAATCCTCTCGCCGGTCGGCGCCGGCGGTATGGGCGAGGTGTACCGTGCGAAGGACACGCGGCTCGAGCGCACCGTCGCCATCAAAGTCCTCCCAACCGACGTGGCCGCCGATCCGGCGGCGCGAGAGAGGTTCGAGCGCGAGGCGCGCGCGGTGGCCGCTCTCAACCATCCTCACATCTGCGTCCTTCATGACATCGGACGCCACGAAGAGACCGACTTCCTGGTCCTGGAGTATCTCGAAGGCGAGACGCTGGGCGAGCGCCTCGCTCGAGGTGCGCTGCCCCTCCCGCAGGCGCTCGAGTACGCGGCGCAAATTGCCGACGCTCTGGACAAAGCGCACCGCGCGGGGATCGTTCACCGAGACCTGAAGCCGCAGAATATCATGCTCACCCGAGCGGGAGCCAAGCTCCTCGACTTCGGCCTCGCCAAGCGGCGGGCGCCCCTCGGAGGCTCCACGGACTCGGTCCTGCCGACGCAGGACTTGACGGCGCAGGGCGCGATCGTGGGGACGCTGCAGTACATGGCGCCGCCGCGCTCGAGCGCTGAAGGAATCGGCTCAGTCCGACGCCGAGCTCGTCGTCGCCAGAGGGGTTTCGCGATCCTGCAGCACGTGCCGGAAGAGCGCTTTGACGATCTCGATGTTGTTGGAGAGCAGGTCGAACAGGTCCTCTGCCTCGATGGCGAGAACGAGAGAGTCGACTCGCGCCTCGGCGTCCTCTCCCCTCAGTCGCCCGCAAAGGATGTCCCTCACTCCGAAGGTATGGAGGGGCCCCGCGAATCTCGCTCCCTGGGAGCCGCGAAGGCTCACTTCGCCCTGGACGACGCAGTAGAGAAAGTCGGCGGGACCGTTCTCCACGTAAACCTTCTCGCCGGCACGAAGGCGCCGTTCCTCCGCGATGCCGGCGATCCTCAGAATCTCGTCCGCGCGGCAGTAAGAGAACAGGTCGCAGCTCTGGAGGAAAACGACCGCCTGAATCCGTGTCAACTCGGACAAAACAACACCTCGATGGCCATCACCCTCCGGGGGTAGGAGAGATCGGCTGCCCAACGCGCTCCTTGACCCAGGCGGCCGTCTCGCGCACCAGCGGGTCGCGGCTCTCCTCGACGAGAGAGCTCACCAATGGAAAAACTTCGGTGAGCTGCTCGGTATAGACGGTATAGAGCGCCGCGACGCTCAGGGCCCGCGCATCGGCGTCACCGTTTCGTCCTTCGTCGAGGAGTCTCGAAACCGCCTTCTCGAGAGACAGGCGCTGAACCCCGAACTCCCGCGACGCCACCCGGAGCTTTTCCTTCACCGTGACGTCGCCGATGACGGCGAAGACCCTTCGCCGCACCGTGCCGGTGAGCCGGTTCTCGAGGTACTCGAGGGCGTGGGTGCGGAGGACCCGCTTTCCGCTCAAGAGACTCCGATGGGCGGCCCAGACGTCCTGGGGAGGATACACAAGAGCGAGCAATCCGAAGAGGGTGCGCAGATGATCCTCCATCCTCTCGGCGAGCATCTGGGCGAGCAGGTTTTGCTCCCGCCAGTCCCACCGCGGAAGCGGCCCCTCGAGCCGGGCTTCGTCCCCGCCCACCGTGAGCAGCTCCGAAAGCCGCCCCAGATAGCGCTGGGCCTCGGTCTCGATCGCTTGCTCGATTCGAGAGGAAGCCCCGAGACGATGCACCTCCTCGCGCTCGATGGCGAGGGCCTCGACGATCTGAGCGCGGAGAAACGCGTCTTCCGCCTCAATCAAGGAATCCACGAGGGCCGAGACCGCCTGCGGCCCGCCGATCCGCGCGATCGTCTTCGGGAGGGACCGGCGCACGAAGATCGACTCGTCCCGGTCCTTCATGAAGTGGGCGAGGATGGCAACGGCCTCGTCGCCGAAGCTGACGAGAGCCTCGCGCGCGTCGAGCTTCAACCGCCGGTTCTGGAGAAGAGACACGAGTCGAGGAAGGTACAGGGGGTTGAATCCGAGCCGCTCGACGAGGCGCCGCACGGCGTAGATCCCTTCGCGGGCGACGTTCGGGTCACGATCGTCGAGCCCTTGAAGCAAGAACGCCTCGAACTCGTTGCTGCGAATCGCCCCTATCGCGCGGATCGCCTCGGCGCGGCTCTCGGGGTTCGCGTCTTTGAGCATGTCCCGGAGAGCGACTCGCGCCATCTCCGCTCCCGGCTCGGCGCCGAAGTTGATGAGGCAAGCGACGGCCGCGGCCCGCACTTTGGGATCGGCCTCCCGCAGCCGAGGCAGCATCAGAACGCTCGCGTCCACCGCGTTGAACTCGGTGAGGACGCGGATCGCCTCGGCACGCACATCGTGGTTGTCGTCCCCGAGCCTTCGTTCCACGAGCGGGGTCGCGTCCCTGCGGTCGGCACTGGCGAGCACTTGCAGGGTTCGCATGCGAACCTCGGCGTCGTCGTGATAGAGCAAGAGAGGCGGGACGAGATGGCCGCGCCCGTTCTTGTCGAGGACCTCGAGGCTATGAAGGACCTGCCTCGAGTCGGCGCTTCCGAGAGACTGAACGAGCAGCTCCACGGTGCGGATGTCGGACAGATTGATAGGCACCACCGCGTCCAGCGTGCCCTCTTTCAGGCTGTCGCGAAAGGACCCCACGTAGGTGCGGTAGGCTCCTCCGGCGGCGAGAAGCCACCCTGCCACGAGCGCGAGCGTCAGCCAACTCACCTGGACCGGATCGAGAAACCCGAGGGCCACCGGAAGGAGCAGGAGCGCTGCGAATCCTTCCGCGCCCCGAAGCAGAAGGACGTCGAGTAACACCTTGGCGCGAATTCGGATCGCGGAGGGAATGGGAAGAAAGAGGAGCTCGCGCGTCGATTGATCCACCGAATAGCGCACGCCGCTCTCCCCCACCTTGAGCGCGAGGACCGCGGGCAGCAGGAGCTCGGGTGAGAAGCCCGAGGACAGGAGGATCGCGAGCGAACCGAGCCCGATGGTCGCGGGCAGAATTCGCATCGCGACTCCGACTCCGAAGGTGGAGTGGATTTTCGAGGTGAAGAACAGTTGGAACACTAGCGCCACCAGGCTCAGAAGGCTCACGAAGTTCCCGAACCACTGCGTTCGCTCTTGGAGCGACGTCGTCGCGCGCTCCACCGCCCAGTTGAACTGGAGATCGACGATCTGGGTGACGGCGACGCTCAGCAGGATCACGAAACCGATGAATCGCAGATGGGGCGACTGAAAGATCAGTCTGAATCCCGCCGGCGAGGCGTCGGCGGCTTCGGCTCGCCCCGCTCTCTCGTCCGGCCTCTCACCGCCGAAAGACGTTCGCCGCAGAAGGGCATTTACCACGACGCCGAGAAGAATCACCCCGGCGGCGACGAGGAGCGTGTTCCGCGTGCCGACGATTCCCGTCCCGATACGCGCGATCTGGCCTCCGGCAATGCCGCCGAGGAGGCCTCCCGTTGCGAATGGCCCGAACAAACGCTTCGCCTGACGAGCGTCGAGCACGTGCGCAGCGAACGACCAGAATTGGCTTACGAGCATGACGAACACGATCGCCGCCCAGACGTAGAAAGCGACCGGCACCCACGACCATGAATGGCCGTAGAGCCACCAGAACGCGACCGTCGTGGCCGCGACCGACGCTTCCGTCGCTCCCATGACGACATGAGGCGAGGCGCGATGGGCCCAGCTCACGTAGAGACGCAAGAAAGGATAGGAGCAGACGGCGACGAGCAGATAGACCCAGGGAAGGCTCGTCGCTCCGTGCGCGTCGACGTAGGTGGCCTGGCGGACCGCCCGGGCGATCGATTGAAACGCGATGACGAGAAAGAAGCTCAGCGACAGAAGGACGGTGAGCTTCCACTCCTCCGGCCGAACGTCGAGTCCGAGCCGGGTCAGAGCCCTGCGCAAAATGACTTCTCGCTTTCTGGGACCTGAGCCAACACGGAGACCGCGTCCTTCTAGGTCGCAAACGGAGAATCCGCACCCTGTTGAGACCCGGAGGACGTGGAGGCGAGATTGTATCTACGGGCCATGAGGGGCGCAAACGAGTCTCGCGAGGATGCGGGATTCGACCTTGTACCGGCCGAGAACGGCGCCGGGTTGGAGGACGATGCGGTTGGGCCGATTCTAGAACGGGAGCGAAAAGGATTACCAGCTTGTGGAAATCTAGCCCGACTGGACGGACGGCTGCCAGCCGAGCTCGTACGGAAACGTCCGGATCAGGCGTCCAAGACTGCGCGGCAAGGCGAGCTTCCTCGGAAGCGGGTTCCCCCGGACGAACAACGCTTCGAGGCTTGGCAGAGTCGCTACTTCCGGCGGGAGCGCCGTCAGCTGGTTTTGCTGCAGGTACAAATGCAGGAGCGATCGGAGTCTTCCGATGGTGGGTGGCAGAGAGCGCAGGCGGTTCTCTGCGAGCCCGAGCTCTTCGAGACGGGACAGTAGACCGATCTCCCGAGGAAGGCGCGCGATCCGGTTGCGGTTGAGCTGCAGCGTCCTCAAGTCCGGAAGCCAACCGATTTGGTGAGGAAGCTCCTCGAGCGAGTTGTCATTCGCTTCGAGCACTTCCAGGTACTCCAATTCGCGGATCCAGTAAGGGATCGCGGCGAGGAAGTTTCTGGACACGTCGAGAATGCGGAGAGCCCATAGCCCGCGCACGGGACGGGGCAGCGCTTCGAAGCGGTTGCCGACGAGGTAGAGCTTCTGGAGCGAGCCGAGACGAGAAAACCCTTCGGGGAGCTCGCGAAGTCGATTGTGGCTGAGGTCGAGAAACTGCAGATCCCGCAGCTCGCCGATGGCGTCGGGAATGGACTCGAGATGATTTCGTTGAAGGTGGAGAGCCTCGAGACGCTCCATCCGGCCCAACTCGTCGGGAAGCTCGGCGAGGCCGCATCCGTTGAGATCCAGCTCCTGGACGTCGCTGAGGAGCGCGATCTCCGAAGGAAGGCGTCGGAACCGATGAAAGCCCAGATCGAGCCTCTTCCACGGAGCGTCTCTCGTCGCGATCTGACCTTCGTACTCGAGGAGGACCAGAAGGGTCGCGACCGCGCTCTCGTCGCAGCTGATGGAGCCGAGCGCCTTGTCGGCCGCCTGCAGGATCGAAAGCCCTCGGCGCGCTTCTACGTTGTCGGCGTCGACGCCGAGGACGGACTCGAACGCCTGGATTGCGCTTTGCCATGGACGACCGGCCACTTGAAGGAGCGCTCTCGCGTTGCGCTCGTGCGAACCTCGAAGGGAGGGGAACGACGAGAACGCGCGAATTCGATGGAACCGCGCGAGCTCCAGGGGATCGGAAGCGCAGTCGAGCGGCTCTTGGATCCGGTGATTCCGCCTTCGCCGTAGTCGGCCCACAGAGTCTCCTTCATTAATTATAACTCTAACGGACCTCCGGGGCCCTGTGGTCCTTCACCGACAACCCCGATGCGACCCGGAGACTTCGACCTCGAAGGCCGATACCCGCGCAGCCATCCTCGACGCGTTCGACCGTGAAGACACCTCCGCCATCAGCTACATGGGAAACGACGGCATCATCGCGTACCGGCCTCGGCGTGAACGAGCCCGCGCACCCGCGCTCTCCCTGCTATGAAGCCTGGTTGGGGCGTTACGGCCACAGGGTAGGGGCAGGGGCCTACGAACGGGTGCGGGAACCGCCGCGCCACACGGCATAAGGCCCGCCGGCTCAACGATCTTCAGCCAGCCTTTGTCGCGGCGGGGGCACCGTTCTTGCACAAGCGGCAGGGTGATGGCCCGCTCACGATTCCGGCCGACGCTCGTAGTGTCGATGCTCGCGGTCCTGGTCAGCCAGGGAAGCCTGTGTCTCGCTCAAACCGCGGTCTACTACTCGGTGGGAACGTCGGCCGCCGACCTGAAAACCGGGTCTCCGACAGTGACGATCTCTAGCGGCACGGCGACCTTCAGCGTTGCTCAGCCCGATAACGTCGGCGTGGGAGACGAAGTCACCTATAACGGCTCGACCCAAGCCTACATCTCAGGACGCACGAGCGCCACGACGTACTCCGTCATCACCGCCACCGGCGGTACCCCTCCGAACGTGGCGGGGCAGACGGTCAACTCCATTACCCGAGCGTTCGGAAGCCTGACCGCGGCCGAGGCCAATTCTTCCGACGCGAGTCACCTCAACACGTCGGATTTGGTGGCCGGCAATATCCAGCTCAACTGGACCTGCTACAACGACGGTCCGCTGAACGACAGCGGAATCGTCATCGATGGATGGACCACCGGACCTTCGAACTACATCCGCGTCTTTGCCCCGGCCGATGCGGGCGAGGTGGGCGCCAGCCAGCGCCACACGGGAACGGCGGGGAGCGGGTTTCGCGTGGTGCCGTCCCTCTCGCCGCCAGCGACGTTCAGTGTGATCGAGGTCTTCGAGGACTACGTTCGGCTGGAAGGGATCGAGATCGACGGGACCAACATCGTCAGCGCGCGCCACGTGAACGCGGTGCGCGTGGCAAGTCCGGTAACGGCTACCAGCGACCTTCGCTTCGACGGCCTCGTCATCCACGACATCGCCAACTCCTCGATCAACCAGGCGACCAACGACGGGGACGTTCACGCCATTCTGCTGCAGCAAGGGAGCAACAAGATCAGCAACACCATCATCTACGACCTCGACGAGAACAACAACAACGCCGGCTCCATCGTCGTTCCGATCTACTTCTCTCCCCTGGTCACGGGCACGAACTTCGTCCACAACGTGACGATCTACGACGTGAAGAACAACGTCAGCCCCGACGCCGCTCGTGGCGTTCGCCGGAACAGTCCGGGAACCGTCGAGGCCACGAACGTCGCGGTGTTCGACGTGCTCAGCACCCTCGGCGCCGAAAGTTGTTTCGAAGGGGCCATCACCCAGAGCAACAACGTCTCCTCGGATGCGACCGCCGCAGGCCCGGGAAGCCAGATCAATGAGATCGCCTACGCCTCCTACTTCGTATCCACTACCGCGGGTGCCGAGGATCTCCACCTGCTGAACGATTCCAACACCCTGTGGGGATCCTTTGGCGCGGATCTGGACTCCAACGCGAACCTACCCGTCACTCGCGACGTCGACAGGGAGACGCGCGACCGAGCCACCCCCGATATCGGCGCCGACGAGTTCCCGGTCATCGCTCTCTTCCGATCGGTGGGCACGACCGCCACCGACCTCAACACCAGCGCCCGGACGATCGCGATCTCGGGCACCACCGCCACGTTCTCCGGAGCGATGCCGACCAACGTCGGCGTCGGAGACGTTCTCCAGTATCAGGTCGCTGCGACCTTCTACGTGGCTTTCATTCACCGCCGGACGTCCTCGACGGTCTACACCGTTGCGACCTCGGCCGGCGGTGCGCCCCAGGCGGCTGTGGCGGGCACCGCGGTTGGGGTCTACCGCGCGTACACGTCGCTCTTCAACTGGGAAGCTCAGGACGAGAACAACACGCTCGACGACACCGTCGAGAACTTCGATACCACGACCAACCTGGTCACGAACAAGACGACCATGAACGTCGCCGCTTATGGTGCCGGGGCCGATACCACGGCGGTGGTGGTCAACGGGTGGACGACCGGCGCCGATCACTACATCCGTATCTATACGCCGACCTCGACGTCAGAAGTGGGCACGAGCCAGCGCCATGGCGGGGTGTGGGACACGAGCAAGCACCGATTGGAGGCACCAACCGAGGTCCTCAGAATCAGCGAGGAGTACGTTCGCGTCGACGGGCTCCAAGTGAGGCTGACCGCGGATACGGTGAACGTGGGAGGGATCGTGTTCACCGGGGCTTCGGGCGTCTCGTACTACGAAGTCTCGAACTCCATCGTTCGAGGCAACGGGGTGGGCGTTCAGGACATCAGGCTCGGGGTGAATCTTTTCGCCGCCGGCTCCGGCGTGATCCAAATCTGGAACAACATCATCTATGACTGGGCGGGCGGGACCAACGCCGTCGACGGAATCGGCCCCGACGATCCGGACTTCACGTTCAATATCTCGAACAACACCGTCGTCGACTGTAGAGTGGGTATCGAACAGTGGGACGGAACGGTCGTCGTCAAGAACAACATCGCCTATAACAACGGGCTGAATTATTCCGGAACCTTCGTCGGCGGCAGCACCAACAACCTCTCCGGTCCGGCCCAGGGAGGCGCACCGGGAGCGAGTCCGAGAAATTTCGCACCGGTCACGTTCGTCAACGCCGCCGCCGATGATTTCCATTTACAGCCGAGCGACACGGGAGCCCAGGACTTCGGGGCGAACCTCTCCGCCGACCCCAACCTGGCGTTCGCGTACGATATCGACCTGGCGTCGCGCGTCGTCCCATGGGACATCGGGGCCGACGACGTCCTGGGCACGACCGCGGTCGAGCTTACCTCCTTCACCGCGACCGGCAACGACTCCGACGTGCTCCTGGAATGGGAGACGGGATCCGAGCTCGACAACCTGGGATTTCAGCTCTATCGATCGAGCTCGGAAGAAGGCCCTTACGAAAGGATCACCACGCGGTTGATTCCGGGTCTGGGAAGCTCACCTGCGGGGGCCCGCTACCGATACCGGGATGCAGCCGTCGAGAACGGCCGGTCGTACTACTACGAGCTCGAAGACATCGAGACCACGGGGAAGACCGAGAGGCACGGTCCTGTCCTCGGCGTCCCGCGGGCCGGCGTATTTGCTGGAGACGCCTCGGAGGACGGAGCCGGATCCCTCATCACCTATGGAGCTCCCCTTCGCAATTCGCTTCGAGTGCTGACGGAAAGCCGTTTCGAGATGGTGGTGGAGCTTCGCACCGAGGGCTTCTATATCAAGCCCCTGGATGACGGGACGGTCGAGCTCCGGGTTCCCGATTTCGAAGAAGTAGGCGCCGCCGGCTCTCCCGGCGTTCCCGTCGCGCGACGTTGGATCGACGCCATCGCGGGCCGGACGGTGCGGATCGGCTCGGTGCGAGTCGACGACGTGGAAACGTTCAGCGGATGGACGCTCTCGAGCAGAGGGATGCCGGAGCTCGAAGCGGATCACAGAGGCACCGTTCGGGCAACGGCGCGACGGGGGAGGACCGCAAAAGCCTCCGTGGACGGGTATCCGCGTGAGGCGGCGCGCATCGTGGAAGTCGGCTTTCAGCAAGACATCAAGAAGGCGCTCCTCGAGCTCGCTCCGCTGCGGTGGGATGCGTCGACCGGGCGCTTGCATCTGGCACGACAGCTTCAGGTCCGAGTACTGTTCACGGGGCGCGACCCCAAAGAGAAGTCGGTAAACGGCGCGAGAGGACGAAGGGAGCGAGCGCTCCCCGGCGGACGCCCGAGTCGGGCGCTGGCCCGCCTCGTGACGCGGGAGCCGGGTCTCTACCAGGTGCGCTACGAGGACATCTTCGGCCGGCGCCGCGCCCGCGGTGAGGCGGTACGCCTGAGCCGCCGCGGTGACGCGGTTGCCTATCACCTGGAGCCTGACCGCGGGCGCTTCGGGCCGGGAACGGTGCTGTTCTTCATCGCCGGCGGATCGAGAGACAACCCCTACGGGAACGAGGCGATTTACGAGCTGGAGCTGGCGGAGGGAGTGCAGATGGCTGCAGCAGACGCGGCGCCGCAGGGGCCGCCCGCGCCTGTTGCCTGGCATCGACTGCAACGGGAAGAAAACCATCTGTATCAAGCAGCACTCGTCGACGCTCCCGATCTCTGGCTCTGGGACACCATCACCGCCGAGACGATCCGTGACTATCCTTTCCAGCTGCGGGGTCTGTTTCCTTCGAGCGAGGCATCCCGCCTGCGCGTCTGGATTCAGGGGACGTCCGACCTTCCACCGTCGCCGGATCACCACATGAGGCTTTGCGTCAACGGGAGTCCTTTGGGCGAGGCCTGGCTCGATGGAAAAGAATCGAGGCGGATCGAGGTCGAGGTTCCGCCGGGTCTCTTGCGGGAGGGGGACAACCTGCTCCAGGTGGAGAACGTCGGGGACACGGAAGCGGCCTACTCGATGGTCATGATGGACCACTTCGAGGTGGTCTATCCACGGCGGACGACCCTCGATGAGGACGGAGCTTTCGAGGCTTGGTGGAGCCAGGAGGGGGTCGCGGAGATTTCCGGCGGGCGCGTCGTAATCGACGTCACCGACGAGCGTCCTCGATGGCTCACCGGAGCCCTCGTCGGGGACGATGGGATGCTCAGGTTTCGCGTTGAGTCCGGCCGCCGTTATCTGGCGGTGAGCGCGGCGGAAATACGCAGGCCTTCAGTGCGGACGGTCCCGCGGACCACGCTCCGGGAGCCGCACCAACGGGCCGACTATTTGATCATCGGACCCCGCGATTTCCTCCAGGCCGCGAGGCCGCTCGCTTCGCATCGGGCGTCTCAGGGACTCTCGGTGAGAACAGTGCCCGTGGAGGACATCTACTCCGAGTTCGGATTCGGAGAGCCCGGCCCGGACGCCGTTCTTGCTTTCGTGGCTCACGCCTACCACAGATGGGAGTCCCCCTCCCCGAGGTACGTCCTCCTCCTGGGTGACGCGACCTACGATCCGAAGGACTTCCTCGGTACCGGGGCCGGAAACGACGTCCCGTCGCCCGCGGTGCGAACCACTTACCTGTGGACGGCCTCCGATCTCGCTTACTCGCTGGTGAACGGAGAGGACGGCCTTCCCGACATCGCCATTGGAAGGCTTCCCGCCTCTTCCGTCGAGGAAGTGCGCTCTGCGGTCTCCAAGATCCTGCGCTACGAAGGTTCTCGCCGGGGTCTCGCGGAGAAAATCGTTCTCATCGCCGACGATTCCGATGAAGGCGGCGACTTCGTGGCGAATGCAGAAGAGCTGTCCCGGACGGTGTTTTCCGCGAGCGGCGCCGAGACAATCTACCTATCGCAGCTCGGAACCGACCCGACTCGTCGCGCCGTCATCGAGGCCTTCGACCAGGGCAGCACGCTCACGAGCTACGTCGGCCACGGCGGCATTGACCTCTGGGCCAGCGAACGGATCCTGTCGAGTGCCGACGTTTCCACTCTGTCGCCGCAAGAGCGCCAGCCGCTCCTCCTCACTCTGAACTGCTTGAACGGCTACTTCCACTTTCCCTACTTCGATTCTTTGAGCGAGGAGCTTCTCAAGCCGCAGGATCGAGGCGTCATCGC
>Ga0214473_10008679_pt1 | contig 12009 bp, 11 predicted proteins | sample RVTome_7_FD_203509 | JGI IMG/M metagenome (GOLD analysis project Ga0214473, IMG submission 203509) | Soil microbial communities from uranium-contaminated site in the Upper Colorado River Basin, Wyoming, United States - RVT98D197 | ecosystem: Environmental > Terrestrial > Soil > Contaminated >...
CTCTTTAGACATTTTTTCAACGAGGTCCCCTCCTGATCGCGCATGGGCTACATCCTGGATCATGATAAAGAGTCTGTTAAGATTATATTTTGCTTTCATTTCCATAAGACAGGGGATGAATTCACCTACTACCATCCAACCCACTTCACCGGAGATTCGGAAACAATACTTAAATTTTTCATACTCAGCTTCTACCCGTTTGTGATAAGCAGGGGTCAATACCCCTGTTGTCAATATCGAGACTTTTTTGTACTTGGACAATAGATCCATAGCTGCCAGAGCAGCTTCGGAACGGACAGGTCCTCCCACGATAAAATCAGCATTTTTTTCCAGAATGAGTTTTTCGACCACGAGTAAAGCATCACTGACCGGTACTCCGGGTTCGAGGTCACGGGTATCGATCACCTCCACTTTTAAAGGCCTTTTCTCTTTACCGACGGTAACACCTCCTTTGGCATTGATTTCTTCGACAGCCAGCTTCATCGCTCTTTCCGCATCCCAGCCATATAAAAAGGCCGTGGCGAGCGGAGCGCCAATGACAATCGGTTTTTCGGCTGCCTCAATCTCAACCCCGAAGAGGGTCATGCCTATCAAGGAAAAAAAGAAAAGAAATACCCCAGCCGACGCCAACACCTCTCTTCCTTTCATTGGTTTTACCTCCTTAGGATAGATTTCCCACCATCCAATGGGAATGCCATGAAACCTTATTTTAAAACTGCCTTATTTGTTGTAATTGAGAAAAGGGAAGGAATATTTCTTAAATATCAACTACCCATCCGGTTTGTCAAGATAATTCTCGGAGACAGATAATTCTCGGAGATTTCAACGCTATCTTCCCACAGAAATGAAACCGGATTGCCGTAGCAGCTTGCCTTCTTTAATCATGAAGACCCTGGATTCCACGCTTGGCCGATGGTCAATGGCCGTGATGGTGACAGGCGGGATAAGACCTCCCATAACGAAATTCCTGAATCCCTCCAGGGCGCTCTTCACCCTATCTCGGGAGAGTCGCTCTTCCGGAAGAGATCTTCCGAAAGCTTCGGCAATGATCCGAACCGTGGCCCAGCCTTCAACGTAGGAAAGGGTGTGGGAGTCATAAGGATGCCATCGCTGATGGGCGTCTTTCAAATCCGCCATTCCGGGGACATCCTCACCAAAGGGAGAGATGGGCTGAACCCCCATGACTCCCTCAAAGGAAGTGAGATTTTCGTCAAACGCCTTCGGGGAGCAGACCCATTTTGTTTTCAAGCCCATTTTCGCCGCTTCCTGAAGGATCGAGGAAGCTTCTGTCGATGTGAGACTGAGATACACGAAGTCAGGGTTATTGGATGCCAGAGTGGTAAGGGCTGATAAAATTCCCTTCGAAGTTGCAGGATCGGAAATGGTAATATCCATGCCAATGTTCAATCCCAGGGCAGTCCCATATTTCTTGATCCCATCCAGGAAGTCCCGGCTGAGGTGGTCCGGAAATCCCAGAAAGACGACCTTCGGTTTCTTTGTCTTTGGCCCTGGATTTTCAGATATGAAATTCATCGCAATTCTTGCGGCATCAAGCGGGGTTGGAGTGGTCGAGAAAATGTATGGATATTTGGCTGATGGCGCGAAGGATGCGGGCATCGAGCTGACCATGGCAGGGATATGGTGATAATGAATATGGGGCGTCAAAGAAAGAGCCGTGTCCATGGAGTGAATGTAAAAAAGCAAGACCCTGTCAGCCTCGTTAAGCTTTCGAAAGGCGGCCAGTGTCTCCCCGACCTGGGATTGATCGTCGATCATAATGATCTCCAATTTCCTCCCGAAGACGCCGCCCCGCTGGTTGATCCATTTCGAGGCATCCAGGATCCCCTTGGCACATTCCCTGCCCGAGTCCCCCCAGCGGCCGGAGAAAGGAATGAAGGCGCCCATCTTAAGGGGGGATTGGGCGACAGCAATGTTAGGCAATAGGATGAGGAGAGAAATAACTACGGGCAGAACATATAGATTTTTGATTTTTTCAAGCATACGTTTTCCAAGTGTTGGGGTATCTAGAAAGATCATTGCAAAATGATCAATTAGTCCCGCGAAACGCGGGAATCCATTTGCAATTCAACACATTGATAATTTTTTATTGTTACTAATCAGTCCATAATTGTATAGACACTGAAAACAAGCCGTTCGTGCTGAGCCTGTCGAAGCATGAACGGCGTAGCAACGCACCCTCCCTTCGACGGGCTCAGGGCGATCGGACGAATGTGGTGAGCTTGTCGAACTACAAGCTCAGGGTGAACGGTAAAAAATGTGTCTTCTCAATTATGGACTCCTTAGTAATTTTGCAATTTGCATTAATATCTTAACTTCCTATTACTCTATAGTACTGGCTGTATAAAGCACAGCAAGAATTCTCGTTACTTTATCCTCATGACATTGCACGCGATGAGGAATGGTTGAATCATAGTAGATCGAATCTCCCGGGTAGAGAACATCCGTGTGGTTTTCAAGAACCACCTCCATTTCGCCTTCCAGGACAAAGATGAATTCTTCTCCTTCGTGAACCGAAATCTTGGAGACCTTGACCGTGGCGGGTTCCAGAGTCACGATAAAGGGCTCCATATGACGGTCCTTCTTCCCGGAGCCCAAGGATTCATAGCCGTAACCATACTTCACGCCGTCCTTTGAGGCAAAACGAGAGATTTTTTTCCTTTCGTCCTTCCTGACGATGGTGAACGGTTCTCCCTGGCTTTCGCCCAGGAAATCTCCCACTTTCACACCGAATGCCGCGGCCAGTTTGATCATGGTCCCGAGAGAAGGAGAGATCAGATGATTCTCCATTTGAGAGAGGAGTGCTGTGGAGAATCCCGACCGCTCCGCCAATTCCTTCAACGAAAGCCCCTTGCTTTCCCTGAGTGCCTTGATTTTCTCTCCAACCCGGATTTCCTCGGGCTTTTCTTCCATGGGCTCTCCTTTGGCCTAAACCACATAGGGTTCAAGGCTTGCCCTGCGCACCCTACGTGGCGCAGGGGTCAAAGAGATTGAATGTATTTAACTCCCGTCTGAATGGCATTGATGTTCGATGGAATGAGATGGTGATAACGTTCATCCAGAACCCGGTTCAGAGATTCAAAAACAGAAGATATTTGGACCCATTTCGTTCTTTCGATGAAGGCGCCCAGAGCAACCATATTGGCGAGTTTAGGGTTCCCGTTTCCAATCGCGATCTCATTGACGGGAATTGGAAGAATCTCTACGTCTGATCGTGTTGCTTCCTTGGGGTCAATAAGAGAGGAATTGAAGAAGAGGAGACCTTCTTTGAGAACCCGGTTTTGGTATTTAATTAACGAGGGAAGATTCATCACAATTACGGCGTGAGGTCTTTCAACGATCGGGGAGCCGATCTCTTTCGATGATATAACGACTGTACAGCTTGCGGTCCCCCCTCTCATCTCCACACCGTAGGTAGGGAGGAAGGTCACACATTTTCCTTCCATCATGGCTGAATAGGCCAGGAGGTTTCCAATAACCAAGACTCCCTGTCCTCCGAATCCTGCAATGATCAGATTGTGGTAGGAATGATCATTCGACATAAATTATCCTCACCCTCCCCATCAAGGGGGAAGGGAATGTTCGGATGGCATTTTCGTCGTTCGAGGATGTCGTATTCATCATGAAGGATTGCTTTCTTAGTAATTTTGCATTGCTGATTGTTAATTGCCTATTTTGCAATGTTGTTTTACAGGTAGTCCGCCATTTTTCGTTCTTTCAGTATACCCAGTGGAAAGTAGGGAATCAATTCTTCTGCCACCCGCTGATTTGCCTCAAGGGAGTTTAACCCCCAGTTGGTAGGGCAAGCTAATAGCATTTCTACGAAAGAGAAGCCCATCTCTTCGATCTGCATCTGAAAGGCTTTGCGGATCGCCTTTTTTGCCTTCATCAGGTTGCCGGGGTTGTTCACGGCGACTCGCGCCACAAAAGCGGTTCCCTCCAAGGTGGCCAACATTTCGGCCATACGGATCGGGTAACCGTCATGGGAGAAATCCCTTCCATAGGGACTGGTCGTTGTCTTCTGACCGAGAAGTGTTGTCGGGGCCATTTGGCCTCCGGTCATCCCATAAACCGTATTGTTGGCAAAAATGATGGTTATGTTCTCTCCCCGGTTCGCAGTATGGATCACTTCGGCAATCCCGATCGAAGCAAGGTCCCCGTCTCCCTGATAGGTGAAGACAATCCTGTCCTTCCTGGCGCGTTTTACGCCTGAGGCAACGGCAGAGGCTCGGCCATGAGGGGCTTCCAGGACATCTAAGTCGAAGTAGTCGTACATGAAGACAGAGCATCCTACCGAAGCGACGCCGATTGTCTTCTCTCTAATTTTGAAGTAGTCGATCGCTTCTGCCACCAGGCGATGACCGATCCCATGATGACAACCCGGACAGAAATGAAAGGGAATGTCAACCAACGACTCGGGACGCTTAAAAACCTGCTCCATGCTTTTCTCCATGAAATCCGAAACGCTTAGTGTCAGTGAACCGTGTCTGTGTCAGTAAAACCCTGACACAGAAAACTGACACTGACACTTTGATCAATGTTTTACCCGTAATACTTTTTGACCTCTTCCAGGATGTCTTCCGGCGATGGCAGCGAACCCGGAGGCCTCCCGTAGAAATGGACCTCGGCATCCCGCTCCACTGAAAGCCTCACATCTTCCACCATCTGTCCCGTATTCAATTCAACGGTCAAGAAGGATTTGACCTTTTGAGAAACATCATAAAGGGCTTTCTCCGGGAAGGGGAAGAGGGTGATCGGTCTGAAAAGACCTACTTTCATCCCTTCTTCCCTGGCCAGGTCAACACTGGTCCTCGAAACCCTTGCCATGCTCCCAAAGGCGGAGATCACAAGCTTTGCATCGTCTGTAAAAAGGGTTTCAAAGCTAACTTCCTCCTGTTTCATCTGCTCATATTTCTGATGGAGCTTCCAATTATGCTCTGAAAGCTCGCCATCCTGAAGATAGAGGGATTTGATCCGGTTCGGCTTTCTTCCTTCTGCCCCGGTCAAGGCCCAGGTTTTAGGGGGAAGTTCGACTGACTTCGGCTTATTCCGGACGAGGGGTTCCTTCATCTGTCCGATCAGGGCGTCTCCCAGGATCATAGCGGGATTTCGGTATTTGTCCGCAAGATCGAAAGCAAGACAGGTCAAGTCGTACATTTCCTGAATGGTAGAGGGTGCGAGAACGATCATACGGTAATCCCCGTGTCCGCCGCCCCGGGTTGCTTGAAAATAATCGCCCTGAGAAGGAGAGATCCCCCCCAATCCGGGTCCGCTTCTCGATATATTCACAATCAAGGCCGGAAGCTCGCTTCCCGCCATATAAGAGATTCCCTCCTGCATGAGCGATATCCCGGGACTCGAGGAGGACGTCATGGCTCGCGCTCCCGTGGCGGATGCGCCGAGGAGCAGATTGATGGAGGCAATCTCACTCTCTGCCTGGATGAATTCTCCTCCCAAGGGTGGAAGATGTTTGGAGAGATATTCCGGTATGTCATTCTGCGGGGTGATCGGATAGCCGAAATAGAGCAGACAACTGGAATCAATCGCAGCCATCGCGATGGCTTCGTTTCCCTTGACGAACAGTTTTTCAGAATGTGGGTCCATTTGCTTTTTCTTTTGATTCAAATTTCCATTTTGCAATGATCTTCTTAATCACTTCCATACCTGAATGGCCACGTCCGGGCAGATCTCACCGCAGATGGAACATCCGGTGCATGTTCCGTTTCCTTCCCAGACGGCGTAAAAATACCCCTGACGGTTCATCTCTTTTCCTATCCGGATGAGTTCCTTCGGACAGGAGATGGTGCAGAGCCCGCACGCTTTACATCGCTCACGATCGATTTCAATTTTGCCCATCAAATCACCACCAACAAGAACAATTAAAATTAACACATTTAGTTCAAAAAAAACAGGCACCTTCATAGAGAGCTCTTAAAACCACTTTTCGCTCTCTTGATTACAGAGATTCCAAGAATTGATTACAGAGATTTTTGGGCTTTTTCAGAAATCTCTCAGATCACTCTTGACGGGGGGAGGTCAGGGATGATATCTATTTACTCAAAAATGAATCCAGGGGGGCAAGTGATATGAAAAAGCCGTTGTGGGTGCCGTCTGAAGACCGGATCAAGAAGGCTAACATAACCCGCTTCATCGAGTATGTTAATCAAACGTATGGAAAACATTTCAAGACTTATGATGACTTGTACCAATGGTCCGTAGCAGCGATTCCCGATTTTTGGGCCGCGGCCTGGGATTTTTTGGGAATCAAAGCCTCCAGAAAGTATGATCAGGTGGTCGACGACCTGAGTAAGTTTCCGGGGGCAAAGTGGTTCCCCGGGGCAAAGCTCAATTTCGCAGAGAATCTTTTGAGGTACCGGGATGACCAACTGGCTTTTGTTTTCAGGGGAGAAACCGTGAAATCTGCTAAGATGACCTATGCAGAACTTCATACCACGGTTGCCCGGTTAGCAAAATCCATGCGCGAATTGGGGATTCGTCCAGGAGACAGGGTAGCAGGCTATATGCCAAACCTCATGGAGACCGCCCTATCCATGTTGGCTGCAACGAGTATCGGGGCTGTATGGTCTTCTTGCGCTACTGATATCGGGCCGTTGGCCGCCCTTGACCGACTCGGTCAAATAGAGCCCAAGGTTCTGTTCACCGTGGACGGCTATTTTTATAAGGCCAAGTCCTTCAGCACCTTAGAAAATGCAGCAGAAGTTGCCAAGGGCATCCCTTCGCTGAAAAAGGTCATTATTGTTTCGTATGCAGGAAATAAACCGGATCTCAGCAAGATCCCTAACGCCGTTCATTTTGAGGACTTTTTATCTGCGGAGAAAAAGCCCGCCCTTGAGTTTGAACAATTACCCGCTGATCATCCCGTCTTTATCATGTTTTCTTCCGGAACAACCGGCAAACCTAAATGCATGGTACAGAGCTCAGGAGGCATTCTGCTCAACCAGCTCAAGGAGATCATCATCCAAACGGATGTGAAGCGCGAGGATAAAATCTTTTACATCACCACCTGCAGCTGGATGATGTGGAACTGGTTGCTCAGTTCCCTGGGCGCGGGGGCAACCGTTGTCCTATACGATGGCAACCCCAACTATCCAGATGCTTACGCCATGTGGAAGATGACCCAGGATGAAAAGATAACCATTTTTGGTCTCAGCGCAACCTATATCAACTATCTTCGAAGTGAGGGGATCCAGCCCGGAAAGAAATATGATCTTTCCTCCCTGAAAGAGATTTCTCAAACCGGCTCCGTTCTCTCGGCAGAAGGCTTCGAATGGGTCTATCAGGAGATTAAGAAGGATCTCCATTTCAATTCCATCGCAGGGGGTACGGATATCAATGGCTGTTTTGCCGTCGGCAGTCCCATCCAGCCCGTTTATGCAGGGGAGCTTCAGGGCCCGGGTCTCGGGATGAAGATAAAGGCTTATGGTGAAAATGGGAAACCCGTATGGGATCAGGAGGGAGAACTGGTGTGCGAATCTCCGGCTCCCCCTATGCCACTCTATTTCTGGAATGATCCAAACGGGGAAAAATATAAAAGCGCCTACTTCGAGTACTATCCCAATATCTGGCGCCACGGCGACTATGTCGTCTTTCACAAAGACACCCGGGGCATCACTTTTTATGGCCGCTCGGATGCCGTCCTGAAACCCTCCGGGGTCCGAATTGGCACCGCTGAAATTTATAACGTGGTGGAGAAGATCGAAGGAATCGCCGACAGCCTCGCCATTGGACAGAATTGGGAAGGCGAACAGCGCATCATCCTCTTCGTGAAACTGGCTCAGGGGGCGCAACTGACCGAGGAGTTGAAGAACAAGATCAGGAAGACCCTGCGGGAAAAGGCCTCTCCACGCCATGTCCCGGCAATCCTCATGGAGATGCCTTCCGCTCCCTATACCTTAAACATGAAGAAGGTGGAAAGCGCCGTGACAAACATTATCCATGGCAGGCCGGTTCTCAACAGGGATGCGCTCATGAACCCGGAGGTTCTTGATTATTTTGAGAAGATCGTGCCGGAACTCCAGAAGTAATTAAGTAAAGTTGTGAGTTCGGAGGACACGAGTGGGCGTGCCCGTGGCGGGCACGCCTTGAAGTTCCTTCTCGGGCCGGGGCTTCTCCCAAATCCGCCCAGCATTCCCCCCTGGTATCTCGACTGTTCCAGTCTACTCCACATTCCGATCCCAATTACAATGAATGGTTCGCAACCCTCTGTAAAAACAATGTCCCTTTCTCATTTCTAATAAATCAGTTGACAAATAAGGATACTATTTTGTATACTTATTTGTGAGTAATAGGAGGCCATTTTATGTCTGGTAAAACGGTGCGGATTAGAAAAGAAACTCAAAATATCCTTCGGGACCTTGCAAACAATGAAGGCAAGCCGATGCAGACGATCCTTGATCTTGCCGTAGAAAGATATCGGAGGCTACGTATCCTTCAAGAGGCGAATGCAGCTTATGCCGCCCTGAGGAATAACCCTAAGGCATGGAAGGCGGAACTTGCCGAGCGCAGGGAATGGGACGCAACGATGGCCGATGGCCAAGAGGATAAATAAGCATGGCTGAACCCCTTCGAGGAGAGGTCTGGCTTGTTGATCTAAACCCTGCCAGAGGCCATGAGCAGGCAGGAAAAAGACCTGGACTTATCGTCTCAGTGGATCTTTTTAACCAGGGTCCAGCCGGACTGGTGGTCATCCTTCCAATTACTACTAAAGCCAAAGGAATTCCCTTTCATATCGAAATCAATATTTCAGAGGGCGGCTTAACGCAGCAAAGCTTCATTAAATGTGAGGACGTAAGGTCTATCGCCAAAGAGCGTCTTTTTAAGAGATTGGGCCGTGTGTCTGGCGCGACAATGAAGGCGGTCGAAGACCGCCTTCGCATCCTCCTTGATTTGTAACCAGCCCACCAATAGAAAAGAGGACAAGCAACTTTTTCTTACCTTATTCTCAGCTATTTTGGCCCATATCAGGTAGGGAACGGTTTCAAACCGTTCCCTACGCCTGCTCAACTTAGTCCCCCCCTTCAACATAAGGTCTTTTCCGAGGACCGGTCTTTGGACTATCATTTCGGCAATTCATACGTTCCAACTGCCCTGCGGCAGCCTTGAGATGTGCCAGGTGTTATCGGCTTGCCGGTTGTGATAGGCCAGTTTTTACCACTGCATTTGATGCCTTCCCATTTGCCAGTACCTTGATGACCCCTTGGGAAAGACGTCTTCTTTCTAAACCGGAATTTGGGTGAAGAGGAGAAACTCCAACGCTACTTTAGGACTTTTTCATAATGTCTTTCCAATTATTCATTAGATATCATTCCCGTGACTCTTCCGAAAACAAAAGGGACCCGAAGGTCCCTCCTTTGTTTTGTTACGGGTAAGCAACGGATCAGACGACGAAGACTTCTTGGGGGGTCTTGTGAATTCGAACCGCGCCCGATTTCGTGATGATAAAGTTATCGCAGCAGAAACCATAGGCAGTCTGTTCTTTATTGATCGTCATCGGATGGATCGTGATATTCATGTTTTCCTGAACGGTCATATCCTCCTCAGGACGCATTGAGGGGCGCTCTACCAGGTCATATCCCTGACCATGGCAAAACAGCCTCGTGTCCGGGAGGCATCCCAGCCTGGCAAGCTCATCGTTATAGAATTTGTAAATATTAGCCGGATCTGCTCCAGGCTTCAGCAACTTGGCAGTTTCGACTTGCAGCTTTACCATCGAATCCCACATCTTTAAAAGGGGCTTGGGAGGCTCTCCGATGGATACGGTCCGGCCAAGCTCGCAATAATATCCGCCGGGCCCATTGACCTCGGGCATGATACAGACCTGGTCTCCCGGTTGCAGTGTTCGAGTCTGCAACATGTCCGCTTTCTGTAAGGCAGGAGTCCCTGCGGGCGCCGAACCGACCATGATGAGCTGTTCCTCGCTTCCCCAGATCCAGAACAATCGCTGGATCTCCGCCCTGATCTCATACTCCCTTACACCGGGACGGACCATTGCCAAAACAGCCCCCCACACGATGTCCTGCATTCTGGCCGTCTCTTTGACGAACTCTAACTCTTCTTCGCTCTTCACTGATTTGAGGTTGTCCACTAAATCGGTCGCATAGCTCATGGCCAAACCGGGGAGATTTTCCTTAATGGTGTTGTACATAAAAGCGCCCATCATTGCCGGGCCCACAACACCGAGGGTCTTCACTTTAAGTTTTTTGAGCGTCTCGACCGCGGCTTTAGCATCCATGTCATTGGTGCGGGTCAGGGGAGGGATATAAGGACGGTTGATGCGCTCCTTGACACCATAGACGGCCCACTCCGGCGGTGATGCAGGCAAGGGCGGTCCCCCGTGAGAGATGATCGTCATGTCCGTGTTTAACGGGAAGATGACTGTCGCCGTATAACCGTTCGTGGCGGGAATGTCGGTGAAGTACCGGAAATTCCCGCCCAGGAACTGGTTATTGCTCTGCAGAATAAGGCAGTCCAGCTTTTCCTTTTCCATTGCTTTCCGGACCTCTTTGAAACGCCTCTCCATCTCCTTTTTGGAGATCGGCTTCCTGAGTTCCTTTTTTCTTATCTCTTCTGACATGATCCTTCTCCTTTCTTGATAGTGTGATCTTCAGACGCACCCTATTCAAGCGGAATAAAATCTGCAACGATCTCCCTGGCATCAAACCCTTTCTTGATAAAACCGTACTTAGCACATAGGTCGACCTGGACTTGAATATCTTTCTTGGACATCTTCGTATAAAACTTGGGTGGCGTGATTTTCCGCAAAAGATTGACATCCAATTTTGTATACTTCGCGACAATTTCGGGCATCTGATCCGGGTTGTTGTTAATAAAATTGGTTGCCTTGGTAATGGCTTTGAGGAACCTTCCCAACTTTTCTTTGTTCTTCTCCAGGGACGATTTCTTGGCAAACCATGACGAGACCATGATGCGATCCGCAATCTCGGGAGGATAGTACCCGGCGTAGAGCAGCCGCGTGATTCCCTCCGCCTCTGAAGCCGCTATAAAAGGCTCGGCAATATGACCCGCGTCCACGGCTCCTTCTTTCACTGCCACAGGAATACTGGGGACGGGTACCTCCACAAATTTCAGTGTCTTGGCATCCACACCATAGAAGTCTGCAAGGGTGAGAATGGCCAGATGGGGAAGGGCTTGTAGCGCAAGAATTGCGATCTTTTTGCCTGCCAGGTCTTTGAATGACTGCATCGGGGAATCCTTCTTCACGATGATACCGACTGTTCTCCGGTTTGAAGCGTCGACAAAAACGCCCGGGGCAATGAAGGCAAAATCGAAACCCTTCACATAGGCTTGTGAGAGAGGGACGATCGCTGTCCAACCCAGATCCACAGACCCGCTCTCGACAAGCGTTTGACTCACCGCCCCACCTTGAGCGACCTGCCCTTCCACCTTGAGACCCTCTTCCTCAAAAAAACCTTTCTCCTGGGCCACATAGAATTGCTGCAAATCCATAATGGGAAGGTAGGACACCCTCATAGGAATAAGTTCCTTGGCATCACCAGGGCTTATCACAAAAATAGACACGATGAGGCTCATCACGATTAACCCAACCTTTTTGAAATCTCTTGACCGTTTCATTTTACCCTCCTTGGTTTGAATTTGAGATAAGCCAGCCCGTTGCCGGCCATTTTGTAGTTTTTGTTGACACCCCTTTCAGGTGACTGCCTCAAACTTGGCCTTGTGCCACCCAATCACGGCGGTGTTCAAGAACCGGAGCAATCCATTGAGTGCATAACCGGCGAGGGCTACCAGAAAGATGCCCGCATACATTTCCGGGATATCGAAGCTTCGCTGCATCACCAGGATAAAACGTCCAATCCCATTCAGAGCCCCTACCATCTCCGAGACAATGTCTACAATCAAAGCAATGGGTAATGCAACCCTCCATCCCGTTAAGATTTGGTGGAGGGAGGCAGGAAAAATGACCTGGAGAATAATTTCGTATCGGCTTTTTCC
>Ga0214473_10008680_pt1 | contig 12008 bp, 10 predicted proteins | sample RVTome_7_FD_203509 | JGI IMG/M metagenome (GOLD analysis project Ga0214473, IMG submission 203509) | Soil microbial communities from uranium-contaminated site in the Upper Colorado River Basin, Wyoming, United States - RVT98D197 | ecosystem: Environmental > Terrestrial > Soil > Contaminated >...
GTTCCTGCGGCCGAGCAGGGTTCCTCTGATCTGGCGCGGGCGTCCGGCGTTCGTCCGTTCGACCCTGCTCTGCCTCTTCGGTTCCGGGCTGATCGCGTGGTTCGCCGAGGGAACGACCTGGGACGCGCTGGGCTTCTCCGCGGGTATCTCGCTGTGGGTACCCGGAGCCGTTCTCACCGTCTACGCGCTCCTGCTGCCGCGTGTCCGTGGGCGTTCGTCGTCGATCGCGTTCGCCGCCATCCTGTTGTCGTCGGGCCCCTCGGCGCTGATCGCGTCGGCGTCGCTCGACATGACGACCACGCTGTGGTTCGCGCCCGTGCTGCCTCTCGTCGTGATGGGGTTGGTCGCATCCGCGGCGGAGCCTGTCGCCGTCTGGTGGGAGCGTCGGGCGGACCATTCGGCACACGAGCGAACGCCCCCGCCGCTCGTCGACGGCGCGATGGTCCGCCCCATGGTGGTGGTCAACGCCGTCGCCGTCGGACTGCTTGCCGTCTCGGTGATCGCCGCGTCCGCCGACCCGCTGCCCGCCCGGATCGGGACGGCGCTGCCCACCTACCTGGGGATCCGCGAGCGCGCGCAGGACGCGCGCTCGAAACAGAACCTCCTTCAGGCGCTCGACGCCGCGAATGCCTTCCGCGCCGCCGCCGGGTCGGCGGCGGGGTTCGACGCCGTGGGCGGTCAGGTACTGCAGCCGGCGCTGCGGTGGAGCGACGGAGCGGTCCCCGAGCGCGATCTCACGGTGTCGGTGCTCCGGTCCACGCCGAACCTGGTACGCGTGGCAACCGTGAGTGCCAGCGGGGCGGCCTTCTGCGCGCAGGCGACGTCCGCGGACGGATGGTCGGCGACCTACGGCGCCGGTGCGCGGCACGGCACCGAGGGCGTCGCCAGATCGCTGCGCGAGGCCGTAGCCCGGTGCGCTGCCGAGCCGTTCTCGGCCGCCGACCTGCCGGAGCTGCCCGTCGCGACGCTCTGCGACGGCCTCGACCGCGACGGGATCATCATCTGCCGCTCCGTCCAACACCTGGTCGAGAGCATCCTGTCCTCTCCGCGTGGGCGCGGTGTGAACTAACGGGTGGGGTCCGCTTCGGGCGCGCTCGGATGGCGGCGCCCGGTCATCGAGCACTCGGTGTTCCGTCACCCGACACACGGTCCGCACGCTCGGTGAGAACGCGTCTCACGAGGTGAGATTCGGTTGAGTCACGCGAGAAGGGAGACCTAGACTCGCCAGCCACCACCCGCGCGAACAGGAGGCCCCCATGACCTACGGCGTCGAGGAGTACGAGCGCAGGACCCCGAAAGGGAGGGCGGCCTGGGAGGCGGCCTCCACGCTCATCCCGGGCGGCGTCGGCAGCGCGATCCAGTTCAAGCCCCCGTACCCGCTGTACGTCGGCGACTCCAAGGGCTCTCGTGTGTGGGATCTCGACGGCAACGAGTACATCGACTACTCGCTGTGCTACGCGGCGATGGTCGCGGGTCACGCGAACCCGATCATCGTCGAGGCGATCCAGAAGCAGGCGAGTCACGGCACCCTGTACGGCATGCCGACCACGCTCGCTGGCGATCTCGCCGAGGAGATCGTCCGCCGCTACCAGGGCGTGATCGACATGATCCGGTTCACGCAGTCGGGGGTCGAGGCCACGCAGACGGCGATCCGCCTCGCGCGCGCCGCCACCGGTCGCAAGACGATCGTGAAGATCGAAGGCCAGTACCACGGCGGCACCGACCATCTCCTGGTCTCGATCGGCGGCGCCCCCGCCGACAAGGCCGGCCCCGACGAGCATCCCAACGCGACCGCGGACTCCGCGGGACTGCTGCCTGCCTCCACCGAGTACACGGCCGTCGTCAGCTTCAACGACATCGAGATGATGACCCGCGCCTTCGACGAGCACGACGGCGACGTGGCGGGGGTGATCATCGAGCCGGCGATGACGAACGGTGGCGTGATCCCACCGTTGCCCGGCTACCTCGAGGCGGTCCGTGACCTCTGCACGAAGAAGGGCGCCGTGCTGATCATGGACGAGGTCAAGCTCGGCTGCCGGATCGCGCCCGGCGGCGCCACCGAGCGTTGGGGCGTGAGGGGCGATCTCGTCACGCTCGCGAAGGCGATCGGCGGTGGCGTTCCCGTCGGCGCGTTCGGTGGGAAGCGCGAGCTCATGGAGCAGGTCACCCCGCTCGGCTCGATGGTCCATTTCGGCACCTACAACGCGAACCCGCTCGGCATGGCCGCCGGGATCGCGTGCCTCACCAAGGTGATGACCGACGACGCCTACAAGGAGATGACCAGGCTCACGACGCGCCTGGCGGACGGGATGCGCCAGGTCTTCTCCGAGCGGTCTGTGACCGCGCACGTCGCCCAGGTCAGCACGCTCGGCGGTCTGTTCTTCGGGCTCGAGGAGCAGCCGACGAACTTCCGCGAGGCCGCGAAGAACGACGCGGCACGATGGGACGACTATTGGTTCGGCATGCTGAACCGCGGCGTGATCCCGATGGGCTCGGCCTGGTTCGAGGAGTTCTCGATGTCGGCGCAGCATACCGACGAGGACGTCGATCGAACGCTCGAGGCGTTCGACGACTGTATCGGCGCCATCACGGCATAACCCGATGACGGCCGGTCCGGTCGCCGACGACGTCACGGTCGAGCAGCTCGAGCGGGACCCGTACCCGATCTATGCGAGGCTGCGGCGCGAGGCGCCCGTCTGCTTCGTGCCCGCGGTCGGCCTGTGGTTCATCACGCGCTGGGCGGACGCGATGGCCGCCGGGCAGGACCCGGAACGGTTCCCCGCGTCGATGCCGGGCTCACCGCTCGACCGGACCCTCGGCGGCGCGAACGTGCTGACGGTCGACGGCGAGGAACATCGGCGCCGGCGCGCGCCGATGGAGGCGACGCTTAGACCGAAGCCGCTCGAGGCCACCGCGTCCGCCACCGTCGAGCGAGTCGCGCACCGGCTCCTCGACGATCTCGCGCCCAACGGCGAGGCTGAGCTGATGTCGGCCTTCTGCGAGCCGTTCGGCGTGCTGTCCCTGGCCGCCGTGATCGGCTTGCCCGAGCTTCCAGCCCACACCCTGATGCGCTGGTTCCACGAGATCGCGACCGGCACGTCGAACTACGAGGGCGACCCGGCGAAGCAGGCCGTGGCCGATCGCACGAGCGCCGAGGTCGACCAGACGCTCCGGCCGCGGTTCGAGGAGCTGCTGGACCGCCCCGACCGCACGATGATCTCGGACATGCTCCACGCCGAGCGAGGCGATCTCGACGAGCGCCTGCGCACGCTGATGCCGTCGCTCAAGCTCGCGCTGATCGGCGGTCTGCAAGAGCCGGCACACGGGCTCGGCACGACCGTCGTCGGGGTCCTCGGCGATCCCGCACAGCGCAAGGAATTCCTGGCGGACCCGGTGGGCCTCGCGCGCAACGCCACCGAGGAAGGCATCCGCTGGGTCGCGCCGATCGGCACCCAGGGACGCGCCGCGGGCCGCGACGCGACGGTGGGCGGCGTCACGATCCCGGACGGTGAGGCTGTCGGCATCATGGTGCCCTCGGCGAACCGCGACGAAGATGTCTGGGGACCGACCGCCGCCGCGTTCGACCTGCACCGCCCGCATCACGCCCATGCCGCGTTCGGGTTCGGTCCGCATTTCTGCGTGGGATTGCACCTGGCGCGGATCCAGATGCGCGTGGGTATCCGCGCGCTCGTGGAACGGCTCCCCCAGCTGCGGCTCGACACCGACCGACCACCCGGCTTCCGGGGCTGGGAGTATCGCGGACCCTCCGAGCTTCGGGTCCTCTGGGGCTGAGGCGGCGGCGGAGGCGGAGCGGCCCTCGGTCGCTACCCCATCCGGACCTGTGGGGCCCCACGAGGCAGCCTAGGATGGCCGGCAGTGAGCGGAGGGAGCTGAGTCCGTGGAGCGCATCAGTCATTGGATCGGCGGGAAGCTCGTCCCCGGTGAGTCTGGCCGTGCGGGCCCCGTGTACAACCCGGCGACGGGCGAGCAGACGCACGAGGTCGATCTCGCGAGCGTGCTCGAGGTCGATGCGGCGGTCGCGTCGGCGGCCGATGCCTACCCGGCATGGCGCGCGACGTCGCTGTCCAAGCGCACCGAGATCATGTTCCGGGTTCGCGAGATCCTCGAGGCGCACCGACGCGACATCGGGGTGCTCGTCACGCAGCAACACGGCAAGGTGCTGTCGGACGCCATGGGCGAGGTGGCGCGTGGGATCGAGAACGTCGAGTTCGCCTGCGGGATCGCCCATCTGATGAAGGGCGGCTACAGCGAGCAGGCGTCCACCGACGTCGACGTGTACTCGATCCGCCAACCGCTCGGTGTGGTCGCCGGGCTCACCCCGTTCAACTTCCCCTCGATGGTGCCCATGTGGATGTTCGCGAACGCGATCGCGGTCGGGAACTGCTTCATCCTGAAGCCGTCCGAGAAGGACCCGGGCGCCTCCGTGTTGATCGCAGAGCTGCTGCAGGAGGCAGGCGTGCCCGACGGCGTGTTCAACGTCGTGCAGGGCGACAAGGTGTCGGTCGATCGTCTGCTCGCGCACCCCGACGTGCAGGCGCTCTCGTTCGTCGGTTCCACGCCGATCGCGCGCTACGTCTATGAGACCGGCTCGAAGCACGGCAAGCGTGTCCAGGCCCTCGCCGGCGCGAAGAACCACATGATCGCGCTTCCGGACGCCGACATCGGCATGGCGGCCGACGCGGCGGTCTCCGCCGCGTACGGCTCTGCGGGCGAGCGGTGTATGGCGGTGAGCGTCCTCGTGACGGTCGGCGACATCGCCGACCCGCTCATGGAGGCGATCGAGGAGCGGATCCCCAAGGTGAAGATCGGCGACGGGATGGATCCCGAGTCCGAGATGGGGCCGCTCGTCACACGTGAGCACCGCGACCGGGTCGCGGCGTACATGGACGGCGCGCGCGAGCAGGGGGCCAGGGTCCGGGTCGACGGCCGGGAGCATCCGCGCTTCCGGGGCGACGGCTACTTCCTCGGCGTGTCGCTGATCGACGACGTCACCGAGGAGATGGACTGCTACCGCGACGAGATCTTCGGACCGGTCCTGTCGACGGTCCGTGTCGACACGTATGACCAGGCGGTGCGTCTGGTGAACGAGAACCCGTGGGGCAACGGCGTCGCGCTGTTCACACGCGACGGCGGCGCCGCGCGACGGTTCACGTTCGAGTGCGACGCGGGGATGGTGGGGATCAACGTCCCGATCCCGGTGCCGGTCGGCTATTACTCGTTCGGTGGGTGGAAGGCGTCGCTCTTCGGCGACAGCCACATGTACGGACCCGAGGGCGTCCACTTCTGGACGAGGGGCAAGGTCGTGACCGAACGCTGGCCGGACCCCAGCACCAGCAAGGTCGACCTGGGATTCCCCCGCACCAGGTGAGCGGTTTCGAGGGCAACGACCACACGCCGCATACCGACGCGTACTTCGCGCGGTTCCTCGCCGAGGCGGGCGTGCGCGCCGACCGGTACGACGTGGTCGCGTTCGGGTCGGACGAGGCGACCCAGGACGAGCTCGCCGGCCTCGTGCTGCACGGCCCGAAGCGAGCCACGACGTCGGCGCTGCGCGACTACCGGCCGGGAGGTCCCGAGGGCGAGCGCGTACCGCAATCGGGAGATCACTGCGTGGTCGTCGACGGGCACGACACCCCCCGCGCCGTGTACCGCTCGACCCGGGTCGACATCGTGAGGTTCGGCGACGTGGACGAAGCGTTCGCGTGGGACGAGGGGGAGGGGGACCGCTCGCTCGCGGATTGGCGGGAGGGACACATCCGGTACTTCGCTCGCGACGCGGCGCGCGCCGGCTGGGTCTTCGACGAGGACACCGAGGTCGTGCTCGAGCGCTTCACGGTGGTGTGGCCGCCCGAGGTGGCCGACCCCGCGTGAGCGAGCTCGTCGAGCCGCGCCCGGTCGCCGGCGCGTGGACGGCGACCGCCGCGGTCGTCTCCGTGGCGCTGTGGGCCTCGACGTTCACCGTGTTCAAGATCGCGTTCCGGCGTCTGGATCCGCTCGCGTTCACCGGTGTGCGCTACCTGCTCTTGACCGCGCTCGCCACCGGCTACCTCGTGTGGCGACGCGGCCGGGTCGCGCCGTCGCCGTCGCGGGACCTTCGGCTGGTGGCGCTTGCCGGGGTGTTCGGCTACTTCCTCCTGGAGCTGACGTTCGTGCTCGGGCTCGACCGCACGAGCGTGGTGGCGAGCGCGATCCTCGTGGCGACCCACCCGATCTGGGGGGTGACCTTCGTCGCGATCGGCGCGCGCCGCCGGCCCACCGGGAGGGAGGTGGCCGGACTCGCGGTCGGGATGGCCGGCGTCGTCGTGTTCCTTGGCGCGGGCGGGCTCGGCGAGGTCCGGTCCGGCGATCTCCTTTCGCTCGGCACCGCGATCTCGTTCGGGATCTACGGCGCCATGATCGACCGCCTGGGCGACCGGGTGCCGCAAGGAGAGATGGTCGCGACGAGCATGGCGGCCGGAGGCGTGCTGCTGGTGCTCGTATCGATCCCGGCCCTGTTCGCGCAGGATTGGTCGGCCCCGTTGCCGGCGGACTGGGCGAGCGTTGCGTACGCGGCCCTCGGGCCGATCCTGCTCGGGTTCGTCCTGTGGGCGTGGGCGCTGCGGCGCCGCGGGATGGCCCGGACCGCCCCGTTCGGCTATCTCGAGCCGATCTTCGCGACGGCGCTCGCCGTGGCCGTCCTCGGCGAGTCGTTCACGGCGTCGCAGGTCGTCGGCGGGGCCCTCGTCCTCGTCGGGGTGATCCTCGCGGCGGGCGCTGCGGCAGAGCCCGAGGTGCCGCCGGCGCTGTGATCCTCGCGCGCGTACCCTGTGGCGGAACGGAGCGAGGGAGCGACCGATGGACCGTGACGAACTGCTGCAGCGCGAGACCGAAGGCTGGGCCGGTCTCGAGGCCGCGTACACGCGCGTGCCGGCCGAGAGGCGAGGCGAGGAGGGCGTCGTGCCACGGTGGTCCGTGAAGGACCTCGTCTGGCATTGCGCGAAGTGGGCCGAGTACACAGGGGGCAACCTCGAGGCGATGGCCGCCGGCACATACGCGGAGGAGCATCATGACGACGCCTACTGGGACGCGATGAACGCGGACATCGCGGCGCAGTCGAAGGTGCGCACGTGGGACGAGGTCATCGGGGCCGCCGCGGAGATGCGGGAGCGTGCGCGCGCGGCGCTCATGGCGCTGTCCTCGGTGACCGACGAGGCCGCCGAGGACTTCTCGGACGAGACCTTCGAGCATTACGAGGAGCACGCGGCCGAGATCGCCGCCTTCGCCGACCGGCTCTAGGACGTCCCCGGTGTCGGGGCCCTCGGGTGAGAGATCTCGTCTCAGCGCGTCACGGCGCCGTGAGCGCTGGCCGTGGCTGTGATCGCCGGATGGCTCAACGTAGCTCCTGGAGGCGGATCAGGTTGCCCGCGGGATCGCGGAGGGCGCAGTCGCGAACCCCGTACGGCTGCTCGGTCGGCTCCTGGACGACCTCGGCGCCGCTGGCCTGCAGCCGCGCGAAGGTGTTGTCGAGGTCGGCGGTGGCCAGGATGATGGCGGCGTAGGTGCCCTTGGCCATCATCTCGACGATGGTGCGACGCTCGTCGTCGGTGACGCCGGGGTCGGCGGCCGCCGGATACAGGACGATCGACGTGCCGGGCTGGTCGGCGGAGCCGACCGTGATCCAGCGCTTCCCGACGTATCCGACGTCGCCCCGAACCTCGAAGCCGAGCGTGTCGCGGTAGAAGGCGAGCGATGCGTCCGGATCGTGGTGCGGGAGGAAGGTCGAGTGAATGGTGATGTCCGTGGCGGTCATGCTCCCTGCGTCTCGGCGACCGGCGCTTCTCGATTCCTGATCGGTCTGGTCACCTGTTTCGCCACGCACGACGGCATCCCCGCCGTGGTGCGCGCCGCATGGCGGCGGTAGGAGCTGGGTGGCGTGCCGACAAGCTCGGTGAAGCGACTGCTGAAGGTGCCCAGCGACGAGCAACCGACCGCGAAACAGACGTCGGTGACGCTGAGGTCGCCACGACGCAGCAGCGCCATCGCGCGCTCGATGCGCCGCGTCATCAGGTAGCCGTACGGCGACTCGCCGTACGCGAGCCGGAACTTCCCGAACCGACTCCCATCCCGTCTACTCCCGCACCTGCCGGTGAATGAGGACGGGTTCGAAACATTGGAAGAGAACTCGTCTCACGGTGTCTGCGGGGTCTCGGTCAGGTGCCGACGTAGGCCGCGAGGTGCTCGCCGGTAAGGGTGGAGCGGGCTGCGACGAGGTCGTCGGGTGTTCCCTCGAAGATGATCCGGCCGCCGTCGTGGCCGGCGCCGGGGCCGAGGTCGATGATCCAGTCGGCGTGTGCCATGACCGCCTGGTGGTGATTGATGACGATGACCGACTTGCCGGAGTCGACGAGCCGGTCGAGCAGGCCGAGCAGCTGCTCGACGTCGGCGAGGTGAAGGCCGGTGGTCGGCTCGTCGAGCACGTAGACGCCGCCCTCCTCGGCCATGTGGGTGGCCAGCTTGAGCCGCTGCCGCTCCCCGCCGGACAGCGTGGGGAGCGGCTGGCCGAGGCTGAGGTAGCCGAGGCCCACGTCCACGAGTCGGGTGAGGATCTTGTGCGCTGCCGGAGTCTTCGCCTCGCCGGCAGCGAAGAACGCCTCGGCCTCGGTGACCGGCATCGCGAGCACCTCGTTGATGTCCTTCCCGCCGAGTTTGTACTCCAGGACCTCGGCCTGGAACCGCTTCCCCTCGCACTCCTCGCAGGTGCTGCCCACGGTGTCCATGAAGCCGAGCTCGGTGTAGATGACGCCGGCGCCGTTGCAGTTGGGGCAGGCGCCCTCGGAGTTGGCACTGAACAGCGCCGGCTTCACGCCGTTGGCCTTCGCGAACGCCTTGCGGATCGGGTCGAGCAGTCCGGTGTACGTCGCCGGGTTGCTGCGCCGCGAGCCCTTGATCGCTGCCTGGTCGACCGACACCACCCCGTCCCGGCCCGACACGGAGCCGTGGATCAGCGAGCTCTTTCCCGATCCAGCCACGCCGGTCACCACCACCAGCACGCCGAGCGGGATATCGACGTCGACGTCCTGCAGGTTGTGGGTGCTGGCGCCGCGCACCTCCAACACCCCCGACGGCGTCCGCACCGAGGGCTTCACGGCGGCGCGGTCGTCCAGGTGCCGCCCGGTGAGCGTGTCGCTGGCCCGCAGTCCCTCGACGGTGCCCTCGAACACGACCTCGCCACCCTCGGCGCCGGCGCCGGGGCCGAGGTCGACGACGTGCTCGGCGATCGCGATCGCCTCCGGCTTGTGCTCCACGACGAGCACGGTGTTGCCCTTGTCGCGCAACTGCAGCAGCAGGTCGTTCATCCGCTGGATGTCGTGGGGGTGCATCCCGATCGTCGGCTCGTCGAAGACGTAGGTGACGTCGGTGAGCGAGGACCCGAGGTGACGGATCATCTTGGTGCGCTGCGCCTCCCCGCCCGACAGCGTGCCCGACGGGCGGTCGAGGCTGAGGTAGCCGAGCCCGATCTCGACGAACGAGTCGAGGGTGTGCCGTAGCGTCGCCAGCAGCGGCGCGACGGACGGTTCGTCCAGACCCTGCACCCACTCGGCGAGGTCGCTGATCTGCATCGCGCAGGCGTCGGCGATGTTGATCCGCTTGACCTTCGACGATCGGGCCGCCTCGTTGAGCCGGGTGCCACTGCACTCGGGACAGGCGGTGAAGGTGACCGCCCGCTCCACGAACGCCCGGATGTGCGGCTGGAGCGCGTCGATGTCCTTGGACAGGAACGACTTCTGGATCTGCGGGATCAGCCCCTCGTAGGTCAGGTTGATGCCGGTGACCTTGACCTTCACCGGCTCCCTGTCGAGGAAGTCGTGGAGCTCCTTCTTGGTGTACTTGCGGATCGGCTTGTTCGGGTCGAGGAAGCCCGACTCGGTGAAGAGGCGCACCGACCAGCCGTCCGCCTTGTAGCCGGGCACGGTGATCGCGCCCTCGGCGAGCGATTTGCTCTCGTCGTACAGCTGGGTCAGGTCGATGTCGCTGACCGATCCCATGCCTTCGCAACGCGGGCACATACCGCCGTGGTAGACGACATCGCGCACCACGATCCGCTCTCCCTTGCCCTTGTCGACGGTCATCGACCCGCTCGCTTTCCGGGTCGGGACGTTGAACGAGTAGGCGGCCGGAGGCCCGATGTGCGGCTTGCCGAGTCGGCTGAAGAGGATGCGCAGCATCGCGTTGGCATCGGTGGCGGTACCGACCGTGGAGCGGGCGTTGGCACCCATGCGCTCCTGGTCGACGATGATCGCGGTCGTCAGCCCGTCGAGTACGTCGACCTCGGGCCTGGCAAGCGTCGGCATGAAACCCTGCACGAAGGCGCTGTACGTCTCGTTGATCATCCGCTGCGATTCCGCCGCGATGGTGTCGAAGACCAGCGACGATTTACCGGAGCCGGAGATGCCGGTGAACACGGTCAGCCTGCGCTTCGGGAGCTCGACGCTGACGTCCTTGAGGTTGTTCACGCGCGCGCCCTGCACGCGGATCAGATCGTGGCTGTCGGCAACGTGTCGCGCAGGCGACTGCGTGTCCTTCCTCGTGGCCTTGCTCATCGTGCGCCTCCATCTGTCACACGGAGCCGCCTTCGCGGTCCCCGTGGGCGTCGTCTTGCTCGATCTGACCAGCTTCGGGCAGGACGTCTTGCTCTCTTTCGCGTCGGCAGGCCCGTGGAGCCGCTCCTACACGGTGCCGTCTGTGCAGCTCATGGTGAGGTCGACGGCGGTCATGCTAGCCGCGGCTCGGTGACCGGCGCTTCTCGATCCCTGATCGGTCCGGTCACCTGTTTCGCCACGCACGACAGCAGGCCCCCGTGGCGCGCGAACGTCACTCGGACGGTGAGTGGAGTTGAGTGACGTGAGACGGCCCGTCTCGAAGGGTGCCGTTCTCGCGAAGGAACGAGGACGAGCCGGACGCAAGGTCAGGGAGACTCGTCCTTCCCGGGTCAGCAGTCTTCAGCACGAACACCGTCGGCCGCGAGCTGCTTGCAGAGCTGCTCGAGCTCCGCCCGTTCTTCGGCGGCCTTCTCTCGGTAGGCGATGCTGGCGTCGGAGTCGCCGTCGACCTCGGCGGCCGCGGCCAACTCAAGCGACTGCTCGATCTGCCGCGGGTAGAGGTACGCCGCGTGCTCCGGGCTCACTCCGGTGATGAGCACGGCGTTCGGGTCGCTCAGCTCGCCCTGCCCAGGCTGGTTCAGCACCTCCAGCGGAATGCTGTCCTGCGCCTCGCTCGCCGAAGCGGCCGCGTAGGAGACGAAGAGTCCGCCGGCAAAGATCAGTATGAGCATGATGTTGCGCTTCATGGTAGTTGCCCTTAAGAGTAACTCCAAGCCGGAGGATACACCGATGGTCCTGGCTTGGCGACTCCGGCGGAAGCTCCAAGCCTCGGAGCACGCTCGGGCGGCCGCGCGGACACGGGCTGCCAGGGCGGCTGATCGGCGATGAGGGGCGCGAATGCCGGGTCTCGCGAGGGCTACGTGCGCAGTTGCGCGAACACCCTTAGGTCAGTGGGCGTGTGCGACTGAAGGTGTTCGTTGCACGCTGGGCTCCTCGTTCTTCTGCCCCGACCTCTCATATGGAGTCTGACCACCGCGACCGCCATAGGGTCTGTTGTCGTTGCAGCAGTCCCCCCATCCCGGAGCCTGTCGTTGAGTGGCTTGGGGTCGTCGATCACCACCCCGTCGAAGATCCGGTGGAACTTCTCCTGATCGATCCGGTGTGAGCGCTCGACCTCGGTTTTCCAAGGGCGGGGGCCCAGTGACGAGATCGGTCCTCAGCGCACCGCCTTCTTCACGAGCGCGCCGATCTTCGCCTCTTCGGTGGCGGTCAACTCCTTCAGCGCGAAGGCGACCGGCCACAGGCCGCCTCTGTCGAGGTTCGCCGCGTCGCTGAAGCCGAACGTCGCGTACCTCGTGTTGAACTTCTGCGCGCTCTGGAAGAAGCAGACGACCTTGCCGTCCTTCG
>Ga0214473_10008681_pt1 | contig 12008 bp, 10 predicted proteins | sample RVTome_7_FD_203509 | JGI IMG/M metagenome (GOLD analysis project Ga0214473, IMG submission 203509) | Soil microbial communities from uranium-contaminated site in the Upper Colorado River Basin, Wyoming, United States - RVT98D197 | ecosystem: Environmental > Terrestrial > Soil > Contaminated >...
CAAGCAATGCAGCATCCAACTGACATAACTCGGGATGATCATCGATAACGGCACGATAAGGACAATGCCCCAACATAATGCGTGGATTCTTGATGTGAGCTTCCCAATGTGCCTGGTAATTCATGCGATTAAGCGCGTGGATGGTTGAGTATAGGCGGCGGGTAGGATTGAGGAAATCGGATTTAAATTCTGCCCCCATATGGATAGCGATAGATTCAATCAATTGATTTCTGTCATTTAATTCAGTATTGCACATTAAAGTGCAAAGCAAAGCATCTGTCAGATTATCCAGATTGTTTAAATCGCTTTGTTGGCGAGTGCTAAAGATCTGAGCCGGGCGACCTTTACCGGTAGTAGCCTTCTGACCAACTACTATGACAGTGCCTTGTTGAGTTAATATCGATAGATGGTGGCGGATATTTGCAGGAGTCACTCGAAATACCTTGCTTATTTCCTCCACTGTGGAACTTTTATGCTCAAAAATGTAATTCAGGATTTTTTGACGGGAATTAGGCATATACACCTGAGATAAGTATATCAAATAAAACCATAAACGCAAATATATATTTGCGTTTATGGTTGACATCAGCTCGGATGTAGATATAATCCATTTGTTTGTCATTTTGAGTTTAAGGAGGTTGTCTTTATGAGTCAAGACCTGATTAACCCTGGTTATGAGGTTCCGCCTGAAATGCAGGGTCAGGTAACCATAACCACATTAGACAAGATCTACAATTGGGGGAGACGATCATCGATTTGGCCGATGATGTTTGGTTTAGCATGCTGTGCCATCGAAATGATTTGTGCAGCAACAAGTCGGTTTGACTTTTCTCGCTTTGGCATGGAAATCATGCGACCCAGCCCACGTCAGGCAGATCTGATGATCGTAGCCGGGACTGTAACAAAAAAGATGATTCCGCAGATTGTCAGGCTATATAATCAGATGCCCGAACCCAAATACGTGGTGGCGATGGGTTCCTGCGCTTCAGGAGGGGGACCGTTTAAGGAAGGTTACAATGTCGTTTCAGGGGTTGACGAATTTGTACCGGTGGATGTTTACGTTGCCGGCTGCCCACCGACGCCTCAGGCGTTGCTCAATGGATTGATCGCATTACAGAAGCTGATTGATACACAATCCATAAAGACGGTACGTTGGTACCGCAAGGGGCAGGATATACCGCTGCCTGTTCCCATCCTTGGACCGGATCTTATTGATCCAGGGAAGTATATGATGATAAAAGAATACTCGCAGAATAAATTGTTGGCTCAACAAGCTGCCGCTCAATCGTCGACAGATCAACCAACTGCACCACAGGCAGGGTAGTCATCGATGAATCATAGACTATCGGAGCATGTCAATGGGTAATAAAAACATCGCCATAGAATCAGATTTATTACATATTTTTCCGGACATTCTTTTCCATGACGAACGGACTGGTTATGAAGGTTACATATTAAAACCCGCGCATTTAATTTCCTTTATGCAGAGACTAAGGGATGACCTGGGATATGATTATTTATCTTCCGTCACCGGGGTAGATTATCTACCTGAAGAGAGTATGGAAGTTGTTTATCATGTACGGAAATCCATTGGCGGTTCACCCTTAGTTGTTAAAGTACAATTAAGTCGTGACAATCCGGTGATATCGTCTGTTGTCTCAATTTATCCAGGTGCCGAATTCCAAGAGAGGGAAGCCTGGGATTTACTCGGAATAAAATTTGAAGGGCACCCCGATTTGCGCCGGATCTTAATGTGGGAAGGCTTTTCCGGGCATCCTCTCCGCAAGGATTGGAAAGAGGGCTATTTCGAAGAAGATGGTAAACCGTTCAAAAGCCGTTGGCCAGCTGGACACTACAAAAGTGCCGAAGAAAAAAATCCACTCGGGACGAATCTTGACTTCCCGGCTGGTTTTAATCCTGAGAGTTGGGTACCAGAACCCGAGGTGGCTTTATACGCAGGTCTGACTAAGATTGAACGAAAGGATGAAGAGACAGGCATCAGTACTGAGCAGGTCATCGTAAATATGGGACCACAGCATCCATCAACCCACGGGGTATTTCGGATGGCAGCGAAGCTGGATGGTGAGACTGTAGTGGGACTTAAGCCTGTTGTGGGATATCTCCACCGCAATCATGAGAAGATTGGTGAGAGAAACACCTATTTGGGAAACATGCCATACACCGACAGGCTGGACTATTTTAACTCGATGAGTAATAATTTTGGCTATGCGCTAGCAGTTGAAAAACTTATGGGGATTAATCCACCGGAGCGTGCGGAGTATATTCGAGTGATGATGGCAGAGCTGACACGTATCGTGAATCACCTGGCTCTATTTGGCTTTTTATTAAATGACTTAGGTGCTTATTTCACTCCGTTCCTGTATGCGTTTGAGGAACGTGAATTAATCTTGGATATTTTTGAGGCAGTTTCTGGATCGAGGATGATGTGCAATTACTTCAGATTTGGTGGTGTAGCACGCGATTTACCAGAAGGTAGTTTAGAGAAAGTTAAAGATCTGGTATTCGATCGATTACCTCGGAAGATTGCTGATCTCGACTTATACATCACTAATAATGAAATTGTGCGTCACCGAGCAGAGGGAGTTGGAGTATTAACTCCCGAACAAGCCATCGCATACTCTGCGGTCGGCCCTGTCTTACGTGCGTCTGGCGTGCCGTATGATTTACGACGCGCTCAGCCCTATAGTATTTACAATCGCTTTGACTTTGATGTGGCTGTCCGATATCATGGAGATGTATACGACAGGTATTTAGTCCGCCTGGATGAGATGTTCCAGAGCCTGAGGATCTTGCAACAGGTGTTGAGAGACCTTCCGGAAGGACCGATACAGGAAGGAAAACCTCAATACCAGGTGAGAGTACCTGCTGGGGAATCATACGGGTGTGTGGAAGGACCTAAAGGTGAGCTCGGATTCTATATCATCTCGAATGGCAAGCCAAATCCTTGGCGTTATCATGTGCGTGCTCCATCATTTATCAACTTGACCCCACTTGAAAGCATGTGCATTGGAAGTAAAATCGCTGATGTGGTTGTCATTTTAGGTTCCATCGATATTGTTTTGGGCGAAACAGATAGGTGAGTGAAGAATGTCTGATCAAAGAGATAACTATATGTTCGGATTGGGTGTGCTGAAAGGCCTTGGCTTAGCCTTCAGACATTTTCTTGAGACTTATTTAGATGATATCCGGCATTGGGGCAAGCGATACAAATCACCCGAAGGTATCGCATATCGGGCAAGCAAAGATGTGCGCGGAATATTTACCGTTCAATATCCGGATGAAAAAATCCCAGTCCCGGAAGAATTCCGCTTTGTCCCATTCCTAATTTACGAAGAAAAAGACGGAGTGAATGAATATCGCTGTACTTCTTGTGGGATTTGCGCCAAAGTCTGCCCACCTCAGTGTATCTGGATTGTACGTGCGTCTGACCCAAATACAGGTCGACCCATTCCTGATCCAGCTGAATTTTATATTGATATAGACATCTGTATGAATTGTGGTTATTGTGCAGAATATTGTCCATTTGATGCGATCAAAATGGACCATGATTATGAACTGGCTTCCTATGAGCGAACCCATAATGTGTATGATAAAACCAAGCTTGGAAAACCTGTTTCGTATTATGCATCCATCCGTCCGATTAATTATCAGCGTGAAGAGACCGCCCGTCTTGAAGCTGAATCACAGCGAGCAGTCAGGAAATCGCACGCGTAAGCTTGGCAACCGATGGATTTGATATGATGCGTACATTAGTAACGGAGCAATTCCATGCAGGGTAATAGTATCGACATACTTTTTCCATCGAGAGCGATTGAATCATTACGCAATTTACGGGGTGAACGATGGGAGAATTTGATCTGCAGTCTCATCGAATCGGAACCGATGAGTCCTGATCGAATTGCCTTCGTCTTGATGATGGTAAAGATTGGTGGTTGTGCATCCTGTCAGTCAGATTCATTTCGTTCGATGAGAGGATGTATGCTGTGTTCCAACACCACGATAAAGCGATATAAAGGCAATGATCAATCACTTCTTGAACTTTATAGTGATGCTAAAAAAGATGTGATTAAATACATGAAAGAGGATACAAATTATGATGGTTAAGTCGGTATCGAAGGAGATGGTTCTGGCAGCTTTAAGTAAAGTACAAGAACCTGAATTAAGAAAAGATTTAGTCTCTTTGAATATGATTGACAATTTGGAGATTAATGGTGATCGGGTTTCGTTTACAATTGTTTTAACAACCCCAGCCTGTCCGCTAAAGACAAAAATCGAAAGTGAAGCCAGAGCGGCAGTATTATCCTTGCCAGGGGTAAGAAATGTGGATATAAAATTTTCGTCCAATGTCCCCAGCGATGGTCGGTCAAGAGGATTGATGCAGCTACCCATCCGGAATGCAGTAGCAATTGCATCTGGCAAAGGTGGTGTGGGAAAAAGCACGGTCGCAGTAAATGTCGCAGTTGCATTAGCCCAAGCTGGAGCGAGGGTAGGGTTGCTGGATGCTGATATTTATGGCCCAAACATACCCACGATGATGGGTGTGGCAAAACTTCCCCCACCCAACAAAGAAAAGCTGGTACCAGCTGAGGCGTATGGAGTTAAGATGATGTCCATCGGCTTTCTCGTCAAGCCTGACCAACCATTAATCTGGCGTGGTCCGATGTTGCACTCAGCGATCCGGCAATTCCTGAGCGACGTGGCGTGGGGTGAATTGGATTATCTGATTGTGGATTTACCCCCAGGTACAGGGGACGCAGCATTAAGTCTGACCCAATCCTTGCCTCTAAGTGGGGGTATCATTGTAACACTGCCTCAACATGTATCCCTGGAAGATGCGCGGCGTGGGATGGAAATGTTCCGCCAGCTGAATGTCCCAATATTGGGGGTAGTTGAGAATATGAGCTACCTGGAATTACCAGATGGTACCCGCATGGATATTTTTGGGACCGGTGGTGGGGAACAATTAGCTAAAGAAGGCGAGGTACCATTTTTAGGGAATATTCCAATTGATGCTAAAGTCCGCGAGGGTGGGGATAATGGTAAACCCGTGATTATAGACGATCCTCAATCACCAGCAGCATGCGCATTGAGAACTATAGCAGAAGTTATAGCAGCTAAAATCAGTGTGGCTGCATTCGAGAATAGCACAGTGATTCCCATAACCATTATTGATTGAATGAGATTTTAAAGAAAAGAGGATTATTAATTGGAAGCTACAGGACAAAATCCGGCAACACAAGCGTGTATAGTCGGATTGCGTTTTCAGCCGATTGGCAAAATATATCACTTTGATGCCAGCAATTTTAAAGACATCCAGCCGGGTGATTATGTGGTGGTTGAGACGAGTCGCGGGACTCAAATCGGACAAATCGTTAATTTCGTCAGCAATCCAGACCGTAACATCGTTGCAGGAATAAAATCGATTGTGCGTATAGCCACACCACAGGATTTATTGGTACGACAACAGTGGGAACAAAGGGAAATCGAAGCGTTAAGAGAGTGCCGGAAAAAAGCTATCGAACTTGGGTTGACCGATGTTAAGATTGTGTCAGCCGAATTTAGCTTGGATGGAAACCGACTAATATTCGTTTTCAGTAGTGAAGAAGGTGAAAAAACGGATCTAAAATCACTGAGACGAACCGTTCAGCGGTCTTATCCACAATCGCACGTTGAAATGCACCTTGTTGGACCCAGAGATGTAGCCAAAGCGCTTGGAGGGATGGGTGCGTGTGGTCTGGAATGCAGGTGCTGTGCTGCATTTTTGACTGAGTTCAATCCAATATCAATAAAAATGGCAAAGGAACAAGGAATTTCACTCACTCCGACTGAAATTACTGGCATGTGCGGAAGGTTGAGATGTTGCCTGGTTTATGAGTATGAACAATACATGGAAGCACGTAAACAATTACCAAAACGCGGGAAAATGGTGATAACACCCAAGGGTAATGGTAAGGTTATTGATGTAATCCCATTAAAAGGATCGGTATATGTTGAACTAGAACAAGGCGGTCAGCATGAGTTTTTACATCAAGATATCCAGCCCTTGGAAGAGATGGAAGCATTGAAGAACAAGGCCGATAATTCCTGTGAGAACTGCCCGGATGATACAAAAGTGGGAAGTAAAATAGCGAAAAAGAAGCTTTATGGCAGACGCAGATAAAGTCGCGGGTACTTGGGATTCACCTCAGAGGATTCTGGTGATTCTGGCCCATCCGGATGACCCCGAATTCTTTTGCGGAGCAACAATCACCCGTTGGGTGAAGGCAGGACATCATGCGTATTATTGTCTACTTACCTGTGGAGATAAAGGAACGAAAGATCTAACGCTTGGTTCCGAAGAATTATGTTCCATCCGGCAAGCCGAGCAACATGCAGCAGCGAATGTCCTGGGGGTTGAAAAAGTCAGATTTTTAAATTATCCCGATGGATATCTTGTGGCGGACATTGATCTACGACGTGATATCACCCGCGTGATCCGTACGATCCGACCAGATATTTTGGTCACTTGTGATCCGCAAACCTTGTTTACCGCCAATGCGGGATTAAATCACCCTGATCACCGAGCAGCCGGTCAGGCTACATTGGACGCTGTCTTTCCTTCAGCACGCGATCACTTAAGTTTTATCGAGTTGTGGAAAGATGAAAAACTTGAACCTCATATCGTGCATGAGGTCTGGGTTTGTGGGACTTTACAGCCGGATACCATCATGGACGTCACTGACACCTGGGAGACAAAAATCCAAGCTTTGTACGAGCATAAAAGTCAGATTGGTGATCCAGAGAAATTAGCACAACGCATGCGAGATCGGCGAGCTGCAGATAGCACTCCTGAAAAACCGCGGTATGAGGAAAAATTTCGCCGGCTCATCTTGGGATAATGTATGTAACCATTTGTGGATAATAGATATCTAATTAATGAGGCATTATGATAAATTTCCTTGATGAAGCACAGGATTTATTCGAATATTCCCGTGATTTACGTCGTGATTTCCATAGGCATCCTGAAATAGGATTTAAAGAGATACGAACCGCCAATATTGTGGCTAGAGAACTGGCTAATTTAGGGTTGGAAGTAAAGACTGGTGTTGGACATACTGGTGTGGTAGCCCTTTTGGAAGGTAAATCATCCGGACCGGTGGTCATGATCCGATTCGATATGGATGCCTTGCCGATTCAGGAAGAAACAGGGGCGGAATATGCTTCTGTTAATGATGGTGTGATGCATGCATGTGCGCATGATGGACATATGGCGATAGGTCTGACAGTTGCTCGAATATTAAGCAACCATCGTAAGGAATTTAATGGAACTGTCAAACTAATGTTTCAACCCGCAGAAGAGGGACTCGGTGGGGCAGAACGAATGATTGCCGATGGAATATTGCAGAATCCCAAACCTGAGGTCGTCTTGTCACTCCACATATGGAATGATAAACCAGTTGGCTGGATTGGCATAGTACCTGGTCCCGTTATGGCAGCTGCAGATATGTTTATCATAAAGATCATCGGTAAAGGCGGACATGGAGCAGTACCCAACCTATGCCATGATCCAATCCTGGCGGCTTCGCAGGTGATCAATTTATTACAAGGAATTGTCTCGCGGAATGTATCTCCGTTGAAATCTGCGGTTGTCACGGTCGCATCCATTCACGGCGGTGAGGCATTCAACGTCATCCCTTCGGAAGTAGAGATGAAAGGGACAATTCGAACCTTCGAGCTTGTTATTCGAGATATGGTGATTGAGAAATTTCATCAAATTGTGGAAAATATTTCCACCGCGTTGGATTGTGAATCGATCATTGATATAAGGTCGATAACTCCTGCAGTAATAAATCACCCAGAAGTAACAGACCGGGTGCAGCAGGTAGCTGTTAAACTTCTTGGCAGTGACCAGCTAGATTTTAATACCATCGCGATGGGATCTGAGGATATGGCGTACGTATTACAACAGATCCCCGGGTGTTATTTCTTTATTGGTTCAGCCAACAAGGAGAAGAAATTGGATGCTTCACACCATCATCCCAAATTTGATTTCGATGAGAGCATACTCTCGAAGGCAGTAGGATTGATGGCAGCTTCCACCTTGGAATTTTTGAGTAAATAGTGGGTTGAAAAAGCAAGGAGCAAAGATGATCATTGAAAAAACTGATTCACGCCCGGTGGGTGCAAATTCGATGGAACCTGTCATCAATAACTTTAGTATTACCGTAGCTACCGTGAACGGCTCTGGCAGCCAGACATCCAACTTGACCATGATGCGCGCATTATTCAAGATGGGCATTCCAGTATCCGGTAAGAATATCTTTCCGTCGAATATCCAGGGTTTACCCACCTGGTATACGATCAGAGTAAATGAAGAAGGACATTTAGCCAGATGTGAGGACCAGGAAATCGTGGTTGCGATGAATCCAGCCACATTCATTAAGGATATGGAGGGTGTGATCGAGGGAGGTGCACTGTTTTATGACGACAGCATCAAATTTCCAATCTCCCGCCAGGATATCCATGTGTATCCAATGCCAGTACGACATATGGTGAGGGATTCCGGGGCTCCCGCCAACATACGAGACTACATCGCCAACATGGTCTATGTGGGGATTGTCGCCAATATATTGAGAATCGACATGGAGCGAATTTATCAAGCTTTAGAGTTTCATTTTAAAGGCAAACAGAAACCGATCGATCTGAATTGGGGAATGGTGAAAAATGCGGCAGAATGGGCGGAAAAAAATCTACAAAAAACAGATGCGTACTCCGTTAAACCCTCCAATAAGACGGATGGATTTATCATGGCAGATGGAAACACAGCCGCAGCATTGGGAGCTTTGTATGGAGGGTTGCAATTCGCAGCCTGGTATCCAATCACACCCGCAACCTCATTAGCTGAGACCTTGAATGAATATATACCGGGGTTCCGTAAAGATCCAGTTTCCGGGAAGAACACCTGTGTCGTTATACAAGCGGAGGATGAGTTAGCTGCCATTGGAATGGTGGTTGGGGCTGGATGGTCTGGATTAAGGGCAATGACCTCAACATCAGGACCAGGATTAAGCTTGATGGTTGAGTATGTCGGCCTGGCATATTTCTCCGAAGTACCGGTGGTGATCTGGGATATTCAACGGATTGGACCTTCCACAGGACTGCCGACTCGTACCTCTCAAGGCGACCTGAGGTTGGCATATTTCATGGGTCATGGGGACATCAGGCATGTGATCCTCTTCCCGGGTTCGGTAACCGAGTGTTTTGAGTTTGGCTGGAAAGCATTTGATATTGCTGAGAGGTTGCAGACCCCGGTGATCGTGTTATCAGATCTTGATTTTGGGATGAACCAATGGATGACGACACCATTTGAATATCCAGACAAGCCGATGGACCGGGGCAAGGTATTATGGGAGGAAGATCTGAAGAAGATGAACGGTAAATGGGGGCGCTATGTGGATGTGGATGGTGATGGAATTACGTATCGCACACTCCCTGGCAACAAATATCCCAATGCGGCTTACTTTGCACGCGGGACCGGGCATGATGAGAATGCCAATTACAGTGAACAACCGGATGATTGGGAGAATAACCTGCTCAGGTTGGGCCGGAAAATTGATGGCAGTATCACAATTCTTCCCAAACCGGTGATTAAACCAACGAGCGGAGCAAAAATCAGTATCATCTCCTATGGATCCACAGATATAGCCATTGATGAGGCATTAATCTCCCTTTCAGGACAAGGATATAAGATTGACCACCTGCGCGTACGCTCATTACCCACCGCACCGGAAGTGCTGGAATTCGTCCGCGCACATGAACGGAACTATGTAATCGAACTCAACCGGGATGGGCAGCTGCACCAGATCCTCCGTTTAGAGATACCAGATTGCACGATGAAATTAATATCCCTCTCCCATCTGGATGGTCTACCGCTTACCGCACAATGGGTGATCAGCCAGGTAGTTGCCAAAGAGGAAGGTCAAAAATGACAGATCAAATTTCACAAACAGCCAGAGCCCAGGTAAACTTGGTTGGACTGACAAAAAATGATTATCGGGGTAATCCCAGCTCATTATGCCAGGGGTGTGGGCACAACTCGATCTCAAGCCAGATCATTGCTGCCTGCTACGAATTGAACATCATCCCTGAAAATATGGTCAAATTCAGTGGGATTGGTTGTTCGAGTAAAAGCCCATTCTACTTCTTGAACCGGACATTTGGTTTCAATGGTCTGCATGGACGCATGCCTTCGCTTGCCACTGGAGCAATGTTTGGAGACGTCTCCCTTAAAGGGATTGGATTGAGCGGTGATGGTGATACTGCCAGCATCGGTATGGGACAATTCAAGCACATCGTGCGAAGGAATGTACCCATGGTGTATATTGTCGAGAATAACGGCGTATATGGACTGACCAAAGGTCAGTTTTCGGCTACAGCTGATGAAGGGTTGGAGCTTAAGAAGCAAGGGACGAATCCTTATTTACCGGTTGATATCGCCTGGGAGGCGTTGGTAGGTCATGCGACCTTTGTGGCGCGCTCCTTCGCGGGTGACCCGAAACAAGTGAAAGAATTAATAAAAGCCGCAATGAGCCACAAGGGAATCGCAGTGTTGGACATCATCAGTCCGTGTGTGACCTTCAATAACCAGGACAGCACCAGTCATTCCTATTCATGGGGTAAGGAACATGAAGTGGCATTACACGATCTATCCTACGTGCCGCCGGCAGAAGAGATCATGGTTGATTATGAGGACGGTCAAATTATCGAAGTAATCATGCATGATGGCTCGATGGTGTTATTAAAAAAATTGGACCGGGATTATGACCCGAAAAATCGGGCGGAAGCGATGCGAGTACTGGAAGAATCCAATAAGGATTGCTGCCTGATCACAGGCTTGATCTACATCAACCAAGCTCCATCGACGCTTTTTGAGCATTATAACCTGCCGGATGAGCCGTTAAACCGACTTACCGAGGAACGCTTACGCCCGCCAAGAGAAACGATGGATAAAGTAAATGCCATGATGTTTTGAGGAAAAAATAGGTATCAGTCAATTTGGTCTCAGGGTTTAGGAAATTAAGATAGGTGATAGGCTTACGACCAAGGGTTGCCCGGAAAGATCGGGCAGCCCTTTTTTAATTGAATCTGAATAACTCAAATGCATTCAATTCAGTCTCCGGATGTGGCTTCTGCGGAGGGGATAATGGGAATAGGTAAGGTGGTAAGTCTCAGAGGGTAAACCGTCCACGAATATATAAGAACGAATACACGAATTTTGTTGGGCGGGTATGTTCGGTGTGGTTTCGTTCCAGGAAAAAACGAATGGGAACGAATCATTTTTATCGCCGAGAAAGCAGGTGAATAAGCAGTCTGGTGCGGTGAGAGGAAAAGGTGAGCCATGACAATATCATGTAATTACTCACCGACCCACCACCACCAACAAATTTGCATATGGAGGAGAGAAATATTGCCATGGAGTTCCTGATGAATTGAATCTCTTTGATATCGCTCGTAAACACAACTCGCGATACTGCGTCGCAAAGCAGTGAAAGCGTGAAGACACTGTACAATCGCTCCTTGAATTCAAATGCATTCAATTCCTAGAAGACCTGTGACCATCCACGAATAAAGAAACACGAATAGTGAAATCGCGAAGACACTACAGGTACACAAAACCCCCATCCGGCTGAAGGGAACGCCGGACTCGCTCCGCCTCCCCCAAAAACCTGATTTGTGGTTTTTGGGGGAGGCGTACTGAAGGCAATTTCTCGAGGAAGGCGAGAATATTATCATCTAATTACACCTTAGTAGCTCTGAACAAGCATAAGATTGTGGTCGAAATAAAATGAATAGATATATGTCCATCCTTAGAGGAATGGGTGAGTAACTTGACAATGTCACATTAACAAATCCGACAAAATGTGGCATAAATAGGTAGTATGACCATCTACCTAAACTACACGCCGAGTGGGAAAGATGGGGTTTACCCCTCGGTGAAATCAAAAAGC
>Ga0214473_10008682_pt1 | contig 12006 bp, 11 predicted proteins | sample RVTome_7_FD_203509 | JGI IMG/M metagenome (GOLD analysis project Ga0214473, IMG submission 203509) | Soil microbial communities from uranium-contaminated site in the Upper Colorado River Basin, Wyoming, United States - RVT98D197 | ecosystem: Environmental > Terrestrial > Soil > Contaminated >...
CCTACCGGCCTGCCACTCTCTGACCTCGGGAAGGATGACCTGGCGTGAAAACCCGTTTAGGCCGGCAAAGATGACGCCGAGTAAAAGGGCGTAACCCCAGCCTCGCTTCAATTTGAACCGGTGGACGATGAGTTCAGCAATACCTGCCCCCACCGCCCCACAGATTACAGCAGAGATAATTGCTGGCCAGTCCATCGCTTATCTCATCTCGCAGGGCCGGTCGTCAGATGTTCCCTGGGAACACCACCGCTGCCTTCCCCCACCCTTTGCCTCGGGCTGACTGCGCCTCGGCATTGGCCACGCCACCCTTACGACGCCGACCTAGAACAGGTTCTCCTGCCGTTGCTCCTTCCACTGGTGCACCGAACTATGGATTGGGCGGCCCGTCATTGATCCTATAGGTATCGACCGATGTTCGGCTGAAGCGGCTTCCTAAACGTCAATGCTGCTACACGCATCCCCGTCGCCTTACTCCGCGATGCGCTGAAGGGCGCACGTGGCAGTTCATCATACGTTGTGCCGTCCAGGAGCCGTCCGGCTTTCTTTTTCCACACACCACCCCACTGTTTGAAAAAGAACGGGACATTGTGCTCTCGACACTGCCCCAGCAGCGACAGGACCCACTCACGGCGCATGGGCCGGGCACCAGGTCCAGACTCGCCACCGACAATGACCCAGCCGATCCGGTCGAGCGGGAGCGCATCGAGCGGACCTATGAGTGGTTCGCAGGATAGGAACCGGACCGCGGCTGGAACCTGAACAAGATCTTCGATGCGGAACATCACTCGGGCGTCCTCTACGCTTACACCCATCCAAACGTTCTCTGGCCAGGGTAACCGCTGTCCTAGTTCCCTCAACCTCTTACTTCTCTTTGTAAGGATCTGGAAGACATGCTGCGGGCATTCCACCATGGTCTCGAAAACCTGCCTGATGAAGGGAAATGGAACAGTCTCATGAAAGAGGTCGCTCATGGAGTTCACGAACACAAAGCGCGGTGAACGCCACCGCCTGGGTGCGTCAAGCAGATCATGGTGTAGCGTCACAGAGAACCCGTTGGCGTAGCGCGGTTGGCCCATCGCCTGGAGCCGAAGAGCCATTCGCTCGGCGTAGCAGTTATGCGTGCAGATTCCAGCGGCGATGAACGTTCCCGTCGATGTCTGGATGTCGACTACTTCGCGCTCGCCAAGCCTCTCGACTCCGGTTACCTCCTCGAGACCCGCGTCGAGACGTCGTCCGAACAAGTCATTGATCTTGCGCTGGAGGGCGGGGCGAACTGTTGAGAGGAAATCGGCCTTTTCCTGCGCTCCGCCCTCGATCCGCAGCGTGGAGGAGCATCCGTTGTATCGCTCGATACGAGTCGCGATGCCGAAAGACGCCGCATACTTTGCGGCCCGCTCCAGGACCGCTACTTCCTTCTGACTGATTCGGAGATTCCTGTCGTGCGAGCCCTCCGCATCAAACATGCCACCGAGCCAGCCAGCTCGCCAATCGGCACTGTCTCGCTCGCAGCACATATCGGCAATCGCTCGCAATTCTGACTTGGCTCGAGTCTCAACCTTCCAGATAGGCTTGCGTGCCCCCTCACCCGAGTCGAACGGACGCGTTTCGACCCGGACACCGGCGCCAGCGAGATAGCGCGTCAGCCGATCCAAGATCTCGCGATCCGTGACGGCTACGCGCCAATACATCTGTGGAAAGCCTAGTTTGTCGCTCCGCCAAGAGGGATCGAATCGAAATGTGCCGTCACCCAGAGTCATCCCCGCGATGTACCCGGCCATGTAGTTGGTGGATTCGTCACGGCTCGACGTGTGGTCGCCGAACACGCGGACACGAACGCCGAGGCGCAGTCGGTCCGTCCGTCTCCACCACGGCCGCGGCTCACAGAGCCATCGGTGATCGGCGGTCGTGATGACCTCGCGCTCGCCGACCCTGAGACGGATCGTTGGTTGAATGCTGCGCCAGACCCTCTGAACGACAGCTTCGCGGATGGCCCGATTGTGACCAAGCCGGAGATGCTCATCGAATCCAACGAGCGTGTCGCCGGGCTTGACGTCGCCAATGGCTCGCCAAGTCATATCAGCAAAGAGCACCTGGGTTTCAGGTGCTAGGCAATTCTTGCAACCGGCGCTGATCTTCGAGCAACCGGTCACTGGATTCCAGGTTGCGTCCGTCCACTCGATTGCGGATCTTGATGCCATCGGTCACCTCGACAGGATGTCCTGTGCGATCTTGACGGCCGTCTTGGCACCCTTGGGATTTGCAGCCGCGAAGCTAAACAGATAGATCGGTACATTCCGGGAGTTGCGAAGAGGGAGCGGGTTCGGCGCTACCTCCGCGAAGGCTGCTTTCAGGCGCTCTACCCAGAACCTGGAAATGCTTTCGAAATCGGCGTCCTTCACGAGGTCGGGGGGACCACCGAAGAGGCTTCGCTGCTCGGACTCACGGTAAAACGCCCCACGCCAGTCATCGGTCCCGAAGATCCTGGTCAATCGGGTCGCCCAAGCCCCTTCCGGCAGCCGGTCCTTGAGCAAAAGACGGTTGACGCCAACTCCAAGAGGAAACAGGACCCAGAGGTCGATGGCCTGGGTGGCACCCATCGCGGAGATTGTGGCCCACTCAACTTGCATCCCATAGGGATCAAGGAAAACGACCGCGCGAGTCCTGGTCCAGTCGGTCTCCTCACACCACCTCAGAAGGTAGTCGTTCGCATCCTGTGGGACGACTTGGATCCTCGCGGAGATCGCTGGAAAGAGATCTCGGAGCCGCTCCAGGTCTCGCGCGTGCTCGGGGTCGTGCTCAATGAAGATGTACTGTGCAAACGGTGGCGCCGTCTCAAGCGCTACCTGAGCGCTGCCCTTTCGCAGGGCATCAGCATCTGAATCTGAGCCGAGATCGAAAAGGGACTCGGCCTCCTCAACCACGCCGATTGGCTTTCTCCTGAACCCTGTTCCCGCGAAGGCATCGACGTAGACAGCCGTAAAGTAGGCAGCCCGCTGGTTTCGGGTAAAAATGGTCATGTACGCCTTGAGGTATTTCCTCAGACGGGCAAGCTTCTCCTCCGTCCATGGACCTCCAAAGCGATGTTCAGTCATCTCCGGTGCTCACCGTCGCGTCTGACCCCTAACGCCCGGCGTCAGCGGCGGCGCGAATCACCAACTGCATGCTGTTGTTATGCGGCCACCGCAGCAGGCCGCCATCGCGGGCTCCACCTTTTGCTCTCTGGGTAAACCAAGAGCGGTGAGGATCTCCTGCGCCTTGGCGATGCGTCGTTTGCGATCACTGGCCATCAGCGCAAACCCAGTGTGTCAGCAACCACAGTATCAAGCGCGTCCTGGCTCGGGATGTTGCCCCGGAGTCTGCGCCCGAGGTCGATCAAGGCGGCCCTCGTCGGATAGCGCAGGGCGCGAAGGTCGGCGGCGTTGACCTGAGTGTGGCCATTGAACTGGCGGAAGTACACGTCGAGAGGCGAAGAATTAAGAAAACCAGACAGGCCCCAGGCCAGCGTCCGTTCGAGCGATGCACCATGCTCATGGAAATAGTTGAGGTGATTCTCAAAGCCCACGGCGTCACACGCCACGGTGCGATCGTCGAAAACCGCAGCCACGACTCGCCGCCGCTCCTCCTTCGCGGAAAAACGCTTAACGAGCACGTATACCCCGGAAGGGACCATGAGCGCTGCGCTGCTGCTGTTGTGAATGATGGCATTCGCTTTCTTAGCCGTCGTCTTCGGCCACCGGATGGCGCCGCCATCGAAGTGGGTCGGATAGATGAGCGGAACGGTTTCCGCGCTGGGCTGTGAACGCAACCAGCGACGAGCGCGAAAGTCCACAACGCGACCTGTACTCACCGCCAGCCCTAGGTCATCTAGCGTGCAGGGGAGTCTCTCCATCGCGTCAGCGAGGGTTTGACCCTCGCGATCGAGGACGAGATGTATGAACGCTTGGGCGTCACTAGGCCGGACAACGCGTCGAAACGGGACAGCTCGCTCGACGATATTCTCGTCCTCAGGGGTGCGACTCCACGAGATTCGAACGATGCGTCCCTGACGGACCCCCTTTACGCCGTGAAGAATCACGTTTTCCTGAAGCACACCGTCCTCACGGAAGGCGTTGTCCCGTGATTCGAAAACGTGGACCCTCTTCAGGTTGACGTGGCTCAGCAGGTGCCTGCGAAACGGTCGAAAATACGGTCCGTTGCAGAAGCTTCTTGGTGTAATCGCGACGAGCTCTCCTTTGTTGTCCAGGAGCATGACGACGAGAGCAAGAAAGGCCGTGTAGAGGTTGCTCGTCTCCACGCTGACACGGCGGAGGAGTTGACGCGTGCGGGACTCTGTCCGGAACTTCTTATACGGCGGGTTGAGGATCGCCAGATCAAAGGCAAGAGGCTCGGTGGGAAAGAGACCCCTATCGAGGGCACAGACAGCCGCCTCAATGAAGTCCTCTGCTCGGACTTCCCATTTGCAGGCGATGCCAACCTCGGCACATGCTCGTTCGCAAGCCGCTAACGTCTGCTGGAGTAGCGGTAGGAAGGCCCGATCTATCTCAAATGCGGTCAGGGCGACCTCCCTAGGACGACGTGTGCGTGAGCATATCTCAGCGACCCACGCCGCTGTCAGTGCTCCAGCTCCAGCGCCAGGATCAAGGAAACGAATGCGCTCACACCGTGGATCGGCCAGGGAGGCCATGAAGCGGGCTGTCGCAGGAGGGGTGAAGAATTGCCCGAGGATGCTCCGGCGGTTCGGATCGAGGGCGCGGCTAACTGCTCGCCTCGCGTTCTCAGCAGATTCCAGTGGGTCCAACATGTTTGCCCCTAACTTCACGGGGAGGTTACCTCATCAGCCCAGCAGGACTACAGGACAAAGGCCCCGCCTCATCTCGACCGCCCAACGCCAGCGTTCAGCGGCGGCGCGAAGCGCCAGCCGATGCAACGCTCTGTTGGGCAGCTCGATCCCGTCTCCGCTAGAAATCCGAGGAATGCACTGCGACGATCTCTTCCGAAGTTCCCATTGAAAGGTGGCGAAGCTCTGGCAGATTCCCTGCTCCCACCTCCGCTTTGAGCGTCCTGACTAGGTCGAGGTCCTCCGCCACGAAGCAGTCAAGCCTCGGGTGAAAACCGACCTCCGCTCCGTCGCTGGGAAAGGCGCACGAAACCAGCTGGCGGGCGTCGCCAGCGGACACTCCTTTGATCGACAGGAGCCTTCGTTCGAGTGCGTCCGCAAGATGGGAGTCGGGACCAGCAAAGCGAAAGGACATGCCGAGCCGCGAGTACGTGTCGTCAAGCTTGCTGCAGGGATACGCGAGTGTCCGGGCACCCATTGCCGTTGCTATCGCTTCCTTCGTTCTGTCTCGCGCTGCAGCCCGGGCCCGCTTGGCGTCATCCGCGGCTATCTTCTCGATTCCGTGAAGCATCTCAACGGGCGTGATCTCCGCAATCCACACATCTATGCGTCGGCTTTCGCCCGCCGCCCGAATGCGCCGCAGCGCGCCGGCGCGAGTGCTAGTGTACGTCCCGTCCTGAATCCTCTGGAGGTGATCGAGGACGGAATAGTCTAGAGCGACCGCGAGGCGCTTTTCCTGGGGTGCGGAGCCAGTTGATGAGGCGGTCGATGTCACCGAATGCTCCTGCCGTTCACGCTGTCTGCCCAACTACAAATAGACAGAACTGTCTAATACCCCAAACACTGCGCGATTTCGCAGCCTAATGCGCCAAAAGGGGCGAAGAAGTGCTGAAAGGTGTGGCATCGGACACTTCTGCTCTAGCGCCCGGGACAACGGCACCCACCCTGCACCGTTCCCAAAACCGTGTTGATGTTGCTGTCTGAGCTGCCTCAGCCTTCACTCACTTCTCCGCGTCATCAACGTCCCAGAAAATCGGGAACTTGTCAACTCGCAACGGTGCGGGGTCGTGAGAGCTCCACGCCTACAGCTTTCGAAAGACCCCGATGACCTTGCCCAGGATCCGGAAGCGCGTCCCTTCCCCGATCCTGATGGGGGCGAAGGCTTCGTTCTCGGGCGTGAGGACCACCGTCTTGCCGTCCATCTGGAAGCGCTTGACCGTGACCTCGTCATCCACCATCGCCACGACGATCTCACCGGGGAGGGCTTGCGGCTGCACCTTGACAAGCACGAGGTCGCCATCGAAGATCCGGGCGTCGCGCATGCTGTCGCCCTGGACCTTGAGGAGGAAGGTCTGCCCGCCCCCGGTCCACTCCCGGGGGAGCGGGTAGCTGGCCTCGATGTGCTCCTCGGCAAGGAGCGGCCGGCCGGCTGCCACCCGGCCGAGCAGCGGTGTGAGCGTGGCGCGTTGTTCCTGGCGCAGCGCGATACCCCGCGACCGTCTGCGTGTGCGGGTGAGGACCCCGGCCCGCTCCAGGCGCTCGATGTGGTACTGAACCCCCCGAAGGTAAATCTTGCAGTGCTCGGCGATCTCGCGGAGCGTCGGCGGAGCGCCATGCCGGGCCTTGTAGTCCGCGATGAAGCGGACGATCTGTCGCTGCCGGTCCGTCAGTCCCATCGGACCTCCCTACCTCCACCCTTTCCGTTCACCCTGAGCATGTCGAAGGGTGAACGAAGAGTTCTTCAGCAGCCTGCTGAAGGGAGGAGACACCCACTACCAATAGTATACATTTAACTAATACGTCAAGAAAAATTTTTGGAACCCCTGAAACGCTCATCCTGAGCTTGGCGATGGGTACACCCCTCCAAGTCATTAGAACCGAGCTTGGTCGTCTAATGGACTCAGGCTAACCGGCGCACCTATGTGCATCCGATTAAGCGCGAAGCTAGGCGCTTTCTCTCTCTACCCTGTCGTGCAGGAACTTCTGAAGTTCACCCATTAATTGGACAGCATGACTCCTGTCTCTCTGTTCACAAAATCAGGGAGGGGTCAGGCCGTGGCGTCAGGTGGCAGGCGACTTTGTGAATAACCCTGGGAGAGGGACAGTGCGAGGTGAGGCCGGCGTGCGCGGCCCGGGAAGACCGCGCACGCCGGCCAGTTCCTTAGCCCTGCAGATTGTTGATGAACGCGTCCTTCACGAGACCCCGCAAGGAGAAGGGGGGGTCGTTAGTCGAGATTGGAGAGTTGACGAACACGACGACTTCCATGCCGTTCGGGAAGAAGTACGCCACACACTGTTCGACTCTCTTGTCACCGGTCCCCCAGGCGCCGTTCTTGTTATAGAGCTTCCCGGCGGGGGTGTCGATGACCTGGTCGATGCCGAAGTAGCTGTCGAGCAGCAACTGCGCCTTCGCGGCAGGGATGATCGTGTTCTTCCGCCGCATAGTGTTCATGACGTTGAGCAGCTCCTTGGTCGAGAGCCTCCACCCGGCGCCACCTGCGACAGAGGCGAGGTTGCCCGAATCCCACCCGTGGATGGGGCCGGCCGGGAATTTGTAGGCCAGCGCGTTCTGCCCGCCAAGGAGCGGCGCAAATTGAGCGTTGGAGACTCCTGCAGGATTGAACACGTAGGCCTGCATGTAGTTCCGGTAGTGGTGCAGCGTGACCGCATCCCACACGGCATCGTTCAAGCCTGGCATCGGAGGAAAGAAATCTGTGCTCTTGTTGACGTTGCCGTTGATGATCGGCATCAGGATGCGCATCAACCCGAAGTTCATGTTCTCATAGTCGCCTTTCGTCCCGACGTCAGCGGCGGGCACACCGGCGGCCACCCTTGCCTTCATGAACGAATAATCGGAGGAGGAGCCGCCGGTGCTGAATCCCGATTTGTGGTTTAGCAGGTTCCGGAAGCTGATCTTGTCGATGTTGGGGCCCTTGGTCCAGTAGGTGGGCAGATAGCCGATGATCTTCGCGTCGTAGGAGATCCCCTTGCTGTCCAACAGCTTGACTAGGCCGACCGCCGTGAGGTACTTGCTGACACTCGCCACGTGCATACGAGTGTTCTCGTTCCAGCCTTTGTTCCCGTCCACAGGCGTCCGTGACCAGTTCCAGATCAGGTTATAGATCAGGTTGCCGTTCTGCCGGACCTGGAGGATGTAGCCGGTGACCTGGTCTTTGAGAATGTTGTGCATGGTCGTGCCGAACGCCCCGACATCAAGATGGGGCGTGGTCTTGAATTGGACGACCTTGGGCGCGAACTTATAGAAGTTCTCTCGCGCCGGGTTGACTTCTTCTATGACGATGTTCTGTACATGCGCCGGAGCAATGACGTGGGCTCGTGCCTGAGCCTCTGTCAGTCCCTGGGGAAGGTTCAGTATCCGTTGTTGCGCAGGCGCTTGCTTCTGCAGAGACGGTGTTTGTTGCGCGCTCGCGGAGATGGCGATGAGACTCGTTGACAACAGGAGAGCAAGTACCTTTAAGACCCGTGGTTTCATGGCTACTCCTTTCTCTGGAAGAGCGCCTATTCTCAGCGTTTTCTAGCTTCTGTGATCTTCAGCTAACTCCATACCCCATTTCCTATCATCCAGAGGCTACGCTGTCAATCGATTTCTTGTCTCATTCCAGGGAGGAGCACCGGCGATAGTCTGCGCAAGACTCATCGCACCGCACAGCCTCAGCAGACGATGCCTGCCAGCGCTGCTTTATGTGAGGCTTCCCGAGGTCCCGGTCGCCGAGTTCTTCAGTAGATGAACAGTCAGCCTCATGCATCTGGAGAAAATCGGCGCTCCGGAGATGCGCGTCCCGTTGAGGTTCGCCTGTCCAGATCGCTTTTGCGTCAATCTCAGCCCTGACCGAGGCTCGACTCTGATCTCCAAGATTAAAATTAAGGAATCCTCGTATGTTCTTGAAATGCCCGCGCACCCAGGTCACCATCATGTGCCGGCGCCGAAACTCTGCCGCGCTGTGCCCAGGCTCGAAGTCCCACTGCATGGTCACGCCCTCCTCTTCACCGCCTACCGCCGAAGTAACCAACTCGATACACAGGCGGCGTCAGCTTCAGTCCCTTGTCAGGTATTCCTACAGCCAGCGGCGGACCGACGCCGTATATCGTAGATACTCATCTCCAAATTTTTGCGCCAAGTACCTCTCCTCCCTCGCGATGACCCCGTACGAAATTAAGAGGAGCGTGGGGATCAATATTCCGAGAAGCCAGGCGCTGTTCACCCAAATCCCGATGCCGATGTAAAGGAGAGTGAAAGATAGATAGATGGGGTTTCGACTGAGTCGATATGGTCCGATCTTGATAATGGCGGTGGTCGGCCGATGCGTTTGAATCGCCGTTCCAGTGGCAAGGAACTGCCGCACAGAGAGTGTGAACAGGACAATAGCAACCAGCATCAACGATCCTCCGAGCGTAGCCTCCAAGGCGGCCGGGAGCACCTTCAACGGCCATACGAATTGAAGCGCTAACCCGATTAATATTGAGCACAAGTAGATGAGAGGTGGTCGTGCGACTACCCCAGGGTTGTCGCGCGCGGCCCGGATGTTGTCGGCACCGGACTCCCGGGGGCGATTTCTAGCTTCTTCGGACATGTTCTCCTCACACGCGACGAGACGCTAGTGTCTTGTCTCAGAGGTTCGCTCAATAAGTCGCCCGGTTATCAATCTTTGGGTAAAGCCTGTCATCCTGAACGAAGTGAAGGATCTCAGATCGCTTAGAGATTCTTCGCCGGAGCCTGTCCTGAGCGGTCTTTGAGATTCTTCGGCTCCGCCTCAGAATGACACGCGAAGGGGCTCAGAATGACACAACTCATTCAACGGATTTCTGAGACAGGACACTAGGTCTCAGCAGAGCTAATTCCTTCTCGCTTCGCGCCCGCCGCCTAACAAGAATCAGGCTGCCTGCCCGCTGAGTTGCAGCGGCTTCATGCGTTTCCTCTCGGGTGGGCCTCAGCGAAGACGGCGCAGCGCTCAGCCCTAGAAATCCTCGATGCGGAGCGTGGCTGCCTGCTTCCAGGCGCGGGCAAATTCCCGGGACACCAGTTCAGACTCTACAACCTTTCTCTGGGCCTTCAGGCTCTCCATGAGGCCGAAAAGAGAACGCCCGTTACGCCGGCTCCGCTTCAAATCCTCACGAAACACCTGCTCTGCCTCCGCTGCCTGCCCCGCGCGAAGTAGGGCCGCGCCCAACGATTCGCGCACCAGGTAATACCAGTCTGGCGGCTCGCCGTACGCCAGGGCGTCCTCCAGCTCGACGGCCCTTCGCCAATGTGTGATGGCCGTGTCCGGGTCATTTGCGAGTCGCGCCTCCAAGACCGCCGCCGCAACGCCGAGCACCTTGTCCGTGGTGTTGTTTCCGGGCATGGCCTTGGCGGGCGCCTCTTTCCGGACCGCCTCAAAGGCCCGTTGCTCCTCCGCTGCTTCATTGCCCTTGCCGCTGGCCGCCAGAGCGAGGGCGCGACCATAGTGCCAAAAGGCCGTCGAAAGGAGCAACTCCGAATCGGGGGCCGGCGCCTTCAGAACCTCGTCCCACCGGTGAAACCGAAGCTGCACCAACAAGGGAGCTTGCGCAAAGGCTTCCATCATCTGCTCCTGCGCGACCTCAGGCTTGACGATAGCCAGCAGCTTGTCGGCCGCCCGTTTTGCCTCCGCATAGTTCCCTTGAGCCGCGCGCGCAAACGCGAGGAACTGGAAGTTGTGGGTGTAGTACGCCATGCGGTACGGCCCCTTATCGTTCGTGCGCCTAAAGTACCTTTCGTCCGCCTTCACCGCCAGCTCATTGGCCATGGCGGCTCGCTCGAAATCTCCCGTCCGAATATAGATGTGCGCCGGCATGTGGACGAGATGCCCCGCCCACGGAACAAGGCGGCTCAGCCGGTCCGCACTGGGCAGTGCGCGCTCCGGGTACGGTGAAGCCTCCACGGCGTGTATGTAGTAGTGATTGGCCGCGATATGGTCCGGATCCCGCCTCAACACCTCTTCCAGAACCCGGACGATCTCCTCGGTCCCTTCGGCCGGCACGCCATCCGGGCTCCATAGCTTCCACGGACGGAGATTCATGAGGCTTTCCGCATACAGCGTCGCCGCATCGAGATCGTCGGGATAGGCTCTCATGAGCTCACCCATGGCATCCTTGTAATCAACCTGGAGCCTCCTCAGATCGGCCTTGGGATCAGTCGTATAGCGCTTCGCCAGTGCGGCGACATAGGCCCGTTCATGGGCAGGCGCATCGGCACTCAGAGAGATCGCCCTTTCAAGAGCCTCGTAGGCCTCTTTGTATTGAACTGGATCGACCAAGTCGATATCCTGGTTATAATTCGGCCCCAGCACCACAGCGATCCCCCAGTGCGGCATCGACGCCTTCGGATCCAGCTCGGCGGCCCATTGAAAGGACCGCGCGGCCGCAGGGTGGTTGAAGCCGAAGAGCAGCGTCATCCCTTGGTCAAAGTACTTCTGTGCCTCGGGGCTGGTCGTGGCAATGGGATGGTGGCGCCGCCCCGTTTTCGAGAGCAGCGGAGGCTTCCCATCCAACTGCTTCGCCGGATGGCCGGTCATGGCCCTGGCGCTGCCCGCTAATAGTGCGACGGTTGCTAGCGATGCGATCCAGGCTCGATGAATCATCTGTCGTCTCCTACTTTCATGTCACGAGGTAACCCCCGTTGGGGTAGTGCGTCATTTTGCCAGAGATCCTTCACGGAGCTGAAAGTCGAAGGATTCAGGATGACAGATCTCGCTAGTGTCATTCTAAGCCCTTCGGCCCTGAGCGGACCTCAAGGGCTGGCCCTTCGACCGCGCTCAGGGCAGGCTCCGCGAAGGGGAAGAATCTCAACTCCTGTCGCGCATTGGCTCGCAAGCCTCAAACTGCCCACTACTCGAGATTGAGATGGCGCCTTACCGTGGCACTAACCCCTTACAGATTGAATTGGAGTGGGTCACCCTGCCATGGGTACTCGTCGAGGACGGAATGCGCCATCGTCCTCAATCTGTCACACGCATTTTGAATTTTCGAATGTTGAAGATAGGTAATCAACAAGGGTCGATTGGGAAGGAAATGGATTTGGCGGCTTCGAGCCGGTGCGAACAATGAATAGCCGAGAGACATATGGCTGTTGCGCGTCGGCTGCACCGCGATGTTGCACGGCCTGCTCATCCGGACTCACGCCTAACCCT
>Ga0214473_10008683_pt1 | contig 12006 bp, 16 predicted proteins | sample RVTome_7_FD_203509 | JGI IMG/M metagenome (GOLD analysis project Ga0214473, IMG submission 203509) | Soil microbial communities from uranium-contaminated site in the Upper Colorado River Basin, Wyoming, United States - RVT98D197 | ecosystem: Environmental > Terrestrial > Soil > Contaminated >...
AAGCTCGGGCGGCACTTCCGACCGGCGCTCGACAAGCCGGGCATAGAGGTCCACCACGTCCTCGCGGTGGACCATCGCCTGGCCGTGGGTGGGGTTTCCGGCGAAGACGTAGGCCGTGGGGTCACGTTCGAAAATCCGTTGGACCTGCCGCGGCAGCGGGGCGGAGTGCCCAAGGTCGTCGTAAACGCCGGCGATCCGCAGGATGACCGCCGGGATGTCGCCGCGCTCCTGACGGATCACCTGCTCGGTGCGCACCTTGGACTGCGGGTAGGCCCAGGTGGGATGTATCGGTGAGTCCTCGGTGATCGGCCTGCCGGGAGCCGTAGGCGCGTGAACCAACATCGTGCTGGAGAAGATGAATTGCTCGACCCGAAAGCCCATCTCACGCAGCAGGCGGAGAAGGCGTGCCGTGCCGCGTACGGTGACTTTCTCATAGAGGGGGCTGGGCGCGCCCGAGAAGTCGTAGTACGCGGCGAAATGCAGCACTGACGCCAGCTCGCTTCCGTGCAGTTCCCGGACGGTCTCCAGCCCGCGTCGCAAGCTCGGTTCCGAGGTCAAATCGACGTACAGGCACTCGGCCGTAGGCGGAGGGTGTGAAGGAGCGCGGCGATCGAAGCCTACGACGTTGTACCCTTGGCTGAGCCGTTGCGACACGGCGTAGCCGAGGTAGCCGTTGCTCCCCGTTACGAGAACTGTTTTGAGATCCATGGCTTCCACCTCCCGACACAACGGCCGGCCGACTAACGCGCTACACCCGGTCGGAGGACCGGCGGCGCGGCTCGGGCGCCTACTTGCCTGCGATTGTGAACCCTGCCTCCTCCCATGCCACCATGCCCCCGCCCAGGTCCCAAACGTTGGTGTAACCAAGCCGCGCCAGAGAGTCGGCGGCGATGGCGCTCATCCGGCCGCTGCGGCAGTAGACGACGATCTTGGCGCCCTTATCGGCGGGGAACTGCCCGATCTCCTGTTCGATCTGATCAAAGGGAATGAGGGCGTCGGTCGGATCGATCTCCCCTTCGTACGGCACATGGGTATTCACAAAGAAGAAGTCCTTCTGGCTAAGTATCTCTGCGAGCTGGGATGGCGTGAGCAAACCCGCCGGCCGAATTTCGAGCTCGAACGTCGATGCCGCTCCCAGATTGGACGATCCCTCGGACGGTCGTGGGGTGACAGACGGCGAAACCTGACAGGCCTGGACGAGGGCGGTGGCCAGGACGATCAGAAGGTAGCCCCAACCATGGCTCCATTTGCCTCCCGATTCAGGGAGGAGGTATTGTGGGTACGTGCGAGCCTTGATCCGTGGTTGTCTCAAAGGACATCTCCTCGCCAGTGGTACCACAGCCAGCCGACAGGGATGCCGAGCAGGCCCCCCACCAGCCCGGCCGCCCAGTGGATCGGGTGCGCGCGGCTGCCCAGGATGAACTCACCAACCACGAGATATCCTCCGAAGCCGAGTCCCAGGATCCAAATGTAGACTTCCAGAGGCCATTCTTGCCTGATCTTCTCCGCACGCGCCGCAGTGCTTCTCGTTCGTTTGCTCATGCTCTACTCTCCTGAACGGACTCCCTTCCCCTTATGCTCTCTCCAGCCGCAGCTCGGCGGAGTAGCCTCCGTTCGACAGGTCCGCTCTCGGCCCGCCTATGGCTGGATGGCTTTTCAGCTGCCCATCGGCCCCGCGGATGAGTATGAGGCCTTAGGCGCTGGAATGGCCTTGGGGCTCCAGATGCGCTACTGAGCGGGCTCGACGTAAAAGGTGTAGCGGACCTCGGCCTGCGAGTTGCCCTTGCCTATCTCGAGGCGCAGCCACCATGTCCCTACCTGCGGAAACTGCGCCTGGCCCATGAACATTCCGCTGCCGTCTCCCATCGGCTGCGCCTGGGAGGCGGCGACCCATTGATCGCTCGCCTCCGTCCCGTACTCGAATCGAGCCCAGTCGACTTCCACCGGGCGGCGTCGGTCGTCGACCAGGGTGAAGGTCAATCCCACGGTGCCCGAGGGCAGGGGAGGATTGGGATCCGTTGAGAAGCGGATCGTCACCAGGCCGTAAGGCTCCAGCTCGGCCACCGCCTCTCGGCTTGGAGCATTGGCCAGCGTTACCCGCGTGGCAGAGTATATGAGGACCAGCAGGAGGCCGCCGAAGAGGAGGTACACGACCCAAAGGAAACCGGGCCTTGGGTGGCTGCTGTTCATAGGGGCGGTCGTCAAGTTTCCGGACAAGTTGCACGCGACCGAAATCGGACCCGTTTGGTCAACATCAACCAGAATAGGTGAGTAACGAGCGAATCGGTAGAGCGATTCGGCGCGTTCGTTGGAGGACTCGGGCTGGGCGATAAGGGCTCTGTGCTTACGTCCTGTTGCAGGGGAAGCGAGGCGCCATTCCCCGTTAGAAACCGGCGCGGACCTGGGCGGGTCCCGGTGGCGCAAGACCCGCCTTCACCTCCCATTGGCCGGCACGTGCATCTTCTGACAGCGTCCGTCGGGCGCGCCCCATCACGGCCCATCCATCCCACTGCCGCCAGGCGGACAGGCTCAGACCCGCCTCCTCCAGTCCGGACCGGAACTCGCCACCCGAGAACTGCGACGTCTGGGGGTGGTCGAACAAGATACGTGCGGGCCACAGGGTCGCCAGCCCGCGCAGGATGTCCTCGAAATAGAAGGTGCCACCCGCCTTGAGGACGCGCCCAACCTCTCGCAACGCCTTTGACCAGTGGGGAACGTGGTGCACAATGCCGAAGTCGAACACGCTATCGAAGACCGCGTGCGGCGCCTGGATGGCTTCGGCATCGCCGACCTCACTCCGTGCTCGGCCGCCTGTGTCCGCCAGCCTCTCCTGAGCCATGCGGATCATGCGCGGATCGATGTCCAAGCCCATGACCTCGGCGGCGCCGAAGTCGAGCAGGATTTCCAGCCCGACACCCCGCCCGCAGCCGATCTCGAGCACTTGCTGACCCGCGAGAACGCCGCGCCGGCCGATGAGCAGCGGGGCTTCGATCCACCGCTGTGAAGCGGCGCGAACGAGGTTGTTCATGAGGGCGAATTCGAACGGGTTAAGTCTCATGGTCGTGAGGCGGTACCGGTCCGGTGGCCATCGGAAGGAGCGGGCCTACTCGAGGCACGAAGGTGGGCGTGTGCGCCGCGTAGTTCGAGTAGGCGGCGCCGAATTGGGCCAGAGCCTCACGCTCCTCCTGCCGGGCCAGCCGAACATACCTGAGGGTAAGGAGGGGGAACAGGATCAGGGTCGGTAGGGTGGGCCATTGGACCAGGGATCCGATCATGATCAATATGAAGGCAACGTACTGTGGATGCCTCACGTACGCATATGGCCCGGTTGTGGCGAGGTTCCCCAGCCCGCGGGCTTGGTAGAGCACCTTCCAGGCCGCGCCGAGCAGGATCAAGCCGCCAACGATGAGGCCGTCACTCAGCCAGTGCAACGGACTCAGATGGGGATCGCCAGACCAACCGGCAAGGGTTTGCCACAGATGGCCGCTGCCGTGAGCGAAAACGTTGATCTGGGGGAAGCGGGCGACCAGCCATCCAGAAACGAGGTAGATCGTGAGAGGGAAACCATACATCTCGGTGAACAGAGCCACCACGAAGGCCGCAAACGCGCCTAGCGACTGCCAGTCACGGCGACTCTGTGGGCGGGTATAGCTGAAGGCGAAGCCCACGAAGATCAGGACATTGATGGCGACCAGCGGCCACAGGCCGTAGGCCGAAGGTTCAGAGGTCATCGGGTTTTCCCATTCCCCCCTTCGTCCGCCGGTTTCGGCGCGTGGCGGACCGTGGGGGACAGTTCCGCTCCGGGGCGGCCGCTTACTCAACAATCAGCTTGCCGCGCAGCATGCCCATCTGGCACTGGAACTCGAACTCGCCTGCCCGGTCCGGCATGAACTCGACCGGAACCGTTTCACCTTCAGGCAGCTTGGCGCTCTTGTTGAAGTCGGGAAAGAGCACCATCTCCGAACAGGAGGCCGACTCGGCCCGCACGAAGTTGAGCCGCACGGGTTTTCCGCGCTGGACGACGATCACATCCGGCGTGTAGCCTCCTTTGACGAGCACCATCGCTTCCTGATAACCGTTGCTTGAGAGGCCGGCCTTCACACCAGGGCGCTTCACCATCCAGAAGAACCAAACGATCAAGGCGATGGCGGCCAAACCGCCAAGGGTCACAAGGATCTTGTCGACGCTCACGAGCATTTCCTCCTTAGCTATCGAAGCTCTCGAAAACGAATGGGCGCGCCGGCGCCCTATGCCCCCAACGCGCGCATGACGACAAACACGGCCAGACCTCCCAGGAACAGCCAGCAAATCCAGTAGAAAAGGGTCGACCACCACACGGTGGGGGCGCCCTGCGCCGCCTCGAGCCTGTGCTTATCGGTCATGCCCCACGTGTGCAGAAAGAGACCCGCGATCAGGACTGGCCACCCAAGCCCGCCAAGGAAGCCGGCGGCCAGCACGCCCAGCCCGAGCCCCAGAATCCCGGCTCCGAAGCCGGAGGTGAGCTCGGCCAGGTGGAGCCGCCTCGTCTGTGTGCCAACCGGACCTCTTGGCCCCTCATGGTTCATCAGCGTCTCGATCGTGTTCATGGACTCCTGTCCTCCCCTCGGGCCTCTGCGCTCGCAAGGTTCTTACGTCGTCGACGTGGACGGCCGGAATCGCTTCAGCCGATTGGCGTTGCTGATTACGGTAACGCTGCTGAACGACATCGCCAGGGCCGCCAGCAGGGGTGAGAGCAGAATCCCCAGGAACGGATAAAGCACCCCCAGCGCGATCGGCAGGCCGGCCGTGTTGTAGATGAAAGCCCCGACGAGATTCTGGTAGACATTCCGCATCGTGGCGCGGCTGATCTGCATGGCCGTCACGACGCCCGCCAGACTGCCCTTGATCAAGGTGATGTCGGAGGCCTCGATAGCCACATCGGTGCCCGTGCCGATCGCCATGCCGATGTCGGCCTGGGCCAGGGCCGGTGCGTCATTGATGCCGTCGCCGACCATGGCGACCTTCTTACCTTCCAGCTGCAGCTTCTGAACGTTGAGGGCTTTGTCCTGCGGAAGCACCTCGGCCATCACGCGCTCGATCCCAACCTTACGGGCGATGGCCTTGGCGGTGCGCTCGTTGTCACCGGTGATCATCACCACTTCCAGCCCCATCTGCTTCATCGTGGCGATGGCCGCCAGCGAGTCGTCCTTGACCGTGTCCGCCACGGCGATGATGCCGGCAGCATCACCGTCGATTGCCACCAGCATGGGCGTCTTGCCGTCGTCGGCCAGCGCCTGCGATCTGGTTTCTAGATCACCCAGGGCGATGCCCTCGCGGTTCATCAGACGGGCGTTGCCGATGAGGAGCCGGTGGCCCTCCACTTTCGCCGACACGCCATGACCGGGGATGGCCTCAAACTCGGCGACATCCGCCAGACGCAAACCGCGCGTCTGCGCCCCCTCCACAACCGCCAGCGCCAACGGGTGTTCCGAGGATCTCTCGACCGAGGCCGCTAGCCGCAAGAGCTGGGATTCGTCCTGCCCAGGAACGAGAACCACATCGGTGAGGGCCGGCTTGCCATGCGTGATGGTCCCTGTCTTGTCGAGGATGACGGCGTTCAGCCGCTCGGCGGCCTGCAGCGCGTCCCCGGAGCGGATCAGGATTCCATTCTGGGCGCCCAGGCCAATCCCCGTTGTCAGGCTCATCGGCGTCGCCATGCCCAGCGCGCACGGACAGGCGATGATCAAGGTCGTCACGGCCACGATGAGGGCGTACGTCAGTGGCGGCTCGGGCCCGAAGTCGTACCAGATGATGAAACCCAGGATGGCCAGGATCATCACCGTGGGCGTGAAGTAGGCCGAGACCCGATCGACGATGCGTTGGATGGGAACCTTGCTGCCCTGGGCGTCTTGCACCAGGCGGATGATGTTGGCCAGGGCGGTGTCCTTGCCCACCTTGGTGGCGCGGAACTTGAAAGCTCCGGTCTTGTTGATGGTGGCCCCGATGACTTCGTCGCCGACCTTCTTGGACACCGGGAGTGACTCGCCGGTGATCATCGATTCGTCTACCGCCGACTGGCCCTCGATGACCTGTCCGTCGACCGGGACCTTTTCACCCGGACGAACGATGACGATGTCGTTGACGAGAACCTCCTCGACGGGTATATCGACTTCCTGTCCGTCGCGGCTGACGCGGGCGAACTTAGCCTGCAGGCCGATCAGCTTCTTGATCGCTTCGGACGTCCGGCCTTTGGCGCGGATCTCCATGGCCAGGCCGAGCACGACCAGGGCCGTGACGACGACCGTAACGTCGTAGTACACATCGGTGAGCTCTTCCGACGGGAAGAGCTGCGGGAAAAGTAGGGCGACCGTGGAATACAGCCAGGCGACGCCCGTGCCCATGGCGATAAGCGTATGCATGTTGGCCGAACGCCGCTTCAGACCCTCCCACATGCCGACGAAGAACTGGCTGCCGGAGTAGGCCAGGACGGCCAGGCTGGCGGCGCCCATGGCGTACCAGACGTACAACAGGTTCTGGCTGCCGCGCGGGAAGAGGTCGCGCAGCCCCGGGAACAGCCAGGGGTAGGACAGGATCATCGTGGGCACGCCGACGGCGGCGCCGAACCACCATTTGCGCATCAGCGAGCGGTATTCCTTCTCGGTCGCCTGCGCTTCCTTGTCCAACTCGTTGTCGGAGGCCTCCGCCGCGCGCTGCGCCCGGTAAGGGCCCGCCGCCTCGACGGCCCGGGTGAGACGCTGCAGATCGGCGGAGGCCGGCGCGTACTCGACCTTGACCTCGTTCGTAGCTGCGTTCATCGTTGCGTCGAGGACGCCGGGCACCGCCTTAAGGGCATCCTCGATCCGCATTACACACTCGGCGCAGTAAAGACCGCTCACCTTCAAGCGAGCGGTCTGGCCGCCCATTTCGAACCCGGCGGCGCGGGTGGCTTCGACCATGTCGGCCGCGCTGACCTGCGACGGGTCATAGTCAACGGCAACCAGGCGTCCTCGGAGGTTCACTCGGGCTCGACGCACGCCGGGAAGCGACTCCAGCGCGCCCGCCAGCGCGGGGCCGCCTGAACGGTCGAGTCTCGAGAGCGGTAGGGCGATTCGCACGAAGCCCTCAACTCCCTCGGCGACACCGGTCGTCGCTGAGGGAACGGCGAGGGCGTAACGGGCGGGCTCGGCATCGAATTTCGAGGCGTCGTCCTCCGAACAGAAGTAGAAGGTCCAGCCTCTGTACTCACGTCGGGCAGCCGCTTCTTGCGGCTCCACTTCCATCCCACATACCGGATCTTTGGCCACAACAGCACTCCTTGCGCCACTGCGGCGCCCACCCACTTTAGCCTCGCGACCTAATCGAAGGAAGCGCTCTTTGGGGGAAAAGATATAAGCCGAATGGCGGACGGGCAGCGGGGCCAAAGGGCGCGGAGTCTTAGGGGCCAGGCGGGGTACGTTGGATACCGTGAGCGGTGGAGGTGGTATGGCCAGTAAGCCCTCGAAGCGTTATGTAGTTGTTCCCGTGGCAGCCGGACTTCTCGGCGCTCTGTTCCTGGCGGGGGTGTATCTCGGGATCGTGTCGCTGGCGGAATCCCCGGAGCATGCCCTGGATCTCTTTTGGGAGGACCGGCTCTTCGTCATTCCTATCCTGATCGGTTTCGGGATCCAGGCCGGGTTGTTCGTACGCCTGAAGCTCGGACCGCCGGCCCACATGGCGGCTGCCGGCGCAACCACGGCGGCCGGCGGAGGCATGTCCACCGCAGCGATGGTCGCTTGTTGCGCCCACCATGTCGCAGACGTGCTCCCGGTGCTCGGTCTCAGCGCGGCGGCTGCCTTTCTGGCGCAATGGAAGGTGCCCTTCCTCGTGATCGGGCTGCTGATGAACCTGGCCGGTATCCTGGTTATGCTGAGGGCGCTACGGCGCGTGCGAAGCCATGCGGAAGCACGACTGGCCCCGGCGGAGGCGACCGCATGAAACGGACGATGTCGCTTCTTGCCCTCTCGGTGATTCTTCTGGCCGGCTGCTCTGGGTCAGCCGCCACCGGCTCAGCTGTGACAGTGGCGACGACACGAACCCCGGTTCCCACCGGCACGACGGCAACCCCGGAGGAGGCGACGGAAGGGGAAACGCGCCTCGACGAGCAAGGAGAGGTGGTCTTCGCCGTCACCCCTCTCAACTTGGAGTCGCCAGGCGACACCCTCGACTTCGAAGTGGTAATGGAAACGCACTCGGTCGATCTCGCCTGGGATCTGGCGGCGCAGTCTGTGCTCCGCACCGACACGGGCCTTGAGGTGCAGGGGACGAGCTGGCCGATAGGCGAAGGCCACCACTACGGTGGCACCCTGTCGTTCCCGGCGAGCACGACGGACGGTACGAGCGTTCTCGACGGCGCGGCCGCCTTGACCCTTGTCATTCGGGACACTGACGTGCCCGAGCGGGCGTTCGTCTGGGAACTGGCATCACAGTAAGCTCGGAAACCACAGACGGCGGAGCCGCACGGGCGGTCGATCTTCCCCAATCCGGACGTACACCGTTGTTTGTGGGGAGACTCATGACCTGATCAGGAAGGCCGGCCCGGCAAGCCGGGAGGATTTCGGTTCCCATCGCCGGAGGTAGGTATGCAACAGCATACGGTCGTCCTGTTCACCCAACCAGGTTGAATGTTCTGCAACACCGAGAAAGCGTGGCTTTCTCAAAGGGGCATCGCGTTCACTGAACGTAACATCGCCGAGGATGAGGCTGCCCTGAGCGAGCTCGAGAAGCTCGAGGTCTTCTCGACGCCGGCGACGCTGGTCGACGATCAAGTCGTCGTGGGTTTCAACGCGTGTGCTGAACCTGACCAACGCGTATATCGAAGAGGTTGTCGCTTCCACCCGCCCGGCGGTTCCGTGTACCTCGGAAACCTCAGCGGAGACCGGGAGAGACACCTCTCGCCCGCATCTTTCAAGAACCCTGCCTCTTCACCCGGCGAGTGAAATACCAAACCCGGTTTCCCAAGGAAACCGGGTTTGGGGTTATCACCCGATCAGCCTTCCTTTGGCCCCCTCGCCGACCTGGCCAGCGCCACACCCACGAGCACCGCGGCGGCGATCGGCAGGCTGATCAATGCCAGCATCCACAACCACCCAAACCCCATCCACAGTCCGCTTCCGAGCATCATGGCGCTTCTCTCCTTGTTGCCGGTTCCCTCCACGATAGTCCCGAGTTATCAAGAAACTGTGAAGGTCGTAGGGCACCTCTGTGAATCCGGGGTCGCCTCGCCAATCGGCGTGTAGGGCGGCGCGCCACTTTGCGCTCGGCCGGCCGGGGGAGCTTCTCTAGACTAGAGAAAGACACGGCTGTGGACGTTATCCGGGCCGTCATCGACGTCGACGCAGGGCACAGCCGGGGTGACCGGGAGGGGGAAGAGCCGCGGCGCGTGGCCTACGTTCGAATGCACGACGCTTAGGAGGAACCATGTCGGCTGAGACCGATGTTCCGCGGCGGGCCTCGATCGTTGACGCCCTGAGAGAACGCCTGGGGCTCGATGGCCTGGCGTACCCCGTTCCTGATCACGCCAATACCCTCGGCCATTCGCTGGGAGGAATTACGCTCGCGGGATTCGCCATTCTCTTCGTTTCGGGCATCTACCTGGCGCAGTTCTACCACCCCCATCCGGCGGATGCGCACTCCAGCGTCGTGGCCCTCATCACGATCGTGCCTTTTGGCGATCTTGTTCGTTCGGTCCACTTCTGGACAGCCCAGATTGTCACCGTAACGGTCCTTCTGCACATGTTGCGGGTCCTCTTCAGCGGGGCCTACAAGCGGCCGCGCGAAGTCAACTGGTACGTCGGCCTAGGATTGCTGGCCATAACCCTGGCGCTGGTATTCACCGGCTCGGTGCTCAAGTTCGACCAGGAGGGGCTGGAGGCGCTGCAGCACAACAACGAAGCCGCGCAGGTGATCGGCGCGCTCGGCGGATGGTTTTCGGCGGAGTTCAGCCGGACCGTCCCCCTTCTAACGCGACTGTTCGATGGCCACGTGACGATATTGCCGTTGCTGTTCGGCCTGCTGATCGTCGCCCACGCCTATCTGGTCAAACAACACGGTATCTCTCCCAAGGTAACACCGGAGGCCGTCTCCAGGGCAACAGCTGGCGAGGGCGGGTCGCGCTTCTCCTCCCATGTCGCCCGCCTCGTCGGGTACGGCTTCCTCCTGCTTGCGGTGGCTCTACTGTTCAGCCTGCTGTGGCCGGCGCCGCTGGGACAGCCCGGTGTGGCTGGAGCCGAGGTGACAAAACCGTGGTGGATGTTCCTGTGGCTGTTTCCGGCGGAGGAGGCATGGGGCGTACGCGCCCTGGCGGTAGTGCCGGCCGTCCTCGGAGTGCTGTTGGCGATGGTACCCATTGTCGATCGCAGTCCGTACATGAGTCCGACCCGGCGCAAGGTGCTGCTTGTGGTTGCGGGGATGCTGCTGTTGGCCATGGTGGCGAGTGGTGTGGTCGCGGCTCTACGCCCGGCAGAAGCCCACCTGGGTTAGGAGGGACATAGGATGAAGCTTCACACTCCAAGCATAGCCATCATTATTGCTGCGATCCTGGTTTGGATCCCGGCAAGCGCCGTGTTCGCCCACGGGGAGCCGGTCATCCGTGTCGATCCAGCCGTTGCCGCCGCCGGTGGGTCGATCACCGTCATCGGAACCGAGATGGAGCCGGGGGAGGTTTTCAACCTCGTTCTGGAAGGCGCGGCGACTTCAGTGTCCCTTGGTCAAGTGACCGTCGAGGGTGATGGGGACGAAGGCGGCTTTGCCGTGACCATGAGCATCCCGAGCGACCTCGCGCCGGGTTCATACAGAGTTCGGGCCTCGACTGAGGAAGGGGAGACGGCCGTCGCTGATTTGACGGTGACGGCCTCCGCGGCTGAAGCTGATTCGGGCCCAGCGATGGTGGAAGAACCGAGCGGTGAGCCCCACCTTCTGGACCGCACCAAGTCGGCCAGCCAAGTTGCTGGGATCGCAGCCGCGTCAGTGGCAAGTGCGATCCTGGGTGTGTGGCTGATACGCCGCCGAACGTAGACGAGCCGTCCGCGCCAATACATGCTTTACCGCTGGCATGCGGTCGAGAGTGCCGCCGACATGTTCCACCACTGGAAGCCGCCCGGCAGCCGCTCCGCGGATTGGAAGGGCATTGTCCTGGCCGCCCTGACGATCGCCATGGCTGCCTTCGCCATCGCCAAGGGAGGCTGGCTGGCCGCCGTTCCGTTCGGTCTGGCACTCGTCGTGATCGCTGGTCTCCTCATATACCTGCGGTGGCTGGACCGGAACGCCCTGTGAGCACGCGCAGGGTGGCCCGCTTCCGCCCAGGCCAGCCGGCGCTAGGCCGAAACCTTCGGTTGGCTTTACGCTAGCCTGCGACAGGTTCATCGTGAGCCGGGCCATGTTCCTTCCCCAGTCCAGCGAGGTCGCCATCGACGCCGTAACGTCAGCTCTCAACCGCCACGGCCTGAACGTCGTGCGGAGTTTCGATCTGAAGCAAGCGCTCGGTTCCTGGGAGGATCCCTGCGGGCAGCCGGTCGATGGCCGCGTCGTATGCAATTGCCAGTTTGTCGTGCTACTGGCCTACCGCGGCGGAGATGGGCCTGTGGTAGTTACTGCCCACTCCGATCCGGGTACTACTCGCCTGCGGGTCCTGCCGGGGACAGAAGGACATGCCAGCCCACGTCTCCACGCCCGCGTCGAGACCGCCCTGCGCTTGCTTGAGTGGAGAAGCGCCCATTTCGTGCCAGGAGGGGGACGATGACCGCCAGCCGTGGCGCCGGTCTTCACCGTGGGTCGCGCCGTTGGGCTACGGAGGGGCCGTGTTGAAGTGGCTTCGGTTCTCTTCGGAGAACGTTCTGATCGCCTTCGCCGTCTGGATGTGCACACTGCCGCTCCTGGCGCTGATGTTGGTACCGCGCTTCGGGCTGCCGGTTGCCGGAGGCGCCGCCCTGCTTAGCCTAGTGTTGGCACTGGTTGCGTGTTGTTGGATCCTGCGCCCCAAGGTCGGGCCGC
>Ga0214473_10008684_pt1 | contig 12006 bp, 12 predicted proteins | sample RVTome_7_FD_203509 | JGI IMG/M metagenome (GOLD analysis project Ga0214473, IMG submission 203509) | Soil microbial communities from uranium-contaminated site in the Upper Colorado River Basin, Wyoming, United States - RVT98D197 | ecosystem: Environmental > Terrestrial > Soil > Contaminated >...
GGTGAAGGAGATGTAGCCGATCGGCGCGTCAAACCAGACGTACAGCACCTTGCCTTTGGCGTCGGGATCGTCCAGCGGCACGGGCACGCCCCAGGTCAGGTCGCGGGTCATGGCCCGCTCGGGCAGGCCTTCCGCCTCGATCCGGCCCAGCGACTGGTTCAGCACCGTGGGGCGCCACGCCGTGCCCGCGGTGGCCGCGTCTTTTTTCGACGCCAGCCAGCCCGCCAGCCGCGATTGCAGGCGGTCGAGACGCAGATACCAGTGGACCGTCTCGCGAAGCTCCGGCCGCGTGCCGGTAAGCACGCTGACCGGCTCGATCAACGCCACCTGGTCGACCGAGCGCCCGCAATCCTCGCACTGGTCGCCGAAGGCGGTGTCGCTGCCGCAATGGGGGCAGCGCCCTCGGACGAAGCGGTCCGGCAGGAACTGCTCCGCCTTCACGTCATAGAGCTGTTTGGTCCGCTGCTTGGTGAAGAAACCCTTCTCGTGGATCCTCAGAAAAAAGTCCTGGCTGAATCGCTCGTGGATGCTGGCGTAGGCCGGCTGATGCGTGCCGCCGAAAATGTCAAACTCGATCTCCAGCCCGGCGAAATCGTTCCGCTGGGACTCGTTGTAGAACGCGGTCAATGCCTCCACGCTTCGGTTCTGCTCCCGTGCCGTCTTGAGGGCGGCCACGCCGTTGTCATCGCTTCCGCAGATGAACAGCACCTCCGCCCCCGTCGCCCGCAGGTAGCGCGCGTAGGTGTCGGCGGGCAGGTAGGCGCCGGCAATATGCCCGACGTGCAGCCGGCCGTTCGAGTACGGAAGGGCCGCCGTAACCAGAAATCGTCGTTGAGCCATACGTCCCCCGGTGCCGGCCTTTCAGATCGACCGCGCCCGTCTGACCAAGCGGGAAGGAAGATCGGGGCGATTGTATAGGCTGAGCCCGGCCTGACAAGAAAGAGTGGAAGCCCCAGCAGAATCCGTCCGATGGAACTCCTGCTTTGACGCGTGTCCCGTTTGGCGCCTATAATCCTCTACGTCAGAGCGTCACGGGACATCGGACGCGGCACACAGCGGCGCCGCCATGGGCGTCGCGACCCGCGCCACCGCGGACGTCTCATCTCGATCAGGGAGCAGACCCATGAGCCCCGCAATCCTCGCCATGTGGATGCCGGGTCCCATTGAGCTCGTCGTCATCGGCATAGTGGCCTTGCTCGTGTTCGGGCGGCGCCTGCCCGACGTGGCCCGATCGTTGGGCAAGAGCATCGTCGAGTTCAAGAAGGGCATCCGCGAGGTCAAGGACGATATCGAGGTTCAGTCGAGCCTGGATTCCTCCCCCAGACCCAGACTCGAACGACAGCAGCCCACCACGCCGCCGCCCGCGGCCTGGGAGGCACCGCAGGCTCCTCCCGCCCCCCCGTCCGCCTCGCGCGAGTCCCCGCGGCCCGCCTCAGGGGAAGCCCCGCCGCCTGCCGCGCCGTAAACCCCGACGCCTGCGTCGCGAGTAGCCCAGGCGCCCGCCGCTTACCTCGCAAGTAGTCCTGGTGCCCACCGCTTACCTCGCAAGTAGCTTTGGTGCCCGCAGACCCCTCCGCCCCAGAGAATGCGCTGCGTCGAACCACGACCTGAGCCGCAGGCGCCTGCCCTTGACGCGAAGCGTCAAGGGTCAGCCTGCGCGAACTCACCGGATTCGCAAAACGCCCGAAACGCCGAACCATCGCCCGGGCGCAAGCCCAAAGACCCCTACGCCCCGCAGCATAGGGCGCGTCGAACCACGACCTCAGCCGCAGGCGCCTGCCCTTGACGCGAAGCGTCAAGGGTCAGCCTGCGCGAACTCACCGGATTCGCAAAACACCCGAGACGCCGATCCATCACCCGGGCTGAACCCACGCGCATCGGGAATACGCAAGACCTCCTCTGGCTCCGCGACGGAACTGCCCGGGCTTATAGCCGCTTCAGCGGCGTTTCCCGCAGGATTTTAGGCCTGCCGTTTGCACCTGTTTAGCGTCTCCTAGCCTCCCCCCTTGGCAAGGGGGGATTGAGGGGGGTTTGGGGGGGGGCCGCCTCAGCCCTCGGCAACCTCCCCTGTCCCATCGTTGCTAAGGAGGGGGCCATCCACAACGCTAAACACGTACGCCGCTTCAGCGGCGTCTCCCGCAGGGTTTCAGGCCAGCCGCTGTACGGCTGGTCGGTGCATCCCTGGTTCTCCCCGCCCTCACCGACCCCGCTCCAGCGGCCTTAACCCCGCCATCGCAAAGCGCGTCGAAAAGCGCTGCCTCGCTGAAAAAGGGCAGGATCCCGCGAGTTGACCGGCCCCTTAAGCCAAGCGACTTCGCCCCGTACCCGGCCAAGCAGAAGCAACCAGGCGATTGAAATGAAGGACACGCCTATCCAAGTACCGTGATTCAGAAGTTCTGCGACGCACTGAGTGAGCCGCTGTAGCGTCCGCCCCCCGTGGCGGACGTCGGGTGCCGAAGCGTTACGAAGTTCAACGGCCGGCAGGGGCGCCGGCCGCTACTAGCCGCGAAACTCGTGGAACAGCATCCTGCGGCACGCAGACGCGGATTGCCCCGATTCAGGGCTTGACATGCCATATTTTCGTGCTATTCTAAAGCTATGGCGACACTACAGAAGGCGATCGAAACGCTGGCCCAGGTGGAACGGGCGTTGCGGGCGCTGGTCGGCCGAGCCGCCGCCGACGGGGAGTACGACGCGGTGGCCCGGCTGATCGAGGCCGCCCGCGCCGTGGGCGACATCACCCGCGCCCTGAAAAACGGCACCGCTCCAAAGAAAATCCCCGCTACATCGACCTCCGGGACCGATGTCCCCGTGGATCAGCCGGTCCGGACCGGGGCAGCGAAACGGGGAGCGAGGGCGAGCAAAAGTCCCCGTGCCCGCCGGTCGAAACGTCCGCCCGCCAGGGGCGAGTACCCCAAGTTCTCCCGCCGCGGCGACGACCTTCTCAAAACCGGCTGGTCGAAGAAACAGCGTGAAGAGTACGTCCACAAAGCCCCCCGCCGCGTGATCGAGGCCGTCGCCGCCGCCATCGCCCGCCGCGCTGGTAATGGAAAACTCTTTACCGCCGAGCAGCTCTTCACCCCCGATCGTCCCCTCAAGGACCCCACAACCGGCGAAAAGCATCCCGGCTATCAGGGCTACGTCACCCTGGCGTGGTTCAGGACGTCGGGGCTGGTCCAGCCGCATGGTCGCCGAGGGTACACGGCCAGGAACGCGGAGAGACTGCCCGACGCCCTGGCCGCGGCCTGGCACAGCCTGCCCGAATCCGCGGACTGATCGGGTCTCGCAAATGGAGCCTCGACCGACTCGCTCAAGTGGCGCAAGACGCTCTATCAACACCGAGACGCGACCGTCAGGGAGCGGCACTAACAAAGCCGCACCGCGACCATCAGGGAGCGGCACTACCAAAACCGCACCGCGACCGTGAGGCCGCGGCACCGTGCACCGCATTAACCTGGTTTTCTTCAAGGCTCCAGGCGGGCTTGCCACCCGGGCGAACTGCGGGCAGGATACGCGACGCCATGTATCGCAGGATGACTCCGGCCCACGCCGACCCGGACGCAGCGCGAAAAGAGGTGAGGACACATGTCGAAGGCAGGCTTGCCCTTGACGGCGCAACACGTGGTCGAGGGGTGGCATTTCAAACGACGCGAGCGCTCCGACGAGGTTGCCGATCCGATTCAAGGCGAGTTTTTTGATGAAGCCTCCGACCCGGACGAACGCCGCGAGGGTCCGACTGCGTCCTTCGTGCGTGAAGCGATCCAGAACTCTCTGGACGCTCAAGCCGAGAATCAGCCCGTTCATATCAGGTTCTTCCTGTCCGCAGAAGATGATCTTGCCGCTGTCCGCACCCGCGACTGGTTTTGTGGCCTCTGGCCGCATCTCCGCGCGCGGCGCAGCATACGTTCGGCAACCAAAGCAGGGGGCACAGCAGCGCTGCATGGGAAAGCATGAATTCGGCGGCGAATGGACGACGGACAAGCTGGAGCGGCTGCGGAAGTATCTCTGCGCCTACATGACGATTTTCACGGGGAACCCCAAGGCGCGGCACTTCACGACGGTTTACGTCGACGCCTTTGCCGGTACCGGACACTGGGTCGACTCGGCCAAGCAGGCTGACAGGGCGGCCGCGTTGCCCGAAACCCCAGACCCCGAAGCTGAGTCGTTCAGGAAAGGCAGCGCCCGCATCGCCCTGGAGGTGGAGCCGTCGTTCCGCCGATTCATCTTCATTGAGCGCCAGGTGGATCGGGTCAGCGAGTTGGAGGCGTTGCGTGCTGAGTTTCCCGCCAAGGACGTGCAGATCGAACAAGGCGATGCCAACGCTTTCCTGAAAGAGTGGTGCAGGGACACCGACTGGAAAAAGCATCGGGCCGTGGTGTTCCTCGACCCCTACGGCATGCAGGTCGCTTGGCAGACGCTTGAGGCGCTGGCCAGAACCAAGGCCGTCGATCTCTGGTTGCTTTTCCCGCTGGGCGTGGCGGTCAACCGCCTGTTGACCAGGGCGGGTCCGCCACCCGATGAGTGGGCCAAGGCGCTCACGCGAATCTTCGGAACAAAGGACTGGGAACAGGCCTTCTATCCGAAGAAGCAGGAGGAGACGCTTTGGGGTTCAGAGGAGACGCAGCGAAAGAACGCCACGCTCGATGCGATCGGCGGCTTCTTCCTGGATCGGCTGAAGACGATCTTTGCCGACGTCGCGCCGAACCCGCTGCCGCTGCTGAACTCCACCAATACGCCGATCTATTTGCTGTGCTTCGCAGCGGGCAATCCCAAGGGGGCAAAGCCGGCGGTCAAGATCGCGCAGGATATTCTGAAAAAGTAAGGAGTAGGCAGGGATGGCCACCAACTCGACCATCGAATGGACCGAGATGACCTGGAACCCGGTGACGGGTTGTTCGAAGATCAGCGAGGGCTGCCGTCATTGCTACGCCGAGCGCATGGCCAAACGCCTTCAAGCGATGGGAAACGCCAGGTACGCCAACGCTTTCCATGTAACGCTTCACGAGGACCTCGTCGACCTGCCCCGCCGCATAGGAAAACCGCGGACCATCTTCGTCAATTCCATGAGCGACTTGTTCCACGAGACGGTGCCCTTTGACTTCATCCGCCGTGTATTCCGCACCATGACCGTCAGCCCGCAGCACACGTTTCAGGTTCTGACCAAGCGAAGCCAGCGCCTGTGCGAGCTGGCCGCGTGGCTGCCCTGGCCGGACAATGTCTGGATGGGTGTGAGCATCGAGGACGACCGTGTTCTTTCCCGGGTTACCGATCTGCGCGCCGTGCCTGCCCACGTTCGCTTCCTTTCCTGCGAGCCGCTCATCGGTCCACTCGACGACCTGCCGCTCGACGGCATCACATGGGTCATCGTCGGCGGCGAATCGGGCCCCGGCGCACGGGCCATGAAGCGCACCTGGGTCGAGTCGATTCGCCACCAATGCCGCCGGGCAAACGTGCCGTTCTTTTTTAAGCAATGGGGTGGTGTGCGAAAGGACCTCGCGGGCCGCGAACTCAACGGGCGCACCTACGACGACATGCCGACGCCGTCGCCACGTTTAAACGGCGCAGCGCGGGGTCAGCTTTCGCTGCCGGTGCTGGCGGTGTGAAGGCTCTCCGCGGGCTCAATTGCTGCCCAGGCGATTCATTACTTGAGGCGCGTCCGCAAGTGGCAGAACGCCACGATGTCTTGTCCTGCACAGCGGGCGCTGAGAGCCGTTCGCTGCTTGAGCCTCCGTCGGATGCTACCCCGCGAAAACGTGGTCCCGATGCCATGCCAGCGCGGCGGGGTCGGGGGCGTAGCGCGTCGGGAGTCGGAGTTTCCTGCCTTCGATAGCCAGTAGTGCGACCCGGTGGATTTCGCTGGGCTTCCCGACGCGCACCCGGCCGGAGACGATGACGCGCAAATCGTCGTCAAAGCCGATCAAGCCGCGGTCAAAGGCACGGTCGTGAAGTGCAGAGAGCGCAATCCCGTTTCGCGGATCCATGCGTCGGCCCTCCTCGCGTGCCCAAGGAATAATGTGGCTCGCTTGCAAAAGCGCCGGCACGTTGATCCCGGAGATGGCACACGCGAAGTCGTAGCTCGCCAGCACCGTGGCCCGAAAGAGTGACTGCACGCGTCGCGTCTTGACGTTCCGGACGACCTCCGTGTCGCCAACCCGAGCGGCAAGTTCCGCGGCCGATTCCTCCGCTTCGGGGATCGTCGGGCGAATCCCCAGCCGGTGGAGCGAGGCTTCGCTCTCCGCCGCCAGCGATTCCCAATCGGCCTCGAACTCTTCGAAGACGGCACGATCCGCGGCCGATGCGTTTCGAAGTCCCGCGATGTTGCGTGCTTGATGAGCCGGGTCCAAGCTCGCAAAGTTGCACAGTTTCATCGATACGGAACTGGGCGTGCGTTCCAGCTTCTGCGCGAGCGCAATGATCTCCGGATTCCCACGGTGCAGGCGTCCGAAGGACGTTCGGCAATACAGGTTGAACGCGACGAGCAGTTCGTCGCGTGTCCAGGCCCTGCGCTGTGTAGCCATGTACGGATGTTACCTGTTGCCCTGGACGGTCTCCACGACAAAGACCGGGGGCCACAGGTCCGCGACGATGGCGAGGTATTCTCCGTACAGGTGATGACGCTCGTCCCGCTCCAGCCTGTACCCGGTTACTCCGCGGTTGCGTGACCGCCCGGCGATCGAATACGCCTGACACGGCGGGCCGCCGATAAGCACCCAGGCGTCGGCCCCGGCAAGTGCCTGGCGAATCCGTCGGCGCACGAGGTCCGACGGCGCCGTTGCTCCGCCGAGTTCCGCGTGCCACGCTTGCTGCGCTGCACGCTCTGCCTCAACCGGGTGACGTGCGTACAGCTCGTCACGCGTCAGCTCGCCGCGGAGGTGCTGATAGTAGGTCTCGGGAACGTGACGGCCCGCGAACCCTTGACTCGCCGCCTGGGCTTTGCACATCGCCGCTTTGCGGCGGTTCCGCAGTGCGGAATGCGGCGTGTCAAGGGCGAACTGCCGGAAGAAGCTCCGAAGCCTGAGCGTCGCATGGGCGTCGGGGTCCTTTTCAATCGCCGGCGCGATCCGGAACGGGCCTTGCCCGCGGACGCGGGCGGCGCTGAAACCCTCGCCGAGCCCGCCCGGTCCAGCGAAGAGGTCAATCACCGGTACTTGTGTCGCAACCGACATGACCTCACCGATTCTCCGTGTCGAGTCATCGGATACACGCGTGAGGCTGAACAGTCAAGGATTTCAGCGGTGCGGATCGCGTCCGATTCGACATTCCAGCCCTTGACTCGGCGTCACGAACCACGTTGGCCGATCGCCTCGCGGTCGTTGCCGCCCCGCGGCAACCGCCGTCGCAAGAGCTGGACTTCACTCCTGAAGGCGAGTGCGGATCAAGGGCAGGCACCCCGCCCCTGATGGATCAGGCGAGCACAGGATCAGCCGAGCAGCCCGGTAGGGCAGGTGCTCGCACCCTCGTACACCCGCCGACGCCGACCGCCCATCTGGTGAACCCTCTTGCGTGCGGCGCCCCGTCCGTTCGCTGCCGCCGCGCCGCGTTACCGATCACCGCACGCGTTCTTGACCCGGCAGGGCGTCGTCTGCCACGACCGGGGCCATCCATGACCATGAATTCCGTTCTCCTGCCGCCCACAACCAACGGATGCAGAAGTACGGCCGGCGCCGACGGCTGCTATCGTCCAGCCCTCCTTCCTCCCTTCGTCGCTCCCTCCCTCCGTCGCGGAGCCTGCCCTTTACCCGAAGGGTCAAGGGTCGCTTCGTCGCTTCGTCGCTTCGTGGCTTCGTGGCTTCGTCGCTTCCTCCCTTCGTCGCTTCGTCGCTTCGTCGCTTCGTCGCTTCCTCCCTTCGTCGCTTCGTCGCTTCGTCCCTCCGTCGCTTCGTCGCTTCCTCCCTCCGTCGCTACGTCGCTACGTCGCTTCGTCGCTTCGTCGCTTCTTAATCTATGCCACCTAGTGACACGTCAAAGAAAAAGTACTTTCCCGAACGAAGCCATTTGCAAGCCCCACTTGAATCCGTGGCCCGCCCCCACCGCTCCCGCACCCGTGACGTTGCGGCGCCACGCAAACGGCCCGTGGGCGCGGGAGATGCCTCCGACCAGCCGTGTCGGGCCCCTTGTCGCACGGCTCGCCGTTCCAGCCGGCTACGGGGGCGATCGGGACGCAAGCGCTCGACACGCATCGCCCCAGGAACGACGCCCCTCGAGGAATCGAGCCTCGCAGGTGCGCGTTCGCGCAGAACGTGCCTTGTCCGTTCCTACAGGCGCCACCCGGTCCGGTAATCTCCAGGCTACATGGGAACACTTCGCCTGATCTCCGTGAACAACACGCTGACCGAGCGCGAAGCAGATTCGGCGCGCCTTGCTGTGCCGGTGATAATTCACGAAATTGACTGTCTCTCGGACCCTCCTCCACTTGAGCGACCGCACCGCGGGTCGTATACTGGACCCACGCGCAGAGTTCCCGTGGGTAACTCGTGAATGCTCAGCGTGATCGTCGACCCGGCGAATCGGTATCCACGATGCACGACCGCTCGCCAGAAAAGCAGCAGGAAGGCTCCACCAACCAGCCGGAATCAAACGTCCGGCACCTGACCGTGGACTGGCCGGTGCGGCGGTTCCGGAGACACGTCAAAGACACCGCCCTGATCGATCAGGTGGTTCGCGAGCAGCGAATCGAGCTGGTCCTCAACGACACGCCGTTGCTGGCCATGCTCGCCCTGCCGCGGGACGTGGAGGCTCTGGCCTTGGGGTTCCTCGTCTCCGAAGGTCTCTGGCGGGAGCGGAGCCGCCTGCCGGAGGTCCGTTACGACGAGCCCACGGGACGAGTGCATTGCGTGGGTCGCTTCGACGACGATGCGGTGGAGAGCATCTTCCGGCGCTGGACCTTCGGCACCGGGTGCGGCGGCGGCGGCACGGGGCGGGACCCCTCGCGGCTGGAGGCGTGCAGGCCGATCCGCAGTCGCCTGACGGTGCGGTTCACCCAGCTTGCCGACCTCGGGCGGGCCTTCGGCCGGCGGGCGGAGCTGTACCGGCTGACCGGCGGCGTCCACGCCTGCGCCATTGCCGACGCCGGGGCAATCCTGCTTTTCGCCGAGGACGTCGGGCGGCACAACGCCTTCGACAAGGTCGCCGGCATGGCCCTCCGCGACGGCCTGGATGTCTCCGAGAAAATCGCTCTGACCACCGGGCGGCTTTCCGCGGAGATTGTCGCCAAGGCCATCGCCCACGGCGTGCCCATCCTAGCCTCCTCCTCGGCCCCCACGGCGATGGGCGTCCAATGGTCGCAGCGTTTTGGCATGACCCTGGTGGGGTTCCTTCGCGGGGCGCGGCTCAACGTATACACTGGCTACGAACGGGTGATCCCCGATGGGGAGTGAGCACCCCGCCGATTCACGGCGCATCCTCGCGGTCATCGGCCCTCATGGCGGCTGTGGAAAGACGACGCTGATCTGTCACCTCATCGGCCACGTTCCCGCATTGGGCTGTTTGAAACTGAGCCCTCGGCACGAACCTGCCTCCGCTGGGCCGGGCGCCCGGCCGCGGGATCGGGGCGGCTATCACCTCGCCGAACGCACCGTGCTGGAACAAGCGGGCTCGGACACGGGCCGGTTCCTGGCCGCCGGCGCCGCCCACGTGCAGTGGCTGGAATACGATCCGCACGACCCCTCGGCCGGGCTCGTTGCGGCGCTGGCTCGCTTCCCCGCGGCGATCCCGATGGTAACGGAGGGGACCGTCGCCGTGGCCCACCTGCAGCCCGCAGCCGTCATCCTGGTGACTCCCTTATCGCCCCGCGAGATGAAGCCGAGCACGGGCGCCGTTCTCGAAGCGGTGACGGACGTGGTGGTGAACGGCCGCGCCGGACAGCACCATGAGACGTTGAGCCGGGAACTCCGCGCCGCCTATCCGCAGCTCCGCCCGATGTTCTGGTGGTCGGCGGACTTGTCCGTGGGGACGCCGCCACCGCCGTTTCTGGCGCGAATCCGCATGCTCGCCGCACCGCCGCAGCGTTATACATCGCCTGTGCCCGTACCGCGGGCAGGCTCGTCGCCGGGACCAGAGGCATGAGACCACGTGGCAAAATAGCGGTGGCAGGCGGAGCGCATGTGTTCTTCGATTTCGTGACGAAAGTGATGGTAGGCGTCCACCAGCGCCCGGCCGTCCGGGGTCAGGGCCGTGCCTCCGCCGCTTCGACCACCGCGGGTTCGCTCCACCACGCGGAGCCCGGTCCGCTCCTCGATGAGGCGAACGTGCTGCCAGGCCAGGCGGTAGCTCATGCGGAGTTGCTTGGCCGCCGCGGCCAGAGATTTCGTGCTGGTGATCGCTTCGAGCAATCGAACCTTGCCGGGGCCGAGGGCGTTGTGCCCGCCGATGGCCACCCACAAGCGGAGACGCCCCTCCCAGATACGGGCGCCCGCGGCGTCCTCGGACCGCTCCGTCACCTTTCGAGGTCCCGGATGAACTCTGTGCATGGCCGGACTCCCAGGCTCGTTAGCAACCATCAGGTCGGCGACAGCGAAGGCCACGGAGTGGTCACCCGCGTGGCCGAAGCCCACTGCCCCGATGGAAACCGCTGGGGCAGATCCTCTGCCAGCGAAGGACGCACCGTGAGCACGAGCTCCTGCTCAATGGTGGCTTCGAGCAGCGCCGCCGTCAGGGCGGCCGCCCATCCTCCTCCGCGGAACTCCAGCGGGCCGACCTCGTCCACGGCTACGACATCGAGGCCCTCGCGGACCGCGGCGATGATCGCGGCGCTGCCCCAGGCGAGGGCAAGGTCGTCGAAGTGGTAGTCGCCCACGACGGTGTCCGATTCGAGCATCCCCCTGCGGCGCGCCAGGAGCCGGCGCCGGCCGCTGCGCAGATCAACAACGTCGTACCCGACTCGGGTGTCGCCCTCGAAGATCGCCGGAGAGGTGACCCCGCCGATCGAGCGCCCGGCAGCGGTCGCCTGCTCGAGGTACCGCTGAAGATAGGCCGTCTTCCCTTCCCCGCGGCCGGCAGACAGGATCCGCACGCTCATGACGGGGCTCCGTCGGTGCCCGCGGCCGCGGCCGAAGGTGCCCGGCCGGGGCTGGACACCGCTCTTGCTCATGATACACTACTTACGCAGATTAAGCATCTGCGACGCGATGGAATCGCCGTGCCGGAGAGTGGGGGCGCTTTTTTTTGAGGCGCGATATGCTCGTACGAGCACATCGGCTCTTGCGGCGCGGGTTCTCCCTCCTCGAGATCCTCGTCGTCCTGTCGATCATCTCCCTGCTGACGGCCATCGCCCTGCCTTCGCTGCGGTCGGCCCGCGAGAAGGCCCGGGAGACGGTGTGCGGGGCGCGATTGAAGCAATGGGGCATGGGCTTCGCCTGTTACGCCGACGCCCACCGGGGGTTCTGGCCGCACTGCGACGGGCTGGAGCGCGGGCCGCGACCGCTCAACGATCGCCACGTCACTAAAGAGGACATTGCCGACTGGCACGGTTGGATGGACTTCATCCCGCCGCTGATCGATCACCTGCCCTGGCGGGCGTACCCGCGCTACGGGCATCCGGGCGCGGCGACGTTCTACCAGTGCCCCGGTGCCCAGCCGCTCGACGTCGCCGGCATGTACAGCTACCGCCCTGAACGGGACGGCTACTTCAGCTACGCGATGAACTCGTGTCTGGAGCTGGACCGCAACGCCTGGCCGCCGCCCGGCGGGGAGGGCTATCCCATGCCTTCCTTCCTGGACACCGCGACAATCAAGTGCCCCCAGCGCGTCATTGTGCTGTTCGACCAGCTCCTGGACCCCCGCCGGGGATTTGACGCTCAGCGGACCTATCGGGGCGCAGGCAAGTACGCCGGAAGCTACCCGAAGTCGTTCTCCGAGCGCCATGGGCATGGCCGCGAAGGTCTCGGCGGCAACCTGCTGCTCGCCGACGGGCATGTGGAGTGGCGGGCGAGCGTCTGGCAGCCGCACTGGGATACCGCCCAGGAGGTGCCTCCGCGGGACGACCCGGACTGGTACCCGTACCCGGTT
>Ga0214473_10008685_pt1 | contig 12005 bp, 9 predicted proteins | sample RVTome_7_FD_203509 | JGI IMG/M metagenome (GOLD analysis project Ga0214473, IMG submission 203509) | Soil microbial communities from uranium-contaminated site in the Upper Colorado River Basin, Wyoming, United States - RVT98D197 | ecosystem: Environmental > Terrestrial > Soil > Contaminated >...
AGATGGAGTTGAGGATAGAGCTGCTGTCCGCTCCGCACGGTTGTGTCGCTGATCGGATAGGCCATTCTTCCGTTAATCTCGTAAAGATCCTTCCCTGAGAGGTACCCTTTGGGAGTCAGATACGGTTTGTTTGCTGCAACATAATCCAGGAAAGATTGGCAATCATGCAAAAGAGGCGTCGGTTCCGTTTCTGTAATCGTGAATTTATTGGATGAATTCATAAGTAACCCCCCGTTGATGTCCCATGGCTCGTCTAAATCATTTCTCCCGAGCAATCCAATTCTAAATTGTGAATAGGCTTACCTTTCCGCGTTCTTTCCCAAGGCCCTTAACACCTTCTCTGGGGTTACCGGATAGTCATACAGGCGGGTTCCGATGGCATTGGAGACGGCCATCAGGACTGCAAAAGGGCCTGGCGCCGTAGCTATTTCACCGACGCCAATCGCATGGAAGCGGTGAGTGGGCATTGGCGTCTCCAGAACCACGTTCCGAATCGTTGGGAGTTCAGCAAACGTCCGCCACCTGTAATCTACCATATTTGCATTGAGGACCTGTCCCGAACTCCTATCCAGCACGGTTTCTTCAAACAATGCACTGTCGATCCCCGCTGAACCGAGACACCCATTAAGCTGATTCTCAAGCCCCGGCGGATCGATAATCTGACCAACATCCGTTGCATTGACCACTCGCAGAAGGTCGACTTTTCCGGTCTCTGTATCGACCTCGACCTCCACGAAGGTCATCATACAATTGGCGAGTGTGAAGTCAGGCTCAAAACGGCCGTGCCCCATCAATGTATGATCAACACCCAGCACGGCCCTCCACGGCACTTTCTTTTCCGGCATGGTCCTTGAAAAAATCATTCCGTCCACGGTTTCAAGATCACCGGGATCCGCATTCAGAAAAGGAGCAGCGAGGTCAAGAAGCTTCATTCGGGCCTCTTCTGCTGCACGAATGCAGGCGCTCCCCATGGCGTACGTGCCCCGGGAACCTACCGGGCCGAAATCATAGGGTGTAACCGTTGAATCCGCAGGGGTCATGGAAACGCAGTCCAGAGGCAGCTGCAGAACCTCGGCCACCATCTTGCACAGGTTGCTTCGCTGTCCTGTGCCGTGCTCCGACGCAGCCGAATGGATGACCGCGGTTCCGTTCGGCTCGAGTCGCACATAGGCTTCGGACGTATCCTCTCCCACGTCGACGTTGCCGTGCACTCCGACTCCCACACCGGTCCTCTTTGTGCCCTTCACTGCCGTTGGCTTCAACCATCCTTTCCACTTCTCTTTCCAGCCGAAGGCACGGGCGCCTGCTTCCATGGCCTTCACATAATCTATGCCCCGGTAGACGTACCACTCTCCATCCCGCCAGTAGTACCCGTCCCCGGGCTTAATATAATTCTTCTCGAAGAAAGTAAGCGGATCGATGTCGAGCTTCTCCATGGCCAGGCCGAAGAGTGGAAGAATGGAACACTTGAGTTCTTGCCCGCCAAATCCTCTGACGATCCCCGAAGGACTCCGATTCGTGCAGACGATCCTGGATTTCAGGTTCCAGTTCGGACATCTCACCACGAGCTGGACTTCACCGCAGCCCACTGCAACCTGGGCCTGCGTGGTCAGAGAGTAGACACCGGTCCCCACGAGCCAATCGCCAGAAATCGCTGTCACTCGGCCATCCCTTTTCATGCCTATTCTGGCCCGGAGGCGCGACTCGATGCGAAGTCCGAAAACAGCAAAGTGCTCCTCCTTGGTGAGGGAAAGCTTTACCGGCCTGCCTGTCGCTTTGCTCAAAGCCGTGGCCTGCAGGATCAACTGCACGGACATGAACTTCGACCCGTAACTGCCGCCACAAGGGCCCCCGATGGTTCGAATGTCGATGCTTCTGCCGAAGGCGTAGTAGAGTATCACTTTGTCCTGGTAGGCTCCTTGAGATGACGGCCAGAGAGTGACGCGGTTCGGTTCCTCCCAGTACGCAATGGCCCCGGGTGATTCGGGCGGGAGAGGATTGGGAATATTCTCGTAAGAGCACGTTCCTTCAACAACAACGTCTGCTTCACGAAACCCCTCCTCTACGTCTCCCATCACAACACTGTGCAGGCACTTTGGTCCAAAAAATGCCGTCCCCGCCCTGAGAACATTGCCGGGATACTCCGCATAGAGCTGAGGGGCCCCGGATTCGATGGCCTCTTCAATGTCGTACACAGCAGGAAGCTGCTCGTATTCCACGTCGATGAGACCCAGGGCCTCGGTAGCGATTTCCTCGCTTATCGCTGCCACGAGCGCCACGCCGTCACCGACAAATCGGACTTTGCTGTCTAAGGGACGCACATACCGTGATGTTCCTCCTCCCCAGTCGGGTAAATCAGTATGGGTCAGCACGGCTTTGACGCCGGGCAGAGCTTCTGCTCTTCTCTTGTCAATCTTTTTAATTATTGCGTGGGGGTAGGGACTGCGAAGGACTTTACCGTAGAGCATATTGGGAAGTTTTATATCACTCAGGTAAGTTACGCTCCCGGTAACGATCTCCCTCGCATCCATTCTCGGCGTTGCTTTTCCAATATACCGGTACTCATTGCCCATTCAAATTACCTCATTCTGGCGATTGCTAAGTTCATAGCCGTCCCATATTGAATCTTATGGCATGCCCTAAATTAACCTAAATTCTATAACAGGTCACCATAATAAAATCAAAAAATGGTGTCTTTCAATTATTCTGAGGCGTAACAAATACTTTTTTTTATTTTTTTATTGACAAATATATTTTATAGTGATATTCAAAAATTGAATTTAATTCAATTAATGAATGGAGTTCATAAATTGGGCACAAAAGAGAGAAAAGAAAGGGAAAGGGCTTTACGGCGGCAGCAAATTCAAGACAGCGCGAAGGAGATATTTTCACAGAAGGGTTTTCAATCAACAACAATAGAGGATATAGCAAAGAAGGCAGAATTAAGTACGGGTGCCATCTATCAGTATTTTAAGAGCAAAGATGAGCTTTACGCCTTCATGAACCTGGAAGGCCTTCAAAATATGACCGACGAAATAGAAGCCATATACAAAGATCAGCGCCTATCCTCTGAGAGAAAGATCCTTAAAATGAAAGAGGCAATGTATGGAAATTTTCTCAACTTCCCTCTTCTTCTTCGTGTTGTTTTCCATGTTCAGCTTGAAGACACTTTGGCAAACCTTGATAAGCAATTACTCAACCAGCTTAATTCATTAGGCAAGAAGACAATGAACTTGATGGCATCAGTATATCAGGAAGGTGTCATAGCTGGGAAATTCTATCCGGGGCACGGTTTGGCCCATGCGGACATCATGTGGGGGACCTTTGCGGGCTTAATGATGTGGGAAGAAGCAAAAAGAAGAATTAACCCTAAGAAGGACTTTCTGAAGTCTACCCTCGATCAGGCCTTTGAAATATTTTGTCGCGGAGTCAAAAAAGACAAAAAAGAAGAGAAAAAGGGCTAGAAGGTCTCTACTATCAAGACAATCAAATTTAGAAAGGAGGATAATGAGATGCCGAGAATAGATTTAAGCGATTGGCCGCCTTACAGTTCCCCTGATCTGGCGAGAAGAGAAGGGAGCATCGCCGCCACGAAGTTAATGGCAAATGCTGCCTTTACTGCCCCAAAGTCGGGAGCATGCCCGAACATAGAGTGTACTATCGTATATGGTCAAGATGAACTGGAGGCGATTGCCAAAAAGGTGGAGGAATTGAGCCTCGTCAATCCAAAAACAAAGCTATGGAAAACAACTTCTCGATCCGAGGCGGTCATGGTCAGAGAATCCGACTGTGTCCTTTTCATCGGTAGCACCTATGCCGGGGATGTTCTATTCGATGTAGATTGCGGCCTATGTGGCGGTAGCGAACAATGTTCCTATGTCTATAACAAAAAAGCAACAAAGTACGGACATATCGACCCTTTTGAGTCGAAGGCTGCAAATCCTGAGCGCCTGGTCAATGGCCCGCTTTGCAGCCAATGGGTGAACGACTTAGGGATCGCCGTAGGATCTGCCGCATTTGTGGCCGGGCGATTGTTAGTCGACACCCGGCCATTGATGAGTGTCGGAGTAGCTGGGCAGAAGCTGGGGTATTGCCCAAATTCGGAAATCGCTGTGGGTCTTCCAGTGGCGTCACTGGCCAAGAATCCTTATGTTGATATCATCCCTGATTACCAATATCTCCATTTAAATAAGGTTATTAAGAAGACACGCAAAGATTATGCACTTGCTCGAATGGTACACTGGTTCGATTATAGGGGTTGGTATCCCAAAGACAAAGGAAAGGAGGAATAGAGATGTCGATTATTGACGGAATTCAAGCAGTCAATGAGAATCTGCTCGCGGTCGCTAAAGTTGGAGCATCGGCAGCTCTGAGGGCTCCCGTGATGGCGAAATCAAAGGTAAGAACGGAGATCATAACCGGGGAGGATTTTCTCCCTCTGGTTGAACTCGCTGGAATTGCAGGTGAGATTAATCAGTTTGTTCAAGGCGATTATCTTGTCGCCAAGAAGGCGTTAGAGGCCGGGACACCCATTGTTGAACTGCTGATCGGCGTGGACGCAACCCTATCGGACTTAGCCTGGAATTGTGGAGCGTGTGGCTTCGATACTTGCGCTGAATTTAATCGCTACAGCAGAGAACATAAAAGCCCGGGGAAGTATATGATTGGGCCGAGCTGCAATTGGAAACTTTTAGATCATGGTATCGCTATGTCGTATGGCGCTGCGGCCATTTCGGCGATGAATGTTGAGTGCCGGATGCAAGCCGATTATGGCTCCTTTGCCCTTCTGCTCGGGCACATGGCGGGGTGCAGTATGTGTGTCGGGATCTCGCTTGGTCCCTATGGGGAGTCAGTGTGGTACAACAGGGTTGATTCTGTGGACTCCTTCGACATGTCAGAACATATGGAATTCATGCAGAATACCTTGCCTCAGATGTTCATTTCATTTCCCGGAGACGGCCGCCCGCCGTTCAAGTCCGGACCTGTATGGGGTAAAGAACCCAGGTACTTTAAGCCTGTGGAAGACCCGGAACTCATGGCCAAACAGCAGAAGGTGGGTGCAAGGATAGGTGAGATCATAGCAAGAGAAATGGCGAAGAAGGCCGCGAAAAAATAGGGGGCATTGTCAGTGAATTATTTTCAGACCTTAGGACAGACGATGGAGGACAAAGCCAAGACCTGCGGGGATATGGCATTTCTTCAATATGAGGATGGAAAGGAAGTGACTTATCAAGAAGTTCATGAAATCACAAACAGGATTGCAAATGCATTTCTTGATCTCGGTTTGAGAAAAGGAGACAAAGTCGCTACCTTCCTGCCGAATTGTTTGGAAGCTGTCTATCTATGGTTCGGGGCGTCCAAAGCCGGCGTAATCGATGTGCCTATCAATCTGGCCAATAAAGGGGATTTCCTTTCACACATTTTAAACAATTCCGATGCAAAGGCTGTAATTATAGACCAGCAGCTAACTGAAAGGCTTAAGTTCATTGAGAAGGACCTCCCCAAGCTCGAAAAAGTAGTTGTTTGGTCAAGATCCTCCGTATCTGAAAATATGCCAAAACTGCGATTTGATGTGGTCGGTTATGAAGAACTGACAAAGGGATCTCCTAAACCACCTCAGGTTGATATTAAGGCCAGCGACCCGCAGATGATCATCTATACGTCTGGAACCACCGGGCCTGCAAAAGGATGCATGGAACCGCACTCCATGATCCATTTGTCCGCCTGTGAATATATTGAGGCAATAAGAGCCACGCCAGAGGATACTTTCTTCACCTGTTTGCCCTTATTCCATGCCAATGCCAGGATCTTATGCTTATATGCGGCACTGGTTCTGGGGACAAAGGCAGTTATTTTTGAAAGGTTTAGTGCAAGCAGATTTTGGGACCAGATAAGAAGAGCGGGGGCCACGGTCTTTAACTCTCTCGGAGCAATGGCAAACTTCATCTATAATCAGCCCAGAAAAGCAGATGATGGGGATAATTCAATAAGGGTTTGGGCTGCCTATCCGATGCCCGCAGCGATCTATGAAGATGTTGAGAAAAGGTATAACCTGAAAGTTGTAGAGGGTTACGGTCTGACTGAATTAGCAATTATTACCTATAATCCCTACGATAGGCCAAAAATTGGTTCCTGTGGAAAAGAGACCAGGAGTTTCGAGGTCAGGATAATAGATGAGAATGATTTCCCTGTGTTGCCGGGAACGGTGGGAGAAATTGTTGCCCGAGGGAGAGTGCCCTGGGCCACGTCCTTGGGGTATTACAATATGCCTGAGAAGACCGTTGAACTTACTCGGAACCATTTTAATCATACAGGGGACGCAGGCTACCTTGACAAGGACGGTTATTTGTACTTTGTTGACCGGATCAAGGATTATATCCGAAGACGTGGAGAGAATATCTCTTCATTCGAAGTTGAACGTTCAGTGAACGCTCACCCAAAAGTAATCGAATCCGCTGCAATAGGAGTCAAATCGGAGCAGGCAGAGGATGAGGTTAAGATTGTTGTTGTACTAAAAGAAGGAGAAAAACTGGCCCCGGAGGAATTGCTTGCTTTTTGCGAAGAGAGGATGCCCTATTTTGCCGTCCCAAGGTACGTAGAGTTTGTGAAGAGGCTCCCCAAAACACCTACCGATAGGGTTCAGAAAAACATTCTTAGAGAAGCAGGTATTACGGCCAATACTTGGGATAGAGAGAAAGCAGGATACAAAGTCAAGAAATAAGGAATCCCTGGGTGGTGATTGTCACGGAAGATTTAAAGAAGCCAAGCAAGAAGAGATAAGGTGTTAGGAGGACGGAATGGCAGAAGGAGTTCCTTTTTGGGAAGGTACCTTTGAGAAGGATTCCCGGGGAGGCAGGTTACTCGGTAATAGATGTAACACCTGTGGCAAGATCTATTTCCCCAAAGCTCAGTTTTGCTTCGACTGTTTCAATAAAGAGATGAAAGAGATACCCCTGAGCCCGCTTGGGAAGCTTTACTCTTACACCATCGGGCGCATGGCCTCAACCCACTTCCTTCCTCCCTACGCAGTGGGACTCATTGATCTCCCCGAAGGGGTACGAGTCTTCGCACCGCTCAAGATGAAAGAAAACACACCTTTCAAGGTAGGCATGGATGTGGAAGTCGTCATCGAAGAGCTATGGCGGGAAGAGGATAAAAAGGTGATCGGTTACAAGTTCAAGCCTTTGTAACTTTTGGAATTGTTATTTTTTAGCAAGGAGGAAGTCTTTGATGAGAGAAGTGGCAGTGATTGGGGTAGGACAGAGCATGTTTGGAAAGTTCCCGGAGAGAACTGCAGCCCAACTCGGTGGTGAAGCTGTTTCTGCGGCTCTCGTAGATTGCGGCATTCCTCCAAAGAAAATACAGGTTGCCTACGCTGCAAGGAATTATGATACGAATTGTACGGCACAGAGCATCTGTAAAGAAGTGGGGATCAGAGGTATTGAAATGGTGAATGTGGAGAATGCTTGTGCGGGTGGTGCAACTGCCTTCAGGGGGGCCTGGAAGGAGATCGCCGATGGTCGTTATGACATCGGTTTAGCCATCGGTGTAGAATCCATGACAACCAGTCCCATAGCAGGCAAATTGATTCCTCCGGAGAAGAGTGACCTTGAGGGACATTTGGGAATGACCATGCCCGGCATGTTCGCAATGGTTGCCAGAAGGCAAATGGAGGAACACGGAGCCACCATAGAGGATTTTGCACAGGTGTCCGTCAAGAATCACCATCATGGTTGCCTGAATCCGAAAGCCCAATATCGGAAAGAATTCACTGTGGAAGAGATCCTCAATTCCCGCATGATCTGTGATCCCATTACACTCCTGATGTGCTGCCCGAATACCGACGGGGCCGCAGCAGCCATACTTTGTTCGATGGATGTGGCGAGAAGATGTACTACAGAGCCGATACGAGTGATGGCCTCTACACTCCTGTCGGGCGACTATAAATATCTGCAAGAAGACATTTGTGTCTCTCCTGTTGGGAGAAAAATAGCGAAAATGGCCTACGAAATAGCAGGATGTGATCCCAAAGATATAAACCTTATTGAAATGCATGATGCCTTTGCAAATGAAGAAATACTTCGATATGAAGATCTTGATTTATGTAAACCAGGCGAAGGTATATCTCTTTTGAGATCAGGCGCAACTCAGATAGGAGGCAGGATTCCCGTCAACCCGAGCGGTGGCCTCCTTTCTTTAGGGCATCCCTTAAGTGCATCGGGTGTCCGTACCATATGTGAGATTGTCTTGCACCTCAGGGGTCAAGCGGGAGTGAGACAGACCCCCAATGCCAAAGTCGGACTGGCCCATATGCTCGGTGGTTTAGTCGCTGGCCTCGAACATGGAGTCGTTGCCAGTGTTCACATCCTCGCCCGATAAACCATTTTGGAAACGAAGAGAAGGTGACTTGTGATAAAGAAATTCAACCATGTGGGAATTGCCGTTAAGGATCTGATGGTCATCTTGGAGAACCTGAAGATTAGGCAACTTATCGACAAGGGCAGGCGTGAGCAGTCAACAAGTCAAATGATTGTCTGAAACGATTAAGAAGAGGGGGTCGAACAATGAACTATTTTGACCTTAACATGAACTTGTCAGAGGAAGACCTGATTCTGAAGAAAGAAACCAACAAGTTTGCCAGAGAGGTCATGCGCCCTGTTTCAATGGAGCTCGACAAGATGACCGCAGAAGAGGCCATTGCCCCTAAATCCCCATTTTGGGACTTCATGCGTAAGGCATATGAACTCGGCTACCACAAGATTACACTACCAGCAGAAGTTGGCGGAGCCGGCCTTGCACCCTACCAAATACAGATGGTCATGGAAGAGTTAGCCTGGGGAAGTTTTGGGTTAACACTGGGTCTTAATACAACCCTGGACGCTGTGTGGGCGCTTGCAGGAACCGAAAAGCACATCAAAGAGTTTGCCATTCCATATTGCCAATGCAAGGATGGCAGTGTCGTTGGCTGCTGGGCCATCACAGAGCCTGATCATGGATCCGATACAGTCATGCCTGGTTATCCCAGCTTCCGGGACCCGAACATCAAGGCCCAATGTACAGCGCGCCCGGATGGGAACGAATGGGTAATTGAGGGCCAGAAGTCCTCGTGGGTGTCCGGGGGGACCATCGCAAAAACTATCCTCTTGATGTGCCAGATCGATTCCTCCAAAGGGCACGCAGGGAGCGGCATTTTTATCTTCTCGTTGGATCGCCCAGGTGTCTCGAAAGGTGCGCCTCTCAACAAGATTGGTGCACGGGACTTAAATCAGGGCGAGATCTTTTTCGATGACGTCCGCGTACCCAATGATGCCCTAATTGTACCACCGGAGGGTTATGAGGCCGCCTTGGAAAGCTGGCTGAGCTGCACCCTTCCCATGGTGGGGACTTGGGCTTCCGGGTTGGCACGGGCGGCTTTTGAGGAGGCGTTGGATTATGCAAGGAAGAGAGTCCAGGGCGGGAAACCTCTCGTTGAAAACCCTAATGTCCAAAGGAAGCTCTTCGACATGTTTCGCACGGTTGAGGCCAGTCGACAATTATGCCGAGCAGCCTTCACTTACAACTGGTCCTTTCCGACGCAACCTGAAAAGCGTTTGATAGAGTATGCAGAAGCTGCAAAAACCTTTGCCACCCAGGCCGCGCTGGAGGTTACCAGCGATGCGATCCAGATTTTCGGAGGCATCGGGATTTCGAAAGATTATTTGGTGGAGAAACTCTTCAGGGATGCCAGGACCACCCTCATTTGCGATGGGTCCAATGACGTTCTCGAAATCACTGGAGGGTACAAGGTCGCCCGAACATATCCACGAATGCGTTAATGTGAAAAAGTGCAGGGTAGATCATGAAAGAAGGGAGGTGGGTCATATAGTTTCTTACCGGTTGAGCATTTGTAGTGGTTGAAGGTGTCTTGAAGTTAAATTATGAGTCATAGGGCAAGTTACTTGTTAACAAACTTACGAAAGGAGGAAAGAAAATGAAATATTCAAAATTTGCAATTTTCGTCATGCTATTCGCACTGTTTGTGACCTTTCCATTGACCGTCTACTCGAAAGATAAAATCGTTATCGGTATGGCAACCTCTCTCAGCGGCCCATTAGCAATTATCAGAGCAGCGGGATTCCAACCCATCTATGAGATGTGGGTGGAGGAGGTCAATAAGGCAGGAGGGATCGATGTTAAAGAGCATGGCAAGAAATTACCGATCGAGCTGAAGATCTATGATGATAAGAGTGATGTGGGCACGATGACGAGATTATTGGATAAATTGATATTAGAGGACAAGGTAGACTTTGTATTCGCCCCCTGCGGCACCGCCATGCTCTTTGCCGCTGCGCCGATTACCAACAAGTATGGATATATCCTCATTGGAGAGGAGGGTGGTTCAAGGAGCCTCCAGAAAGTGAAAGCCGATCTACCCTACTTCTTTTCCGTCCTGAATACGGATGTACAACAGATGCCGACTCTTGCCAAGATTTTTGCTGATGCCGGTGTAAAGACGGCGGCAATCACTTACATTGAAGACCTTCACGGCATAGAGTATTCCGGTACAGCGGCTGCAGAATTTGCGGCAAAAGGAATCAATGTCCTATGGTCCAAGATCCATCCTCCTGACATTAAGGACTTAACGCCCATCTTAAAGTCGGCTCAGGCGGCTAACGTCGACGCCTTTTGTTGTTTCTCTTATCCCGATCAGACAATCCTGGCTACTGCTCAATCCATGGAGCTTGGCTATAACCCCAAGGCCATTTTCCTAAGCGTCGGTCCCTACGCCCCTTTTTTTAGGGATATTTTTAAACCCGCTGGGGTGGAGGGGATAATGGGTTGTGGAGCCTGGAATGAGAAAAGTTCTCGCGCAGCCAAAGAATTCTCTGATAAATATAAGGCACGCTTTAAGCAGGACCCCAATTACTGGGGTGGGACAATATTTTACGCTTCGCTTCAAATTTTTGAAGAGGCTATCAAGACGGCTGGAACCCTTGACCAGAAAAAGATAAGGGACATCATGGCTACAAGGAAGTTTAATACGGTTCTGGGCCCGACTTGGTTTGACGGCACCTTTTATGCGTCTCCTTGTTATCCCGGACAGATTGGTCAGTGGCAGAATGGGGTGTTTGAAGTCATAGACCCTGGGGAGAAGCGTACCGCAGCGCCTAAATTTCCCAAACCGGCGTGGCAGAAGAAGTAGGTATTGAGTTTAGACGCCCCCTCATCATAATCAAGAGGGGGCGTCTTCTGCTCTTACTTCGGAACGGGAAAAACCGTTTTGGCAGTGGTGGGTATTTGTGGGCTCATTTTATTGTTGGTAATCTGCAGATCCCAGGGCCACTGCTTGCCCTTCACCCACTGCCCTCCGACCAAGGGGGTCTGTGCATAGTTCTTTTCATTAAACTTGACATGCCCGAATATCGTGTCCTTATCCGTCTTGCTTATGGCCTCCCGGATCTTGTTCTTATCCAAGGAGCCTGCCCGGGTTAATATATCGGCAACGAGCTCCAGGCCGGCATAATCGGCACCCAGAGGCTGGGTCCACTGCCTCTTTGTCTTCGCTGTCCAGGCCTCCGCCAGTTGCTTGCAAGAAGCCCCGCTCAATGATGATTTAAACGGGTGCATGGGCGTCCACCAGATCTCCGAGGTAATGCCGTCTGCGAGATTGCCGCCCAGGGCCTCGGCCGCTGATGGGAAGAGCATCGCTTTTGCGATCGTAGCAATCTTGGGATAGAATTGGTTCTGTTTGCATTGCCTTATTAAGACTGCAAAATCGGGCGGAATGGGGCACCCTGTGAGGATCTCCACCTTCTCTTTCTTCCAGGTGTTGATGAAGGCAGTGAAATCCTGCATCCCAAAGGGATGCCTTCCCACATCCACCAGTTTATAACCCCGGGGTCCAAGCTTTTTCGTGAAAACCTCGGCCAGGGTAATCCCGTCCGGATCATTCGGCCAAACAGCGCCCACCACCTTGTTCGTCTTATCGGCAAACTCATCCCACATATCGATAAAGAGATCCCCCA
>Ga0214473_10008686_pt1 | contig 12005 bp, 10 predicted proteins | sample RVTome_7_FD_203509 | JGI IMG/M metagenome (GOLD analysis project Ga0214473, IMG submission 203509) | Soil microbial communities from uranium-contaminated site in the Upper Colorado River Basin, Wyoming, United States - RVT98D197 | ecosystem: Environmental > Terrestrial > Soil > Contaminated >...
CCGCTCGACTCCTGGTCGCTGTACCTCAAGCAGCTCCAGGCCGCGCTCGGCGCCAAGCTCGATCCGCGCTGGGTGGAGATGGTCGAGGCCGCGCAGGCGGTGCTGCGCCGCGGCGCCGAGGTGGGCAAGATGATGACCGTCGTCGGCGAGGAGGGGGTGAGCCTCGACGACCTCGTCGCCTACCTGAAGGCCGAGATGCTCGACGCGGTCTACCTCCAGCAGAACGCCTTCGACGAGGTGGACCAGGCGACGCCGATCGAGCGCCAGGTGCGGGACTTCAAGCTCCTCTCGCGCGCCCTCGCCGCGCCCTTCGAGCCGCCGGGCAAGGCCGAGGCGCGGCACTTCTTCGCCGGTCTGCAGGACGCCTTCTACCAGAAGAACTACTGCCGCGAGGGCTCGCCGGAGGACGCGCGCTACGTCGCCGAGATCGAGGAGATGCTGCGGCAGGAGGCCGCCGGATGATCAAGACCTACAACCGCATCGCCAACATCGTCGGCGACATCGCCGAGCTCTTCGCGACGGGCGTGGCCTTCGGCGAGCTGGCGCAGATCACCAACGCAAACGGCGAGACCTCGCTGGCCCAGGTGATCCGCATCGACCGCGAGAAGGTCTCGGTGCAGGTCTTCGCCGGCAGCAAGGGGCTCTCCAACGGTGCCCGCGTCCGCTTCCTCGGCCGGCCGATGGAGGTGCCGTTCGCCGACGCGCTGCTCGGCCGCGTCTTCAACGGCTCCGGGCAGCCGATCGATGGCAAACCGCCGCTCTCCGAGGCGCCGCCGATCGAGATCGCCGGGCCGTCGGTCAACCCGGTGCGGCGCATCCTGCCGCGCAACTTCATCGAGACGCGCGTGCCGATGATCGACGTCTTCAACCCGCTCGTCGTCAGCCAGAAGCTGCCGATCTTCTCGCAACCCGGCGAGCCCTACAACGAGCTGCTCGCGCGCGTCGGGCTGCAGGCCCGGGCGGACATCATCATCCTCGGCGGCATCGGCCTCAAGTTCGACGAGTACGCCGTCTTCCGCCGCACCTTCGAGCAGGGCGCCGTGATGGACCGCACGGTGATGTTCATCCACACCGCGGCCGATCCGGTCGTCGAGCGCCTGCTCGTCCCGGACCTCGCGCTCGCCGTCGCCGAGCAGTTCGGCGTGCAGGGCAAGCGAGTGCTCGTCCTGCTCACCGACATGACGGCCTTCGCCGACGCGCTGAAGGAGATCAGCGTGGCGATGGAGCAGGTGCCGTCGAACCTCGGCTACCCCGGTTCGCTCTACTCCGATCTCGCCGCGCGCTACGAGAAGGCCGTCGACTTCGAGGGCGCCGGGTCGATCACCGTGCTCGCCGTGACGACGATGCCCGGCGGCGACGTGACGCACCCGGTGCCGGACAACACCGGCTACATCACCGAGGGGCAGTACTATCTCGTCGGCGGGATGATCAACCCCTTCGGCTCGCTCTCGCGCCTCAAGCAGCTGGTGATCGGCAGGGTGACGCGCGAGGACCACGGCTCCGTGATGAACGCGATGATCCGCCTCTACGCCCGAGCGCTCGAGACCAAGAAGAAGATCGCGATGGGCTTCGAGCGCACCGAGAACGACGAGAAGTACCTGCGCTACGCCGAACTGTTCGTCGAGCGCTTCATGGACCTGCGCGTCGATCTGCCGCTCGACGAGGCGCTCGACCTCGGCTGGAGGACGATGGCCGAGTGCTTCGAGCCGCAGGAGGTGGGGATCAGGAAGGCCGACCTCGACAAACACTGGCCGAGGGGGTAGGCCGCGCGTGCCCGAGAAGATCAAGCTCAACAAGAACACCCTGCGCGAGCAGAACCAGTCCCTGCGTCTGTACCAGGAGTTCCTGCCCACGCTCGAATTGCGCAGGCAGCAGCTGCAGGCCGAGGTGCGCGCCGCCCGCGCCCGCATCGCCGACCGGGAGCTCGAGCTCGACGCGCTGCTCGACGGCGCGGCCGGCTTCGCCCCGCTGCTGGTGGGCACGCTCCGCGCCGTGCGGCCGCTCGTCGAGATCGAGGCGGTCGAGACGCGGACCGGCAACGTCGCCGGCGTGCGCGTGCCGCTCTTCGTGCGCGTGCGCTTTCGCGACATCCCGTACTCGCTGGTCGCCACGCCGCCGTTCTACGACGCCGCGGTGGGCTTCTGGCGCCACGCCCTCGGCGCGCGGGCCGAGATCGACACGCTTCGGCAGCAGGAGCGGGCACTCGACGAGCAGCTGACGAAGACCACGCAGCGAATCAACCTCTACGAGAAGGTGCTGATCCCCGAGTGCCGCGAGAACATCCGGCGAGTCAGGGTCTACCTCGGCGACCAGCAGACGGCCGGGGTGTGCCGGGCGAAGATCGCCAAGGGCAAGATCGTGCGCGCCGCCGAAGCCGAGTCGGCTCGGGCGGGAGACTAGGCGATGGCCATCGAGCGCATGCGGCGCGTGACCGTCCTCGCCCCGTCCGAGCAGCTCGAGGAGCTGCTCGAGGAGCTCCAGGGCCTCGGCGCGCTGCACCTCGTGCCGCTCGGCGGGGGGGGCGAGACGCCGCCGGAGACCCAGGCGCGGCTAACCCAGCTCCGCCGCTGCCTGACCGCGCTCCGCGCACAGGCGGACCGCGGGAAGAAGCGCCGCGGCGCGCCGCTGGTCGCGTCGCCGGACCTCTCGGGGCTCGCCGACCGGGAGATCGTGACCCGCGCCGAGGCCGCCCTGGCGCGGCACCTGGAGCTCGAGGGCCGCCATGCCGCGCTGCTCAAGGAACGCGAGGCCGCGGAGCCCTTCGGCGCGGCGACCGCGGCGGACGTGCGCCTCCTCTCCGCAGCGGGCCTCCAGCTCCGCGCCTACCGCCTGCCGCAGGGCGCGGAGCGGAAGCTCCGCCTGCCCGACGGGGCGTTCTCCTCGATCTTCCCCCTCGGCCGGCGGGGCCGGGGGCTCGTCGTCGCCACCTTCGGCGCGCCGCCAGCGCTCGATCTCGAGCCGCTCGATCCGCCCGCGCGGCCGCTGGCCGCGATCGACGCCGAGCTCGGGAAGGCCCGCGCGGCCCGTGAAGAGCTCCGCGCCGAGTTCGCCGCGCTCGAGTCCCGCCGCGCCGCGCTGCTCGGCGAGGCGGCCGCGCTGCGGGACCGGCAGCGGCTGCTCGAGGCCCGCACCGAGGCGCGCGCCGACGAGGATCTCTTCGCGGTTTCCGGGTGGTGCCCGGCGCCGCGAACCGAGGAGGTCCGGCGCGCGGTGCTCGCCCGGGGCGGCGCGACGCTCCTCGAGGACCCGGCGCCCGGGGACGAGCCGCCGATCGCCTACCGCAACGCGCGGATCGTCGGCTTCTTCGAGCCGCTGCTCAAGGCCTTCCAGACGCCGAACTACCGCGAGCCGGATCCGACGCCGCTGATCGCGCCGTTCATGGCCGTGTTCTTCGGCTTCTGCCTCGGTGATGCGGCCTACGGCCTCCTGCTCTTCCTCGCGGCGACGGGGCTTCGGCGGAAGCTCCGGGCCGAGACGGGCGATCTCGGCAAGGTCTTCCGGCTCTTTCAGCTCCTCGGCCTCGTCACCGTGGGGATCGGGCTCCTGAACGGCCTCGTCTTCGGAGTGCCGCTCTACGAGATCGGCTGGATCAAGTCCCTCGGGCTCACGCCGGAGAGGGTGCCGACCTTCCGCCTCTCGGCCAAGCCCGAGAACTTCTTCTACTTCGCCCTCGTCCTCGGCGTGATCCAGTGCTGCGCCGGGCTCTTCATCCGCATGGCGCTCCAGATCCGCGCCCGGCGGTGGCAGGACCTGCTCGGCACGCTCGGCTGGTTCGGCTGCATGCCCGGGGTCGCGGTCTGGTACGCCCTCGGCACGCCGGCCGCGTTCTACGCCGCGCTCGGCCTGATCATCCTCTTCAAGAACCCGGTTGCGAGCTTCTGGAGGCGCGTCGGCGGCGGCGCCTGGGGCCTCTACGAGTGGGTGCTCGGCCTCTTCGGCGACATCATGTCCTACCTGCGGATCTTCGGCCTCGGCCTCTCCTCGGGCATCATCGCCGTGGTCGTCAACACCATCGCCGGCATGGTGATCGACTCCGGCTCGGTCGTCGGCTGGCTCGGCGGCGGGCTGATCCTGATCGTCGGCCACAGCTTCAACTTCGCGATGTCCGTGCTCGGCTCGACCGTGCACTCGGCGAGGCTCCAGTTCCTGGAATACTTCGGCAAGTTCTTCGAGGGCGGCGGGCGGCTCTACGAGCCGTTCACCAGGGTCAAGGAGGGAGGTTCATCGTAATGGACACCGTGGCACTGCAGGGGTTCAACTGGTCGGAGTTCGCCGCCTACCTCGGCCTCGGGCTGCTCATGCTGATGGGGCTCTCCGGCTCCGCGATCGGCCTCGCCGTGGCGGGGAGCGCGGTCACGGGCGTCCGCGAGGAGAAGCGCGCGCAGGCGCTCGCGGTCTCGCTCCTCCCCGGCACTCAGGGGCTCTACTCCTTCGCCGTCGGGTTCCTCTGTCTGCAGAACCTCGCTGGCGAGAGCCCGGAGAAGTGGTTCCTGACGGTGCTCGCCTGCGGCATCTGCACGGGCGGGGCGTGCCTCTTCTCCGGCTGGTACCAGGGCGTGGTCTGCGCCGCGGGGATCACATCGATGACCCAGGAGCGCCTCGCCATGGGCGTGGCGCTCCTCCTCGCGGTGATCGTCGAATTCTACGCCATCCTCTCCTTCGCCTTCTCGGCGCTGATGCTCTTCCGCTAGGAGCGACGCGCGAAGACAAGGAGATCTTCCGATGCGACTCTCGAGTCCCCGCGTCCCCCCGGTCGATCCCGAGGCGCTCCGGGGCGAGCCCCGCGAGATCCTCGAGCGCTCCCACATGGACGGACGCACGCTCAACATCTTCTCCACCCTGGTCCACCACCCCAAGCTGCTCAAGCGCTGGCAGGTCTTCGGGAACCACGTGCTCAACAAGTCGACGCTCCCCCCGCGCGATCGCGAGCTCCTGATCCTGCGCATCGGCTGGCTGTGCCGCTCCGAGTACGAGTTCGGTCAGCACGTGGTGATCGGGAGGCGGGTGGGCCTCCGCGACGAGGAGATCGAACGGGTCACGCGCGGGCCCGATGCGGAGGGATGGGACCCCTTCGACGTGACCCTGCTGCGCGCCACCGACGAGCTTCACGCCGACGCCTTCCTGAGCGACGCCACCTGGAGGGAGCTCGCGGCGCGCTATGACACCATGCAGCTGATCGACCTGGTCTTCACCGTCGGCCAGTACAACCTGGTCTCGATGGCCCTCAACACGCTCGGCGTCCAGCGGGACGAGGGCTTCCCGGGGTTTCCCGCAGGATGAGCGGCCGGCTCCAGGACAAGGTGGCGATCGTGGTGGGCGCGGGACAGACCCCGGGCGAGACGATCGGCAACGGCCGCGCCACCGCGATCCTCTTCGCGCGAGAGGGAGCGCGGGTGATGCTGGTCGACCGCTGCCTCGACTCCGCGCGCGAAACCGGGCGCATGATCCAGGAGGAGGGCGGCGAGTGCTTCGCCTTCCAGGCGGACGCCACCGACGAGGAGAGCTGTCGCGCCGTCGCCCGGGCCTGCCTGGAGAAATACGGCCGCATCGACGTCCTGCACAACAACGTCGGAATCGGCGACGGCGATGCAGGTCCCGCCCACCTGACCGAGGAGGCCTGGGACCGCATCCTCGGCGTCAACCTGAAGAGCGTCTTCCTGATGTGCAAGCACGTGCTTCCGATCATGCGCGAGCAGCGAAGCGGCGTGATCACCAACGTCTCATCCGTCGCCGCCACCTGCGCCACCGGGATCGTCGCCTACAAGACCTCGAAGGCGGGCGTGAACGCCTTCACCCACGCGCTGGCCACGGGCAACGCCAGGTACGGGATCCGCGCCAACGCGATCCTCCCGGGACTGATGAACACGCCGATGGCGATCGAGAGCATCTCGCGGGCGCGCGGCATCCCGCGCGAAGAGCTGATCGCCGCCCGCGACCGCCAGGTTCCACTGGGCCAGAAGATGGGGACGGCCTGGGACGTGGCCTATGCCGCGCTCTTCCTCGCCTCCGACGAGGCCCGCTTCATCACCGGCGTGCTCCTCCCGGTCGACGGCGGGCAGAGCGCGAGGATCGGATAGAGGCGCGAAGGGCTCCGCGCCTCAGCCGAGGGCGCGCTCCAGGCTCTCGCAGACCGAGCTCAGCACCTTGACCCGGGCGTAGCGCTTGTCCTCCGCCTCGACCAGCACCCAGGGCGCGATCGGCGTGCTGGTCCGCTCGATCATGTCGTGCACGGCCAGCTCGTAGCGGCCCCACTTCTCGCGGTTCCGCCAGTCCTCGGCGCTGAGCTTCCAGCGCTTGAAGGGGATCTTGGCGCGGGCCCGGAAACGGCGCTCCTGCTCCTCTGGCGAGATGTGCAGCCAGAACTTCACCAGCGCGATCCCGTGCTCCACGAGCTGCCGCTCGAAGTCGTTGATCTCCGCATAGGCGCGCTGCCACTCGAGATCCCTGGCGAAGCCCTCGACGCGCTCCACCAGCACGCGGCCGTACCAGCTCCGGTCGAAGATCATGAAGCGGCCGGCCCGGGCGAGATGGCGCCAGAACCGCCACAGGTAGTGGTGCGCCCTCTCCTCGTCCGAGGGCGCGGCGATCTGGATCACCTTGTAGTCCCGCGCATCGAGCGCCGGCGTGATCCGGCGGATCGCCCCGCCCTTGCCGGCCGCGTCCCACCCCTCGAAGACCAGGGCCACCGACATCCTGCGGTCCCTCGCCTTGCGGTGGAGGAGGTTGAGCCGCGCTTGAAGCTCGCTCCGCTTCTGTGAGTAGTCCTTGCGCGAGAGCTTCCGGGTGAGATCCAGGCTCGAGAGCACCAGGATCCGCGATCCGCTCGCCGGGGCTTCGGCGGCAGGGTCCGAGAGGGGTTCGCTCTCCGGCTGGGTCGCGTCGGCGAGGCGGCGCTCGATCGCCTCGAGAAGCTTGCTCCCCACCTCCAGGCTCCGGAAGCGCGGGTCCGCACCCTCGATGATCATCCACGGCGCGCGCGCGGTGCTGGTCCGGGCGATGATCTGCTCGGCGGCGGAGACGAACTCCCGGTACATCTTCCAGTGCTCCCAGTCCCGCTTGGTGACGCGCCAGGACTGGAGAGGGTCCCTCTCCAGCGACTCGAGCCGTCTCTTCTGGGGCTTCCGGCCGAGGTGCATCCAGCACTTGAGGAGGACCGCCCCGGAATTCGCGAGGGTCCCCTCGAAGGAGAGGATCCTGGTCAGGCGTTCGTCGAGCTCGGCGTCCGAGATCCTTCCGTACACGCGGTCGAGCAGAGGCTGCGAGTACCAGGCGGAGAGGAAGATGCCGAGCTCGCCATTCCCGGGGAGGTCCCGCCAGTAGCGCCAGAACTCCGGCCGCTCCAGCTCCTCCTGGGACGGCTCCCCGTACGCGCGGGTCAGGATCCAGCGGGCGTCCATCCACTCGTGCAGGACGTTCACCGTCTCCCCCTTCCCCGCGCCGTCCACACCCGCGAAGAGGAGGACCACCGGGAAGCCGACCTCGCGGAGGCGGACCTGGGCCTCGAGGAGCGCGAACCTGAGCTCCGCCGCGCGCTCCTGGTACTCCCGCTTCCCGACCTTCTGGCCCAGCTCCGCCGTCTCGAACATGCTCTCAGCCCCTCCGGTCCCCCGGCCATCGCCGCACCCCGAGCTCGAACGCGCGCCGACGCCACTTCTGCATCCCGATCCGCTTCATGGCGCGGACCGTCTCCTCCACCGGGTATTCGACGCGGCGGATCTGCGCCCGCGCCCGACCCCCCTCGAGCTCGAGGAGCGCGAAGCTCGCCCGCGGGTCCCCGTCGAAGGGCCGGCCCACGCTGCCGGCATTGACGACCAGCGTCCCTTCCACCGTGCGCACGAAGGGCACGTGGGTGTGACCGCCGACGAGCACGTCCGGCCGCCCTTCTCCGGCGGGAAACCAGGCGCGAAGCGTCCTCGAGGTGAGGCTCGGGTAGATCGCGTCGAACGCCCCGTGCGGGCTCCCGTGCACCAGCCGGATCCCGATCCCCTCGACCTCGACCTCGCGATCGGCCGGCAGGCCGAGCAGGTACTCGCGGTTTCTCGGCTTGAGAACCGCGATCGTCCAGAGCATGTGCCGCCTCGGATCGGGCCGCGCCCGGTCGGCGAGCTCCCGCAGCTCGATCTCCTGGTTGCCGAGGATGCAGGGGATCCCCGCCTTGCGGACCCGCGACACCACCTGGTTCGGATGGGGGCCCTGCCCGACCAGATCGCCGGCGCAGAACACCTGCGCCGCCGCCTGCCGGTCGACGTCAGCGAGGACGGCCTCGAGAGCGGGCAGGTTGGCGTGGATGTCCGAGATCACCGCCACACGCATCCGGGTGTCACTCGTCCGCCAGCGCGATCTTCACGCCGAAGACGGCTTCGAAGAGACCGAACTTGCTGCGCGCCGCCCACCTCTCCAGGGAGAGATCGCCCTCCGCGTCGAGCTCGAGCACGACCCCGCCCTCGTCGCGTCGGACCTTGACGGCGCGGACCTTCTGGCGGTGCTCCCGGTCCAGCACGTCGGCGACGCGAAGGATCGCCGCGAGGCGCTCGACCACCTTGCGTTCCTCGCTCGAGAGCACGGCGAGGGGGGGGTGCTTGGCGGTGGGGTGGGCCTTGCGGTGGTAGCGCGCCACGTTCGCCGCGATCTCCCGCTGCCGCCGGTCGAGCCCGACCAGGTCGGATTCCGAGATCAGGTAGTAGGAGTGCTTGTGGTGCTTCGCCATCGAGACGTAGAGGCCGACGTCGTGGAGGAGCCCCGCCGCCTCGAGCAGGGTCCTCTCCTCGTCCCCGAGGCCGTGCAGGTCCCCGAGCTGGTCGTAGAGGGAGAGCGCGAGGTCCGCCACCCGGACTGCGTGGGGCAGGTCGAGGTCGTAGCGGCGTCCGAGGCCGAGGGCGGCGGCTCGGAGCTCCTTTCTGCGCGCCTCCAGCGCGCCCCGCCGGGTGAGCTCGTCGATGCTGTCGAGGAGGAGGCCCTCCTTCAGCCCGACGCTCGGCACGTAGACCCGGTCCACCCCGAAGATCTCCCCGATCTTGAGATAGACGACTCCCGCGGGCAGGATCACGTCCGCCCGGTCCTCGCGCAGGCCGAACTGCTCGATCCGCTCGTGGAAGGAGATGGCGGCGAGCTTGCGGACCCACTTGCCGAGGCGCGCGAGCGGGATGACCCGGACCCCCTCCCGGAGCACCGGCTCCCCGACCGCGTCGTCGCCCGCGAGCTCGGCCAGGGTGACGATCGAGCCTCCGGTGGCGGCGAGGAAGTCGAGCGGCTCGTGTCCCATCGAGGTGAGGACCCGCGCCCGGATCGCATCGACGTACTCGGTCAGCAGCGTGAAGAAGTCCGTCTCGCCGCCTCCGGGAAGCGCCTCGAGCAGCCGAACCGCCCCCAGGTCGAAGGACTCCGCCCGCACCACGTCGCCGTCCTTCATCACCAGCACCTCGACGCTTCCCCCGCCCACGTCGACCGCGCCCACCCGGCCCCTGGAGATGTCGAGGACGGAGCCGATCGCGCGACGAACCAGGTGGGCCTCTTCCGCTCCGCTGATTACGCGGACCTCGATCCCCGTCGCCTCGCGGATCCGCTCTCGTTGCAGGTCGGCGTCCGAGGCCTCGCGAAACGCGCTGGTGGCCACCGCCCGGATGTGTTCCACCTGGTGCTGGTCGATCATCCCGCGGAAGGCGCGAAAGGCTTCCAGCGCGCGGTCGCCCGCGACCTCACCGATCCGGCCGGTGAGGAAGACTTGCGACCCGAGCCGGACCGGGGTGCGGACGTTCTCGAGCACGCGCGGCTCGTGGTCCTCTCCCACCTCCACGATCAGGCAGCGCATCGCGTTGGTTCCGACGTCGATCGCGGCGATCCGGGTCAAGGCAAGCCTCCTCCGGAACCGAGCAGGCGCCGGTCCACCTCTGCCCAGAGCGCGCGGTAGGCCCTGGCTGCCCGGCTCGAGGGGGCGTAGACCTCGACCGGCATCCGCCGCACGCCCATCTGCTCGACGGTGCTCGAGTAGGGAATCGACGTCTCCAGGAAACCGAAGGGGCCCTCCCGATTCCCGTCGACCACCTCCCGGTGCATCGTCCTCCTGCGGTCCACCATCGAGAAGAAGGGCAGGACGGCGAGCCCGCGCGGGCCCTTCTTGCGCAGGTGGCGCGCGAGCTGGTCGAGGGTGCGAAGCGAGAGCGTGGTCGGGACGGTGGGAACCAGGACGCCCTCCGCAGCCGCCAGCACGCTCTCCAGCACCAGGGTCATCCCCGGCGGGCAGTCGAGCAGGGCGAGATCGTAGTCGGCGGAGAGAGGCGCGATCAGGCGCTTGATCTGCCGCTTCGGCTTCCTGGTGCGGTCGAGGGCGATGTCCATCCTGCGGTAGGAGAAGTCCGCCGGGAGGAGATCGAGCCCCTCGTAGTCCGAGCCCTTGATCAGGCCACCCAGGTCGAGCTCGCCCCGGACGAGCCTCTTGCCGCCGCCGCGGACCTTCGGCTTCACCCGGAGGTAGAAGCTCGCCGCGCCTTGCGGGTCGAGGTCCCAGATCAGGGTGCGGCGTCCGCTGCGCGCGGCGAGGAAGCCGAGATTCACCGCGCTCGCCGTCTTCCCCACTCCACCCTTGATGTTGAGGATCGCGAGCACTCTCACCGCTCCTCCCCCCGCGAGAAGAGGAGCGCGAAGGTCTTGCGGTTCTCCTTCGAAGCGAATCGCTCGAACCGCTCCGCAATGCGGCTCCTCTCGGCGGCCTGTCGGGCCTCGAGCTGGGCGAGCAGGCGACCCATCGCGAGCTGGCTGCGGACCGGAGCCGACCCCTCCTCCGCCATCTCGCCGGCGAACCTCTCCAGGCTCTTCCTCTGGACCTGGTAGTCGTTGAAGTCGCCGAGGTTGTCCTGGAGCCGCTTCAGCTCGACCACGAGCCCCGCGATCTCCTGCTCCGGATAGAGGCTGCGGAAGAACTCGAGCAGGTAGCGGAGCTTCTTGGCGCGGATGCGGACCTCGTGGAGCACCGCCGCGGGAGCGTCGTCGCCGATCGGCCGGCCGCGCTTCACCATCCGGCGGTAGATCCGCCAGATTCGCTGCGATGCCACCTCGCGGACCGGCCGCTCGGCGTTGCGGGAGAAGAGAGCTCCCGCCGGCTCCCCGGTGAGGAAGGCGCGCCACTCCTCGACCAGGCGGCGGTAGCGCTCCGAGTCGAGAGCACCGAGGAGCCGGTCGCGAGCGCGCTTCCGCTTCCTCGCCAGGAACTCCTCGAGCGGATCGAGGTCCGCCCGGACCTCCTCCGCGAGGCCCCGCTTGCAGATTTCCATGTGGAGGCGGTGGACGTCGAGGTCCCGCGTCGGCCCCGTCTCGAGGAAGAGCCAGCGGAACTCCTCCTTGAACCGCTCTACGTCGAGCGCGGGGTAGACCTCCCGGATCTGGGTCAGAGCAGAGCGGGTCCGGCGGATCGCGACACGGAAGTCGTGGAGGAACTCGGAATCGAGGTCCCGCCGCGTCCCCTCCTGGTTTCGGAGCATGCTCTCGAGGAGCGAGAGGTGGATCGCGCGCGCCGCGTCTCTCGCCGGCATCGCCGGGTCGAGCCCGAGCTCGAACCGGGGTGCGTAGTCTCCCGGGGTCCGGCCGAGAGGCTCGAGCGCGTGCGCGAGCTCACTGGATGAGTCCGGGAGAAGCCCGCACTCCTCCCCCAGGAAGCGGGCCACGCGAAGCCGCTCCCTCTCGTAGCCGCGCACCGGGACGAGCACCACCCGCGGCGCGGGCTCGTGGAGCTCACCGCTCTCGGGCTGCGAGCTCTCTCCCCGCTCGACGCGAACCCGGAGCGTCGTCTTCTCCTCGTCGTCGAGGACGGCGACGGTCCGGACCCGCACCCTGGAGGTGACCAATGGCAGCAGGCGCCTCGGGGAGAGGACGGCCGCGAGGTCGTCTCTCAGAGCCCCGGCGGGAAGGTCGGCGGCGAAGCCGGGATCGCCCGGGTGGCGGAGGCGGTGTCGTACGCGCCCGTCGGCGTCGCGCCAGACGTGAAGCCGCCGGGCGCCGAAGCCGACCGTCTG
>Ga0214473_10008687_pt1 | contig 12005 bp, 18 predicted proteins | sample RVTome_7_FD_203509 | JGI IMG/M metagenome (GOLD analysis project Ga0214473, IMG submission 203509) | Soil microbial communities from uranium-contaminated site in the Upper Colorado River Basin, Wyoming, United States - RVT98D197 | ecosystem: Environmental > Terrestrial > Soil > Contaminated >...
TGAACGAGTTCATTTAGGTCAACCAACTCGCGCTGCAGAAGGTCCTTCTTGAATAATGAGCCTATCCGACTGATGATGTCAGAGGCACGGGCTGTGTCTTTGATGAGTCTTGAAGCCGCCTCTTGCGCCTCTGCAACGTCGGGCGGATCGCGAGCAAGCCATCGCAAGCAGGTACTAGCATCCGTTACTGCTGCGGAAATCGGCTGCTTGATCTCGTGCGCCAGCGAGGCGGTCAACTCTCCCATTGTGTTCACCCGGTTTATGTGCGCGAGATCCGCCTGAGCCCGCCGCAGACCCTCTTCAGCGCGTTTCTGTTCGCTCAAATCGAGCACGAAAGCGACACCCTCATCCCCGCCTTCTTCGAACGATGCGGCGCCGACCAGCACGGGCACGCGGGCGCCGCCCTTCTGGAAATACTCTTTCTCATACGGTTGGGCTCTTCCGGTCGCCTTCAGCTCTGCCACCCGTCGGTCGTCGGCATTGCGCCATTCGGGAGCCGTTAGTTCCCTCCATCGCAGGCGACCCGAGACGAGATCATCGCGGCCGTATCCCACGATATGAAGAAAAGCTTCATTGGCATCAATGATCTGACCAAGCCTCCAAATAAAAATGCCGATGATGTTGGAGTCGACCAGGCGCCGAACCTTGGTTTCCAATCCAGTGGCCAGTTCGCGCAAGTCTGCTTCCGCCTTTTCGCGCGCGGCGATTTGCGATCTAAGGTTCTCAATGAACGCCAGAGTTTGATAGGACAGGGAGGCGAACCGCCCCAGGGTATTCATGAGCCGCTCATCTTCCGCGTCGAACTTATGATGATCGCCGTGCGTGATCGCCCATATCGTCCCGACCGCTTTCTCCCCCACGTAAAACGGAACCAGGAGGCACTCTTCCACCGATGGCTCAATCGGAAGAAAATAGGGGTACCGTCGCTCGAAGTGTTGGAACAGCAGGGTAGAGTTACGATCAAGCACGTCACCGCAGGGCCCGAAATCGCGCGGTGTCCCGCCGCCAATGTGCGGTTTCCAGAGGCCAGCAATGGCCGGCCAATAGAACCTTTTCCCATCTTCCGTAAGCAGACTGACACCAGACGATTCGCACTGGGTGACGTCCAGAATCGTTTCAGCCAGCATCTGAAGAATATTAGACTGCGAGTCGGCTAATGCGCCGGCCAGCGCTACGAGAGCCCGGTTCTCCTTCTCGTAATCAGGCGAACGGCACGGGCGACGACGCAACTCCTCTGTGTGGAGGATCGATTCCAGAGGAACCGCGCCATCTGGTATTGAAGCTCCGCCAGGAAAGTCATCTTTCGATTTGGACTCGGTCATAATTGCACCTCCCTACGGAGCATTCACACCGAGCTGAGTGTTAAGCGGCCTCTTTCCGGCCACCCGTCATGTCAACGACTGTTGTCGAACAAGCCTGGGCTTACCTCACTTTCCCGCAATTCTTCCGTACGCTGCTCTAAGGGGTTTAACGTCTGTAATGTCTGCACAGCGACATGGCTAATTCTGCTGGAAGGCTTTGTTAATTCTGCTGGAAGGCTTTTGTTCCACTTGCGCAGAGGGCGCGACGTTATGACGCGCCCGCGCTCCTGGAGGGCGTGCTTTTTGGAGCTTTTTTGGATGCGTGGTCCCTGTTCCCTCGCCTTGGAGCTAATGTCCTCGCGGGGCTAAGCGGGTGCGTACTGGTAGACGTTTTATTTCTCTCGAAGCTTACGGATGCGAAACGCGTGCCGCGATCGATACGCTGCTCGTAAGATCGATCCGATGCTCAATTGTTGAGCCGGCCCGATGGTGGGGTGCTAGTCTAATGATGCGGCGAGACGGACCTTCAGATTCGCCATTCCGGCTGTTGATGTAGCCCGCGTCGTGACCCGGCCCTCGCAACCACCTGCTATTTCGGGCGCCGAAGAAGCGGTAGTCCTTATCGTCGACGATGATCCTAACTTGCGCGAAGCCTTGGGGCGCCTGTTGCGCTCGGTGGGGTTGCGCGTTGCGCTATTTGGATCGGCTCCTGAAATGCTCCAGACCAAGCTCCCCGATAGTCCCAGCTGTCTCATACTTGACGTCAGGCTCCCAAAGCGCAGTGGGCTCGAATTTCAGAAAGAGCTCGCCAATGCGAACATTGAGATCCCGATCATCTTCATTACCGCACACGGTGACATTCCGATGTCGGTGAGAGCGATGAAGGCAGGAGCCATTGATTTTCTAGCCAAGCCGTTTCGCGATCAGGATCTGCTCGACGCAGTTTCGATCGCGCTGGAGCGCGATCGAAAAAGACGAGATGAGGCGAAGCGGCGGGAGGAGCTCAAGCTCCTCTTCGAGACTCTGACCCCGCGCGAGCGGCAAGTGATGGCGTTCGTCACCACGGGGCTTATGAACAAGCAGATTGCTGCCGAGATTGGAATCACGGAGATTACGGTCAAAATTCATCGCGGCCACGCCATGCGGAAGATGAATGCGAAGTCGCTGGCCGAATTGGTGCTCATGGCCGAGACGCTCGGCGTGCGCCGCGAATAGTCGTGTTCCATCTAAGACCTAAGTATGGCTTTGCCGGTGTTGCTGGCAGGTGCATTTTGCTTTCCCGTGGTGCGCCATGGTGCGCGCCTCGTGATCCTGGAGGACCATTGCAGAAGACCCCGCTGATTTGCATTATTGATGACGATGAGTTAGTTCGTGTAGCAACGGCTGGCCTCATAAAGTCCCTTGGTTACAGGGCAAACACCTTCGCGTCCGCCGATGAGTTTATGCGTTCGCCCGATGTAAGCGAAGCATCGTGCCTTATCCTCGACGTGCAGATGCCAAGGATGAGTGGAATCGAGCTGCAACGCGTGCTTCGCGCCAAGGGGATCGGCACACCGATTATCTTCGTCACGGCCTTACCCGAAGAGAAAAGCCGGTCGCCCGATGATGCATCATCCTTTATGCTAAGAAAGCCGTTGGATAGCAATGTGTTGGTCGAGTGCCTCGCCGCGGCTTTGGCGAAAACGGGCGGTTAATCGCCGCTACTGTGTCGCCTGCAGGCAGAGGGCCACATACCAGTGTATGAGTGACCGCAAACCCCTCGGTCAGTGACCTCAGTAAAAGTATAAGTCGTTTCAACCAATCCATCATTGATTTCTGACCATTGTACAATGGCAGTGCCGCGGACCGCCCCTTAATCTCCACGTCATCAGCACTGATGGTAATCCCAAACAGGGGCGCGTGGTACGTTGACAAATTCGCTTAGCGGCAAGGCTTCATGTCAGTTTGGGCGGAATACTCCCCGCCCAAAAACACACCAAGCCGTTGCCCTGCCAGCCAGCGTAGCCGCCGAGGACACGGAACGGGTCGGGGTTGAAGTCAATCAGGTTGATCTTCGCAAAGCCCCGCTCGTGGCGCCGCATCCGTTAGTGGTGATTACCCCGGGACACAGGTTTCGGCGCCGGACGGTGCGTTCAGCCGGCATGACGGCCGAAATCGTGCAAGAGATAGGGAGCGAGCGAATTGAATACCGTTTCCAGGCGCCCGTTCACCTCCTCATCATGTTCGAACGAGGTGTTCGCCGAGGGGGCGAGACCGATATCGAAGGCTTGCCGCGCTCGGCGCTCCGCAATCTCTCGCGCAAGTTTGCATTTGTGCCTGCTGGCAAAGACTACCGCGACTGGCGCGAGCCGAGTATGCCCGCACGCACGGCCTTCTTCTATTTCGATCCTACCGGGCTGCCAGGTGCTCAGGCTGCTGGCGCCGCACGACTCGCACCGCGCCTCTTCTTCGAAGATCCGCAACTCTTTGCCACGGCACAGAAGCTTGTTTGGCTGACCGAAGGGCCAGAGCACGAGAATAGCTACTATATCGAGGCTCTCGGCCACGTGCTCATCCATGAGCTCATGCGCACCGACCATGGCATCGTGCCACGCAAGAGCATGGAGCGCGGCGGTCTTGCGGGTTGGCAGCAACGGATCGTCACAGGATACATCGAAGATCACCTTGCCGATCCGCTATCGCTGGCAGAGTTGTCCGGGCTCGTCGGCTTGAGCAGCTGTCATTTTTGTCGGGCCTTCAGGCAATCCCTCGGCATACCACCGCGCCGATATCAGGCGTGCCAACGCATCGCTCGCGCCAAAGCGCTGCTAGCGAAGCCGGATCCGTCAGTGACGTATATTGGACTGATGATTGGCTTCAACAATACGAGCTCATTTACCGCTGCGTTTCACAAGGCGACTGGGCTTACTCCGACCGCTTATCGTCGGAGCTTCACATGAGGTGCGCATAACCTCAAGAGACGAGGCAAAGCGATGTCCCAAGCTATTTTGAGATCCAATCTAGGAGGCACGTCGAACCCCTCGCTAGAAGAGCATAGCTTCCTGAAAGCGCCGGGCATTTACCTCGCGCATGCGAAGATCGCGCTAAGCGGGGTGGCATGGTTACTGGCTGTAGCGTGGCTCAATTTTTCTGGTGGGCCTCAACTAGATCTCGTTCCGGCAATCGTCATCGGCTTCTTCGTCATGTCTTTTACATTGCTCCTGCTCGCTGCTCCCACAACGATCGGTGACCATCGGAGAACAACCAAAGACGCGCTTAACGAATCGAGGGAGACAAACACGCGTGATTGAACGCGCTCGCACTCGACCGCGGCCCTTGCGCCGCAAGAAATCATGTCAGCCCGGAGACAAAGCACGATGACTTTCGATCAGGCTCAAGACGCATTCCGGAAGCACAAGACGTATAAAACGGCGGATGTCTATCTCGACAATGCAACCCGCTATCAGGCGGGTGACGCGATCGGGGACGGTATCCTTTTTGACGCAGTTGGGGAGGTGGCAAGCTGGCTAACGGCGTCAGATGAGCACTTGCGGGGCCTCGAAGCAGTCAAGGCAAGCACCTCTGTCTGGCAGAAGTAGCCCAAGAGATTGTTTTGCAAGCTCGATCGTACACTTGCCAATCGGGCGCTGCCGCCCATGGTCAACATAGCGGAGCCGTGACTAGAAAACTCGAAGGCAAGGTTGCGGTCGTCACGGGCGGCAGTGCTTGGCTTGCGGGATGAAACATCGTGGGTCGGACGGGCCGAAGAGCTATGGAACTCAATCAGGTCAGCTACTTCATCAATTTGGCTGAGACGCTCAATTTCACAGCCGCGGCACGGCTGAGCGGCGTTTCGCAGCCGAGCTTGAGCAGGGCCATTCGCCGTTTGGAGGAAGAGCTCGGCGGGCCATTGATCTATCGCGACGGCAAAAACAGCCGCATCACCGCGCTGGGGCAGGACGTAGCGATGGAATTCAGGCGGATGCAAGTCGCGCTAAGAAACGTGCGCCAGTATTCGGACAATTGGGCTCTGGGTAGGCACTATGTGCTCGACATCGCCGTAGCCCTTACGGTCGGCCCCAACGCCCTCACGTCGTTCTTCCTCAGCGTGTTGGAGCAGATCCCATCCGTAGGGATTAAGATTCACGCACTTCAATCCAACGAGGACACGGCGGAAGTCCTCTCAGGCAAGTATCACGCCTGCATCCTCCCGCGTGAACCGAGGCCCGACCTGAAGCTGGACGTGCGTCCCCTCTTCCGAGAGCGCCTCGTGCTTGGCTGCGCAGCGGAGCACCCGCTCGCCAGCGCCGACGTCGTTCGTGCTGAAGACCTGGTGGAGTTTCCGTACATTGACCGCCTCAGGTGCGAGTTCCGGGATCAGATCCAGAAGCACTTCGCCCGTCGAGAGGTCGTGATGCGGCCTCGCTTCCGCACGGAGAGAGAGGACTGGGTGCAGCGCGTGGTTGCCGATGGCCATGCGATTTGCATCCTGCCAGAGCGCTCGGCTGCGGCTCCCGGTCTCGTCACACGGCCGATCGAAGGCCTCTCTTTGGAGCGGGAATTGGTAATCGTGACGGTCTCGGGATCGACCACTCCGGTCGAGATACGGAAGATCGCGCAACTCGCATCGAGGTACGAATGGCAGTAAGGACCGTCGCAGCAGTGCCCCCGCCGCAATGGAAACTATACTCGCAGCGCATTGGAAAACTTCGCCCCGCGTTGCGATAACTGAAGACGATACGTGTACCTTGAGGGCTAACAGCAACGCGCTCGGCGCTCAAAGAAAGTATTGGAGGCTCATTATGCAGTATGGAAAGTCGCAGGAGGCGATCGATCGACTGACGGCGGAGCAGCGCCGTGTCACTCAGGAGGCGGGCACCGAACGCCCGTTCACCGGGGAATACAACGATCACACGGAGCCTGGCATCTACGTGGACATCGTCTCAGGCGAGCCTCTCTTTGCGTCGTCCGACAAGTTTGAGTCGGGCTGCGGGTGGCCAAGTTTCACTAAGCCTATCGTTTCCGCAAACATCAACGAGTTGCGGGACACCTCCCATGGGATGATCAGGACCGAGGTTAAATCAACCCACGGCGACAGCCACCTCGGCCACGTCTTCCCGGATGGCCCGGCTGATCGCGGTGGCCTGCGCTACTGCATCAATTCCGCGTCGCTCCGGTTCATCCATCGCGACGACATGGAGAGCGAGGGCTACGGCGAATATCTCGATCAGGTTGAGGAGGTTTAACAATGCATCAGCGCGCCGTACTTGCTGGGGGATGCTTCTGGGGGATGCAGGACTTGATCCGCAAGCTTCCCGGCGTCGTCTCAACTCGCGTCGGCTATACTGGCGGCGACACTCCGAACGCGACCTACCGCAACCATGGCACTCATGCGGAGGGGATCGAAATCGTCTTCGATACAGCGGAGACGAGCTACCGGCGCATCCTGGAGTATTTCTTCCAGATCCACGATCCCACGACGCGGGACCGTCAGGGTGGAGACATTGGCAGCTCATACCGTTCGGCGATCTTCTATACGAGCGACGAGCAGAGAAAGGTGGCGGAGGAGACGATCGCCGACGTGAACGCGTCGGGCCTGTGGCCGGCCGAGGTCGTCACCGAGGTGACGCCTGTCGGCGATTTCTGGGAAGCCGAGCCGGAGCACCAGGACTATCTGGAGCGCTATCCGAACGGCTACACCTGTCACTTCCCTCGTCCCAACTGGGTCCTTGAAGACCAGTTGGGACTTATTCAATAGCGAATGATGCGCTCCACGCAGCAGGACCCATAATGACGCGAACAATTCCTATGCTCGCCGCAATTGCCTTATTGCGCTGACGTGTAGCTTAGCCGCGCCCATTCTGCGGGCAGCCGACGATGGAAACGTTGTGGCATCCGGCGGAACCATGACACCGCTCGACCGCGTGGCAGCGACGCCAAAGGGCGAATTGAAGAATCCCTATACCGACCACGCAAGTGCCGCCGCAGAGGGCCACAAGAAATTCTTCAGCGCGAGCTGCAATGGCTGCCATGGCGGCGGTGGCGGGGGTGGCATCTGTCCTCCGCTCACAAATTCCGTCTGGGTCTATGGCAGTGACGACGACACGCTGTTCCGCCTGATCGCCCTCGGTTCCGTGGATTTGCAGAAGCAAGGCTACGAGCGCAAGCAGCACGAGCAAGTCACAGCGCCGATGCCGCCATTCGGGACGATCCTCAAGACCGACGACGATCTATGGAAGATCATCGCCTGGATCCGGTCGATCAATCCGTCGTCGCTAGAGCCGCCAAAAACGCAGTCTTCGCCGCAATGATCAAGCCTTGCGGCCCCAGGCAATGAAGCTCGGATTGCGTAAGCCCCGCTCGATCTTGCCGTAGCGAAGCGGCGTGCCATCGGCCTCGACCACGTTGCCGCCTGCTCGAGCACGGCCTGACCTGCTGCCGTGTCCCATTCCATTGTAGGAGCAAAGCGCAGATACACGTCGGCCTGCCCCTCGGCGACGGCGATGAACTTCACCGACGACCCTAGGCCCGACCGCGCGGCAATGTCGAACGTCGCCAGGAACGCTTCGGTCTCCGGGTCGAGGTGGGAGGCGCTGACAAGCGCGGTGAGGCCGGCTTTGGGCGGGGTGCGTGCCGCAAGCTTCCGTTGCGCGAGGCGATTAAGCACAGCACCGGATTTGCTCGGCGGGAGCTTCACCTCGACCGCCTCTCCATCGGCGTACCAGCAGCTTGATGTCTATGCTCCATGCACATATAGATGTGCCCATGGATGGACCTCGAAACCGCAACATTTTCGGCGCGTTCGCACGCATGATCAGCGACGATATCGTTCGCGCCACCTCATCACGAGCGCCAGAAGCTGGACCCACTGCTTCGGCGCTGGCACTGCTCGCGCATGAGCCTGGGCTTTCAATCCGAACGCTCGCGATCGGTGTCGGCCTCTCCCACGCTGGCACTGTTCGTCTGGTCGACCGGCTTGCCGCCGAAGGTCTGATCGAGCGTCGGGGCCATGCCACTGACGGACGCGCCCGATCACTTTAACTTACGGCAGCCGGCCGGAGAGCAAGTACGAAGGTGTTGAAACGCGAGGGACCAAATCATTGCAGAGGGTCTGTCTGTTCTCAGCAATGAGGAGCTGGTGATATTAGGCGCGCTCGTGAACGCGTGCTGCGCGCGCGTCTGCAAAGTCTTGAGCACGCTTATCGGATTTGCCGCCTCTGCTGCCACGATGCTTGCGACGATTGCCCCATCGATGCCGAGCTACGCCAGCGCGCACTCGAGGACGGGTAGGGCTTTCATCAGCATCTAGACCAACGGTTGATCAGTGGCGAGCGATCAGGCACCGGGAGTCAGCCAACCGGCGTTATCCAGATGTCGCTCGGACCGCTGCTGACGGTCCCGTTGAGTGCTCTGAACGCGCCGTCTCCGATTATGATCGCGTCAAATTCTGCTGCCATACGGTCCTCTCGTTCGCCGGCGATACGATGAGCCTCGCTATGCGACGTCTTCGATCACAAGCTTCCTCCCGTTGAACTCCACGGTCTCGCCGGCCCGTGCTCCTTTGATTGCCTCGAAGATCGGGGCCATTGTGGAAATCCCCATGATATCTCGACCATCGCATGTGAACTTGCTGGTGGAGACGGCAATGACGAAGTATCGACCAGAGAGCCGCACGAGCGCTCCTTCAGTAACGGTCGACTTTGGCCCGAAGTCGACCTGTCTCAACTTGTCCAGCTTATCGGTATGATCGTGGAGGGTATCGTCCAGGGCTTCGGAAAGATCACTGGCGATTTCAGCCTGGGCGTGCTCATCGCTTTCGATCGGTTCGCTTCGGTCGAGCCGAGCATTAGCAACGTAATCGAAGTACTTTTCGCGGGCGCTTTGAAGGGCCGCACCCTCAAGCGAAAGCATTGTCTCTTTGATGATGTTCTTGTCCATCGTTACCTCCTTGGGGACCCTCGTTCCTCTCAATGGGTCTGGCCACTGAAGCTTCCTGAGCATCGGTCACGGCCGCCGGAGCATCTCATTCGTTATCGGGAACTTCCGAGCCCTGATATGGGATTCGGTTCAGTCGCGAATCCCGGAGTATACTTGTGACGAGCCAAACATATGTCTGCTCAGCCGTGTCGAAGCCGAGCACCGAGAACGACTCACCGAAGGGGCATTCCGGAAAGTCCGGATATCCGATGCGCAATACATAGCGCTCGGGATCGCGGTCGAACTCGTTCTTGTAAACCTTGCGTAGGCCGTAGCGGCTCGGGACATCGCTATCTTCGACGAACTCGGTATAGCGGTTCTCCACCAGCCGCTCGGCTAACCCGCGGTCGCAGATCTCGTCGAAAATGTCGAACGCGTCGATCAGCAATCCCTTGCTGTGCGTCTTTTGATCTGAAATGGCATAGACATTGGAGGCATCCCCGGCATCAGGCCCGCTCTCCAAACGGAGGGCGGTGTCGACGTGGATGTCCCTCGGGTCTAACGGGGAATTGAGCGCCAGGTCGAAAAGATGACCATCCTTGATACGATACTCATGGTCGTAGCCCTTGTTAACGAGCTGCGAAACCGCCTCCACGACATCAACCACTTCTAATCTCATCTGAAACTCCTGGCGCTTCTTGGAAAGCCCGTTCGCTAATGGCAGGGGCCATGGGTAGCTTCCGAAAGCGAAGGTGGAACAGCGCTTTGCCAGTGGTCGACGTGACCTCGGTTCACGAACTGCTCGGTGCAAGGCAGCGGCTTGACCAGTGACACATCATCGACGCCATGCCCCGCTTATCGGGTCAGGAAACCACTCCGGCGATCAGTAAGATACTACGCATACCCTTTTTCTCCACGACATTGAGTGATATCCGCCCTAGGTGCCCTCGGCGTTACTCGATGAGATCTGCAGTACTCAATTATCTCAGCGCGCAACGAAATTTTCCAATAGCGGGCATGTATAGCTTCCATACCGGCGGGGATACTGCTGCGACGGTCCTCACTGACATTCGTACATCGAGGCGAGTTGCGCGATCTTTCGTATCTCGACCGGAGTGGTCGATCCCGAGACCGTCGCGATCACCAATTCCCGCTCCTGAGCATCGACGATGCTCAGGCACCATTCGCGAAGCTATGGAAAGTATACGGCGTGGGCATTGGGCAAATCGGCCGAGTTCGCGCATAGTACCGCCGCGCACATGAGATACGAAAGGCGGACCGCACGGTCCGCCCGATACCACATGTTACACGGTACTGGTGAGGTGAGCTGCTTGGTTGCCTCCGGGTGCGGCGGAATTAACGTGGAGTTGCCGTGATGCAGTTCGGAAGGCAGTATGAGAACGCGCCGGAGCTTCGCGTTGCGGAGTGGCTTGGTGCAGATGGGAACAAGCTCGACGCGCCCATTAAGCTATCCGATCTCGGCGCAGGCACGAAAATCCTTTTCGCATTCCAGCACTGGTGCCCTGGCTGTCATTCACGGGGCTTTCCGACGCTACAGCAGCTGCACGCTGCGCTCGCGGACCGTGACGTCGGCTTCGCGGCTATCCAGACTGTGTTCGAGGGGGCTGAAGTCAACACGTTCGACAAACTCCGCCTCAACCAAGAGCGATATCGGCTCGCGATCCCGTTCGGCCATGACGTGCCTGCGCCTGGCGATCGCCATCCGAGCTTCATGGAAGACTACCGCAGTGCCGGCACACCTTGGTTCACCATCATGAACCCCGAAGGTAAAATTGTTTTCGCGGACGTCCGACTCGATGCCGACAGGCTTCTCTCGGCGCTTGATCGTGAAGACCTAGATATCGCATGACGCTGCCACTGAGGCGTTCAACTCCCACGCTCTTCTGGAATCAGAGCGATTCGGAATCATATAAATGAGGTCGACGCGGATCTCATTCCCTACGTCCGATGATGTCTTACTGTCGGGTTCCCTCGATCTTCCGGAGGGGAAGCCACGGGCGCACGCGCTCTTCGCTAATTGTTTCAGTTGCTCGTCGCAGAGCCATGCGGCTCGGCGGATCGGTCAGGCGCTCGCGCAGCACGGCATTGCCACGCTCCGGTTCGACTTCACCGGATTAGGAGCAAGCGATGGGGCTTTCGCGGACAGTCATTTTGTGGCGAACATTGAGGACCTGAAGGCAGCGGTCCGTGCAACCGCGGGACCGATTCCATTACTACTGGTCGGACACTCGCTCGGGGGCGCTGCGGCCATCGCAGCCGCCAATGAGATACCAAGCGTAAGGGCGATTGCGACGCTAGGAGCGCCCTTCGATCCAGCGCACGCCCTTCGCCACTTCGGATATGCACTGGCCGAAATCGAGCGTAACGGGGCTGGCGAGGTACAGATTGGCGATCAAGAGAGGGAGCGGCGAAAGGCGATGCTGCGGCGATCGCGCAAGCGTCCCACAGCGATCGGCGGTACCATCGTGCACGCCGGTGTAACATCGAAACTATAGTCGCGGCGTATTGGACACCTTCGGATCGAGCATCCATCTCTATAGCAGGAATTCGAAGGAGTTTGACAATAGCTGCCCACAAGAAGCAGAAGCTGCGATCGCTAACTACGGCTTTGCCGGTCAAATGAAAGTCGATGAGATCACTGGCGGCGCTCCTTACGGCGCCACGACGGTCGCTGGTCTCGATGGCCAGCGTGAGGTCAGCGAAAACGAGCTTGCCGGAGCTCATTATCAGGGGCGAATCCTTGCGGAAGTTGCCGCTTCACGGCTAGGGCGCCGCCTCAACGCGGTT
>Ga0214473_10008688_pt1 | contig 12003 bp, 9 predicted proteins | sample RVTome_7_FD_203509 | JGI IMG/M metagenome (GOLD analysis project Ga0214473, IMG submission 203509) | Soil microbial communities from uranium-contaminated site in the Upper Colorado River Basin, Wyoming, United States - RVT98D197 | ecosystem: Environmental > Terrestrial > Soil > Contaminated >...
CTGGGGGGTGTGAAACAAGACTGATGCGCCGGACGTTGACGCCAAGGGGGCTGCGACCCCGTGGCCGGCTCGTGCCCCCAGCACGGCACGGCGCAGGGTCGCCACGGCGTCCGCATTTGGATTGACAGGGGTGGGTCGAACGTGAGAATTGATAACCGTCAACAATTTTCCCCCTGCACCGTGCTCTGGCCTTCGGTGTCCAACGCGCCCCTGGTGCGCCAGCCTGACCGGCCCTGTGCGCCCGTTCCGGGCGGCGTCGCGAGGACTCGATGCCCGGGTGGTCGATTCCATCGGCAAGAGGAGGGCCTCCCGAAGGGGAGCGTGGCTTGCGGTCGGCGCTGAAAGATCCCCTTCCGTTCCGGACCCTCCCCGAGCAGATCGCCGCGAAGATCCGGCAGGCAATCCTCACCGGCCAGCTCCAGCCCGGATCTCGCCTTGTCGAAACAAGAATCGCCGAGCAAGTAGGGACAAGCCGGGGGCCTGTCCGGGACGCCCTTGCCCTCCTGGAGCGGGATGGCTTGGTCACCAAGATCGGATCCTGGAGGCCTCCGGGCACCAGACGCTGCATGAGACATGGCGCGGAATGCAGCGCCGAACTCGAGCGTTCGTGGCCTCGACGAACCTGGCCAACGACAACCTCCACGTGGTGGCCCGGCGGCACCGTGCGATCTTCAATGCCTTGGCATCGCGAGCGATAACGGGCAGCCGTAAGGCCATGCGGGCGCACTTCGCACATTTAGAGCAAGAGCTGGACTTCCTCCTGGCTGAGCAAAAGCCAGGTGGAGGCGGGACACGCGTGAAAGGGCCGCGGCGCAGGCGGACGACCCTATGACGAGGATTCAGGCCCTGGTCTTTCCTGTGCAAAACTACGTTCTTCTGCTCCCCGATCGCCTCCGGGAGAGCGATGTCACCGAGCTGGAGGTCCGCGTGATATGGAACGGGAGGCGGGAAGATCCCTGACGTGATGCCGTGAGGAGGGTGTCATCTTGACGAGGAGGGACGAGTCATGAAAAACAAAAGAGGAGTGGTCTTCGGCCTGGTGGCCCTGGTGATGGCCCTCGGTCTGGTGTTTGCGGGAGCCACATGGGCCCAGCAGCCTATGGTCGTCAAGGGCGGCCACATGGAGATCCCGGCGAGTGCCCATGACGATCACTGGCAGGTGTTTGCGAACTACGTGAACGGGGTGAGCGGTGGTCGGCTCAAGGTGGAGGTGCACGCGGGCGGGGCGCTGGGCGCTGACTCTAGGCAGCTCTTCGAGTCGGTGAAGCTCGGCGTGAACCCGATTGGGCAGGGGGATGAGGGGGCGATGACGGCGTTCTACCCCCCGCTCATGATCCTGAGCATTCCGTACCTGTTTCCTGACGAGAAGGTGGCCCAGAAGTTCTACGACAGCCCCTACTTTGCGAAATTGAATGAGGGGCTGATCAAGCAGCAGGGCGTCCGGATGCTCTCGGCCGCCTCCTTCGGCTTCCGCTGCTTCACCAATAACAAGAAGCCCATCAAGACGGCCGCGGACCTGAAGGGGATCAAGATGCGGGTTCAACAGACCCCGCTGTTCATGACCATGGTCCGGGCCATGGGCGGGTCGCCCACGCCGATCTCCTGGGGGGAACTGTACAGCGCCATGCAGCAGGGCGTCGTTGACGGCCAGGAAAACCCGCTGGGTGTCATCCTGGAGTTCAAGTTCTACGAGGTGCAGAAGTTTGCCACGGTGGACAACCACGTCCTCGGGACCAACATGATCCTGGCCAATGAGAAATGGTTCCAGGGGCTGCCGGCGGACTTGCGGCAGATCCTGCTCACCGGGGCGAAGATGGGCGCCATTGCGGAACACGGGAAGCGGATGTATGAGGCTCGGGTGAGCGCTATCGACGCCCTTCGGAAGAAGGGGATGGATGTGTACATTCCCACCCCGGCCGAGGTGGATACCTTCCGTAAGGCCAGCCAGGGACCTGTGGTGGAGTGGTTGACCAAGCAAATCGGGAAGGAGCTGGTGGACGGCGCCTTCAAGGCGGTGAAGGAGGCCGAACAGGCCATCGCCCGCGAAGTGCAGCCAGTCAAGTAACCCTGTTCCAGACAGACGCCCGGGCATCGGACGGCCAGGCACGCGACCCTGGGATCGAGTCCGCCAGGCGGGTGCTGGTCGTCCGGTCCCCCGATGGCGCAGGCGAGGGGGTATCTGTGGCCCGTGGATTCGTGCAGCGCACGGATCGTGTGCTCTACTGGATCATCGTCCTGCAGGTGGGCGCCATGACCGTAGCGGTCAATCTGCAGGTCTTCAACCGGTACGTGGTGAATTATGTCCTCGGGTGGGAGGAGGAAGCCTCACGGTACCTGATGATCTGGTCCTCCTTCCTGGCGGCCGCTTACGCCCTCAAGAGCGGGGAGCAGTTGGGGGTAGAGTTCGTGATGCGGCTCCTGCCCGCGCGAGTGCGGCGCATGGTCCGAATCTCGGCCCACGCCGCTGCCATGATCTTCCTGGCGGTCGTGGCCTACCAGGGATTCGTTTGGATGCTCCCGCAACAACTCGATCAGATCTCCCCCTCCATCGGCTTCACCATGGCCATCCCGTATGCCGCCATCCCGGTGTCCGCCGTAATGCTGCTGTGGGTAGAGGTTCTCCTTGTCCGTCAGGAGTTCCGGGGGACGGAGAAGGCCCGGGCGGAGGCCCAACCGCTGCCGCTGTAGGAGGATTCCCCTGCAATGGTGCTCCAGACGGTCACGCTGCTCTTCGTCCTGACCATGGCCTCGGGCATGCCCATCGCCCTGGCTATCGGGGTGACGGCCCTGGGGGGCATCCTCATGATGCAGGGCATTCCCCTCGTCGTGATCCCTCAGAAGATGTTCATCGGGACCGACGCCTTTCCGCTGCTGGCCATCCCGCTGTTCGTCCTGGGCGGCGACCTGATGTTGAAGGGCGAGATCACCCGGGGGCTCATTCGCTTTGCGGACCTCCTGGTAGGCCGCATGCGTGGGGGGCTGGCCCACGCCACCATCTTTTCCTGCATGATCTTCGCCGGCATCACCGGGTCGGCCGTGGCGGACGCCTCTGCCATCGGCTCGGTGATGATCCCGGCCATGAACTCGGCTGGCTACCCCAAAAACTATAGCGCCGCGGTCACTGCGGCTGCCTCCATCATGGGTCCCATCATACCTCCTAGCCTGGTGATGGTCTTCTACTCCCTGGTGACAGGCGCCTCGGTGGGCGGCCTCTTCATGGCCGGCGTGGTCCCGGGCGTGCTCATCGCCGCCTCCCTGATGGTCATCAACTACATCATCAGCCGCCGGAACGGCTACCAGCGCAGGGAGACGCGCTACACCTGGCCCGAGACCATCAGGATCTGCCGGGACTCCATCCTGGTGTTGCTCATGCCCATCATCATTGTGGGCGGCATCCTGGGCGGGATCTTCACCGCCACGGAAGCGGCCGGGGTGGGCGTGGTCTACGCCCTGCTTGTCGGATTCTTCGTGCTGCGCACCCTGAAGCTCCGGGATCTGCCCGAGATGTTCATGAACACGGCCAAGGTCACGTCGGTGGTGCTGCTGCTGCTCGCCACCACCAACGTCCTGAGTTGGATCGTCACCATGCAGAACGTCCCGCAGCGAACCCTGGCCTTTTTTACCAGCATCTCCAGCAACCCGGTCGTGTTCCTGCTGTTTATCAACGTGATGGTGCTCATCACTGGCTGCATCATCGACACCGCCCCGGCCATCTTTCTGCTGGTTCCGATCTTCGCCCCCGTGGCCAAGGGGTTCGGGATTGACCCCCTGCACTTCGGCATCATCGTCGTGGTAAATCTGTGCATTGGGCTGCTCACGCCGCCGGTGGGCTCGTGTCTCTTCATCGGCAGCAGCCTGGCAAAGATCTCCATGGAGGAACTCCTGAAACCCCTCTGGCCGTTCCTCATTGCGGAGATCGTGATCCTGTTCCTCATCACCTATGTACCCCAACTCCCCATGACGCTCCCGCGGCTCTTGGGGTATTGAGGAGCGCGGGCTCGGAAGGAGCAATCGAATGTCCATGCAAGGCAAGCAGATGGGTCCCCTGACTCAAGAGACGCTACCCGAAGCCCTCCGGCACATCGTCCTCGACTTCATGCAGATGGAGGAGTTCATCAAGGAGCCCTTCATCGTGGCCCGGGCCGACGGGATCCGGTTCTGGGACATCCATGGCAAGGAGTACCTGGACGGGCTGGCCGGCGTATATGTGGTGAACGTGGGGCACAACAACCGCCGGGTCATTGACGCCATGAAGACCCAGCTCGATACGCTGGCCTTCGCCCCACCCCTGCACGCCACGACGCCGCCGGCCATCGAGCTGGCGCGCCTCCTGGCCGCCATCGCCCCCGGAGACCTGAACACAGTGAAGCTCTTGAGCGGGGGGTCGGAGGCCCTGGAGGTCGCCATCAAGATGACCAAGCAATACCACCGCCAGACCGGCAATCCCCTGAAGCACAAGTTCATCTCCCTGTACGGGTCGTATCACGGCGCAACCCAGGGTGCCCTGAGCGCCACGGGGGCGAAGTCCCGGAAGACGATCTTCGAGCCCATGGCCATCGGCTTCCTCCACGCGCACCCACCCTACTGCTACCGCTGCCCCTTCGAGAAGACCTACCCGTCCTGCAACCTGACGTGCGCCCGCATCATCGAGGACACCATCGTGGCCGAGGGACCCGAGACGATCGCCGGCCTGATCGTGGAGCCCGTCATCAACACGGCCGGCATCGTGGCCCCGCCGCCAGAGTATTTCCCCATCCTGCGGGAGATCTGCGATCGCCACAATGTGGTCCTCATCTTCGACGAGATCATCACCGGGTTCGGCCGGACGGGGCGCCTGTTCGGTGCCGATACCTACCACACCGTGCCGGACATCCTCTGCTGCGGGAAGGGCATGAGCAGCGGCTACGCCCCGCTAGCGGCCACCATCTGTCGCGACCACATCGCCGCCGCTTTCCGTGGCCGCACCGAGGATCGGGTGGAATTTCACCATGGCCACACCTACGGGGGGAACCCGGTTGCCAGTGCCGCCGGCCTGGCCAGCATTCAGGAGATCCTGGATCGCCGGCTGCCGGAGAACGCTCAAAAGGTGGGAGAGCGCGCAAAGCAAATGCTGGCGGAGCAGCTTCGGCCCTTGGGCGTGGTGGGGGAAATTCGAGGCCACGGCCTGATGATCGGGGTCGAGCTGGTGCGCGATCCAGCGACCAAGGCGCGGTTCGACGAGCGCTTGGCCTTTGGTAAGCGGGTGGGAAAGACCGCCCTGAGAAATGGCCTCCTCCTTCGGTCCGAGGCGAACTGGGTGGCCTTCGCCCCGCCTCTCATCGTGACCGAGGAAGACATGAAGGCCATGGTGGATATCCTGGCTGCGAGCGTCCGTGAAGTCTTGAAGACGATGTGAGGAGGGAGTCAGTCATGTCCAAAGGAGCGGCGGCAGATCCTCATGACACCTTGTACCAGACCGCCCAGGCACTCCTGCCGGGCGGCGTGTCCTCGTCTATACGCTTCAACAAGGCTCTGGGCCGGCCGTTTTACATTGCCCGGGGAGAGGGGGCCTACCTCTATGACCTCGATGGCCGGGAGTACGTGGACCTCCTGACGTCCCATGGGGCCACCTTGCTGGGCCACAACCATCCCGGCATTCGCGCGGCGATCGAAGAGGCCCTGCGCTGCGGCATCGTCTGTTCCTCGGAGACACCGGCCCAGAGCCGTGTGGCCGCCGCCCTCGCCGAGATGGTTCCATGCATTGACATGGTGCGCTTTACCTGTTCCGGCACCGAGGCCACCATGCACGCCATCCGGCTGGCCCGCGAGTACACCGGTCGGGAGAAGATCATCAAGTTCGACGGCCACTTCCATGGTCTCCACGATTACGTCATGTGGAACTATGGGGGATGGACGTCCGGCGAACCCCCGGTGGTGGAATCCCGTGACACGGTCCCGCCCGTCGTGGAATCGGGTGGGATCCCGCCCGGCATCTCGGAGTACGTGCTGGTCCTGCCGTGTAATGATCTGGAATCGGTCCGCCGGGTCCTCAGGTCCCACGGGCACGAAATCGCCGCGGTGATCCTGGAGCCGATTCACTACAACGCGGGTTGCATCGTTCCGCCCAAGGACTACCTGCATGGCCTGCGGGAGCTGACCCGCGAGTACGGCGCGATCCTGATCTTTGACGAGATCCTGTCGGCGTTCCGGACGGGACCGGGATGCGCCCAGGCCTACTTCAACGTGACCCCGGATCTCTGCACCATCGGCAAGTGCGTGGCGGGCGGAACGCCGATGAGCGTCTTCGGGGGTCGGCGGGAGATCATGGAACACCTGCGCCCGCTGGGCAATGCCGAGCACAGTGGGACCTACAATGCGCACCTGATTCCCATCATGGCGGCCGAGGTCTGCCTCCGCGAGATCCGGAGGCCGGGATTCTACGACCACCTCACTGCGCTGGCGGATCGTCTCTACCCAGGGATGAACGCCATCTTCCAGCGCCGAGGATTCTCCGCACGGCTTCAGGGGTTGGGGGCCCGGTTCGGCCTGTACTTCGGCTTCACCGACGAGGTCCGAACCTACCGGGACACGGCGCGACAGGACACGGCCCTGGCCCTCCGGTTCTTCCGGGGCATGGTCGAGCGGGGCGTGTACTTCTGCGATGCCGGGGGCAAGCCCATGCACCACGGGTTCTCCGCCGCCCATACGCTGGCCGATGTGGACCGTGTGCTCCAGGCAACGGAGGATACGGTGACCGCCCTGCTTTCCAGCCGGTAACGAGGGCACGTGCGGCTGAGTTTCTCTCTTGACAGCGCTCTCGGTTTACTGATAGCGTTCGACGATATTAAAATCGATTTTGGACCTTGCCCGCACGGATTTCTGGTTTGCGGCCCCGTGTTTCCTCTGCGTAGCGGACGGGGAGCGGCTCGTACCTGTCGGGAAGTGGGAGAGGAGGAACGGCCATGGCGGAACGACATGTAATCAGCCGGCGGGGATTCCTGAAGGGGGTGGCCGGTGCCGCTGGGGCGGGTATCGGCGCCAGTCTGGTCCCCCCAGAAAGTCGAGCGCAGGCGCGCACGCTGCAGATCTGGCATACCGAGGCGTCGGACATCTCCATCAAGGCCGTCCAGAAAGTCTGCGACCAGTTCGAGCAGAAACATCCGGGAGCGAAGGCCATCCAGCAAGGCATTGCCTGGGCCGACCTGGGACCCAAGCTGTACACCTCACTGGCGGCGGGGGCGCCACCCGACATCGCCCACCTGAACTGCTACCACTTTCGATCCTTCCAGAAGCAGGGAGCGATTGTCCCGATCGATGATGTGTATCGAGCCATCGGTCTGAACGACGTTGTCGAATCGGTCCGGGATATGACCTTGTTCCAGGGCAAGCGCTGGGGCATCTCCCACCACGTGGGCGCACCGGCCTTGATGATCCGCAAGGACATCGCGGAGCAGGCGGGATTCAAGGTGCCGGACGACATCAGCAAGCCCATGTTCCCCACCTGGAAGGAGCAGATGGAATACCTCAAGGCCGTCACCAAGCCCGATAAGCGCCAGTGGGGCATGAGCCTCCCTGGCACGGGCTATTTCCTCCAGGAGCACCTGGGCCGCTGGGTGGGATCCAATGGCGGCGGCTACTACGACCAGAAGTGGAATCCCATCTTCCACAAGGAACCCTTCATCCAGACCCTGGAGTTCGTCAAGGCCCTGTCCGACAACAAGGTGGTCCCCCCGGACTGGCTCAGCCAGTCGTGGCTCGGCATGATCGTGGAGTTCTCCACGGGTATCAGCACCATGATCGACCACGGCTATGGACGCATCGCCGGGTCGATCGAGAAGTATGCGCCCGACAAGGCCTCCGAGGAGTACTTCGTGCCCGTGTGGCGCCCCGTGGGGCCCTCGGGGAAAGTTGCCTACACCGACATGGACGCCGAAATCTGGGTGGTCTTCTCCAAGTCCAAGCAGCAGGATCTCGCCAAGGAGTGGATCAAACTGTTCTACACGCGGGACCTGTATCTCAACTACGTCCGGCAGTATCCGGTGCACATGCCCCCGATCCTCAAGTCCATCCGCAAGGACCCCGAATACCAGGCCCTGCCCGAGCTGAAGAAGTGGTCGAAGTGGGTGCGGATGCAAGAGCTCAACATTGACAAGGGGCTGGCGATTCCGGTGGGGGTCTATTACCCCGCGTCGAATATCCAGATCCCCTTCCTGGCGGAGGTTTTCGATTCGGGGATCATCGCCGACGAGATCGTGGGCTGCGTCCAGGGCCGGCGGAAGCCGAAAGAAGCCGGGCAGCGCATCACGGAACGGGCCAATGACCTCATCAAGAAGCTAGGCTACCCGGTACCCGACCCGATCCGTTCGGAGAAGAAGATCTGAGCTGAGGGATTGCCGGGACGAAGCCGTGCGGGGCGGGGGCGCCAGACACCACGGCCCCCGCCCCGCAGGTCCCGCCCCGAGGGCCCCCACGCCCAACCGCAAACCGTCACCCCACACTGCCGGTGCTGTGACTCGTAAAAGACACACCTTCCAGGGGCTGCTGCTGTTCCTGCCCGCCTTCCTCGTCATCTTCGGGTTCATCTTCTTCCCCGTGGCATACTCCTTCTGGCTCAGCTTTACCAACAAGCACGCCATCCTCCCGCAGTACGAGTACGTGGGACTCGGAAACTACACCGAGCTATCCACCGACCAGTACTATTGGCTGAGTTTCTGGCGTGGTCTTATCTTTGCGGGTGGGAGTATCTTTTTCCAGGTCCTTCTGGGTCTCCTGGTCGCCCTCGTGCTGAACGAACCCTTCCGGGGGAGGGGATTCGTCCGCGGGATCACCCTCTTTCCCTACATGCTGCCCACCATTGTCGTCATCCTTCTTTGGAAGTGGCTGCTGAGCGCTTCTTATGGTCCCGTGAACTACGTTCTCCAGGCCGGAGGGATCACCCAGACGCCGGTCGTCTGGCTGGGAGACCGATGGCTCATGACCTCGACGATATTCATCGCGGTTTGGCAGTTCTTTCCCTTCGTGGTCATCAGTCTCTTGGCCCGGCTGCAGACGATTGATCTCCAGCTCTACGAGGCGGCCGCCATTGACGGGGCGAATACGTGGAGGAGGTTCCTGCACATCACCCTGCCCGAGCTGCGATACGTCCTCTTCGTGATCATCCTGCTGCGCACCTTCTTCATGTTCACCAAGTTCGATGTCCCGTGGCTGATGGCCACGGGAGGCGGCCTCCAGGAGCTGGTCCAGAACCTACCTGTCTTTGCCTTCCGGAAGACGTTCCGATTCATGCAGGCCGGGGAGGGCGCGGCCATCTCCATCAGCCTCTTCCTGCTCTTGATCCTTTTGTCGCTCGTCTACTTCCGGATGTTCCGGCGGGGGACGGAGGTGTAGATGCGATCCCGGCGCCTCTCCTACACGTGCATCCTGTATCTCTGTTCGGCGGCGTTGCTGATCTTTTGCGGCCTCCCGCTCCTGTGGATGCTGTTCACGTCGCTGAAGCCGCCGGCATCTCTGTTCTCCTATCCGCCCCGCATCCTCGGCGCCTACACCCTGGAAAACTTCCATCGATTGTTGACCGAAACTGACTTCTTGACGTACTTTCGGAACAGCATCGTCATCGCCGGGATCACCGTGGTCGTGGATATTGTCATCGCCACCCTCGGGGCCTACAGCCTGACCCGGTTCCGGTATCCGGGCAAGGAGTTCCTGGCCAACGTCACCCTCTTCACCTACATGTTCGCCCCCATTATGATCATCATCCCCGTCTACATCCTGCTGAAGGAGCTGAACCTGGCCAACTCCCACGCGGGAATCATCCTGGCCTACACGTCCATCTCCCTCCCCTTTACGCTGTGGCTGTTGCGAGCCTTCTTCTACTCCTTTCCCCTGGACCTGGAGCAGGCGGCCTTCGTGGACGGGGCGAACCGGTTCCAGTCGCTGGTCCACGTCCTCCTGCCTCAGGCCCTGCCGGGGATCATCGCCACCTCCGTCTTCGCTTTCGTGGTAGTGTGGAACGATTACCTGTTCGCGCGTGTCCTGCTGAACGACCGCCTGCTCCAGACCATGCCCGTGGGGTTGCAGGATCTGTACGAGTCCACCATCGTGGATTGGGGGCTTCTCATGTCGGGGGCCGTGATTGTCACGATCCCCGCCATCATCTTCTTTCTGATCGTCCAGCGGTTTCTGATCCAGGGGTGGGGAATGGGGGCCCTGAAGGAGTGATGGAACCACACGTGTCCGGGAGACAGAAGCCAATCCTGACGGCGGAGGAGGCGGCGGGGCTGATTTCAAATGGGGCGGTCATCACCGTCAGCAGTTCCGCGGCGCAGCTTGTCCCGGACAAGGTGTTGGCCGGGATTGAGGCGCGGTTTCTCGCCTCGGGCAAGCCTCGAGACCTGACCATCGTCTTTCCCGTGGCGGTCGGGGATTCCTTTGGGACCATCGGCTTGGACCACTTGGCCCACTCCGGCCTGATCAAGCGTCTCGTCGGCGGTTCGTATGTCAACGCACCCGCCTCGGCGCCCTCCCCCAAGATCTCTGCGATGATTTACGCCGACCAGGTGGAGGCCTATAACCTGCCCCTGGGCGTCCTGATGCATCTGCACCGGGACATCGCCGCCAGGAAGCCCGGCGTGATCACGAAGATTGGGCTGGGGACGTTCGTGGACCCGCGGGACCAGGGCGGACGCATGAACCGGGCCACCCCGCCGGGGCTGGTGGAGATAGTTCACCTGGCGGGAGAGGAATGGCTTTTGTACCGTGCCTTTCCGATTGACGTGGCCATCATCCGGGGGACGACGGCGGACGAGCACGGCAACTTGAGCTTCGAGCACGAGGGCGTGGTCCTCGCGGTCCTGGCCCAGGCGATGGCCGCTCACAACTCCGGAGGAAAGGTGATCGCCCAGGTGAAGCGCATCGCCACGCCGGGAACCATCCCGCCGCACCTGGTGAGAGTGCCCGGGATCCTTGTGGACGCCCTGGTGGTGGATCCGGAGCAACGGATGAACACCGGCATCGCGTATGACCCGGCCATCAGCGGGGAAATCCGGACGGCCGGGTATCCGGTGGAGTCCCTGCCCCTGGGACCGGAGAAGGTCATTGCCCGTCGCGCCCTGTGCCTGCTTCGCCCGGGTGACACCGTGAATCTCGGGTTCGGTATCTCCTCTCTGGTTCCCCAGGTCGCCCTTGAGGAGGGGGTCTTCGATCATCTCAACTTCACGGTTGAGCAGGGGGCCATCGGCGGCCTCCCGCTCACGGGATTTGCCTTTGGCGCGTCCCACAATCCCGAGGCCATCATTGACTCGCCGGCGCAGTTCGACTTGATTGATGGGGGAGGCATCACGGTGGGCTGCCTGTCCTTCGCCGAAGTGGATGGTCTTGGAAACGTCAACGTCAGCCGCCTGGCGGCGCAACCCCACGTGCTTGCCGGGGCAGGTGGCTTCATCAACATTGCCCAGGGAACCCGGAAGCTCGTCTATTGTGGGACGCTCACGGCCGGGGGGCTGGATATCCCGGTGGAGGAGGGACGCCTACGCATTGTCCGTGAGGGGAAATTCCCCAAGTTCGTTGCTCGTACCCAGCACATCACCTTCAATGGACCGCTTGCGTCCAAGCAGGGGCAGGAGGTCTGGTACGTCACCGAGCGGGCGGTCTTTCGCCTGACGCCGGACGGATTGCTGCTCAGCGAGGTGGCACCGGGGATCGACGTGGAAAGAGACATTCAGGCCAAAGTGGGCTTCTCCCTGCGCGTGGCCCCGGACGTTCGACCCATGGACGGGCGACTCTTCCAGGCGCAGCCCATGGGCTTGGCAGCCGAGTGGGGCAACAGCGATCGAGCATGATCCTGATACTGTAGTGCGGGAGGCAACATGGACTACACAGGCAAGGTAGCGCTGGTGGCCGGTGGGGGATCCGGGATCGGCCGGTCCACGTGTGAGATCTTTACGGAACGGGGAGGGGCCGTGATCGTGGCCGACATCAACCAGGTGGCGGCAAAGGCCACGGCCGAGGGCATCACCCGCAAGGGTG